>JAABUL010006771.1_pt1 | contig 12946 bp, 19 predicted proteins | sample 5559151 | NCBI WGS metagenome assembly JAABUL01 (sample SAMN10711876, study PRJNA513368) | rock metagenome | isolation source: Antarctica rocks | place: Antarctica: Victoria Land, Pudding Butte sud | reverse complement strand
CCCCCCTCCTTATTGGAGGTGCAGCCACAGCCTGGTTCTCAGAGGGGCGCTCCTGCAGGCCGGCCGACACCCATGTGACATTGGAGCAAACCCCACCCAGCCTTCAGAAGCTCAGACGATAGAGTAGTGGCCCCAATGCAGACCTCGGTCGAGGTGCGCCTCGCAGCCTGGTCCTCCGACTGCCGCTCCTCCAGGCCAGCCGACACCCACGCCGCCGTGTCCGAGTCCCGCGCTGTTTTTGGCGCTGCCGGCACCTCCCGCTCGCTCCTGCATAGAATGTGGCTGCAGAAGTTAGGGCAGCGTACACAACACCGCGCCTTGAGCCGCAAATGGGCTGCACAAGCTCGATTGCCCAGTGTGCGGTGTGTTTGCAAAGACCGCCTTACGGATTTGCCGAGAGCGCAACAGGTTCGTGCACCAGACATGCGGGCGACCATGCAGCAGGGAAGGTGCAGAGTTCAGCGCGGTGTATCTGGTTGCCGCACCTGTTGCTGTCGCGGCTGAGGCGCTGCATTCCGCCGTCCGAGCCGTCGGTGCTCTGGCGCTTCAGTAGCGCCAGGTGCAGCGGGTTGACTTCCGGGCCGCCGTCGTTGCCATTGCTGCCACCGCCGCCGCCGGTGACGGCACTGCGTCGCCGCGCCATGTGGCCGCCGCCGCCGGCCTGGTGCTGGTCCTGCACCGCGGCGTCCGCCTCCGCGGCCTCCGGGGTAGTCACCGCTGCGCCATTGCCGCCCGTGGACAGCCACCCGTAGCTGGATAGCTGCGCAACCTCGCCGCGGCGGTGCTCGTCGCTGGTCTGCCGCTGCCGCGCCGCCGCGGAGATGTCTGCGGGAACCCCAAGCGCGGCGAATGCCTCGGCGGCAATGCTGTTGGCAGGTTCGTTGCGCTGCGGCGGCGGCGGCGCCGCCGACGGCTGCGTCTTTGCCGGCTGCTGATCCCAGCCCCACTCGGACGGCGGTGACGCCGGCTGCGCTGCCGGGAGTTCCTGGGGCCGCGCCTCAGCTTCCCGCTGCTGCGGCTGCCGCGGCTGCTGCTCCGGCGGCGGCAGAACCCGCTCCGCAACCGACGGCAGCGGCGACGGCGGCGTCGGCGCGTGCATGAACTGCGCCGACATTTGCTGGCTGATCTGCGACAGCACCTCCTCTGTCGAGTTTGCCGCCTGCACCGAGGGCGGCGGCCCGAGGCTCTCTGCCAAACTGCTGGCGCTTGACCGCATGCTGCCCTCGCGACCGCGGGCCAGCGGCAGCACGCCCGCCACGGGCATTTCGCTGCCCGTGGACGGAATGCGCTCGTGGGAGGCGGATCGCGGTGCCGGCTGCGCGCTGAACGCCGACGAGGCGACTTCGTCGCCGCCGCCGCCGGGCTTTCTGCTGGCCGGTGTGGATGCCGCTTGCGCCCCGGAATCGGTGTTGGTGCCACTAGAAGCGGCGTCGTCCGCTGCCAGCGCCGGCTGAGACGCTAATGGCCTGGGGTCCAGACATGGATCTCCGCCTGGGGAGGCGATGCCTGGTCGCTGCGGCGCCGGCTGCGGGACGCTGCCTTGTGGAATCCGCTCAAACTGCCGTTCGGCGTCGCTTGGCGCGCTGGTAGGGACCTGCGAGACGGCGCGGCGCGCTCGATCGGGGTCCCTGCGGTGTCTGTGGCATGTGCGACCACAAGCAGCTGCAGTTTGTCAGACAGGATAAGGATGCCAGCTGTTTTGCTGCTTCTGGAGCCGGGCGCACCTGGCCGGAGGTCTCGGAGTTGCTGCTGGATGATTTGCGGCCGCGCCACCGGGATATGCCGGCCGCACCGAGGAATGTAGCCCCAGCCAGCCAAACTTGGGCCATTGGCGATCTCCTTCAGGCGCTGGCCTCGTTGGGGTTGGCCAGCTTGTATGATCCAGCAGGCAGAGTGCAGCTTGCGACCAGACGTATGTGTGAACCACAGGCTATGGTGCTGGAGTCGTTGGCTGCGGCTGGCGGGCTTCCAATGGAGACGTCGGGTCTGCTCGGGGAGCTGCAGGGAGCTGGATCGCCGATGGATTATGATGCACGATGTGCTATTCTAGCCCGAGTATTGCATTCGGCCTACCGAGGGCCGCATTCACAGTGCCTTGCTGAACTACAGCACGCGGTCGAAGTCAGACTCGAAGTCGGTTAGTCCCGCGGTGCGGTGAGGCCGCGGCGTCGGCATCGCAGCATTGAGCTGCAACTCGGATAGTGCGCAACAGCGCGCAGAGCGACTTTCTACCGAGCGTAGATACTTGGCCGGATGATTTATGCTACGTCGGTGTTGCATAATCTCTTGCACTTGCGTTTTTGCGACTGGCAATCGGCACAAGCGAAACGAAGCTCTCGATTCATGACTATGACCATCTGATTCATAGCCGGAGCTCGCGGCCACGCCACTATGGCTGCAACCACAGCAGCCACACTTCTGCCTCTTTTCCGACACACTTGGCGGCGAGTCCTGCCCTTCTCCTCCAGTCGCAGCGACGCTGTCGCGCGCTCGGCATGCGGCTGCCGCACTCGCCGGCCTGCAGTGCCTGCCGCGGCCGGCAGAGCCGCTGCGGCGGAAAAGGACCCTGCCGATGGCATGCTGGCCGACTCGGCAGCATGTGCAGCTGGCGAGGGCGCTGCGCCAAAGCGGAGGGGGCGGCCCAAGAAGTCGCAGGCCGTCGATGCAGCCGATGCAGATGGCGAGGCCGCCGCGCCGAAGCCTCGCGGCCGCAAGAAGAAGGAGCCCGTGGCAGGCGACAGCGGCGCGGCAGAGGCGGCAGAGGCGGCGCCAGCGAAGAAGACCCGCAAGAAGAAGGTCGCGGAGGCCGATGCGGGCGGCATCAACAACCTGAAGCTGGCCTTCGACGAGGGGCAGGCCCGGCAGCAGATGGTGCGCGTCATCGGTTTGACCATAATCTTACTGCTGCATGGCACCGCAAGGATGATGGCCCGGCCGCTGCAGCTTCTGCCATGCTGAACACATAACGGCTTCGCAAGGCCTGTCTTGGAATACAGCTGACGTATGAAACCCCATCGCAAGTGCTGCAGGAGCTGAAGGCGCATGCGGCGGAGCGGGAATGCGAGGCTCATCTTTGGTGACACCAAAAGCTGCAGGAGGAGTCGTGCAAAGGCATTCCTTGACATATCGACATTATGAGCTGCAGGAGGAGCTGGAGGCGTATGCCACGGAGCGGGACGCCGAGCGCATGACCCGCTCGGCGCGCGCCGCGGCCGGCCGGCGCGGCCGCGGCCCCAGCGGCGCGATCTCGGACGACAGCGCCATTGCACGCCGGCTGGCGGAGCAGCAGCGCGCGCAATCCGTTTGCCTGCCTGTGGACGAGGCCGGGTGCATACCCTCAAAACCGGGAACAGAAACAGCTGGCATCTGAAACCCTGAGTCCCAATTGGAACGTGACGCCTTGATGTGAAGCAGCATGTTCAACCACGTGCGTCGGCAGGGGAGCTCTGCATGCCTGCAGCAGCTGCAGACAGGCATGTGCCGAGCGCAGATTCTCAGCATGCTGTCGGTGTCAGTGCTTGTGCAGGTTGGAGACGGTCGTGCGGGGAGCAATGGGTGAGGGCAAGATGCGGTGGTACTGCCTGAGGGTGCGTCTCTCCCAGGTTTCTCATCCAATCAGTGTCTGCAACATCCATGGATGCACACTCGCGACACCCTTGGCGGGCCAAGGCCAAGCGGTTGTAGCAGGGTCACGCTTCCGCCTGTGCTGGTTCATATTTAAGCCTCGTTAAGACCTCACTTCACGGCGGTCCTGACACTTTGCGCGCTCCTGACTTGGCACAGGTGAACCAGAACAAGGAGGCAAAGACAGGGTTGGAGATTGAACTCGCGATCGCGAAGCTGCCGCCGCTGCCTCATGCCGCCACGGGCGAGCTGCTTCCGCGCGAAGTTGAGACGTGGGCGCCATCAAAGCGCATCCGCACCTTCAGCACACGGTGAGTGGGGCGAGGTTGAGTGCCATGAGAGGATGGTGTGGAGAATTAGTTTGACCAAGTGCTGCCTTGCGCCGCCAGAGCGCGGGGCCACCTTCACTGTCAGCTTGTGTGCGCCTTTGTTCCATGATGGTGTCATACATGAGCTGAACTGCTAACCTGATACAATTTTTTTACCGCCTTCCACAACGACGCAGGACGAAGAAGATGGGGATGAAGACGGTGCGGTGGGGCGAGGGCGGCAAGCTGCTGCTGTGTTGTGTCATGGACGACGATGTGTACCGCCTCATTACTGAGCAGGTTAGGGGTTTTCCTTGAAAACTTCGTTTCATTTTATTTACTAACGAAGCAACCCTGCAGCTGCACTTTCCCCAAAGCCTTCTTTCAACCTTTCACGTAATGGCCTGGCGGCCTAGCAGCCCTCGTTGCCGGGTGTGTCGGCGCATGCGCCCGTGATGTGCAGAAAACGCTTTTCGTGGTGTGACATCGCCTGACAAGCACACCTGGTGCTGGTGCAGGTGTACAACGCGCGCAGCTTCGACGGCAGCCTCATGCTCAACGCACAAGACGGCAGCAAGGTGTGAGCAAGCTCTTCACTGACACTCTGGCAGACTCTCATGTCTCGTTGACTGCAGGAGCAGCAGCAGTGTGTGCTGGGCCTGCCGCACTGCTGATGCACGCCTCGCTCATGCACTTGCAGTCACTTGCAGAGTGGTCCGTGCAATAGCGATACGCTCTTCGTAGTCGCGGGGATTTCCAGGCACGACCGGGATGCTGTGGTGACCACAGGAGGAGTTCCCTATGCCAGTGGAGGATGACGTCATCGCCGGCGTGCACGAGTGGCTGGCGCTCAACGAGGACGAGGTGCGTTTGAGACTGCAATAACCTTCCAAGCACACTAAAACCCTTCAGAAGCCACTCTGCGGGCGGCTTACCCACACCCTAAACCCTCCAACACCAGGCGCGGCTCCTGTTGGTCAATGCATCATACATCATCCTCATGCCGCTTAATCCGTGTGTTGTCGGCCTTAGATTTCTGAAAGACTAGCTGTTCATCCAGCCGCTTCGCAACTGCGTGGTGGCACATGCACATCGAGTCCTGGGATGACCCTTTCGCCGTCTGCCTTTTGCAGGACGAGCGGCAGGTGCGATTGGACATGGAGGGCCCCTACATGCCGGCTGCCTCCCAGGTGCGCGGGTTTCCCGCCAGATTTTAATAATTTAAATCTATGAGAATCTTTAAACTCCGATGCTATTCTGTCTGACCGTCGAGAACCTTATTTTTTGTAGAAATGTGTACTTAGAACCTGGGTTCATAAAACGTCAACCCTCAACCCTGCCTGCCACTTTTGAATGTTATACCCCTGCAGCTGCCGCCTGCACATGCATGTAAGGTGCTTCCATGGCTGGTGCATCCTGCAGCTGTGCGGAGCACATCTTTGTTGTTGTAGTGTTGTTTCTCGAAGGAGCAACATCACACGTTTCAGCCTTTGTATGCAGGCGCCTGCGGATGAGCAGGTATACCGGAAAGGCAAGCAGGGCCGCGGGCCTGGAGGCCACGAGGCAGACGACTTGCCGTAAGTGGCCTCTTTAAGGCATATTCCAATGCATCCGCATGCTTCGTGGGGCGGCGGATTGTGTCTCTCGAAAGCACAGCTGCACATTTCACAGCTGCACATTCAATGTTACATCAGCCCTGGCCACCTGCCGTGCAGTCAGCTCAATACCTCTTGGCACAAATGGCTAGATATCTCCCCATAGCTGCTCCGGCTGCTGAATGAAAAACACTGTAACGCCACAGGGGCACATTTGAGAACCCCAGCGGCTGGTACGAGCCTGGCAGCACCGCGGGCTTCGCCGCGGGCGGCAGCAGCGGAGCCGCCGCAGTGGATGACGCTGCGGAGCCGGCGCCGGCTGTGCGGTTCTTGGACGAGGAAGCAGATGGCGCGCTGTTCATGAACGCCGAGGACACCTGGGGCGGCGGCGGCACCAAGGCATTGTTGGAGGGGGCGGCGGCGGCGGAAGGCGCGGAGGCAGGGGAGGAAGCAGGGGAAGGAGAGGACCTGGCGGATGCCCTGGAGGGGATGGCGGTCGAGGACCCGGAGGACGACGAGGATGACCTGGACCACTGGAGCGTAATGCTGCAGGTGGGTTTTGCATTGCAACAGTCTTCCATCAATTTCGTTTCTGCTGGTTACTTCTGTGGAAGAAGGATCAGCGGCACACGTGCATTCTGCGGTAGCGGGTTTGGCAGCACAGGTGCTGGGCACTGTGTTGGGAGACGCGCGCCGGCAGGGGCCTTGTCAGCGGCGCTGGAGCTGTTTTCAAGCACAGCTTTCGGCTACCTGGTGTCGACTGGCTGATTTATTTCAATTGATCGTTTAGCGTATACGTGTGCCACTATAGGAGGAGGGCGATCTGGAGGACGACCATGACGGCGGCAGCCTGCCGGCAGGCAGCATCCCCCCCATCCCGCGCAATCCGCGCCTGAGGGACCCCTTCGAAGTCCGGCAAGCTGCCAGCATGATTGCACCGAATCTTGCGAGAGATTTGCAGCCGACCGCCCTAGTCTCATTGTGGCTTTACACACTCATTCATTCCACCTGTGCGCTGAGGGATGGTTGGGTTTTAGAAACGATACATGTCCATCCTGATGCGCTGTAGGCGCCGGCATGACGATGACGGCGGCCGCGGGCGCGGCCGCGGGCGGGGCCGCGGGCGGGGTCCCTATGGTGGCGGCGGCGGCCAGGAAGAGATCAGTGTCTACGAGCAGGTGTGCCGACGCAACATGCTGCAGATTGACAGATTGACTCTGAAGCTGCATCTCATATGGAGTGCATCCTTTGCTAGTCTCAGCGCGCACCCAAGCTTGGCCCTGCCAGCGGGCACATGCTACGACCTGGCTAATTGCATGCAAGTGATGCAAACTTTCGAGATCAATGTATGTCTGTGCAGGGGCGACGGCTGGCCGGGGCGCGGCCAAACTACGGCACCTTCTCCATCGACGAGATGGTGCACTGGAGCTCTGACCGGTCCCGCAGGTGCGTAAGAAAATGAAGCCTGTAAACGAGGTTCGAAATAATCGTGTCAAACGTGAGTGGTCAGAATTCAGAGGTCCGACGATGCCCGTGGGTGCGCCACGAACGCCAAGGTTGATGCAGCGACTGCTGCGCCAGAACCGGCATGGTGTTTATTCGCGACTTGGCAAGAAGGTGTTGGAACACTAAGGCTGGGCCCATGGGAGATGCTAACTGGGGGTTAACCCTCCGCTGCACGACACCGTGCAGAGCCATGTCGCCAAGCTCGCAAGATCTTCGTCTGGTTGTCGCTTTCCAAACCACCCATTGTAGTGGGTGCATTGCAGCTGCTGCAATGTGTCGATGCTATCTACCCCACTTATGCGCAGCGTCGCACAGCGCATGCTGGTCGAGCAGGACGAGCGTGCCAGCTCTGTTGACAGCTTATAGACACACATTCCGCTTCTTATATGTTGCTTATCCTTCTGCCACACAGCCTCGCGCAGCAGATGCTGGCCGAGCGGGACGAGCGCGCCAGCGCAGCGGCGCAGGCGGCTGCCGCCGGCACCGCCTTCCCCGCGGCCGCCAACTTCGGCGCTGAGCAGCCGTACCAGGCGCCGGCGGCCGAGCCGGTCTGGGACGCCGGCGGCGGCTGGAGCGTTGCCGCCGGCAGAAGCGGCGGAAGCAGGGGAAGCAGGGACGGCGGCGGCGGGCTGGGCCGCAGCGAGCGCGGCGCCGGCCGCGGCGGCGGCCGCGGCGGTGGCGGCCGCAGCGGCGGCGGCGGCGGGCGGGGCCGCAGCGAGCGCGGCGCCGGCCGCGCCAGCGGCCGCGGCGGTGGCGGCCGCAGCGGCGGCGGCGGCTACTTCTCGACGGAGCTGGCGGATTCTGCCGCTGGCGGCGTGGCTGGCGGCTGGGACGAGGGCCAGGGCTGGGCCGCCGCGCCGGCCGGCGCTGGCCGGGGTGAGGGCCAAGCTTGGGAGGAGCAACCCAAGTGGGGCTGGGGCGAACGGCAGCGGTCCCTGGACACCGGCGGCGATGATCGCCGCGGCGGCCGCGACCGCTGGGGCGGCCGCGACAACAACCGGGGCGGCCGCGGCTATGGCGCCCGCGGCGGCCGCTCCCAGCGTGGCGGCGGCGGCCGCGGCTACGGTGACGACCGCGGCGGCCGGCGCACCAGCGGCGGCCAGCGCTTTGGCCAGAATCAGCCGGCCGGCTGGGGCGGCGGCGAGCGTCGAGAGCAGCGCGGCGACCGCGGCCGACAGGATGATACGGACATTACCGCCTCTGAGCGCCCCAACGACTGGTACGAGCCGGGCAGCAACAGCGGCGGCAGCGCCGGCAGCGGCGGCAGCTGGGACGCGGCTATGAGCGGCAGCGCCTGGGACGAGGTGTCCAACACCAGCGTCGGCGGCTGGGCGGCGCCGGAATCGGCGGCACCTGCCGAGCAGTCTGGCGCCGGCGGTTCCGCCGGCGGTGGGTGGGGCGGCGCCGGGGAGGTTGCCGGCGGCTGGGTTGGCGCTGGTTGGGGCGACGCCGACGGCCCAGCTGGCGGCGCCGGAGGTGGGACGGATCGGCAGCAGGAAGGCCGCCGTGGCGGCGGCCTGAGCGACACTGCCGGCTGGTTCTCCGGCGGCCGCATCGACCCGGCGCTGCCCGACGCCAGCGGCGGCAGCGGCGTGGCGTCCGCGGCGCCGCTGGACTCGCCGCAGCAGCAGCAGCAGCAGCAGCAGCAGCCGGGGCAGGACGCCTCGCTGACGAGCTTCAACGCGCCCGCTGCGCAGCCGGGCGGCAGCAGCCCGGGCGCGGTCATGAGCGCGGCCGCAAACGGCGGCGGCGGCTGGCGGGGCGATCCGAAGTTTGAACAGGTGCAAGAGTCCTCCAGCGCCTGCCTGCTTTACAGGCTGTCACTGGTGGCAACGTCGCCGCATGCGTGTTCCATGGAGCCCTAGCGCCTGCCTTCGGCACAGCCCATCAACATGGGCTTCAACTGCCACGCAGGACTTTGACGGGAGGCAGGCCCGGTATGGAGACCGTGGCGGCCGCGGCGGGCAGCAGCCCGCCAGCCGCAGCGATGGCGGCGGCCGCGGTGGCCGCAGCATGGGCCGGGGCCGGGACTCCGGCGGCAGGGGCAGGGGCAGGAGCAGGGACTCGGGCGGCCGCGGCGGCGGCCGCGGGCAGCGCTCGCCGCGTCGCGACGGCGGCCGCGGCAGTGATCGGCGGCCGCAGCGGGACGACCCGCGCATCAGCGCGCTGGCGGATGACGTCAGCTCCAACTGGGACGCGTGGAAGGAATAAGACTCATGAGCATCGCTGCAGTCGTCGTGGAAGTCACCTGTGCTGGGCGGCCATGCCGCATCCCTGCTGCGCCTGGCGGTGCTGGGTGAACCGAAAGCTGCGGGCACTGTCGGAATGTGGTACGAACAGCCAGTGTTCCTATACGGAGCGGCAGAAACGCTACCCCAAGTGCATCATGTTGCAGGCTCTCTAGGTGTTTGCTTTGGCCCGCGGCGCAATGCCAATTGCAAAAACAACCGACGTCAACATAGTATCGTTTGCTATGTTGACGTCGCACATACCAAACTTTCAACGTTGCTAGAGTTGACATATGAGTCATGTCATGCTGTTGCTTGCTCCAGTGGCCATCTATGCGACAACTGTTGACCAGCCTCAATCCTCAAATGCGTGCGCCTGCCAACTGAAAGTAGTTATGAGAAGGGCAGGAAAGCTAAGACAGCAGCGAAAGCACGTTCTGTGCTGCAGATGCTAGCCGAGAAAAGCAGCTGAGGTTGCTCCAATCTGAACACGCTTGTTTTGGAAGCTCCGCCTCCCCGCACGGCAACTTCCTGCTCAATGGACATCACGAACAGTGGCGGAGAGGTTTCTTCAGACTCATACTCTGAGGGCACCGTGCCAGAGCTGCCAGACGTTCTGTGGGACGTGATCCTTTCCATTGCTGCGGCGCCGCTGCAGGTGTCTGCAGCCAATGCCGGACACATCGGCTGCGATTCAGAGCACAACTACCGCGTAGTCTCCTCATGGCTGAATCTCTCCCTCGTCTGCAAACGGTGCGTCTGTGGCGCAGCTTTGCGGCACCGTATGACCTAGCCCTGCTGCTGCTGCTGCTGCTGCTGCTGCTGCTGCTGCTGCCAGTGCACCGACAGCTGCGGCGAGCGCCTCTGCCGCTCCGTCTTTAAATAGCGTTGAGACCTGCGCAAAATATGGCATGAAGGAATGGCATGTGGACATGAAGTTTTCTTGCCCCGCCGCGCGTTCAAACCTTGACATGCGTTCAAAATTGGACCGGACATGGCACAGCAGACTCTGTTTCATGCTGCTGGCCTGCCCGCAGGTGGCAGCAGGCGATGCGGGAGCAGCCGGTGGCGCTGTACTATGACCTGGAAGGCGGCGCCGAACGGCCCGGATTCCTGGTCACGGGGGGCTCATCGGATCCCGGGCATGCGCTGTGCGCGAGGGCCGGCCTCACCGACCACCTCGTCCTGCATGCGCTCGGCCGCCTCGCGGCTGGCTGCCTGCCGGTGTGCAAGCTGCATGTGCACGTGGGCCTGCGTCGCTTTATGGCCGAAGCGGACCAGAAGATGACGGACGCGTTCGACGCCGCGTTCAGGACGCTGCTGCAGGTGAGGCTAGCGCAATTGAGGGTGTTGCAATCTACCACCAAATTTCGGACTTGCCACGCGCGCACACATGTTGTGGCGGTCGATCTGACAGGGGTGCTGCCGCGCACCCCTGACAGGGGTGCGCGCCAGCACCCCTGTCAGATGCGCTGCGCACGGCCGGCATCGTCTGCAGAGCGGACGACGCCTGCATCGCTGGCGCACTCCATGCAGTCACTTGCCAGACGTGGTACTGAGCTAGCTTGGGTGCCTTGCTGTCTGCCAGAGATGGCTAAGAGGTTCTGTTCATTCGAGTGCCTGCTCTCCGCCGCAGTCGGCCGACTTTGCCCGGAGCTCAGGGCGGTACCTGACTGAGGTGTTTTGCCGCTCGGGCTTCCACTGGTGCGCCCCCGAGGGCGCATTTCCGGCGCTGCGGTGGCTTAGCGTTGTGCGCACGCGCGCACCCTGGGGCCTGCCGCCGGGCCTGCAGCGGCTGCACGTCAAGGTGCGGGCTTCTGGACTCCGCAGTGGAAACCCATGTGCCGTGCTGACATGCGCGGCAATGTGTGGAGGAGCTCAGGCTTTGGAAGGCAGACGGCGCAAGCCCTCCAATGCTGAACAGTGAAGTGTTGACATCGCCATGCACTTTTTTTTTTTTTTTTTTTTTTTCACGTTCGCATACCGCATCTGAAGAGCGCGCACCAAGGTGTGCACTTCTGTTGTGCACCAGGGCTTTCTTGAGATATCCTTTGGGTCTGGCTTTATCTCGAAGGAGGTTGGCGGCCGCGGCGACGATGTGGTGCCGCACCTCAAGCGCCTTCTGCAGCTGTCCAGCCTTAGTGTCGAAAGGTAAACAATTCTGATGCCGGCTCTGTTATGCAATGGAACAGCTCACTCTGCGATGGCTGTTCCAGGGTTATCCATAGCGAACAGTTTGGCGGCAGAGTGTAGTTACATTTCATGTCTCACCTTGCCCAGCGGCCCGCGGGCCCTGGAATTGTCAGCTTCCAGATCAGCGGACACCTCTTCACCAACGCTTTTCGCAGGTGTTGCGTCAGCCGAGACTTTCTGCTGGCGCTGCCGCCGACGCTGACGCACCTGGTGTTCAACAACTGCCAGATGGCGGCGGAGGACACTGCGGACCTGCCGACGCAGCTGCGCTCAGTGTGGCACCAGCGAGACCACGTGGGGCTGTACTCGGCGGGATTCGAGCTGGCGGGAGTTGCGATCCACGAACGGGGCAGACAGCTGGCCTGAAAGGGGTGGGGCGGCGATTCACGAACGGGACATGCAGCTCGCCTCATGCGCAGTGTTTTCGTCATGCGGTGAAGCGTTTGATTGGAAGAGGCAGCCAGCTGGTCTGATGCTGGCGGGCTCGACAAGTTATGAATTGGCACGCGGATTCCTGAAGTGCTGTCGCTGTCAAGCACGGCCGCGAGGCGCAGTTGTACGCAACGATTGTGAGATTGGAATGTAGGTCGTCTTCCCAAACATTGCAGCATTTCGTGGGTTTTTGTGTTACACAAAGTTTTATATGTTGAATGCATCTGGCAGCAAAGCTCTGCCAATCATACATATTTGGCTGCGTTTCAGAGGCTCAGTCACGTTTGATAGAGCACACTGCCAAACTCGTTTCCTATACCTACGACCACTACAGAACCCGACGCTGCTGAAGCTCGCACGCAAGCCGCGCTGAGATATTATATGAATCAAGATTGTTGCTCACAGAACTGCTTGCGTGGGCTGCACCGGGTAAAGGGCGGGGCTGCTCAGACTGCATGCCCCGCGTGGCCTCCCGCCGCCTAGCATGCTCAGTATCTACTGCCACCTGACGAGCAGCAAGCTCGTGCTACCTGGTTCTGGTGCACGCCTGCCCAGCGATTGAAGCCTTCATGTTTTCAGCTACTTGAACAGCGCCGGCGCATCCGGCAGACTGATGGCGCGGCAGAAGCCGCCTTCGTTGCCGGGCGCCGGCAGCGCCCCCTCCGCCACATCGATGTCTGGCTGGATGCCCTGCAGCGCAAGAGGTGCAGAAGAATGCAGGATCACTGGAATCGTTCCAATCTCACTTCCTCCGAACGGTTATCGGGTCGACATCGATCCGGGTTTGACGATGACATTGTTGTGCGCAGCTACCTTTTTGTTGATGTCCACGCCCGCCGGCGTCTGGTAGCGCGACACCGTCACCGCCACCGCCGAGCCTGTCCGTGTCCAACGTGCTCTGGCTTCAGACGTGTTTGCTCGGAGATGCAAACATGCGCCATGTGCAGTCGTGAGTGAGGGTTGCAAGTGTGCCTGGCCCGAGGCGTCACAGTGTCCCCAGCGCGGCTGCAGCAACAGTGCAACCGCAAACTGGGGGAGGGGGGGGGGGGGGGGGGGCACA
>JAABUL010006768.1_pt1 | contig 12951 bp, 14 predicted proteins | sample 5559151 | NCBI WGS metagenome assembly JAABUL01 (sample SAMN10711876, study PRJNA513368) | rock metagenome | isolation source: Antarctica rocks | place: Antarctica: Victoria Land, Pudding Butte sud | reverse complement strand
CGCAGGCCTCGATATAGGCCGAGAAGCCCAGGCCTCGGAGCCGCCCGCGGCGCTCGCTCTCGGCCCGGCGCGCCGGGAAGCTCTTGTAGTCGATGGCGAGCAGCGCCTTATCGAGGGACGCACCATAATCCCCCGTGTCGTAGCACATGATCACGGGCGTCTGGTGCGGGAAGCTCGTGATGAAGTTCTTGCGGCGAAACTCGGCGGGGTCGAGCTTCAACTCGCGCGACGCGATCTCGACGATGCGCTCGACCACGAAGGTGGCCTCGGGGCGCCCGGCGCCGCGATAGGCGTCGACCGGCGCCGTGTTGGTGTAGACGGCGTCGACTTCGACGTAGATGGCCGGGATGTCGTACTGCCCCGACAGCAGCGGCGCGTAGAGGTAGGTCGGCACCGAGGACGAGAAGGTCGACAGATAGGCGCCAAGATTCGCGACCGTGTGGACCCGGAGGCCGATCATCCGGCTGTCGGCGTCGGTCGCGAGTTCGGCATGGGTGACGTGGTCGCGACCGTGAGCGTCGGACAGGAAGGATTCCGTGCGTTCCGCGGTCCATTTGACCGGACGGCCGACCTTCTTGGCGGCCCAGACGCAGACCGTCTCCTCGGCGTAGATGAAGATCTTGGAGCCGAAGCCACCGCCGACATCCGGCGCGATGACGCGGAGCTTATGCTCGGGCGCGATGCCGATGAAGGCCGAGAGCACGAGGCGCGCCACATGCGGGTTCTGGCTCGTGGTGTAGAGCGTGAAGCCGCCGGTGCCGCTGTCGTAGTCGCCGACCGCGGCCCGCGGCTCCATGGCGTTGGGGATCAGCCGGTTGTTGACGAGGTCGATCTTGGTCACGTGAGCCGCCCTGGCGAAAGCCGCCTCGGTGGCGTCCTTGTTGCCGAGATGGAACTCGAACACGGTGTTGTCGGGCGCGACCTCGTGCACCGGCTCGCCACCCGCCGTGCGGGCTGCGCCGGTCTCGGCCACCGCGGCCAGGACGTCGTAATCGACGACGATCTTCTCGGCCGCGTCCTTGGCTTCGGCGTAGGTCTCGGCGATCACCACGGCGACATGGTCGCCGACGTAGCGCACCTTGCCCTGGGCCAGGGCCGGGTGAGGCCCGGCCTTCATGGGCGAGCCGTCCTTGGAATGGATCATCCAGCCGCAGATCAGCCCGCCGACCTTGTCGGCCGCGAGATCCTGGCCCGTATAGACGGCGAGCACGCCGGGTTCGGCCTCCGCGTCCGCGCTGTCGACCGAAACGATGCGTGCGTGGGCATGGGGCGAACGCAGGAAATAGGCGTAGGCTTGGCCGTGACGGTTCACGTCGTCGACGTAATTGCCCTTGCCGGTCAGGTAGCGATGGTCTTCGAGGCGACGCACTGGCGCGCCGATGCCGGTTGCACTCATGGTTTCCTCCGAAACGTGGCACCGGGCGATGGTTGTTGTGCGGAGCGTCGGCCCATAGGGCCGCGCTCGCCGCTCCGGCTTGGTATCTGGGCCGATGGACGAACTATTCCGCCGCGATCAGCGGGGCCGCCACGGGCGCTCCCATGGCCTTGGCGCCGGCCGCGACCGCCTTGACGATGTTGTGATAGCCGGTGCAGCGGCACAGGTTGCCTTCGAGTTCCTCGCGGATCGTGTGCTCGCCGAGGTCGTTGCCCTTGCGGGCCACGAGGTCCACCGCCGTCATGATCATGCCAGGCGTGCAGAAGCCGCATTGCAGGCCGTGGTGCTCGCGAAAGGCTTCCTGCATCGGGTGAAGATGGCCGCCTTGCGCGAGCCCCTCGATGGTCGTCACCGTGGCACCCTCGCTGGACAGGGCCAGCGACGTGCAGGCCTTGACGGCCTTGCCGTCCACGTGGACCACGCAGGCGCCGCACTGGCTGGTGTCGCAACCGACATGGGTGCCGGTCAGCCGCAAATCGTCACGCAAGAACTGCACGAGCAGCGTTCGCGGATCGATCTCCCGCTTCACGGCCTTGCCATTCACCGTCATGGATACGGTCTGCATGAACCCTCCCGGTCGCAGCGAAGCCGAGCCGAGGCATGTCCCCCGACGCTACGGCTCGATTGTCGTCGACTTTGGAACGGCACCTAATTGGGGTCAAGCGGATGTTCCGTCGCGGTGGCGACCGGCACAGGCCTTCAGCGGCACGACGAGCATTGGATCCGTCATCATATGACGCTAGAAGCCGTGCCTTGCTGGAGAACGGCAGTGCGTACCACGGTCACTTTGGACGATGAATTGATGGCTGATGCTCAGAGGGTGACCGGGCTCACCGAGAAGTCGGCAGTGATCCGGGAGGCTTTGAAGGCCCTGGTGGCCCGCGAGGCGTCACGCCGATTGGCTCGCCTCGGCGGAACTCAGCCGGATCTGCTGTATGTTCCGCGACGACGGCGGGACGAGGAGGAGGTCTGACTGGTACTGATCGACACGTCGATCTGGATCGATCACATTCGAACATCCGACGAGGTTCTGACCGAACTCCTGGACGGCGCATGCGTGTCGATGCACCCCTTCGTCATCGGGGAACTCGCGATCGGCCACCTGCCGGATCGTCAGCGCATCATGCGAGATCTGCATCGCTCACCGCAGATGGCAGTGGCGACGCCCCACGAAGTCCTCCATCTCGTCGAACGCCATAGGTTGTTCGGTCTGGGAATCTGCTATGTCGATGCCAACCTGCTGGCCTCGACGAAACTGACGCCGGGGGCGTCGCTCTGGACGCGTGACAAGCGCCTCCGAGCGGCCGCGCAGGCGCTCTCCCCTGACGCGAAGACGACCCACTGATCCCGCCCTCGGCTCACTTTACGCATTCGGCCGCGAAGCTGGCGAAGAACTGGTCCGCCGTCTTCTTGGCGACGCCGTCGATGAGCCGGGACCCCATCTGGGCGATCTTGCCGCCCACATTGGCCTGGACGTCGTAGCTGAGCAGCGTGCCGTCCGGCACCTCGGTCAGGGCCACGTCGGCGCCGCCTTTGGCGAAGCCCGCGATACCGCCCTCGCCCTCGCCGCTGATCCGGTAGCCGTTCGGCGGATCGATGTTGGTCAACTCTACCCTGCCTTTGAAGGTGGCGCTCACCGGGCCGATCTTCATCTTCACGGCCGCCGAGAACGTGGTGTCGCTCGTGCGCTCCAGCGTCTGCACGCCGTTGATGCAATTTTTCAGCACGTCGGGATCGTTGAGCTTGGCCCAGACGGTCGCGCGGTCGGCCGGCAGGGTGACCTCGCCCTTCATCACCATGGCCATCGCGCCCACTCCCCTGATTCTCTTCCGGCTCGTGGGAGCTTAGCCGCCTGCGGCGTTTCGGCAAAGCGCCCGGTCGGCGCCGATGCACGCGGAGCCGATCACTTGGCGGCGGCCTCGACGGCCGCCTGGTGCCGGGCCGCGAGTTCCGCGTCCTCGGCCGTCACCTTGACGACGCTCGGGCGCCGGCCGAAGGCGTCGACGTAGCGGGTGATCTCCGGCCCCTTCGGGACCAGCCCGAACGACGTCGTCCAGGTCAGAGCCATGCCCCATAGGACGTCCAGCGCCGAAAAGCGTTCGCCCAGGAGGTACGGTCCCGTCCGCAGTTGCTCGACGACCGTCCGGACCACCGTATCGTAATCGCCATAGGGGCTCATGGCGCGGGCCCCGGGCTCGCGCTTCATGGCGCGGTCGACGACCGCCGGCTCGAAGCACGACCCGTAATAGACCATCCAACGCAGGTAGGACCCGCGTAAAGGGCCTCCGATCGCGGGCGCCAAGCCCTTCTCCGGGAAGCGGTCGGCGAGGTGGATGAAGATCGCCGCCTGCTCGGTCACGAGTTCGCCGCGGTCGAGGATGGCCGGCACTTTGCCGGCGGGGTTCACGGCCAAGTAGGCGGCCCCGCGCTGCTCGCCGGCCTTGGTGTTCAGGACCTCGAGATCGTAGGGGGCACCGAGTTCCTCGAGCAAGACCTTGACGCCCGACGAGCGCGACTGCGGCGAGTGGTAGAAAGTGACGTCGGCCATCCGTGTTCCTCCGAGGCTCTGCTTTGCCGGCGCCGTCCCGGCTTCAGCGCACGATGACGTTGGCGAACTGCCACGGGTCGTCGCGGTCGAGCTCCTCGGGAAACAGGATGCCCCGGTTCTCGATCGGCGTCCAATCCGTATAGGCCCCGGTCAACGGGCCGAGATAGGGCGTCTGCACGGCGAGGCAGCGGCGAAAATCCATCTCGTCGGCTTCCACGATGCCGGCCTCCGGGTTCTCGATGGCCCAGACGACGCCGGCCAGCACCGCCGAGGTGACCTGCAGGCCTGTGGCATTCTGGTAGGGGGCGAGCGCCCGGGTGTCTTCGATGGAGAGCTGCGAGCCATACCAGTAGGCGTTCTTGCCGTGGCCGTAGAGCAGCACGCCGAGTTCGTCGATGCCGTCGAGGACCTCGTCCTCGCCGAGGATGCGCCACTGCGCCTGGCGCTCCCAGGCGTTGCCGGCCATCTCGTCAAGCGACAGCACCGCATCGTCGGCCGGGCGGTAAGCGTAATGGCAGGTCGGGCGGTAGACGGCCCGCCCGCCTTCCTGAACGGTAAGATAATCGGCGATCGAGATCGACTCGTTATGCGTGACCAGGAACCCGTGCTGCGGCCCGGCGGTCGGCGTCCAGGAACGGACCCGCGTGCCGGCACCCGGGCGCAACAGGTAGATGGCGCAGTCGGGGCCGAAATCGTGGTGGCGCCCCTCCGGCGGCAGCCGCTTCTCGTGCGTCCCCCAGCCGAGTTCCGACGGCTGCAGCCCCTCCGACACGAAGCCCTCGACGCTCCAGGTGTTGACGAAGGTGCCCATCGGCTTTGGCCGTCTAGCGCGCTGCGTGTCGCGCTCGGCGATATGGATGCCCTTGACGCCGAGCCTCATGGCGAGCCGGCCCCAGTCCTCGCGGTTCGCGGGTTCGGCACCCCTATGACCGACGGCCTCTGCGACGTCGAGCAGGGCCTGCTTGCAGAACCAGGACACCATGCCGGGATTGGCCCCGCAGGTGCTGACCGCGGTCGGCCCGCCCGGTCGCCGACGTCGCAGGTCCATCAGGGTCTCGCGCAGGGCGTAATTGGACCGCTGCGACACGCTGAGCCGCGTGTCGGTGTAGAAACCCGGCCAAGGCTCGACCACCGTGTCGATGTAGAGCGCCCCGATGTCCTTGCAGAACTCGATGAGGGCGACGGAGGACGTATCGACCGACAGATTGACGATCAAGCCCTGCCGGCCGCCGTCGGTCAGCAGCGGCGTCAGCACGTCCTTGAAGTTGTCGCGCGTCAGGGCGAGGTGCTCGAAGCGGATGCCGCGCTGGTCGAGCAGACGGCGGTCGGCGTCGTCGGGTGCGATGACGGTGAACTGCGCCTTGTCGAAACCGATGTGGCGTTCCAGCAGCGGCAGCGTGCCCTTACCGATCGAGCCGAAGCCGATCATCACGATAGGGCCGTCGAAGCGCGCGTGGACGGGCCAATCGGTCATGGGGGGTCGGCTCCTCGTGTGCGCTGCGGCAGGATGGCCGCCATAGACCGGAGGGGGCCGTCACGGTCAAGCCGCGGCGGCCCGTTCCACGCTGCTCGGCACTTTCGGCGTCCCCGCCATCCGGTCGGCGGGGGCCTACCCGCGCTGGTGCAGGAAGTCGGTGAACGGCGTAACGGAGATGTAGCCGCGGTCGGATGTCCAAGGGACGCCATTGCCCGGAAAGACCAGTTTGCGCACGAGCCTCCCCTCGTCGCCGAAAAGGTCGTCGGCAGCTGCACAGACCAGCCGCAATCGATCGTAATCGAAATAGTTGAACTCGGACATCACGATCAACTTCATCAGGTCAAGATCACCGATGCTCACGCCGTCGAGGCCAGTCTTGCCGAGGTAGTCCGCAAGGACAGAGCGGTTCATGGAAGACCCCCGACACCGTTCGCTGATCACCTTCGCTAGCGTGATGGTCCGCAGTGCCGTCCATTCGGGTTTGTCCATCGGATCGATGAATCTTTGGAGGATTGCCGCCCTGGCCGGTATAGCGATGTATTCTTTGCGCCAGCGCTGTGGATCGAGCATCGGATCCTTCGACGTCGCCTTTGCGACATCGGCAGCGACGCGATCCCCGATGTCCTTGGCCCAGCGCTTGGACGCAGACGCGATGGCGACCGCGATCTCGGCCTCTTTGGCCAACAGGTTCTGTCCGGTCGGCGTGCGATAGAACGCCAGGAGATTGGCGAGGTCCTCTTCCGTGAAGTCGTTCGCGTAGACCACCGCCACATCGTCCACAAAGCGATCGATGTCCGCGGACGATGAATCCTGGAAACGATGCAGCGCCGCATCGATTTGAGGCGGATCAGCGTCCCCCTTCTGCAACAGGGCTTGGCGGACCTGCCACACAAGGAGGGGCGTCAGCCCCTTGAGCTTGTCCGCCAGATGAGACACTCCGACGATGTCGCGGGCGAGTTTCAGGCGGCTCGCGTCGTCGGCCCGGGCACTGGGCACCGCACCGGCTAGCGTCAAGGCGAGGAGTGTGGCGGCGATCCAGCGCATGGCGTCCCTCTCATCGCGGGGCCGCGTGCGGCCCGGCCGCCGCGTGAACCCGAGGTGGAAAGAGGCTACGCGAAGCGAAACGCTCACGAGACGGGACGGCCCCGCGGAGGATAAGGGAATTCTCTGTCACGCCGCCAGGCGGAGGGGTTCCGGTCCACGGCGCTTCACCAGCAGGCCCGCGCCGACAACCCGTCCCGAAGCGTCCCCGAGCGCGCCCGGGACCAGTTCCAGCCCGAGGAACCGCGCGGGATCCATCGGGCTCGGCAAGGTCAGCCTCGCCACGGGCGCGGCCGCGAAGCCGAATCGCGCATAATAGGGCGCGTCGCCCACCAGCATCACGCTCCCGTGGCCGAGCTTCCTGGCGCGCTTGAGCCCGTGCTCGACGAGCGCGCGGCCGATGCCGGCCGAACGACAGGCACCCTCGACCGCCAGCGGCCCCAGCATCAGCGACGCATGCCGACCGGCCTCGACCGGCCAGAAGCGCAGCGTGCCCACGATAGCGCCGCCGCGGACCGCGACGAAGCTCAGGCCCTCGGCCGGCAGCCGACCTTCGCGCAGCCGCTCGCTCGTCTTGGTGAACCGCGCCGGGCCGAAGCCTCGGTCGAGCAACGCCTCGCGCGCCTCGACGTCACGTGGGCGCTCGTCGCGGATGCGGAAGCTGGGTCCCACCGGTCGCAGCATCGGTCCGAAGCCGGCCGCCGATGCAAGGGCCGCCAGGGCGGGAAAAACGTGAGCCACCATCTCGTCCGATCCTTCGCCGATGCGGGGAGCGCAGGGCCGCCGTCGCGAACGACGGACGACACGGTATGTTACGACAGGGCGCACCCGGCGATGGCGCCGGGGGCAGGGATCAGATCACGTAGGATTTCAGCGGCGGGAAGCCGTTGAAGCCAACGGCCGAATAGGTCGTGGTGTAGGCGCCGGTCCCCTCGATCAGCACCTTGGAGCCGATCGCCAGGCTGACCGGCAGGTCGTAAGGCTCCTTTTCATAGAGCACGTCGACGCTGTCGCAGGTCGGTCCCGCGATGATGCAGGGTTCGGTGGTGTCGCCGTCGAACGCCGTGCGGATCGGGTAGCGGATCATCTCGTCCATGGTCTCGGCGAGCCCGTTGAACTTGCCGATGTCGAGGTAGACCCAGCGCATCCGGTCCTCGTCGGACTTCTTCGACACCAGCACCACCTCGGCCTCGATCACACCTGCGTTCCCCACCATGCCGCGGCCCGGCTCGATGATGGTTTCCGGGATGCGGTTGCCGAAATGCTTGCGCAGCGCCTCGAAGATGGCCTGGCCGTATTGCTTCACGGCCGGAACGTTCTTCAGGTACCTGGTCGGAAACCCGCCACCGAGGTTAACCATCTGCAGCGTGATGCCGCGCTCGGCGAGGTCCTTGAAAATGGCCGCGCTGGCCGCGAGCGCGCCATCCCACATGCGCGGGTTGCGCTGCTGCGACCCCACATGGAACGACAGGCCGAAGGCCACGAGGCCGAGCCGGTGCGCGTGTTCGAGCACGCGGGCCGCCATGTCGGGCGCACAGCCGAACTTGCGCGACAACGGCCATTCTGCGCCGGAGCCGTCGCACAAGATGCGGCAGAACACTCTGGCACCGGGGGCCGCGCGCGCGATCTTCTCGACCTCGGCTTCGCAATCGACCGCGAACAGGCTTACGCCGTAGGCATGCGCCCGGGCGATGTCGCGCTCCTTCTTGATCGTATTGCCGAACGAGATGCGGTCGGGCGCGGCGCCGGCCGCCAGGACCTGCTCGATCTCGACCACCGAGGCCGCGTCGAAGCAGGACCCAAGCGTGGCCAGCAGGTCGAGGACCTCCGGGGCCGGGTTGGCCTTCACGGCGTAAAATACGCGCGTGTCCGGCAGGGCCTCGGCGAATGAGATGTAGTTGTCCCGCACGACATCGAGGTCGAGCACCATGCAGGGGCCGTCTTCCTGACGGCGGCGGAGAAAATCGACGATACGGTCGGTCATGGCGGCATCCCTTTTTGGCGCCGCGAGGCGCCGAAGACGACAGAAAGGGTGCGGGGACAGGCCGTCGGTCGCTCGCGCGGTGGAAACGCGAGCGTTGACGGACATGGCCAACCGCGATCGGCTCGACCGACGATCCACGGATGACGTGGACCGGCGCCGTGCCGATCAGATGCTGCGCCGTTGGCTAGACGCAGTTCGACCAGGGTCGAGCCGCGCATAGCCATCGATTGGAAAGGGATTCCCCTTCCGCACACCCGGCAAGATAGACAAGCCTCTTCGGTAAGCCGACCTTTGGAGGGTCGACAGAGACGAAAAAGCCCGGTCCGTCGTTGCTTTAAGTCGCGTCCCCCGTTTGGCGGGGTTCGCCGGTTCGCCTCCGGCTGCCGGTTGGTACTGACGGTTTATCGGCCTCTTGTCCGAACCCCGCCAACCGACACACGACCACAGGCACGTGCGAAATTGGGCAAGAAAAGAGATAGGGAAAACTCAGCTCCGGCACAAGCGTTTTCTCGAAGTTTTTTCGTCGCTCCTGACCGAAGTTAACGCTCGGAGTCGCTTAGGCAATTTTCAAGTTTGCGCGAAGCTTGCGCGGGTGACACCAGCCAGGGAGCGCGACGGGGCGACATGGCTGCGAAAGCCTCACGACGACATGGGAGTGCGCGGGGGGGTTCCGACGGCTGCGCTCACCATGGTTCGATGGCCCCGCCTCGGCGTCACGCGCGGCCATCATGGTTTCGGCGGCCCTCATCGGAGGCACAGCCTCGAAAAGGGCGCCTCACGCGACGACTTTCCCGCAAGGTCGGCCTGCGGCGAGTCGTTCTGCTCAGAAGGTCGGCGCGCCTGCCGGGGACGGCAATTCTGCAGGTGCGATCGGAGGCAAACCCCAGCCTGGTGGGTCGACGACGTCGGCACCGGGCTGAGGCGCACCGGTCGGCTCATCCCGCGCATCCTCGCCCTGGACCGGCGGGTAGGCCGGCACAGAGCCAGGAACCTCTGGGTCGGCCGGATTGTTGGGGTCGGTCCTGGGCCGCGGCTTGTAGTCCGGCGGAAGGTCTGTCGGCATTTGAGGCATCCCGTTGGCCGGTCGGATTCGACCGTGTCATAGGGGTCAACGCCTGGACCCTGGTAACGGTGCCGGACACCAGGCCAGTCACCTTGCGAGCGAGACGCCCCGCTTCTCCGGCCGGGTGGCGGTGCCCCATGTTTCGGCCCCGGCTTCGATCTGACCGAACAGGACGAGCCCGGCCAAGCCGCCCTCCATCGACAGGCTCTCCTTGGTGCAGGCGCTGGCTATGGCGCGTCCGTGCTCCCGCAAATGGGCGCGAGCGTTGCAGAACAGAGCCAGCGCTGCGCGTTCCGACACGCCCAGCAACAGCGAAATCGTGCGGGCTTCTTCAGGAGTCGATCGGCAGACCTGGGCGAACAGCGCCTCCTGGACCTGCGCACGATCGGTCGTGCCGCCGTGGGGACCTGCGTATGCTTGGCGCGTCATGGGTCGGCTCCTCGACCGAGAATATCCGCCGATCCTGCCCGTCCATGGTTAACAAGACGTTGTCTGGCGTGCGGGTCTTCCGTCCTCGGCCCAGTTCGGCTGCGCCGTGCCACCCGCCTGGGAACGTTGCTGCCAGTCGAGAGTTAGTCCCGGCCAGCGACGTGACGACCTGTGACCAGGTTGTTTCGACGCGTCGAGATCACGACCTCGCTGTCCATGCGAGTGACCAGGAACTGGAGGATGTTTTGCGCAATCTGATCGCACTGACGGCTGCAACGATGTTGATCGCGAGCCCCGTCATGGCTCAATCTACACAGACGGCACCTGCCGGCGCCGCGGCTCAACCCGCTTCCCCGGGCACCGACACTGCTACGGGATCTTCGAACTCGGCCGTGAACGGGACCGGGAATACCGGCTCGGACGTCAACGCGTCGGGCACCGTGAACCTCGTCGCCGTCTCCGCCCTGGAGAACGGCGCCAACAGCTTCACCGAGGGTCAGGCGAAGTCCCGCCTCGCGAGTGCCGGGTTCACCAACGTGTCCGACCTCAAGAAGGACGACCAGGGGATCTGGCGCGGAACTGCGATGCGGAACGGCAAGAACCAGCAGGTCGGCTTCGACTACAAGGGCAACATCGGCGCTCAGTGACGGCGGCAAACGAAGCCGACGACCACCCGACGCAACCGAAACGGAGACTCCATCATGGTTACCAAGACAGCGACCGCGCTCTATCATCGCTATGACAGCGCCGTCGAGGCCGTCCGCAAGCTCGAAGCGGCCGGCATTCCGCACAGCGACATCAGCATCGTGTCGAACGATGAGGAGAACCGAGGGAAGCATGGCGACCATCCCGGAACCGGGACCGGCGCCTCGCTCGGTACCGTCGTGGGCGGTGGCGCAGGGCTCCTGGCCGGGCTCGGCATGCTGGCGATCCCGGGCCTCGGCCCGGTCGTCGCGGCAGGCTGGCTCGCCTCGACGCTCGTCGGCGCCGGCGTCGGGGCCGCTGCGGGCGGCCTCGTCGGTTCGCTCACCGACGCGGGAATCGACAGCGCCGACGCCGACGCCTATGTCGAGGGCGTGCGCCGCGGCGGCACGCTGGTCACGGTCCGCACCGACGAGGCGATGATCGACCGTGCCTCCCAGATCATGGACATCGACGGCGCTGCCGACCTCGACGAGCGCCGCACGGCTTGGGGCACCGAGGGTTGGACGGGCGCCACTGGATCCACGGCGCTCGGGTCCACGGGGACCGGATCCACGACGTCTGGATCCACGATGGCCGGCTCGACCGGCGTCGGCGAGGCGATCCGGGAAGGTGCAAGCCGCGCCACGGGCGCGGTGGAGCGCGCCGGTGCCCGAGTGGCCGATGCGATGACGCCGTCGTCGAGCACCACGACGAGTTCGACCCTGGGCGCGAACCCGACGGGTTCTCGTCCCGGCGCCATGGGCACGGGGACCGGCACGGGCCTCTCGGGTCAGTCCGGCCGCAAGGTTCGAATCTACTGACGTCGTAAGCGAGAGGCCGCCCGGAGGCGAGCCGTCGAACCTCTCGAGGCCAGATGCCCGCCAACCGTTCACCCGGATGGCGGGCATCCCATCGTCAAACGGGCGCTGCGCCGATTGGCGGATCCCGGGAGGACCGACACCCGCCCGTTCGGGAACTCTTTGTGGAGCGCGTTTCGCGCTGTGGAGCCTTCAGCCATCCTCGAGTCGATCGTCGGCATTTTGCGCCGACGAACTTCGACCGGCCCTCCAATGGATTCACCGTGTTGCGGTCCGACCAGGGACTCCTGCCCTGTTTCGTCCGACCATCCGGCACCCCTTGGTGATGGCCCTCTCAGCCTGCTCGGTCCTATCCGGCCGCGGTGCGGCGTCGGGGCGACATTCCAAGGGGGATGTCTCGCATCAGGATGAGCCGCGATGGACCCCGCATCCGACAGCCGCGCGTCGGCGCCGATCCGCTACCGTCTGACTCCCCGAATCTCGACCGACGGCCGTGTCTCGATAACGTTGCAGCTCTATCGCGGCAACACGGTCGCTTCGACATCCTCGGTCGCGACGGTCGCGCAGCGCGATGCCGCCGAGGTTATGCACCAGTGTAAGCTCCGCTTCGCCAAACTGGGCGTGGAAGGAATGCCTCGCGAGACGCTTGGCGCAGGTCGTGTCTCGTCGCGTGAGACGGACAGGGCGCTCTCCAGCATCTCTCCGGCGACCAGACTCAAGTTCAGGACCAAATAGCCTTCGCATCCGCCGGCCGTCTCGCGGGGCCTGCGATCCGCAGGAGACCGAGCGCTCCGAACTCCCCACACACCCGCCGGGGGCCAGAAGATGCGGCGCCCGACACTCCCCGGGTCCTTGGCTCTTCCGCGACGGGCGGCTTGAAGTGTCGTCACCGCTGGCCGAAGCTGGCGCCGTCGAACAGGCCCTTGAAGGCCCCTCGGGCGACACGGCAGTGGCTTCGGTGATCAGCAACCCGGCGCCCGACAGGGCCAGGGAGCCGAGATGGATCATGTGCCAGTCGGTCGCCCGGCCCTCGTCGGCCGAATATTGGCACATCGGCGCGATGACGATGCGGTTCACGAGGTCGAGCGCACCGATGCGCAAGGGTTGGAACAGCTGGCTCATGGTGTCGACCTCGGGTTTCGTGACACGTTGCGCCAGGCGGGCGCGGTCCGGTTCCGCAAACCGGCGGCTCTCGCCCGGAGGCGCGGCCGCGGGCGCGGGATCGGTGGCGCGCTTGCCATGTCTCGCCGTGCTTGTCGAGGTGCGGCGCGGTCGTCGGCGGGCGGCGGGTGCCCGTCACGGGGCCTGCACATCATGGCTCAAGGCTCGACATCCGCCGGTCCAGGGGGCAAAGCATGCAGGAACCTCTCCATAGACACGGCAAAGTTTCCCTTCATGCAAAACGGCATTCACTTCATCTCCGGCCTTCCGCGTTCCGGATCGACCCTGCTCGGAGCCTTGCTGAAGCAGAA
>JAABUL010006767.1_pt1 | contig 12954 bp, 2 predicted proteins | sample 5559151 | NCBI WGS metagenome assembly JAABUL01 (sample SAMN10711876, study PRJNA513368) | rock metagenome | isolation source: Antarctica rocks | place: Antarctica: Victoria Land, Pudding Butte sud | reverse complement strand
TTTTAATAAACTTCTTGTTGTAGTTTATAAAATCTAGAAAAAATTGTATTTTTTTAATATTTGTTGATAATTTCTATTTTCTGACTGTTTGTAGCTTCTCGAAATCTATATATATTTTGTATTGTTTGAAAACAAATTCGAGAAAATCAATTTTCTTTTAATAGAATTTGTATTTCTCTAATTTGAAATATAAGTTTTTTATATTTAGATATTTTAATATTTTGAAGATATAACTAATATATTTTTTCAAGATTTTTAAGTAAATTATAATATTGTTCAAGTATACTATAACAAATTAATTCAGATATTGTTGTAATATATTATTAATTATTTTCTGATATATTGTCGGAATATTTGTAAGTTCGAACAATATTATTGTATATCTGTATAATCTATACTGTATATAGAAAACTATTTTTTACTTTTTCTCTATTTTTATTCTAATCTGATTGTATATTTTTTGTAAATTCAGTTTAATAAAATATTTTGCTTCGAATAGTCGATTCTGAAGTTTGCTGATATTAAATAGTAAATATCGATTCTTAACTATAATATTATTTAGTTTCCGATAATCGATATATAGACAAAAAATTCTATTTTTTTTAATACAAAAAGAATCGGATATTCTGTCTATAATTAAAATTTTTTAATAAATTTTTTCTTTTTGTTTTCTGTCAGATATTTGCAAAGTACTTCGAGCTTTTTCTCGAATAAAATATATATAAATTTAAATATAAACTGCTTGTCTAGTTCAAATCTGATTTTGTAATTCTACAATTAATATTTAGAGAGAATCTCTGTTGTTTTTTTTTCTTAAAACAGATATTTCTAACTGTTGTATATTTGTAATATATACTTTAGCAGTTTCTTTGCTGTATCAGATAGTTCAAAACTTTTAGAAAATTTGTAATTTTATTTATTTATTCTGACTTTATAATTTAATTGATTTCTGTTAATATCTGTCGAGTCAAACTCTGTTAGATTGTTTTTTTGCAAAAATATAAACTTGCTATTTGCAATCAATTTTTAACTTAATCTCTTATCTATTATCGAACGCTGTCGATATATAGATTAAATATAAATTATATAATTATATTGCGCAAATCTGAATACTTTTATATTTTAATTAACTTCTGAATTGTGCTGCTTTAATCAAGATATTTCTAGAACAATATTGTAAATAGCTATTTTTACTATATTAAAAATTAGTTTCTTGTAGTATTGCTGAATAGCTATCGATAGTAATTTTGTTTCTCTATTTATTTTTTTATTTTTGTCGAATAATAGATTTCTATCTACAATTACTAAATTGTATATATCAGACTTCTTTTAAGTAGAATACTCTTTTTTTTTTAACAAGAGCTCTGATTATAAAATTATCTGTTGTATCAGAATTAATTATTTCAATAAGTTAACAACTATTAATCTTAACTGATGTAATAAAATATTGTGCATATACTATTAAATTTAGTTGCTGCTGTTAAACTAACATATTGTATTTCTCTAATATATTTTTTATTAAGAAATTTGAACTTTTTTCTGTTTCTGTACTGTAATCTCTGTCTCGAATATCTGTCTGCATTAAATTTTTTTTTAATACTGATTTAATAATTTTAACTTTTTAGAGAATCAGTTAACTTCTTTCTTGTCTTCTAGATAAATTTAGTATAAGTTGTTATAGCAAACAGTTTAACTGAATATTGTATATTTTTTTAGTTGCTCTATCTCTTGTTAAGATAGACTAATACTGCTCAGTTAATATTCGATTTTGTTAAAAATATCTTTTTCGATAGTAATGTTGCTTTTTAGCGTTTTCTTGCATTTATCTACAATTTTCGATAAGCTAATTAAAATATCGAGATAACTTGTAATATTTTCTATACAGTTGTAAAAGTTCTTTCAGCTGTACTTTTTGTCTGAGTCGATAGCTGAACTGTAAGATTTGATAGTTTTTTTAAGTGCTTAATTAATTTTCTGCATAAATGCAAATATTTTGTCTGATAATATTTTATCTAGAATTTTCTGCAACTGATCTGAATTTTCTATCAGATAGTAGTTGTTGTTCAATTCAGTCTCGAAAATATCTGTTTCTGTATCAATTTGCTTTCTGATATTGTTCTAACTATCGAATATCTCTCTTAATATAGTATTAATCTGTTGACAATTTATTAAGTTTTGTAATCGACAATCTTTTGCAAAGTAATTCGATTTGCTATATAAATAGCACGTTTTCTGAAATTTGTTATCTTGCTTTTTTCTAGAATTCTTCTTTTTATATTGCTGAATAAAATTCAGTTTTATAGATACAGATTTACAATAATCGGAATTACTGTATTTCTGATTAGAACAAAATTCTTTCTGCTAATATTCGATTATTAATTTAAAAAAGATTTCTGCTTTTTCTCGAAATTAATTATATCTTTTTTTTATAGCTCTTTTATACAGTTTGTTGTCGAGATTGATAGCTATTTCGATAAAATCGAATATATTGCTAATATATTTTCTGTTATATATAATTTTTTTTTTTAGATTGTTCTTAAGATCTTGTCGAAACATTGTTATAAATACAATATTGTTTTATTTAGTTAGATTAATATATTTTTGAAATCTAGCTGCATAGTCTGCTGCAGAGATTTGTTAAATTAGATACTAAATTACTTTTTTTGCAATTTGTTTTTTGTTAAATATTCCGAAAATTCTTCGAAGTTCTTTTTTGAAATTGTCGAAATTTGTAAATATTGTATAGAGATTTTTGTTATAGTTTTTCAGATACTTTTGTAAATTTGATTTGAGTCAGTATTAAACTCTTTTTCTGAGAACTATTGATACAAAAATTGTTTTCTGATCTGCTGAAACAGAATAGAAAATAAAATAGATATCTATCTGTATAAGTCAGTTTTTCAGATCGATACAGTCTCTATAGTAGATATCGGACTTATTGATTTTGATTTTGTTGTTTTCTATAATCGATAGTTAATATAATACTGATAAACTAGTGCTCGAAATAGAGACACGTTAATCTGATACAGATATTTTTAAAATATTCAAAATGTTACGCTGCTATCTAGACAACTAGAGTATCAGAGTAGATTAATACTGTTAAAAAAATCTATAGATATTTTCAGACAATACAAGTAATTATTTGATAACAAGAGATTGCAGCTTGTATCTATAATAGAGAGTAACTTAATAAATAAATTAAACACAATCTATAAGAGAGTTGTATTTTAGAGAATCTATATACTAAAAAAGATTCTTTTTGCTTGCTATATTTGCTGTCGAATATATCGAGCTCTGTTTGCTCTGTTTGCTGTCAAATATATCAAACTCTGCTTGTTCTGCTTGCTGTCGAGTATATCGAGCTTGTCTACTAGTGTGTCGAGCAATGCTTGTCTGTCAAATCGTTAAGTATGCAGATAATCGTGCTATATACTACAGATTACTCTGTAGAATATATATCAGCTGTAACGAGCTAGAATTGTAATATAACAATTGTTTAGTTTGATTGCAAAACAAATAATATTAAGATTCTTAATATTAAGTTAGACTTTGTTATTTGCAAAGTATTTAAAACAAAAATAACAAAAGCAATTAATATTGAATTTATAAATAGTTTGAGCGACAAATATCTTATTATATAGATGCTAAATAAGTTTCTTTATCTTTTAAATAAAACTTTCGATATTAATTAACTAGATTCGAGTCTAAATTATAAAATCAAATAACAAAAATTTTGAAAACTCAAAATCTAGATATAAATTTTGATTTAAATTAATTAGAAAGAGCAAGATAAGAGTTGTAAACAAAAAAATGTTATTAATAACAAATTTAATATTTGAAAGTTATTTAGTTTAGTTGTTTTGTATATAGTTAACAAAGATACAAAGATAATATTCTATAATAGTGTTAACTTGTTTAATTTAATTGTTAATTTTAAGATAATATACAATAGATAATTTAATGTCAATTTTTAGTATTTGACAAAAATATTTTTAAATATTGAAAATAAATTGTATGTCTTAATTAAATACGAAGAACTTGAATAACTTGTAGTATTTTTAGACATAAATATAAAAACAATTGATTGCTTTCTCTACTTCTATAGAAGTAATCAAAACTAGATATTTTATCTTAATAAAACAATTAACAAAAACAAAAATATATCTATATATAATATCTATAAAAATACTAAACAATAAAGAATCTACATAGTTTATAAAGATATTATATTAATAGTATTTAAAAACAAAAAAAGAATACAAGTATTTTTGCGTTTTTTGTTTAGAAGACTTAAAACAAATATATATATAACAATTTTATACAAAGCGCTAGATATATTTATAGATATTAGATTATTAATAAACTCGATTAATTAATTTGTAGTATTTTGTTCTTTCTAAATAGCTATTAACAATACTATTATAAGCAAACTAAATTACGCAAAGACGAAAACAATTTAAATTAAAGATATATTTTCTTTTTTAAAAATACAAGAAGTTAAAATGTTTTTTATATTTAACTAGAAAAATTCTATTGTAATAATATATTTTATTGCAAAGCGCTTCGAGTACTTAAAATACAAACGAATTGTTAATTTCGACTTAATTTTATAGAGTTTAAATAGAAATATTTTCTAAATTTTTGTCAAAATTTGAAATTTCTTAATCTAATTAAAATTCGATATTTTTAATATCGAATTTTTCTACATTTAGCTCTATCGAAACTAACGTAACAAAAAGAGCTAAAAAAATTGAAAAAAAATATAATTAAACAAAATCTAGAATAATAGTTTAATATTAAAGATTTTCAACAATTTTGAAATCTAGAATATAGATTTTCAAAATTGTCTAATATTAATATAGATATTAAAAATCGAAAATATCTCTTTTTTTAAAGAGATTTTCTAAGCAATATATAAGAGTGTTTAATTTTCTATTAATTTTGTTAAAGCAATACGTAATTTAATAGTTAAATTAAAACAAAAACTTGCTTTATTAAACTTAATAACAACTTAGTTGCTTAATTAATATAAAATACTTAAGATTTTTATAATTTATAATTATTTTAATTAGATAGATTAAGCTTTTAAGCTTAAAGTATTATTTTTCGAATATATAAATAATAGCTATAAATTTTTTATTGTAGATCTTATAATTATATTCGACTAAATTGTGTTTCTTAAAAAGATAAACAATTAAATAAAAAACTTTCTTTTTATTATATTAAAAAAGAATATCTTCGAATATATAGTTTAAAGTATCGATTTTTATTATAATTTTGTAATTTAAATTGTAATATCGAAATACTATATTAAAGATAAAGACTTTCTTTAAAATAATAAATACTAATTGATATTTTTTCGACTAGATAAAGAGTTAATTCTTTCTAATTAAATAAATTAATAAAATAGCTATTTTACTATAGTTATAGATAAATTTTTTATAGAAATTTGCAAATTCTAGAAAGTTTTAAATATTTTTAATATTAATTAGAATAAATTAATTAACAATAGTATTTATTTTTGCTAAATCTATTTTAACTTTTTCGATAATAATTATTAATTCTAGATACAAGACTTAAATAATATAAAATTTGTATTTAATTATATTTGTTTGTAAATTTGTTTTGTACAACTTTCGAAAAATAAGTTTAATATAAACTTTGTATTTTAGTTTATTATTATTGTAAATTAAAATATTATTTAGATAAGCAATACAAAACTTATTTAGAAATTTTCGAAAATTTTTGTTAATATATTTTTGAAACAAAATAGATCTATTATATAAATTAAAAAATATAACAAGATACTTAAAGAGTTTAAAACAAATACAAAAAACAATAAAAGTTTTATTTTTTTTTCAAATATGTAGTCGATTAAACACTAAAATAATATTTAGTTTAATAAAGATTTTAACTCGATTAAAACAATTTAGTATTTCAAAGATTAAAAATAAAAAATATTTGTTCTTAATTATAATAATATTTAGATCTCTATAGTTTACGTAGAATCTAAATTTATTTTTGAATTTTTTAACAAAAAAAATAAAGACTATTGTTTAAAAGCAATTGATTCGAATAAATTTTTTGCTAAAATTCTTATCTAAATAGCAACAAAATTCTAGAGCTTTATTACAATTTATATTGTATAAAACAAAGACTAAAAACTAGATATTTTTTTTAAAATAAATAATATAATTGTAAAAACAATAGAAGAGTAAAATATATATATTTTTTTTTAGAGAAAATATTAAGAAATTCGAAATATCTAAAAAGTAGAATTGTAGCTAAATTAATATTTTTGCTTTGTCAATAATATTTTAGATTTTCTTCAATAATAAAGATTATTAAATAAAATTTCTTTTCTATTTGATAAAGTACTAAACAATAATCTCGATTATAAGTGTTAATCTTAGTATTTCTATAAAACAATAATAATTTTGAGAAATTTAATAAATTAGAAATCTAAACAAAATCTAATTTAGATTTGAGCAAGTTCTCGACTAGATTTAGAAAAATATTTATTTTTTAAAAAATAATACTAAAAATTTTAATATTCTTTGCGCAAACAATACAATTAAATTTACAAATTTTTAACTTAATTATATTAAATTATATAGAAGATTGTTTAACTTGTTTTGTATATTGTTCGATAAAAAATTTAAAAAACAAAAAACTTTAATACTTGATTTTTGAGAAGTATTTTTTTGAATAGTTTAAAAAATATAACTAGAAACTTTTTGTTTTAGACTAGATAAAACAAAACAAAACTTAAAATCGAAATAAATAGATTATTTTTTATAAATAAGATTAGATTGTTTCTAAAAAGCAAAACTAGATTGTTTTTTACAAATAAATTGTTTTTTGTAAACAAGATTAAATTGCTTTTAAAAAATAGAACTAAATTGTTTCTTATAAACAAATTGTTTTTTATAAATAATTAAAATATTAGATATCTTTTAACAAAACAAACTTAAACTAGACAAAAAAATTTAATTGTTGCAAGTAAAAGCAAAAACATTTTAATTTTGAAGTTTCTATATATATTGAGACTTTTTAGAAGATAAAAAATTTTCTTTTTCTTAAATAATATTGTAAATTTTAATAAATAATTGACAACAATATTTAAGACAAAAAGAAAAATATATAGTAAAAATATTATAATTAAAGTTTGCGTCGATAGAATAACAACAAAGTTACAATAAATTTATAACAATAAAATACTAATTAAGTTTAATAATATAAAGAAATAGTCTCTTAATATAATTGTCGAAAACTATAGTAATTTTAACAATATAAATAATATTGTTTGTTAAAATTATTTAATTATTAAAATCTTAAAGTTTGCAAAAGTAAATTAATTAATAAAAAGAAAAATTATATTATTGCGCAAAAGATTTATTAATAAAAATATAAATTAAAATTTTATTATTAATTAAAGTTATAGTAGAAATTCGAGATTAAATTTAATATAAAACAAAAAAGACTATTATATAATTATTCTTAAATATAGAATTAAATTTAAAGAGTTTTAAAGTTGTTTTAATTAAAAATCTTTTATAAAATTAAAACAAAAAAACTAAAAAACAAAAAAATATATAAATTGATTTTCGAATGCAACTTTATTTAAAAACTAGATTTTTTTTGCTAATAACAAAATATCTTTATTAATACTAGAAATATTATTTAAATTAACAAAACAAAAAGAGAAAGATTTCTTATTAAAATATTTTTTAACAATTTTGTTTAAATATTGCAACTTGTAATAGTAGTACAATTTCTACTTATTGCAAATTTCTTTAATTTTTAAAATAATTAAAAATTTGTCTTAAACAATAACAATAACAAAGTTTAAATTTATTAATTTGTTAAATATTATAAAGATTGTTAACACAAGTAAAACAACAAAAACAAAAAAAATAACGCAAGATTTTAATAGATTGCTAATTGAAATTAAATTGTTTTTTAATTTAACAAAAGTAACAACAATTGTAATAGTGCAAAATTAACAATATTTAAATTGTTAAAATTTCTTATTAGTCTTAATAAAAGCTTAAATTTATTGTTAAAAAATAAATAATTGTTTGTTATTAAAAGTTTGTTAAAATATAATAGTAACTTAAGTAGAATAATTAATATTGCGCTTTATATAATTAATTAATAAAGTATTTTTTATTTAAGAATATTCTTTCTTCTAATAGAAGAGATTGTAATATTTAACAAAATTAATAGAGTTTTGTTTTAGAGTTTTGCAAAAATACAAGTATATATCTTTTAATTCGAAGAAATTGCTACAATAATAACACAAATTTCGATATTATTTGTTAAAGAAAACAATAATACAAAAATTATTAATTCGATATTAATTTATAAAATTATAAATTTTTTTATCTATAATAAGTTGTAACTTTGTATAGATAATCTTAACTTAATTAATAAAATATTGATTATAATTTATATCTATAAGTTGTATAAGATTTTGCTTTTATATATTTAATTAATTTTTGTCTCTTTTGTATTGTAATATATTGAAAAGCTTTTTAAATTTAAAAATAACAAAAGTAATAATATTTGTAAAAAGCAATAGAAATTATATAACAAAAATAGATTGATTGCTTATAGCTTAAGCAACAATTTGTATAATTGCAACTATAGATATTAAATTTAATTCTACAAAAAAAAAGCTTAAAACAAACAAGATAAAAGTAGTATTAATATTAAATTGTATTTAATTTTAAAATTCTCGAAATTAATATAAAGTTTTGATTAGATTTTAAATAATTTGTCAAACAAACTTCTTTACAATAAGTTCGATCTTTAATAAGAATTTAAAATACTTTATTAAGTTAATAGTTAAATAAGTATTAATATATTCGAAAAAACTAGATTTTAACGCGTAAAAGCATTGCAAAAAGTGTAGATTTTTTATAATATTAGAAACTAGACTCGAAATCTTTATTAAAGAGATATCTAAATTAATAACTAGATAGAACTCAAATCTATACTAGATTTAATATATAAAACAAAAAACAAAAGAGAAAAAAGAGAAATAGAATAATATTAACTATATAAGATTGCAAACTTTATATCTAGCAAGAGTTAATTTAAATCTAGTTTAGTTTAATCTAGATCTAATTAAGATCGAGCTTAGAAAATTAAGCGAGATTGGAACAAAGAGTTGTTCAATCGATAGATATAGTTGATAGACTACTAATCTAATATTATAACAAATAGCAAATAATTAAAATTTTAAACATTTAACTATATAAGCAAATTTATTAATACTTTTCTATAAATTAGTTTGTATTTTATTTTATTTTATTACTTTTTTGTAATATTTGTTTTTGTTTATAATATTAAACTTTAAATTATCTTTATTTAATTTAATATAAAAACAAAATTAATATTTTATAGTAATATTATATTAAACAAATTTACTATTGTTAATTTATTAAAATATATCTTTAATTAATTTAATAGCAAAAATAAATATTAAAACTAATTTTTTGTTAATTTCGAATCTATTATATTGCAATTTATTTGTTTAATAAGTTTAAAAAAAAACTTTTACAATAATCTTTAACTTTGTTTTATAAAGTTCTAAAATAAAAATTAATATATTAATTATTTTTATCGCTTCTTATAGAATAAGTATATTATAATTACGTAGAAAGCTTTTAATATATATCGAAGTTGTTAATAAATAAAAGATACAATAAAAATATATACGAAATTGTAAAATTAAAATATATTATTTTTAGTTTAGCTTAAATAAAATATAGACAACGCAATAATTTAATTATAAATTGATAATATATTAATTATTTGTCGAATAAAGTAGTCTTTCTTTATATATAATTCTAATTTATTATTTTTTTTATAATTATAATTAAACAAATATTTGACATAATTATTAATTTAATTTATATTAACTTTAAGAAATATATATTCAAAAATAAATAATCTATTTTCTATATAATTTAAGTCAAGATTCTATAGTATTAAATATTAATTATTTACTATAATTTGTACAAAATTACAAAATTATTTATTATATTTATATTGTTGCGATAATTTTAATCTATAAAGATAATTTTATTTATAATATATAAGTCTAATTTAAAAGAATTTATAGTAATATATATAATATTTTTGAGTATAAGAAAATTACTCTTTTAACTTTAAGATGTTTAAGATAATTAAGATCTATATTATCTTAATTATCTTAATCTTAGATTTAAGATATTTAAGAATTGAGCTAGTTTAATTATTTTAATTCTATTAATAGATCTTTTCTTCTTAATTATCTCAAGAAGAGCAATATACAACAAATAGTACTTATTAACACGCGACTCGTAATAAGAACTAAGATAATTGTGCTTAAAGAAATTCTTTTATTATTAAAATTCAAAACAGATATAGAAGTTATAGATAAATAATCGATTAGACTTTTTGCAAAGTCTAATTAACTAATAGTTACTAGTCGCATAGCATTCCCAAATAGAGACGACTCGAGTGCTTATTGAAATAATCAATCAATCAATCAATCAAATGATAAAGCTTCCTGCTATGGAAGAAGACGTAGTCTTGTTGATCGAGTATAGTAGATTGGGACAGCTTTATGGTTGACATATCTCATTTTCGGCCAAGGCCCCTTTGCAGGACAGTAGAAGTCGAAATACAAAACCGAACCTCATGCTGGATTATTGAGATTCAAAGATTTTTCGGTCATCATGCTGCCAGCCAAATGTGGCTGCTATTACCTAATTACAACATCCTGATATAGGGTCGACGCATATAGATCGGAGACGGTTCTGGTCTAGGCCATTGTCTACCAGGTGGCTTGCAGAAGGCCTGGCTTAAAGTAGATGCCGGTACGAGTGATCGTACGATGGTCAACTCTCGGCTGCCCACGCTGCTCCGCTCTCCTATCCAGGCTTGCATTTTTGTTATCAGAATCGTCGGAGCTGAGGCTCGTTGACACGCAGTAATAAGAATCTCCATCGGCAGTTGGTAAGCGATTCACGATGCTATGTAGGGCGTTCCAAACACTGGCATCTTCTTATGTGCATCTGCTGCTTCGACATTCTTGCTGAGCGGTTCTTGTAGCCCAGAATGGAAGACTGAGGCGAAATATCCCTTTCACCAAGAAGCCCAGTGGACAAGTAGGTTTGCTGTTATGTCATGCGATACCTGATCACTGTCAGTAGTCTTACAGGAACGGCCCACCCCCTCGTGAGGAATCCGAGAATGTGTCAAGGCCGGTTAAACAGACGCAGCAATAGGACTAATTGCTGACAGCCAAGGCTCTTTATGGCACGAGCCGATTGTCTGACTCTCCACCCATCGAACGATCAGAAGGAAACCAAACGTCGAGAAGATATATCTAGACCCTTTTGTCTCTTTCTTTGTTGAGGTAAACTTCCTACACAACGAGTATCAAAGAGCTATACACTCTGCTCGATAGTTTTCACGCAATATTCATCGCCGACATGCTGTCACTTAGCCTACTTATTTTTTCATCCCTTACGTTCGCCACTGCCTCCGGCGTTCCAAACCCGCTTCTCTCCACCTGCATTCTCAGTGGTGCACCTTGCCCAACCGGGTCAACCTGTACTCCTACTCAGACTTGCGGGTACGTGCTTTTCATATCCTCTTCTTCCCTGATATTACCGCTTTAATAACCTGGAGATGTATCTCATCAGAGTCTGGCCGCTTCCAGGTCGCTGATGCCACCTCTCGTGATATCAAACGTCCCTGATTGATCATGCAGAGAAAGACTTTGCTGATTTGGTACCAACTACAGTGGCTTATGTATCACCCCCGTCACCCAACCCCCAGTAGTCCCATGCACCGTTGGTAACGACGCACCCTGCCCAACCAACGCAGTCTGCACGCCCACCACGATCTGCGCAACTCCTACACTGTGCGGCGGGCAATGCATCGCCACCACAAACCCTCCCAATCTACCCCTACCATCAATCCCCTGCGTCATAAGTGGTAGCAACTGCCCCAAAGGCTCGTTCTGCACCCAGACAGAGGTTTGCAATGGGCTTTGCATCTCCACGCCTACGGCGGTCACGCCGACACCAACGGTGACTCCAAAACCCTGTGGAGGGTATCATGATCGGAAGTGCCCATAGGAACAAAAGTGTAAAACAGATAGGAAGCATCGTGAATATGGGCGTCCTTGTGAGGGTATCTGCGTGCCCGACTACGGAGTGATACCACATTTACTACGATGTCTTAAGTATCCGATGGGTCAACGTCATGTCGTCGATCAGCGTTAAATTATGGAATAATCTGTCAAAGGACCAGAAGCTCTTGGATAGAATTTGAACAGAAGACTGTAAAGTTGTAGTTCCTCAGAATCGAAGACTCTTTGAGGAAGGCTCGCGCTGTACCGGTGAACCCTAATCTAATCGGGAATAAAGTACTAGCGCCTCTCGGTCACTCCGCCTCTATCGGCCATTCGAACGCTCTGCCATTCGAATGCTAATGTTTACAACCAACCCAACCAGCAATGATCTTGTCTGTCGTATCAGCCGTGCGAGCTCACATTGATGTCTCTAAAACCGATGCATTATTGAGGGATGCCATCGCTCACAATTGGTATCTTGGCTGGACCAGCTTTGGAGGGCCTGCGGTACACTTCCAAATTGTGGGAATCCAACTTCCTTGACCGTCATACATACTGATTGGAGAAGTTTCACAAGTTGTTCGTGGAAAAGTTCCAATGGATAGACGAAAGGACTGTCAGTATGCCAGAGCCAGCTACCGGTGTGGCGGATGGCTTACTGCGCATACAGTATCAAGAAACCTTTGCCCTCTGTCAAGCTCTCCCCGGGCCTGGCAGTACGAAGATGCTTTATGCCATCAATGTCATCCGGGGAGGTTACATCGCAGGGATTGTATCCTTCCTGTTGTGGAGGTTGGCCGCCCTGATCCTGCAACCTT
>JAABUL010006766.1_pt1 | contig 12955 bp, 14 predicted proteins | sample 5559151 | NCBI WGS metagenome assembly JAABUL01 (sample SAMN10711876, study PRJNA513368) | rock metagenome | isolation source: Antarctica rocks | place: Antarctica: Victoria Land, Pudding Butte sud | reverse complement strand
CTAATGTTCCCGAGCTTCTTCAAAACAATCGCTTCGTCCCAATACAGGTCAATATAGAATACGTAGTCCAAAGCATTCGAGATGGCATGCAATTTATTGGCTGGGAAGACGAAGATCTCCGATACCCCCATGCTTACACTACTAATTCTTTGTCTCCGGGCACTGCATGCTGTCTCTTTCCCTGCACAGATGATCTCACCTCCCGGTCCACGTGGGAGATATCGATCAAGTGCCAGAAAACGATTGGCGATGCTCTCAGAAATCTGAAATTTGACTCACTGGTAAATGGTGTAAATGTTTTGTCAAACAATGAAAATAGTTCACACAACTCATCCGGCGAGAAAAGAAAACATGGCAATTTCAGCGAGGAAGATCAAGCTCTAGATCTCACAGTCGTATGCACTGGAGATACGACCGATGAAGTAAGACAGCAGATGTAACAACGGATATTGCTAATCTATATAGATAGTTGATCCCCTAGATTCTACGAAGAAGACTACGTCTTTCATATGCACAACAGCTATCTCGGTGCAGCACCTTGGCTTTGCCATTGGACCTTTCGAGCATGTGGACTTGGCAGAATTTCGTGAAAGTGACGAAGATGAAAGGCTTGGGCAGAACGCCGTCCCGGTACATGGCTTCTGCTTGCCTGGCCGGATTGACGACATTAAGAACACCTGCCTGCCTATGGCAAAGGTAGACACCTTGTATACCTTATTACCACGACCGACTAACAATGGCCTAGGCTGTAGACTTCTTGACCATGAATTACGGGGCTTATCCGTTCTCTGACTACAAGCTCTGCTTTGTTGACGATCTATCTGCAGATATAATTGATACTGCGTCTTTGTCAATATGTAGCAACCGATTATTGTTTCCAGAAGAGATCATTGAACCTCTGGATCGGGTGACCCGCCAGCTTGTCCGTGCCCTGGCCGCCCAGTGGATCGGTATCAACATAGTGCCAAAAGATCCTTCTGACTCTTGGGTAGTTGTAGGCATAGCATTCTTCATCACTGACATCTTCATGAAGAAGCTGACCGGCAACAACGAGTATCGCTACAATCAAAAGCGAGCAGCAGACCGAGTGGTCGACCTCGACGTCAACCGTCCGTCTTTGTTTGACCTTGGGGCTCTCATCACTCTCGATGCATCCGAACTTGAATTCATGGAGCTCAAAGCTCCGCTCGTGCTCTTCATCTTGGATCGAAGGCTCACGAAAGCTGGCGGATCCTCTGGACTTTCGCGAATCATCTCGAGAATATTCTTAAATGCCAAAGTGGGCGACCTCCCCAATGGTGCTCTTGATGCCCCGTACTTCATAAAGACCTGTGAGAAGCTGGGTCATCTGAAGCTTGACAACTTTTATGCTCAGTGGGTTGAAGGCGCTGGTTGTCCAAAATTCTTAGTCACGCAAAGATTCAATAAGAAGAAACTTGTAGTGGAGATGCTCATCCAGCAGAAGCAGTCTGAAAATGTCAAAGATCCAAATCTGGAGAGCAAGACGTTCATGCGAGACGTCAAAGAAGATCGAAACGCTGTCTACGCGGGTCCCATTCAGCCTGCATTTACCGTGAGTTTTCCGAGCAAATCATCAAGCTGGGGATTGACAATGGCAGGGTCCGATGACCATACGTATTCATGAAGCCGATGGAACACCCTATGAACATATCGTCGAGATCAAGGAGAAGACGACAACGTTTGATATACCATACAATACCAAATATAAACGTTTGAAACGAAGCCGGCGGCAGAAGGAAAGGACTGCGGCTGCCACAGGTATGGACTCGTTCGGAGGGGGTGGTGACGACGTTCTCTTGTATTCGCTAGGCGATATTCTCCAAACGGAAGAAGAAGTCAAAGAGTGGGGGCTTGACGACTGGAGCAAAGAAGAGGAAGAGAAGATGAGCCAAGACTCATACGAGTGGATCCGTATGGATGCAGACTTCGAGTGGATCTGCAAGATGACCATATCCATGCCAGCTTGGATGTGGGTGTCTCAGCTACAGCAGGACAGGGATGTTGTAGCCCAATTGGCGGTATGTTCTTCCTATACTACGTGGCTGCGCCCTCTAACGTTCGCCAGTCCCTTCAATACATGGCATTGGTTCAGCCACATCGACTAGTCTCCACGATCCTCATCCGTACATTGATGGATCAACGATACTTCCATGGTATTCGCACAGCTGCAACGGAAATCCTCGCCAAGAACGCGAGGGAGGAAGTCGAATGGGTCGGTCGAGTCCATCTCGAAAAAGCCTTTCAAGAATTCTTCTGTTACACCGAGTCGCCGATGACTCGCTCGAACGACTTCTCTGACAGGGCGTCGTATTATATTCAGTGCGCAATACCCAAGGCCATCTCACAGATCAGGAACGCAAGTGGTCATACTCCTTTCGAAGTGAGGAATTTTTTGTACGAGAAACTAAAATTCAATGACAATTCAACCAACGAGGTAAGTTGCACGGACGACATGAACGAGATTGTCTTCTCATGTTTACTAGATCTCCGACTGCTATTACCTTGCTACTCTCATGCAAGCATTGGCCGAAGCTTTGGCGGCCAAGCGTCCGACGTCTGCTTTGGAAGAGAATGTGAATGACTGGGACGATGAAACTTTCCACAATGCATGTCTCGATGAAATCGACCGATACAGACGGATTGATGAATGGATCCCATCTTATCACAATATCCTGTCAACCACCGCTTTGGACTGTAAGAAAACGCTCGCCAAAGCTGGTGTACTTACTGCTAGGCCAGCGGATTTTTTGCAGTATACACCGGACGAAACCTCAGAATACCTTCGTCTCAATGCTTTCGAGAACCTCGCGGCATTGGGCTTGATTCAACAGAATGCCATTCTCCGGTGGTTCTTGTTCGTCTTGGGTACCGATCCTTCACCTTATGTCCGAGATCACATGCTACGCATCCTCGGCAGGACTTTGGGCTCCATCGCCATCGGCGAGCAGCTGGACGCCGCCAAGGCGCAAGCAGCACAGCAAGACGGCCTCGTTATTGAGCAAGAGGCAAGCACTGAAGCCCGGGCGGCAGACCTAGCGCGGAAGCAAACCGTCGAAGGCGCTCTCCGTGCCTTGAGGGCTGAAATATCCACTAATCCTGTGCTGGAATCTGGGATATGGAGCGCCATCACATCACCCGCGATCTCACTCCAACAGATGGGCGAGCTGCTTGATATCTGCGACATTCTCTACACCCCCGAAACCTCCATCATCGTCAAGCTCAAATATCCCCGCTACTGGAGATGCAAAAAATCCGGCAAAGGCAAACTCCTATTCTCCCGCTCCTCTCGCGTCCGAACGAGACGAATGCCAGAACGTCGACCACCAACCTCCATCATCGGCAACCCATCTCCGAACATCAAGCGCGAAAACAGTAACCCAAATACCGCCATGGCCCCGCCTCAGGCCCACGCACCTTTGATAATCAAATTCGGCGGGCCCAAGAAACCCTCGATGCCAAGTGGAGCTTCCACTCCTGCTGCCGTCGAAAGTGTACCTCCCAGTCCGGCGGCAGGCTCACAGAGCGACGCACCGAAATTGACACTCAAACTCAAGCTCAAGGGAGTAAAGACTGGCACTGCCGGGAGTCCGCCTCCATGAACGTTTGCTTGCCTGTGGGTCAAGCCCTCGCCGTGAATGGGGGCGTTGGGGCGAGACGTACGTTTGTGATACCTGATGCGCGCATATGGAAGCAGTTTCAAGAATATAGTTAGGGTAGGATTAGATTCGAATACCATCATGGCTTTTAGCCCACACAATCACCAGAGCCAGTATGTATCCACCTCAACGTATCGTGCCTCTCAGCCATTATCAATACGTCCTGCTGCCACCTAAAACCCACCCCCTCTCCGCATTCTCCCCACATCAACATCCAAACCGCATCCTCAACCCCGTCGTATTCACCTGCGCATAATCCATACTCCCAGCCCCCTTGCTGCCATCCGAAAAGCTCAGCCGGAAATTATACTGCGCCCTGCACACCGGCTGATCGCCATGAACAACAGCGCTAACCTTCCCCTTCTGTCCCGCCTTTGGCACCTCAAAACTTCCCACCAACGCCCCCGTCAACGGGCCAATGTTATTCCAATTTGGAATATCATAGTACTCGCGATGCCCATCGAACTGTTGCGGTATATCACCATCGATATCAAAAATATCAATGCGCTTATTCGTCCCCGAGGACGCAAAGGCGTCGCTGGGATCGAAGTCGAATTCCAGCGTGTACGGTCCCCTGGTGGCGTCGTAGTTGCAGCTTGGGTCGTGGGGCCCGCCCTGGTTGGCGTACGAGGCGACGAGGTCGTGCTGGTTGGCGGCGTTGGCGTCCTGGCTGAGGTGGAAGTCGGAGTGGAGCTCGGCGCAGTAGGGGGGTGCTTGTGCGCATTTGGGGGCGAGCTGGTAGGTTTCGTTTTGGCGGGAGGGGTCTTGGAAGATTTGCCAGAAGGCGAAGGGGGATTCGAGGTGGGTTGGGTTGGCGCAGTGGGCGCGGGGGAAGAGGGATGGGGAGGGGAGGGCGAGGGTGAGGGTGAGAGGGGTGGCGAGGAGGAATATGAGGCTTGCGATTGGGGAATTCATTGTGAATGGGACGGGTCAAGACGGTCGAGGAAGGAAATTGGGCTGCGGTGAGAGTACTTTTCTTTGGATAATATAGCAGGGTGTTCTGTTGATAGTTTCAGAGCCTGGTTAACTGGTAGGAAGCTGCAGTCTTATAGTGTATGATGATGGAGCACGCGCTCGTCCTCTGTTCGTATCCAGCTCAATAATGGCGGCTGTACGATACGAGAAACAGGACACCGCAATGCCATACCATTGGCTCCCATGGTAGTGGCAATGTGGGTGTAAGCAGGATCGCTCACACCATGTGGCATGTGACGATCTCATAGAATCTTCGGCGAGGGCTTACATCGTATACCATTCCGGCCCAAAACGTCAACAATGCCAAAGATGTGGCTACTCAAATACGCTCTGAAAGGGGTTAGTATCTCGATCGTTCAGTCTTGCTGCTCTGCCGTAAAAGCAATCTTAGTGGCTTGGCAAGATCATAGGGAAAAAGGCTAAATGCCTGCTTACCGCAACCTAGCTCCGTTTTATTCAGACTAGTAGGGGCCTACGTTCGACAGACTGAACTTTATTGACCTGCGTCCTGTGATCCCAGGTGTCTTCGTATCTAGACCAGAGACTCGCAGCCACATCCAGATTGATTTTTGCAGCATACTGTTGTACAGGATTAGTATGTATGTATCGTCAATATAAGCAAACATATCAAAGTCACATCATACACCCCTTCAACCAGTGAACCCAATCTCATCCCTATTGTCATCAGTCAATCGTCCCCATTCCAGCAGCAATCGAAACATGTAGATCTCCATGTCTTCCTTCCGCAGCACTTTCTCTGCCCATAGCCGCCCAGCTTCCGCTATCTCTTCTCCAGCAGCGACATTCTCCTTCATGATACCCCCCACGGTTCCCGTTGGACTAGCAGCGCCCATGAAGTAACCCAGTGTACTAAACAGACCATGCAACCTCACGTCCACAGGGACAAAGTGCTTCCATGCCGTCAAGCGGCTGTCCCACCACGATCTGAAGATGCCGGTGCGGAAGGGCAGGCTTCGTGACTGCAGAAAGGGCAGGAACCGCCCACTGAAACCAGCACCGTCCATGTCAAAGAGGTAGCGGTAGCGCCAGTGGTCTTGGAAATCAGTTGGTGGCGCGAAGCCGAATTCCGCATCTTGGGCGACGCCATCATTGTCCCAAGCGCGAGCTATGCCGTTGACGATGGAGATATCGAGGTTGAGGTTTAAGGCTAAGATGGGGTTGGAAGAGAGGGTTTGATAGGTATACTTGCCTGGGAAGGATGGATGGGGAAGGAGGATGGGGAGTGTAGGGCTGTATGAGTCGATCGTTAGGTTGTTGGCCAGATGGACGAGACGTTGACGCGTCATGCCTTTCCAGGTGCCTGCTCGAGACACACCTTCGGATGTGGCGCCGCGCCAGAAGAGACTGCTATCCTTTTGGGCAAATGGTAAGTCTGGACGTGAATCTGGATCGGGGTCGTACTTGATCTTGTCTATATAGTTCCATGGGGACGGATAGAGTATGTCAGCATAGCCTTCGACTTTGCTTTGGGAGAAAATGGGCAGAAGCTGGTGCGAAGGTTTGAAGGCCGCAGGGCTGAGGTAGAAGCCGTGAAGATGGCGGAGATCTGGTTGATGGCATGGCGAGGTGGAAAGTGTCCAATTGCTGACGAAGACGCCATGAGAATGCGGAGCGGCACACGGAATGCATAGAAGAGAAGAGTCCCATGTATGGACTTTTTGGGCGTCGGAATTAGGTGGGCAAGCCAACGATCCTTCATTAAAGGCGTTGGTGCGTGAGTGATCCTCGAAAAGCCTCAAAGGCTGGGAGTCCTCTGGCGTCTCCCAAGCCTTTGCTCGGTTTGGACTCCACCGATGCTTAACGATTTTCTCACTTGATTGGGCTGCTCGAAGCTTCTGCAATTCTTTGAATGGAACGGCAACCCTTGGCTCATCATTGAGGTTGAATGCCAAATCCATGTCAGGCAGAAACTGAGAAAAGTTTTCCACCAATGCAACGACACCATCAAGCATCCATCGGTGGGTCGGTAGGAAGTTGGGCCCTAGTCTTGCCTGGCCGTTCCGAATTTTTACTTCGGAAACCTCGTTCCAAGGATCAGAGATAACTTCTTGTGTGAGCTCCCGTATCCTAGCAGGAGAAATGCCCCAAAACGGCTTCAAATCTTCCACCATGCTGTCAAAGTCATCAATCACGAGCGACGATCTTTCAGTGGCATACCGATACCATGCGTCGAAGCCAGGGGGTGGGTAATGCTGATATCGCCGTAGGTATTCTTCAACAGTTTCGGTCAGTGTTTCACTATGGGAGGCTTGGTCAAGCCAGCCCTTGGCTTGTTCAGAGGCTTCATTCATGAGCATCTCGACCGGATGAGAAGTTAATGTTGTCTTTGACGGCGGAATTTGAAACCACCCAAGGAAGACGATCAACATTGCTAGAAGAGCATAGATAGGGAAGGGTACTCGAGGGCCGAGGTGATTGGAAGACTGCCGTGACCTGCCTGCTGAGTGCAACACCGTATGGACACACGATGCAGCACCGAGGAAGAGAAGGAGAAGGGATGCGGCTGTAAAACTTCGAGCCGGCACAGGTAGTAGCTGGGAATCTCTCCATGGATGGCTGATTCCAGCAGAGTAGATCCAGACGCTAAGCACAAACATCGAGAGGTGTAAAACGCCGTGGTTTACAGACTGCTTCACGTCAGTGTCGTGAAATGCTTCATGATCCTATTACTTACAACGTGAAGTGCAGCAATGGCGGAAAGCGTCAAGATTACAGAAGTCGAAGCTATGCTCCCTGCGTAGGACCAGCCAATGTCGGAGAGCTCCACCCAGTAGACGGAGTTTACGATAAGTGCGATAGTACCACCAGTAAAACATATCGCAGAGGAAAGCTTCATATAGTCAATGCTATATGTTTTGGATTTCATTACCCGTGATTGAACTTACAAGAAAAATGTGCCCGAGGGTAGCCAGCGCAGTTTCATCTTCCGCAGCTCCAACTAGACCTGATGCATTGAAGATCGTGTGGGAGCTGAACAGTATATAACAATCTATAAGGACAGCCAGCAACTGTACCAACAACGTGTTTTCGCGCGAGAGCGAGGAAAGTGGGCAGATATAAGTTGATCTTGGAGCCACCAGCGTAAACCATTGAAAAGCATTGGCAAAACTTAGGCAAAATGCCGCCGGTACGAGGTATTTTCCACGCCCGAAAAGAGCAGAACGGGCGACTACTGAGTGTCCATTGCCATTGGCAAGATTGTCAGCACTTGATCCCCTGCGCTGTTTATGCCAGTAATCGTAAATAGCTAGAATTGACGGCACGAAACCCTAGCAATTGTTCAGCCGAGATACGATCTACCAAATCCAAACGGCACTACCTCAATTCCGGACCGTACGCACTGTCTATTCAGCAATGTTACACGGAACAAGTCAACTCGCAGCCAGATGGCGATGGCGACGGAAATTGACAGTAAATTCCTGTTTCGGAGACTGAGAGGTTGAGTGGAACCCGGCTGTCGCGCATGCGAATTATCAGAGACATTGTGCGAAACTGACGCATCCTGGAGTGGCAGAATTGGTCCCTTTTTGATAGTCTCGGAAGGAGCAAAGAAACGTGATATCAAATTCCGGAAGAATAGAATGCTAAGCCCAGAAAGAAGGAAAAGCAGAGTCGCCGACTGGGTTGGTCGTCCTGCGATTCATCAGCACATCCCCGACCTCCGAGAGAATTTGATCACACCCAGAAGCTGTGACCGTCCGTATGTTACCGCGATAATGCTGGTAGTACCGAGAAGGACGCTGCCCAGTTTTCAACAATTGAGGAATCACATGCCCGGTCTCACAATTGACGCACCCATGAGAGATCAAAGCAAGCCTGCTTAGCATTGGACAGGTTCCAGACCCTTATCAGTATTACACGCTACTCCACATATGCAGCATTCCTACTAAATTGCTAGATCTGGATACTTGGCAAAAACTTGGCATCAGACACGCAAGGTGCATCCTGGGGCTGAGACATGAAGTGCCATGAGGCTGAGTGATCTGCAGGATCAACGTCGGCCCGGTAGCCAGCCGAAGAGGAAACTTTTCCCGAGCGCGCTTTTTGACGAATTCAGTGCGTAGGGACAATGCCCGGTTGTACGTTCAGGTATTTGGCCGAAGTCTGATTAGGTTTTTTGGTTGTACAGCCATTAATTTTGGTGTGAGTGCTGGGGCGTTTACTAGGTAGCTATGCCGAAGAAAGCAATGTATGTAGATTGTCTTCAGATGCTGGCTCAAGGACGCTTGAAAGCTGACAGTCTTACAGTGACTCGAGGATACCTACCCTCATACGCAATGCTGTCCAGGTACGAACTCGATACCAGCCAAAGTCAAAGCTATACTCATACAGCACGTCCTTAGGAGAAAAAACGAAGCTTCATCGTGGTGGTGGGAGACCGAGCCAAAGATGTCATCGTCCACCTCCATTATATCATGTCAAGCGTGGATATCAAACAGAACAAGTCGGTTCTATGGGCATACAAGAAAGATCTTTTAGGGTTCACCAGTCATCGAAAGAAGCGAGAGACCAAGATTAGAAAAGAGATCAAGCGCGGTATTCGGGAACCCAACACTGAGGATCCATTCGAGCTTTTCCTCACGTTGCATAATATACGATATGTTTACTACAAAGAGACTGAAAAGATCCTGGGCAACACTTATGGCATGTGCATATTGCAAGACTTTGAGGCAATTACCCCCAATCTTCTTGCGAGAACGATAGAAACTGTGGAAGGTGGAGGAATGGTTCTTCTGCTTCTGAAGGGCATGAACAGTCTCAAACAGCTCTACACCCTTTCAATGGATGTCCACTCAAGATATCGAACGGAAGCTCACGACGATGTAGTGGCTCGCTTCAACGAACGCTTCGTATTGTCGCTCGGCAGCTGCGACTCATGCCTGTTCGTTGACGATGAGCTGAACGTTCTACCTATATCAGGGGGAAAAAATGTAAAACCGCTCCCACCTCCAGACCCGGATGATGAAGGAAAGACACAGGCGAGGAAAGAGCTTGATGGGATCAAAGAGAGCCTGGTCGATTCGCAGCCTGTGGGCTCCCTGGTACAGATTGCAAAGACAGTAGATCAGGCAAAGGCGCTTTTGACCTTTGTGGATGCCATAGCCGAGGAAACTCTGCGAAGTACTGTCACTCTCACAGCAGCAAGAGGCAGAGGGAAGTCCGCTGCTCTTGGAGTAGCAATCGCAGCTGCTATAGCACACGGATATAGCAATATCTTCATTACATCTCCTAGTCCTGAAAATCTGAACACTTTATTTGAATTCGTTTTTAAGGGATTTGATGCACTAAAGTATCTGGATCATATTGACTACACTATTATCCAGTCGACCAATCCAGACTTCAACAAGGCGATAGTGCGAGTCAATGTCCACCGCCAGCATAGGCAAACGATTCAATACATCCAACCGCAAGACGCTAACAAGTTGGAGCAAGCGGAGCTGGTCGTTATCGATGAGGCTGCAGCTATACCACTCCCTCTCGTCCGGAAGCTGATGGGTCCATATCTCGTCTTCATGGCTTCGACTGTCAATGGTTACGAAGGGACAGGCAGATCACTGTCACTGAAGTTGATACAGCAACTCCGAGATCAATCCCGAGGGATTGCTAAGCCTGCAGGTGTAAGCGACGCTCAGGTGACTGATCGATCTAGTGGTAAAGCTGCAACGAACGGAGACTCTGCGTCTACTAGAGGTCGGTCATTGCGGGAGATCACGCTTTCGGAGCCTATCAGATACGCACAAGGAGACTCGGTTGAGAAGTGGCTGAACAAAGTCCTGTGCCTTGATGCTACTTTACCGAGCTCGATACTCAATACTCAAGGCTGTCCTCACCCTTCGAAATGCGAATTAGTACATGTCAATAGAGATACCCTTTTTTCTTTTCATCCCGTTTCCGAGAAGTTTCTGCAACAAATGATTGCGTTATACGTTTCGAGCCACTACAAAAACTCTCCGAACGACCTTCAATTGATGAGTGACGCACCCGCTCATCAACTCTTTGTTCTCGTTCCACCTGTCGAAGATGACAGCACTCGACTACCAGAGCCACTTTGTGTGATTCAGGTTGCTCTGGAAGGCCAGATCAGCAAGCAAAGTGTGCTGAGCGGCCTGAGCCGCGGCCAAAGAGCCAGTGGAGACATGATCCCATGGACTGTCAGCCAGCAATTCCAAGACGAAGAATTCGCAGGTCTTTCTGGAGCACGAATTGTCCGCATCGCTACGAATCCTGAATACACTAATATGGGGTACGGTAGCCGTGCCATCAGTCTCCTTACCGATTTCTACGAAGGCAAATTCGCCAATCTATCCGAATCAGAACCCACACAAGCGGACTCACTCGCCCGAGTCACAGACGCCGAACTGGAAGCTAATAACCTTCTTTCCGATAACATCAAAGTCCGTGACATAAACACCATGCCTCCTCTTTTCTCCCGCCTCTCAGAGCGCCGCCCACAGGTTCTAGATTACCTAGGTGTATCCTTCGGCCTCACGCCTCCTCTCCACAAGTTCTGGAAACGCGCCTCCTTCGCTCCCGTCTATCTCCGCCAAACGCCCAATGAGCTCACAGGGGAGCATTCTTGCATCATGATACGCACCCTATCCTCGGATAGCGGCAACACAGACAGTTCATGGCTCGGCGCCTTTGCACGAGACTTTCATAAGCGTTTCTTGAAGCTCGTGTCCTTTGAGCAATTCGCTGCCTTCCCTTCCGTCCTCGCTCTCTCCATCCTCGAATCGGCAAACGCAGGAGCGAAATTAGACACCGCTACCAACCCAACACCCCTCACCAAGAATGAACTCGATGCCGAATTCATATCCCACGATCTCAAACGACTAGAAACCTACGCAAACAACATGCTCGACTACCACGTCATCCTCGACATGGTTCCCAAAATCGCAGAATGGTATTTCAGCGGCCGCCTCAAACCAGCCGTCTCAATGACAGGCGTCCAGTCGAGCATCCTCTTATCCATCGGACTCCAGAAAAAATCCATAGACCACGTGGAGAGGGAGCTAGGCCTACCAAACAGCCAGCTCCTCGCAATGTTCGTCAAGATCGTCAGGAAAGTATCCGCACATTTCAGACGCCTGCTCGAAGGCGCCGTCGTAGAGACCTTAGCCCAACCCACCCTTCCAGCCGCCGAAGAAGAAGGCGATGAAGAAGAAACAAAGCGCTACGCACCCCTCACAACCACGCTCGACGACGAGCTTCGCGAAGGCGGCAACGCCGTGAATGCCGAACTGAAAGAAAAGCAACGCGCACTCATTGACGCCTTGCCGCTCGACAAATACGAGATCGAGACTGGAGGCGTTGGCTGGGAGGAAGCTGAGAAGCAGGTCAAGAAAGCTCATGCGAAGGGTGAGGGGAAGGATGTGACGGTGAGTGTGAAGGCGGAGAAGAAGGATAGGAAGCGGAAGGGGGAGAGTGCGGAGGAGATTTATAAGGAGGAGATTGGGGATAGGGATGCTAAGAGGTTGAGAAAGGGGATGGCGAAGGCGAAGTAGAGGGTGCATGGTGTGGAATCAATATGCTTGCAGATGAATTACCGCTCTATGAATTTTGGATGTGCCGCGAATACATTCATTTTGTGTAACTTGAACCCCGCCTTACTGCCCTCAGAGCGCGAACAAAATAAGTACCAAGATAGTTCTTCTTTATTATCTCTACTCAAAAGGCCTGAAGACGATATCCTTGGTATCTACAAATACCCTTACCACAATGATATGATGACCTTACGATCGACTATCACATCACAATAATCACCCGTCTCAAACCCTTTTGGTGATGATTGTTGAAACAGAACACTGACCAGCGACCAATGTTTGGGTTCAACCAGCTTATGACCAGATTCCGGAGGTCGACCTCGGTCACCTGAGCTTATGCTCTTCTTGCGTTCCGGGCCTTTTTTCGTCGGTGGTGTTTCCCTTGCTCTTCGGCCTTGCCATTGCCATCCATCCCAAAATACCGACATCTTCAGCTACGTATTAGGCGATGTTGAAATGGAGACGCTGGCCTCGCTTGAGATAGGTCAACACAGCATCTCCTCGGCTGAAGACTGATATCACAGAGCCAGGCAAGATATGCTCCGAGTTAGAGCTACCGCTCCTCTCTTCCAGCAAGTGACTTTCTTCACAGAGAGGGGAAGGAAAACCAGTTCTGATCCTGAAGAGTATCCAAGAGCAAATCGCGCCTCGAATTGAATATATTACCATTCGGAAATGTGTTAGTTTCATCAGGCCAGTGATTTCTCAGGAAAGCGAGTTGCAACAAGTGGACACCAA
>JAABUL010006765.1_pt1 | contig 12955 bp, 8 predicted proteins | sample 5559151 | NCBI WGS metagenome assembly JAABUL01 (sample SAMN10711876, study PRJNA513368) | rock metagenome | isolation source: Antarctica rocks | place: Antarctica: Victoria Land, Pudding Butte sud | reverse complement strand
CGTTTGTCGCAATCCACCTGAAGGCAATGCAGGATGAAGTCTCAGAGCCTCGTTGATGACAGCATTGAGGTGGGGCATGGCCTTCAGCACTTCATGATCGGACATGAAAGGGGTATCAACCATTTCCGCTCTGAGCTTCGCAACCTGGGTAGGGTCATCGGCGAGATGATAGAAGACTGAAATTAATGTAGAAGCAACGGTGTCGCTAAGTCGAGTGAGATCGTTGCTGACGACAGGGGAGTACAGTCGCTATCGTACCTTCCAGCCACGATGAGTGCGAAGGCATCTCCTCGAAGCCAATGCTTGTCCTTGTCCAGCGAGCCGTTGCGCTGACTGGCTAAGAAGAGTCGGGACATGACCTGTGACCGCGTTAGACCATATGCAATGGGTTGGAGATATGATACAAATTACATCCGGCTTTGCAGGCTCGTTCTAGGGATGCGTTTAGCTGGAATCATAATCTGAGGAGAGCTAACGTACCTGCAACCGATGTTCGAGTTTCTTTGCAGACCAGGCAAGCAGTCTTTTAAAATTTCGGGCCACTCCGGGAATGCCAAAGCCGATTCGCACCAGCCAAGGTACTGGTTACAGGGGCCCCAGCAGATCCATTCCATCTTAGAGGAGACTGACAGTGAAATGATTCTCATCGCTCTCGAGCATGTTGAGCGGTTCACCGAAAGCCAGATCGCTCATAACGTCGAACGAGTAAAGATAGAACAGCTTTGATACGTCAATTGGGCGCTCACTGGCTTGGCGGATGGCACTAAGCAATTGTTGGGCGAAGTGCTCCAAGCGGGGATCATAATCGCGTAGAGCTGAATAGTTCTCAGAGAGAGCATGACAATGTTTTCTCATGACTCACCGGCGGAGGTGAAAGCTTTTTCCCAGATCTTTCGTCTTTCGTGATGGAGTCCTCGGTCACGCGTCGTAGCTACAGATACTCTGGGCTGAATAATATCATACCAGGCAGACTTGGAGCACTTGGTACCGGAACCATCGAGAGCGCGGACAGCTTCAGGCCTGAACACTGTTATTTCGTTTGGCCCTTGAAAAGAGTATGGTATCAGACACTTTTCGATATGTTAAGCCTCGAGCAAGATCGGGTTTCCCTTACCTGTACGCACAAAGTCACCGTACGATTGGCGCATATCCTCCATAAGTCCATAGTTCGTGGAATGTGCGGCGTTCATGACGTTCCAGAATTTTGATATTTTAGCCATGTGTGGACCGGGAAAGACTCGTAAAGGGTGCAAAAAGACTCGGTAAAGGACCATACTGCCGAAAAGACCTGAGGCGTACGTGAAGATGATCTTGGAAGCAGCGAGCTGGGCCTTCCAAAAGTGGCCAGCATACCACACTGTCTCAACACAACATATGAGCAGAGCGAGCAGGGCAAAAAAATGAAAAATCCTGGCCGCATGTAGATGGTGCTCTCCGTGGATGAAGAAACTCCGATGCGATACAATACCCAGACTTGCCGCAAAGCAGATAAATTGTGCGGAGGACATAGCAGATAGATAAAAGCACTGAAGATATCCTTAAGAAATGCTTGGTTGGTGCGTTTACTTGGCTCGCGAAAACAAATCAAATTTTTTCTTTGTAGATCTACCATCAACGCAGTTGATTATGGTACAACGGCAAAATTTTAACAGTAACATAACTTGATATACTCTACAACTTGTGCGCGATTTTGAGACATAAAATTGAAGCGTGCGTTGTAACGTTAAGAGTTTAAAAATATTGTTCAAAATGCTTTTTGACATTTGACGACACACTATCTTGCCAACCATAAGAGAAAAAATTTGAACTTTTTTTTTTCAAAAAATGTGTCGATCGAAACAACGACATCTTTAGAACTTGCATCAACACATACTTTTATGTCTCAAAATCGCGCACAAGTTGTAGAGTATATCAAGTTATGTTACTGTTAAAATTTTGCCGTTGTACCATAATCAACTGCGTTGATAGTAGATCTGCAAAGAAAAAATTTGATTTGTTTTCGCGAGCCAAGTAAACGATCACTTTTTCGCTTGCGGCATAGAAACCTGCTTGGCACGATAACCGCTTAGACGCGTGCCGCCACACCCGCCTGCTATGCCTGTTTTCTTCTGGGGGGATATCACCGGTGGACACTGCAAGGCGATGAAAGCGGCAGGCAATCCTCTTCCGATATGCTGTTGTGATGCACAGCCCTTTATGAATTATGACTCACGGAGCCATTATCGGCATCAGGGGTCAAAGTACGTCATTCATGTGCTCGTACCACATACTGTAATTTTCAACCTACCTAAGTAATATTGGTGTCTCGAAACATGCCGCCTTTCATTTATGTTCATACCTCAAGTGCATGCCCCGAGTCCTTCATCCTCAAACGGAGTTCGCCTTGTTCTTTAGTCATTACTTCATGCGTTGGTACTGGCTGATACCAGTATCTCGATACTACATTGCAAAATCCACGCTGGCAGAGGAAGATGACCGAAAGGAAAATGCATGTTGTTGTCGTCAGTCCATCGTGCTCTCCTAATTTATCTCAGTTTTTGAAAGCTGATACACTGCGGTCTTAGGTCGGAGGGTCTCTAGCAGGCATGATGCAGGGTATCGTCATCAAACGTCTTGGTCATAATGTCACTATCCTGGAGCAATCACTCTCTTCGACTCGCGAGGGTCAAGCAGCCGGCATCGTTACAATGGAACACTCTCAAAATTTCCTGAACGGCCATGATCTTCTTCGCGATGAACCCTACGCAGTCAATTGTTCCGCTGTACAGATCCTGGACAGAGGTCTCAAAGTCAAATACGAGTTCCAACGACCTATGCAGATGTCGAGCTGGAACGTACTGTACTACAGATTTCGGGCCAATTTCGACGGGCTGAAATCGCCTTACTCCACTCGTGAGCCACAAGAATCAGAAGGAGTTGGTAAAGCTGTGTATGAACAAGGCAAGAGGACTACCGAAGTCCAGCTTGTTGGAGACAATGTCCAAGTTGGATTTGAAGATATCCTGAACCATACGACGGGTACCTTGTTGGCAGATCTTGTCATCGTAGCGGATGGCTCCGCCTCGCAGATGCGCGGCCTCTTGCAGCCTCATCTAAAGCACACCTATGCTGGCTACGTTGCGTGGCGGGGTACAGTTGTCGAGAGCAGCGTTTCTGAGGAGACCAGAGACATATTCAAGAACAAAACTACACTTCATGCCTTCGATGGTGGCTATATTGCCCTGTAAGTGTCACAAACCCTGCCGTGTAGAGTCCGTGGTGCTGTCAAGATCGCTCAATGCTTTGCAGATACACCATTCCCGGAAAGAACGGAAGCCTTGAGGAAGGTAAACGTCTACTTAATTACGTTTGGTACACAAACATCGCAGGCGAAGCTTCCGAACTGCAGGAGGCCATGACAGATACAACAGGACGAAAACACCATCACACTTTGCCCATTGGGAAAATGCAAAGTGCTGTCTGGGACAAGCAACGCGCTCTTGCTCGTCGGGTCCTACCTCAGCCCTTTGCAGAGTTAATTGATAAAACTACGCAGCCGTTCATTTCGACCATATCGGACATTGATGTCAGTCAGCCAGTGTTCTATGGCGGTAAGCTATTATTCGTGGGAGATGCTCTAATGCCATTTCGACCTCACGTGGCTTGTAGTACTAATCAGGCAGCGTTGAACGCCATGCTAGTGGAAAAGCTACTGACAGGGGAGATTGACCTTACAGCTTGGGAGACCCAAGTTCTCGATTATGCTCATGCCACACGGCTGCGTAGCATAACATGGGGTTGTTGGTATCAAGTCGGCTATTATGCGTTCTTCGCCAGTGAGCTACAGTACTTGTCGACGTTGTGTGGACAGGGTTTTCGCAGATTGTACAGATCTGCATTCGGCTGATGGAATCGGATCTGAACGTGGTTGATTGAGCCAGACTGGCCTCAACGCTCCATACTCTTCTCTAGCAGGGTTTGAATTGTCTACAATAGTAGATTGACTCAACCATTCGTCACTCTATATTTTAATGGAGGTTCAAAAGCAGTCCGCACAAATTCAAAGCAATGCGAATTGGAAAGAGAGAATCTGCTGAGGAAACCTGGCCTGACCACCGCTATTGTTCACTTACACCATCATCTCGCGAATGTTTCGCAAAGGCGTGTTATCGTCGATGCATGAAACCCAAGGGCAATACATGGGTAATGTAAGGTAAAGTACACTGATGCACTTTATTACAGGATCCTTTAGGCTACTAAGAGCGACCTCGCTTTGGCACCGAAGGAGCTCGATCCACAAACCATCGTCGATCACAGTAAACTTAATATATTTCAGTCATCCCAGTAAAATGCACTGCGCCAGATACCGACATATTCTAGGACGCTCGAAGAGGTCTTCGTCTATAGAATCCGCAAAAAATCTCCACTGTCGTGCATACGACACTGGTAGATGCAGGCCTGCGCAGTAAAACGGGGTTTATGTGTGCCAATCATCCGTCAGTGCATTTGCCCTGTTTTGCCTTGTTACGACCACTCCACTTTTGACCTTGAAGGATCGTGTAGGGGGCCCTTCGAAAATTCTACGCCCCGCATCCGACGTCTTTACTAAGTCACCGATTCCCTTTATCTTACCAGGTTTCAAAAAAACTCGAGCCGCTCATTGAGAAGCTTGAGGCCTGAAACCATGATTCCTTCTTCGAATTCTCTAGGACTGCTGGTGATTTCCTTCGACGCGATTTTCTTGGTGCTGTCGGCCACTGCCTTAGGCATTCGCCTCTTGTCGCGAAGAATACAGAAGCATGGCCTCTCTCTGAATGACTACTTGGCGCTACTCGCTTGGGTATCATAGCTCTCAAGACCAGGAAAGCAAGATGGAGCTAACGAAGCTCAAAGGTTTTCGCAGCCGCTCTTGTCTCTACAGCCATTACAGGTAGCATCGCCTAATCACAATAATACCCACGCTAATTTCCCCAGCTATAGTGCAAGGCGCCGGTCTACATGTAGAGAATATTGATACTACTAATATTCCAAAATGCTCAAGGTAACTAAGTCTACGACGCGAGATCAGGCTTGACAGATATTCTAACAATCCAAGGGTTATGTTGCCGCAGAGATAACATGGATTGCTGCCAATACTGCGATCAAGCTGTCAATCTTGCATTTTTACCTCACGCTGTTCTATCCAAAGCGAGCTTTCCGCCTAGTCACTTACGCTATGATGGGTCTTGTCGCAGCTTTTGGTCTCGGTGTCATTCTTTTGACTTTCCTCAACTGTCGGCCATTTTCCAAAACATGGAAGCTAGAGGAGCCCGGCATTTGTGGCTCACTTGTGGAGTCGGTACTCGCGACGAGCGTTATCAACATGTTAGTGGACCTAACAATCATCTTACTGCCTATGCCGATGGTTTGGAATCTTCAGATGGCGACATGGAGAAAAATCGCCGTCACTTTCACCTTCGGTTTGGGCTTGGTGTAAGTCTGACCGCCCCATATTACCTCAAGTACCTTCTTATGTGTAAATGCAGCGTGTGTGCTATCACCATCACTAGGCTCGTAATAGCTGCCAGACTGTCGACCAAGGACTTCACCTACGACCTTGCCAGATTGGCTATTGTTACGGATCTAGAACCGCTGCTTGGGATCATCGTAGCGTGTGCACCTATGTTTCCACCGACTCTCAAGGCCGCCCTCAATCGCAAACCCAGAAGATCTCAATCGAGTGGTCTTTCTAGCGGCTTCGCCAAATTGAACAGCAAAAGCGCGCGGAGTCTATGGGTTCGGGCAGCTGATGATTCTTACCCTCTGACAGATGTTGAAGGGGGTGTCAACCACACGCAGATTACGGGCCCAAACAGTCGGCAGAGTTCTTTCCATGATTCAAGCGTAGCAGGTCCGCGTGACGGTACAGAAGAACAGCCAGCAACCACTGTGAAAACGAGGTGGGAGATCAAGAGACTGCTGGCTAGGTGAAGCCCCAAGCAGCCAGAGCAGTTGTTCGACACTAGCAGAGCCCTCTCATTCGCACCTGTGGTATTTATTGACTTGTTGCGAGCATCACAGATCGGCTACGTTCACTGAGCGTGTTTTACACCTAGAACTAGTACTAGATGATATCTGCGCCCTGCATTCAATGTTATATGATTTCCATGCCCCTCGGATATCGAATCCCAAACATAATTGAAGATGACATGCACACCTGGTCACAATTGTCCTCTCCTCGTAAGACTAGTGATCGCCACGGCCCTGCAGCGAGTCAATTGACAAAAAGCTTCTCAAAACACACAAGATGATACCAGATCGGTAGTTTTCTCGGCACTTCCCACTTCGATCAGTCCAAAGCAAAAACCAGTCCCTCCAATAGGCCTTCGTGCCATCTAGCCGTTCCGCTCCTTCTCCGGAAATTGCCACAGGTGGTAGGACAATGCGGTCTCGTGCCCCTCCCATGCTTTGGATACTTCAAGCAGCAGGGGCAAAAGGAATGAGGCAATCCACGTGCAGGACTTGCACGCGAGGCGTATTCGTCGGCCAGCATTCGGTATTGCTGTCCCAGCTCTCACTGTTTCAGTGCCACACACATGATCCGAGTATGCCCATGATGATTGGCCACTCGTTGGCTACGCCCCTTTGCGAAGCCAACGGCAGGATCAGATTTGGCTTGTAGATCTTACCGGGGCATGCACGACGACATCGTCAAGGCCCACCTTGCCGTACGGTTACCTCCGAAGAAATTGCAGCTTTGATCGCCGTCTTGGCTGCCGGGGGACTTTCCGGCTCTTGGAGTTCAGCTTGCGGCGATGCCTTCTGTTTGATGCCTTGGGGCGTTGTGATAGATCTGTTCTCGAAGTCGTCAAGCTAGCTTCTGCATAGAGTTCGGTAGAGTCAATTGAAGGCTATCTCTGCTCCCACCTCTTACTCCAAGCTCTCAGCTATCTTGCCATTGATCGCATCCACATCGTCCGCTGCACTGCTAGACTATTTGGAATTTTTGGCTGAGAACACTCCGCGCTCCCTGCCTTCTTCCGGCCATGACAATTTCGGGCCGTATCATGTCCACTCCAGCATCTAGAGCTCCGAGTCTCGCATCTATGGGACTTCGATCTCAATATCATCAGGCATATTCATTGTGGCTCTCACTTACAGCGATCTGAAAACGATTGTGGGACCCAAGACGACGTTTGGTCTTTGCAGCAGTCTTAGTGCCGAGATATTTGGAGCATCTCCCAAATCCACATGGCTTATACTTGCGCGTACCCCCTTGATTCTCCTATGGACCTGGATCAATCTTCTGCCTTTCGCAATTGACAACCAGCGGCAACCTCTAGCAATCCACGAAGATGGCATCAACAAGCCTTGGCGGCCAATGCCGTCCGGCAGAGTGAGTCCACAGCAAGCCAAACGATGGATGCTAGGGCTTTATCCAGCGGCCATCATCTTCAGCTTCTGCTTCGGCGGGCTAAGACAATGCGTGGTTCTCATCCTCCTTGGTCTCTGGTACAACGACCTTTCTGGCGCTGACAAGAACCCCATGGTTCGCAACTTCATCAACGCATGCGGATTCCTGTGCTACACATCGGGTGCAATGGAGGTAGCCTACGGCCACGTGTTGCATCTAACCTGGGACTCCCTTCTATTACGCTGGTTGGGATTTATTGGAGCTGTCGTTGCCTCGAGCGTACACAGTCAAGACATGTACGACCAAGCTGGTGATCGCATACGTGGGCGCAAGACGTTACCGCTCGTGATTGGCCATTGGCCTAGCAGACTCAGCATAGCAGCCGCAGTGCTGTTCTGGTCCTATTTTGGGTTGCGTTTCTGGAACATTGGATGGCCGGCCTATGTCCCTTTGGTAGGTCTCGGTGGAGCAGTATCAATAAGGACAATGACCAGGAGGACGGTCAGTGACGACAATACAACGTTCAAGCTCTGGAACCTTTGGCTGGTCGTTCTTAATTCCATCCCACTTGTCAAGTTTTGGAGCGGTGGTGCGATCTAATGAAGAGATCCGCATGCTTCCGAGAGATGATTGATATGGAGATGTAGTAGAGACTTTTCGGGGTGCTCTTGTTCGAGAAGTGTACCAGCAATCGACCTCACCTGGAAACATTTTAAAGTCAGAGAACACAATTTGGCGAAGCGTTCCATAGCAAAAGCAAGCAGTCTCACCGTGCCTCGAGATTCTAAGCAAGCTTCCTAAGAGCAAGGATGATAATGTACCAGATTACCTCACCATTGCCACCAATCAATCTCTGGCACATCAATCGACTTGTACCAGCTTTGGCTGCCATGGCCATCATATTAAGTTTAAGTCTATCAGATAGATAGTTTAAGAGACGATATGAGAACAAATCGATTAACAAGATTCACGTTCTCTCAGTTGTGGAATTCTTATTTAGCACCCCTGTCAACGCGATGCACGCATAGGTCAAATGCATTCAGAGATCATGACAAGTAAATCTCGCACTCGAGAATGGATTGACAGAGTAGATATCGAACCTCGAATAATCCTCAAACTGAGTGGTCGAGTGTCTCCATTCATGGCGGCTTGCGGAGGACACTAATGAGGTACTCGGCCACCTTTTCAAGAGTGGAAAACTAGGTTGTTCTCCGAGCTGCTGATCAGCTATGAGTGCGATCGCAAGCCAACATGCAATACAATCCCATCAACCAGCCATGCGTGAGTGAGTCACCTACCCTATCTCTTGCATTGAATGAGGTTTGGCACCATTGAAACTGTCTCCTTGGTTTTCGAAGCTGGCGGCTACGGCCAGGGACGTCGTGGAAGCAGAATCCTGCCCTGCTCTACGCCGAATGTCACGTGAGTAGTTGAATAAGCAGATAGTAGGCAATGAGCCATGCCACAGATCATTGTATGAGCACTAGACGTTGGCACGATTCGGACGATACCTCACGAAGTAGCTCAATTTCCAGGTTTCATTGGGGCAGTCTGGTTTCCTATTTCCGACAGTCTGATTAGTTACATAGCCACATTAAACCCTCGCATTGCGCAACCCATCTAGTAAACACTATTTCTAATTAGGAATATCTTGTCGTTGTTGTCGTCAATTGTTTATAGTCTTATTGACGATATTTTCAATAGAGTTTTTAATTCAATATATAGTCGACATCTTTGTTAACTCGATACATTAATAATATTTTATTTTTTATCTTCTCTTTTTATATCTATATCTCTATCTATTATTCATATTACTACTACTATCTCTACTAGTCTATATGCATTATCAATATGCAGTTCAATATAGCTTATATTATTGTCGATCTCGAAAACAGCAATTATAGCGTTGTTAAAATAGTTGTTGCAGACTTCAAATATCGCGATACTTAATTAATCAAATTAGATTATCGAAATTATTTTGTCTATTTGTCGACTTCTACATCTATTATCTTTCTATTTTCTATATTTATGTTTTTAGCTTTGTTAGTATTAGTTAGTCTTGTTAGTCTTGTAATAATATTAAACAATTAATTTATTATAATATTTTTGATATAGTTTAGTATCTCTAGCAAAAAGATCTAATAATAAATCAAGTATAGCAAAATACAAAAACAAAAAGATTAAAGACTATTAGTTATATTAATAACAATAATAGTCTCTTAAAGTTGTCTATTAACTACAATATATTTTTTGTTTTTTTTGCTATTTATCTTGTCTTCTTTTTCGATATTATTGTTGTTTGTTTTGTTTTTGTCTTTTTCTTTGCAAGTACAATTCTTTGTTTTTGCAATTCTATTCTTAATTGCTTTTTAAACTTCTTTTGTATATATTTGATTAACTTTGTTGTAAAATAAAATATTTAACTAAAACACTATTAATTGTCTAGCTTTGTCAACATTGTTAATACTAAAGAAACAAAAATTATTTAATTTTTTTAACTAATAATTGTTTTTAGAATTGGCAATTTGTTATTCAATTAATTAGAATTAATATTCTTTGCATCGACAAAAGTTTTAAAAGTCTTAGAATCTAATATACAATTAGAGACTAATTTATAGATTCGATAAATTTGAACAAAAAATCAAATAGAAAGAGATCTATTTCTATTTAATTTTTATTTATAAAGATAGATTAAATGCGTTTTCTAATATTTGTTGTCAATATAAACAAACTATTATTAGAAAGATTGTAAAATTGTTTCTAATTTTTTTTTTCGAAAAAAAAATTATCGATTTGATTGAAATCTAATTTATAATTTGTTTTCTAAGTTTCTTTTGTAACAATCTACTTTTTAAATTTTTTTTTTGTAGCAATTTATTATATATTTGTTGTCGACAAACGTCTACTACATTTGTATATTGTCGATATATTATTATTATTGTTGTTTGATTCTCTATTTCTTGTTCGATTAAAGCACGTTTTTTGTGCAACGTTTTTTTCTTATATACTAGATCTTTCTTGTTTTTTTGAATAGTTAAAAAGTTTGCAGATATTTTGCTACAAACTATATAATGTGTCTTGTATTTCTTGCAAAATCTAGTATTTAATTTAGTTTTTTGTTTAACAAAGTTCTTTATCTTTTCTGCAAACAAAATCGAATAATATTCGAAATTCTTTAGAATTTTTGTCTCTATTATATTGCGTCTTTTGTTATAATATTTGTTGTTATTAATATTAATAGATATCGAGAGTTTTGTAACATTTTTGTTGTTATTAATTGCAATTAGCAATAATCTCTATTGTCTAATATAGTTCTCAAAATAATTATAGAGTTATCGAGAATATATTAGAATTATTAAAATCGAAATATTTTTTGTAGTACAAATATATAGAAAGTACTTATACAAAAAATTGTATTGTAGCAACAATAAATATTAAAACAAATATTTATTGTTATCTTAAGATTCTTGTATCTTGTTTGTATTAATTGTATTATATTATTTTATTATTATTGTTTACTTCTTTGTTATTTTGTTGATTGTTTTATAAATTAATTTAGAATTTATTCGACAAAATACTTTAATATTTATAGTTATTAATTGCTTTACTCTTTTCTTGTTAACTATCTTTTTATAGTTTTGTTTTTTTTGTTTTACTAGCTTTGCTATGCAAGCAACTAATTGATTAATAAATATATATTTAGACACAAATTTTTTTGTCGATTTATACAAGCTTTTTGTTGTTTGCGAGATTTGCAATTTAAGATTAATATATATTCGCGTAAAGTATTTGATAAAGACAAACTTCTATTGCTTATAGTAATTAATAAAATAGTTCTTATTTATATTAAACAATCTATTTAAGATAGCTAATTGTGTGCTTGCTAAATTCTTTTAATTATAGATTTTTATTTAACTCTATAGCAAATTTTGAAGCTCTCTTTGCAGCTTTGCCAAATATTGTCTCGCGCAAATAAGTTTTTTTCTTATAATTTTTATTGCATGTTATATACACAATTAAAACTATATATTAGTGTCGAAGATATCAATTCGAAATATAGTTATTTTGTTTTCTATATTAGTTTTTGCATAACTAATCTATCGCGTTCTATATATAACGAAGAATAGTTCTAAAACAAAATTGCTAATAACTACGCGAGAGTTAATACAATTATAGAATATTAGTTTCTTTAACGCATTAAATATAAATATAAAGATTTTCTTTAATTTAAAGATTATAAAACAATAGATTGTCGAAAAATTTCTATCAATATTAGAGATTTCAACTATTATTGCAAGAGACAAATTTAGATAATTAGTATTAAAAATTGTATTTGTTTGCAAACTAAATTTATTAACAAAGTATCTAGTTATTTAAATTTGTTAAATATTGCAAAAAAGAAAATATTCTATTACTATTTGTTGTCGATTATCTCTCTTAACAATGTATTTTTAAAAATAGCAAATATAAAATCTCTTAAGTTTTAGATTGCGCAATATATATCTTAATTGATTTTTCGACAATATTTTGTTGTTGTTATATATAAAATTACTATACTTGTTTGCATTTAAATTAAATTTTATATAAATTATTGTTGTTTAAATTTGTCGAAACATAGTATAAGTATATTTTAAATTAATAGCAATTTTTATTGTTTGTTGTCAATCAAAATCTTAATTTTTGTAAACTAAAAATACAAAAGAATTCTTGCTTATTTTATAATTATATTGCAAACAAATAGTAACTAGCTATTATTAATTTTGTTGCTTCGAAAAAACAACAATAATATTGTATTTGCAATTAACAACAAGTATTGTTGTTGCTTGCTTTTTTTTTTTTTGTTTATTAAGTTTTTATTAATTTTTTGTCGATTTCTTGTATCTAATATAGTCTATTCTTTGTTTGTTAACATTTATATTGTTTGAGAAAACAATTATATAGAAGTCTTAACTAAAAATATAGTTTTAAAGATATTAAAAATTAGTTTTCTTGTTGCTAAGAAGTTTGTACTATTGCGACAACGCGAAATAAATAATTGATATAAAAGTTAGAATCTTTGTTTTGCAATTCGCAAATATTAATATAGATTTTATAGCAATGCAAAAAAATATAAAGAAACTATTTAGATAGATCGATTGTTAATAAGTTCAAAATAGATACTAATTTTAAAAATAGAAAAATAAATGTAAAATTTTTGAGAAGCGAGCAATATTTATTGTCTTATTGTCTATTTGTTATTGTCTTAGGCGATTGTTTGTCAATATACTACTATTACTATTACAACTGCTACTACTACTACTAATCGACTAGTCTATGCAGGCGAGCGGTGGAGGCGGTGGTGGAGATGGCTGATGTGGCTAATCAGACTGTCGGAAATAGGAAACCAGACTGCCCCGATGAAACCTGCTCAATTTCTCTCCAAGCGCTCAGGTTGCGTCACGTGCTCCTGCATTAGTCCCGGGCAACAGCGGGCCGAAAGCCCCTTTTAGCGCCGAGATGTTCGACGTCGGAGCATCAGCTTATCAACCGCTGAACGACATTACGAGGACGAGTGCAAGATGATCGATGACACTTCCAGCATTG
>JAABUL010006764.1_pt1 | contig 12956 bp, 1 predicted proteins | sample 5559151 | NCBI WGS metagenome assembly JAABUL01 (sample SAMN10711876, study PRJNA513368) | rock metagenome | isolation source: Antarctica rocks | place: Antarctica: Victoria Land, Pudding Butte sud | reverse complement strand
TCTTTACAAGATAGAGCTTTTGCGAGACAATCAAAACAATATAACGAATTGTCAAAGAATTAAAGAATCGAAAATCGAGAAAATTTCAAGAAACAAAATAAAACAAAACGAAATAACTAAATTTATTGAATTAAGTTAAAACAAGAAACAACAAGAGCAAAACAAAATATCTAGATTTAATAAATCAAATAAGATAAAAAGAAAAGATTTTTGCTATCTAAACAAGATTTGGACGAGATTGAATAAACTTAAATTAATTGAGTCAAGATTGAACGCATTTGAAGTAACAAGATACTATCGAAACAAAATAGAATAATCTTTGCTATCTAGATAAAATTTGAGCGAGATTAGACTATCTTAGTCAAGATTAAGCGCGTTTGAAGTAACAAAACACTTTTGAAACAAAACAAAATAATTTTTGTTATCTAGACAAGATTTGAGCAAAACTTGATATCTAGATTTATTAAATCAAATAAGATAAAACAAAAAAATCTTTGCTATTTAAGCAAGATCTAGACAAGATTAGACTATCTTAGTCAAGATTAGACGCGTTTGAAGTAACAAAACACTTTCGAGACAAAACAAAATAATCTTTGCTATCTAAGCAAGATCTAGACAAGATTAGATTATTTTAGTTAAGACTAAACACATTTAAAGTAACAAAGCACTATCAAAATAAGATAGAAAAATCTTTGTTATCTAAGCAAGATTTGAGCGAGATCTAGACAAGATTAAAGACACTATTTATTCTTTTTAATATTAATAATTAAAAATAACACAAAATACTATATATAATCTCTCGACAATAAAATTGACTAAATAATATTTATCAAGAGTTTGTTAATAATTGTTTAAAAGATTAAAAGATTTTTAAATAGAAAAATAATTTTTTTAATTAACGTAGTACTTAAGCAAGATAAAGTTGAAACGTCTATTATATTTAAAGTTCAAAATACTATTAATATACTAAGATTTTTTGTCATTTTTAACGACAATAGATTTACGAAATTTCTAACGCTATCTAAAAAAAGAATCGATAGCAATATAATTAACAAAAATAGCATAAAAGACAAAATAAATTTTTATAGATATAAAAAGCTCGAACTCGATAATTAAAAAATTCTTTTTAAAGATGCATTTTATTTTAAAGAAATTAATATAATAATTGTTTAATTTAATTGTAGAACAAACAATATTAAGATTTTTAACATTAAATTAAATTTTGTTATTTACAAAGTATTTAAAACAAAAATAACAAAAGCAATTAATATTAAACTTATAGATAGTTTGAACAACAAATATCTTATTGCGTAAATACTAAATAAGTTTCTTTATTTTTTAAGTAAAACTTTCGATATTAATCAACTAAATTCGAGTCTAAGTTGTAAAATTAAAAAATAAAAGTTTTAAAAACTCAAAGTCTAGACATAAGTTTTAACTTAAATTAATCAAAAAAAGCAAGATAAAAATTGTAAATAAAGAAGCGTTGTTAGCGACAAACTTGACGTCTAAAAGTTATTTAGTTTAATTATTTTGTATATAGTTAACGTAAACGTAAAAATAATATTTTATAATAATATTAACTCGTTCGATTTAATTGTTAATTTCGAAATAATATACGATAAATAACTTAATATCAATTTTTAGTATTTAACAAAGATGTTTTTAAACATTAAAAATAAATTGTATATCTTAATTAAACACAAAGAACTTAAATAATTTATAATTTTTTTAGATATAAACGTAGAAGCAATTAACAACTTTTTCTATTTTTATAAAAGTAATAAAAACTAAATATCTTATCTTAATAAAACAATTAACAAAAACAAAAATATATCTATACGTAATATTTATAAAGATACTAGATAGTAAAGAATCTACGTAGTTTATAAAGATATTATATTAATAATATTCAAAAACAAAAAAAGAACGCAACTATTTTTGCGTCTTTTATCTAAAAAATTTGAAACAAATATATGTATAATAATTCTATACAAAGCGCTAAATATACTTGTAGATATTAAATTATTAATAAACTCAATTAATTAATTTGTAGTATTTCGTTCTTTCTAAATAGTTATTAATAATACTATTGTAAGCAAACTAGATTACGTAAAGACAAAAATAATTCAAATTAATTTTTTTTTTCTTTCTTAAAAGTATAAGAAGTTAAAGCGTTCTTTATATTTAACTAAAGAAATTTTATTATAATAACGTATTTTATTGCAAAGCGTTTCGAATATTTAAAATACAAATTAATTGCTAGTTTCGATTTAATTTTATAGAGTTTGCGTAGAGATATCTTCTAAATTCTTGTTAAAATTTGAAATTTTTTAATTTAATTAAGATTCGATATTATTAACGTTAAATTTTTTTACGTCTAGCTTTATCGAAGCTAATATAACAAAAAAAGTTAAAAAAACTAAAAAGAAATATAATTAAACAAAATTTAAAGTAATAGTTTAATATTGAAGATTTTTAACAATCTTAAAATCTAAAACGTAAATTTTTAAAATTGTCTAATATTAATATAAATATCGAGAGTCGAAAGTATTTCTTTTCTTAAAGAAATTTTCTAAGCAATATATAAGAGCGTTTAATTTTTTGTTAATTTTGTTAAAACAATACGTAATTTAATAGTTAAATTGAAACAAAAACTTGCTTTATCGAATTGAACAACAACTTAATTACTTAATTAATATAAAATACTTTAAATTTTTATAATTTATAATTATTTCGACTAAATAGATTGAGTCTTTAAGTTCGAAACGTTATTCTTCGAATACGCAAACAATAGTTATAAATTTTTTATTATAAATTTTATAGTTACACTTAATTAAATTGTGCTTTTTAAAAAAGTAAACAACTAAATAAAGAACTTTTTCTTTATTATATTAAAAAAGAATGTCTTTAAATATATAGTTCGAAGTATTAATTTTTATTACAATTTTGTAGTTTAAATTGTAGTAACAAAATACTATATTAAAGATAAAAACTTTCTTTAAGATAATAAATATTAATTGATATTTTTTAAATTAAATAAAAAGTTAATTCTTTCTAATTAAATAAATTAACAAAACAACTATTTTATTATAGTTGTAGATAAATTTTCTATAGAAGTTCGCAAATTCTAGAAAGCTTTAAATATTTTTAACATTAATTAAAGTAAATTAATTAACTATAATATCTATTTTGATTAAATTTATCTTAATTTCTTTAATAATAATTATTAATTCTAAATACAAGACTTAAATAACATAAAACTTGTATTTAATTATATTTGTTTATAAATTTATTTTGCACAATTTTCGAAAAATAAGTTTAATATAAATTTTATATTTTAATTTATTATTATTATAAATAAAAATGTTATTTAGATAAGCAATACAAAATTTATCTAGAAATTTTTAAAAAATATCGCTAATATATTTTTAAAACAAGACAAATTTATTATATAGATTAAAAGATATAATAAGATATTTGAAAAGTCTAAAACAAATATAAAAGACAATAAAAGTTTTTTTTTTTTTTTAAATATATAGTTGATTAAACGCTAAAATAATATTTAACTTAATAAAGATTTTGACTCAATTAAAACAATTTAGCGTCTCGAAAATTAAAGACAAAAAATATTTATTTTTAACTATAATAATATTTAAACTTTTATAGTTTACGCAAAATCTAAATTTATTTTTAAATTTCTTAATAAAAAGAATAAAAGCTATTGTTTAAAAGCAATTTGTTTAAATAAATTCTTTGCTAAGATTTTTATCTAAATAACAACAAAGTTTTAAAATTTTATTACAATTTATATTGTATAAAGCAAAGATTAAAGACTAGATATCTTCTTTAAAATAAATAACATAATTGTAAAAACAATAAAAAGACAAAATTTTTTTTTAAAGAAAATATTAAGAAACTCGAAATATTTAAAAAATAAAATTGTAACTAAATTGACATTCTTGCTTTGTCAATAATATTTTAGATTTTTCTAAGTAATAAAAATTATTAAATAAAGTTTCTTTTGTATCTAATAAAGTGTTAAACAATAATTTCGATTATAAGTATTAATTTTAATATCTTTATAAAACAACAAAAGTTTCGAAAGATTAAATATATCAAAAATTTAAACAAAATCTAATTTAAATCTAGACAAAATTTCGATTAAATTTAGAAAAACATCTATTTTTCGTAAAATAATACTAAATATTTTAATATTTTTTGCGCAAACAATACAATTAAATTCACGAGTTTTTAACTTAATTATATTTAGTTGTATAAAAAATTGTTTAATTTGTTTTGCACGTTGTTCGATAAAAATTCTAAAGAACAAAAAACTTCGATATTTAATTTTCGAATTTTTTTTTTTTAAATAGTTTGAAAAATATAATTAAAAACTTCTTACTTTAAACTAAATAAAATAAGACAAAACTTAAAATCGAAATAATTAGATTGTTTTTTATAAACAAAATTAGATTGCTTTTAAAAAGCAAAACTAAATTGCTTTTTACAAATAAATTATTTTTTGTAAACAAGACTAAATTATTTTTAAAAAGCAAAACTAAATTGTTTTTTGCAAACAAATTGCTTTTTATAAACAATTAGATTGTTAAATATTTTCTAACAAAACAAACTTAAACTAAAAAAAAAGATTTAATTATTAAAAAAGATTGCAAAAACATTTTAATTTTAAAGCTTTTATATATGTTAAAACTTCTTAAAAGATAAGAAATTTTTTTTTTCTTAAATAATACTATAGATTTTGACAAACAATTGGCAACAATATTTAAGACAAAAAGAAAAAAATATAGTAAAAGTATTATAATTGAAGTTTGCATTAATAAAGTAACAACAAAGTTATAATAAATTTATAACAATAAAATACTAATTAAGTCTAATAATATAAAAAAATAGTCTCTTAATATAATTGTTAAAAGCTATAGTAATTTTAACAATATAAATAATATTGTTTGTTAAGATTGCTTAACTATTAAAATCTCGAAGTTTACAAAAATAAATTAATTAATAAAGAGAAAAATTATGTTATTGTGCGAAAAATTTATTAATAAAGATATAAGTTAAAACTTTATTATTAATTAAAATTATAACAAAAATTCGAAATTAAGTTTAATATAAAATAAAGAAAACTATTATATAATTATTTTTAAATATAGAATTAAACTTAAAGAGTTTTAAAGCTATTTTAATTAAAAATCTCTTATAAAATTAAAAAGAAAATAAAAACAAAAAAGCTAAAAAACAAAAAAATATATATATTAATTCTTGAATACAACTTTGCTCAAAAACTAGACTTTTTTTGCTAACAACAAAATATCTTTGTTAATATTAAAAATATTATCTAAATCAATAAAACAAAAAGAGATTTTTTTTTTATTAGAATATTTTTTTGAAATTTTTTTTAAATGTTGCAACTTATAATAATAGTACAATTTTTACTTATTGCAAATTCTTTTAATTTCTAAAATAATTAAAAATTTGTCTTAAATAATAGCAATATCAAAGTTTAAATTTATTAACTTGTTAAATATTATAAAAATTGTTAACACAAATAAAGCAACAAAAACAAAAATAATAATACAAAATTTTAACAAATTGCTAATAGAAATAAAGTTAAATTTTTGTTTAATTAAAGCAACAACAATTGTTATAATACAAAATTAACAATATTTAAATTGCTAAAACTTTTTATTAATTTTAATAAAAGCTTAAATTTATTGTTAAAAAATAGATAACTATTTGTTATTAGAAGTTTGTTAAAATATAGCAACAACTTAAATAAAAAAACTAACGTTGTACTTTATATAATTAATTAATAAAGCGTTCTTTATTTAAGAATATTCTTTTTTCTAATAAAAAAAATTATAATATTTGACAAAGCTAATAAAGTCTTGCTTTAGAATTTTGCAAAAATACAAATATATATTTTTCGATTTAAAAAGATTGTTACAATAATAACGCAAATTTCGATATTATTTGTCGAAAAAAACAATAATACAAAGATTATTAATTTGATATTAATTTATAAAATTATAAATCTTTTTATTTATAGTAAGTTGTAACTTTGCATAAACAATTTTAACTTAATCAATAAAATATTGATTATAATTTATATTTATACGTTATATAAGATTTTGCTTTTATATATTTAACTAATTTTTGTCTTTTTTATATTGTAATATATCGAGAAGCTTCTTAAATCTAAAAACAATAAAAAGAATAATATTTGTAGAAAGCAATAAAAGTTGTATAATAAAGATAAATTAATTGCTTATAGCTTGAGCAACAATTTGTGCAATTGCAACTATAAATATTAAGTTTAATTTTGCAAAAAAAAAACTTAAAGCAAACAAAATAAAAATAATATTAATATTAAATTGTGTTTAATTTGAAAGCTTTCGAAATTAATATAGAGCTTCGACTAAATTTTAAATAACTTGTTAAATAAATTTCTTAACAATAAATTCGATCTTTAATAAGAGTTTTAGATGTTTTATTAAGTTAATAATTAAATAAGTATTAATATATTTGAAGAGATTAGATTTTAACGCGTAAAAGCGTTGCAAAAAGTATAGATCTTTTGTAATATTAAAAACTAGATTCGAAATCTTTATTAAAAAGATATTTAAATTAATAACTAGATAAAATTTAAATCTATACTAGATTTAATATACAAAATAAAAAACAAAAGAGAAAAGAGAGAAACGAAGCAACATTAACTATATAAGATTGCAAACTTTATATTTAGCAAAAATTAACTTAAATTTAATCTAGTTTGACTCAAATCTAGTTAAGATCGAACTTAAAAAATTAAGCGAAATTAAAACAAAAAGTTGTTTAATCGACGAACGTAGCTAACGAATTGCTAATCTAATACTATAACATTTATTAATATTACGTCGATTATCGATTATAGAAGACAACAAAATTAAAATTAATAAATTTGATATCTACTATAGAGATTGTATCGATCTAAAGAACTAGCTTATAGAAATAGATATTTATTTTATTTTCTATTTTGTTCTAGTAAACTAGAAGACAATTTTTGTATTAATATTTCTTAAAAAGAAAGTTTAATATTAATTTAAATTAAATTTACAAAAGTATTTAAAAAACAATAGCAAAGATTCTTGTGCAATATTTATAGATTTTAATAACTTTAAAAAAAAGCTTTAAAGAATTTTTAAAATATTAAATAAAAAACAAATTGCAAAAAGAGTAATTTAATATTTAACTTAACAAATCTTTGCAACAAACTACGTTACTAAATTTCAAAAATATATTAATTTAATTAAATAGAACAATATTGTATTTATAACAATATTTTAACAAAATCTTAAAAACAATTTAAAGAACAAAATTATATATAACAAGAAAACTCTTAACAATATATTTAATCTTATTAAAGTAGTTATTGATTTCGACAATAAACTATATAAAAGAACTATAAAAAAAATACAATTAATCTCGAAAAAAAAATAAGATTTTTTTTTGAATTAGCAATCGAATATTAATAAAAAGAATTTTGTTCTAATTAAAAATATAATAATTTTAACTATTGTAAGTTTGTATCTATAAAACTAGATTTTATTTAATAATATAAAAAGAAATTTTTTAGAAAAAAACAAGATAACAAATTTTAAAAAACGTACTATTTATATAACAAATTAAATTATTTTGCAAAAGATCACTAATTATAAAACTTAATAAATTGTCGACAAATTAATATTATATTAAAAGAGATATTTAATAGTTAGAACAATATTAAAGAGTAATTTAATATAAAAACAAATACTTTCAAAACTAAATCGAACAACAACTATTATTTAATAAAAAACTTAAATCAATTATAAAAAGTTCTAAATAAAATATTATTAAACAAGATACTTGTATTTACGCAAAAAGTTAATTAAATACTTAATAAAATTATAAAAGCAAAACAATTAAAAATGCTATACTTTTATCTAGCAACAAACTTCGATAACAAATATAATTAAAAGAACTTTTACAAATATTTAGATAATATTACAAAATATTTTAAGACTTTAGCTAGTTTATTAAAGAAACAACAAATAAATTAAATTGTAAATAAATGCAAAGAAGCGCTAAAAAACAACGTTACTATAAAAAAAAATTCTTAATAAAATTAAACAACAACTAAGCAATATAAATCTATTTTAAAAGAAAATAAAAAAAAAACAAAGAAATATACAATACTTAATTAAACAAAATATTATAACAATTTATACTAAATTTATCTATAAATCAAAAAAGAAGTTAATTAGTTTCTTAGAAAGTTAAAGTTATTAATTTAGTATAAAAAAAAACTTAATATAAGCAAATACTCGAAACAAAAATTGCAACACAAAAACAAAAAAAAGTTTAAATTTTTTAATAAAGAATATATTAAAGAAATATAATATATTAGCTTAACAACAACAACTAAACTTAATAATATATATATAATATTTTATTATATTAGTTAAGATTAATAATTGTCAACTTACTACAATAGTCGATTTTAATATAATAAATAATTTTATAATTAAAGCTTTTGTTAAAAGAGAAAAATATTTTACTTAAAAGAAGTCTAATATATACAATCTAATAATTGTAAATAAAAACTTATTACTTAACAAAAATAAAAAAGTAAACAAAGAAACAAAACTATTATCGATAACTATTTAGCAATATTACAAAAAACTAATCTTTAATATAGTAAAAATAGTTATTTATAATATTGTTTTAGAAATATTTTAATTAAAACAATACAATTTAAAAATTAACTAAAATATACAAGTACTTAGATTTGCGCAATATAATTACGTAATTTATATTTAATCTATATATTAATAGCATTTAATAATAGATAAAAGATTAAATTAAAAAACAATTGCAAGCAACAAACTTATATTTTTGTAAAAAAACAATTTAACAAAATTCGACTTAACAAATATTAACAAAGATTAATTAAATTATAAGATTAAAATAAATAAAGAAAATTACGAATCTTTTAAAAATCTTAAATTATTTAATATAATAAAAAAATTGCTAAAGTATATATTACAAATATACAACAATTAAGAGTATTCATTTTAAAAAAAGAAAACAATAAAGATTTTTTTTAAATATTAATTGTAAAATTACAAATTTAAATTTAAATTAAACAAACAATTTACATTTAAATCTATATATATTTTATTCAAAAAAAAGCTCGAAGTACTTTGCAAATATCTAGCAAAAAACAAAAAAAAAATTTATTAAAAAATCTTAATTATAGACAAAATACTTAATTCTTTTTGTATTAAAGAAAAATAAAATTCTTTATCTATATATTAATTATTAAAAACTAAATAATATTACAATTAAAAATTAATATTTATTACTTAATATTAGCAAACTTTAAAATTAACTATTTAAAATAAAATACTTTATTAAATTAAATTTACAAAAAATATATAATTAAATTAGAATAAAAATAGAAGAAAAGCAAAAAATAGCTTTTTGTATACAATATAAATTATATAAATATACAATAATATTGTTTAAATTTACAAACATTTTAATAATATATTAAAAAATAATTAATAATATATTATAACAATATTTAAATTAATTTGTTATAATATACTTAAACAACATTATAATTTATTTAAAAATTTTAAAAAAATATATTGATTGTATTTTTAAAATATTAAAATATTTAAATATAAAAAATTTATATTTTAAATTAAAAAAATATAAATTTTATTAAAAGAAAGTTAACTTTTTTAAATTTGTTGTTAAACAATATAAAATATATATAAATTTAAAAAAATTATAAACAATTAAAAAATAATAACTATTAATAAATATTAAAAAAGTACAACTCTTTTTAAATTTTATAAACTATAATAAAAAGTTTATTAAAAACTACTTAGTAAATACAATATTATTAATAAATTTTACAAAAAAAATATATTATAATTATAAAAATCTATAAAAGAGAAATTATTTTAAAATCTTAAATTAAAATATTTAAAAAAATTAATATTAAAAATATATAATTTGCAATTGTTAAACAAAATTAAAATTAATATATTAGATTTAACTATTAATATATACTTTAGCTAAAAATATAAAAATATATAATATTTAATAATATATCTTTTAAAAAAACTTTTGTTAATTAAATAAAATTATAACGTTTACAATAAAAAACTACTTACTATAATAGCTTTCTAAAAATTATAAAAAATATATATAAAAAAATTATTAAAACTTACAATTTTTACAAATTATAAAAATCTTATATATTTTACTATTATAAAGTAGTTAAACAAAAGACAAATATAATAATTAAAAAAACTTAAATAATACAAATTTAAAATATAATATATTTTAGACAAAGATAATAGCAAAGCAAATATACTTAACAAAAAAAATAATTATATAAAAACAAAGAAATTATTTAATTATAATATATTTAAAATTAACAAAAACAAATTATTATTAATAAATAAATATAAATTAAATATTATATTACAAATATTTTAAAATAATACAAAAGAATTTTTAATAAAGAAAGAAAAACTCTAGATATCTATTAATAAAATCGACAAATATATAAAAAAATATTATAACAAACTATTGCAAAAGCATTTAAAAATAACAAAAATTCTTTAATTTTTACGCTAGTATTGTTAATTTCTATAAATAAGACAAGTTGTTAAGATATATATTAAACAATATTTTAATTATTAGCAAAACAAATATAATACATACGCAAACTATAGCAAAACTTAATATTAAAAACTATCTAAATTGTTATAAAATAAAGTTACAATAAACTTTATTATTAAATTGCTTAAATTAACAAATTTAGTAATTAAAGACAAATATAATTTAATACTAGTAATAGTTAATAAACTTATTAAGTACTTATATATTATTATATGTAAAAAGAAGTTTATTGTAAAACAATTAAAATATATTATATTAAATTAACTTATATAATATTATAATATATTTAAGAGATTAATTAGTTACAAAGACAAGGTTTTTACGTTTAATTATTAAAAGATATTTCTCTTAATATTAGATACAAAACTACAAATATCTATTATCTATTACTTAATTATAGATGGTTAAATAAAAAGAACAAATTAGAGTTTTAAACAATATATAAGATACTATATTAACAATATTTATAGCAATTAAGTATTACTTTTATCTATAATACAATTAATATTTAATGCAAAGATTTCGAATATTACTAAAATAACTCTATTCTTTATTAATTGTAATAAAAAATCAAATCTTTTTAAGAAAGAGTATATATATTTATTTGCGCAATTAATTATTAAAAGAGTAGCAATACCAACAAAAATATACAATAACATCTTAAAGATACAAAAAAAATTAATTAAATATTAAAATAAAAAACAAAAAACAATATCTTAATTAAAAGAGAAAAATAAAATATATTTTTTTATAAAAAATCTTAAAACAAGAAAGCTAAACAAGAAATTAAACTATATTAAAATCAAATTGTTTCTTGTTAAAAAAACTAAAAAATTAATTAATTACAAACTCGATTTATTTAAAAACGTTAAAATATTTTTAATATTTTATATTTTATTGTTAAAGTTAACAAATTTAATTATATTTTTATAGAATATATTTTATTTCTATTTGCAAAAAGAGAATTAATTCGAAATTAAAAAAATTCTACAACAAAAAAATTAAAAAAATTTTATTAAGTAAAAAGAATATTTTATCTTAAAAAATATATAAAAATTAGAAAAAAATCTTAATTAATATTAAAATCTTTTAAAGAAGTTTTATTAAAATAAGATATAAAAATAGTATTTTAATTTTAATTAATTAAAAGTTAAAATTGTTTAAACAATATATTAAAATAACAACTTAAAAGTCTTTGTAATAGATTCGACAAAATATACTTTATCTATTTTTAGATCATTAATATTTTTCTATTTTGTTACAATTATTTCTTTCTTTTTATTTTTTAAAAAATCTAGTTGTTTTTTTAGTTAACTTAGCTTTGTATATATATTGCGCACTTCTTTCTTTAAGCGCATTCGCTCTCTATAAATCTATTTAAATAATATAGAAAAAATTGCTAAATTATAATTACAATTAGATTGCATATATTTTATATACTTTTTAAAACTATTATTTATACAATAAGTCTTATTAAATATTGTACAATTACAACAAGAATATATTGCTAAAAATATTAAATTTAAAGTACTAAAAAAATCTTTCTTTTAAGAGAAGAAATTTTTAATATTAATTTTTCTTAAAGATATAATAGAAAGATATTAAATTTTAAAACAAAAACTTTAAAGAAAAAAAATAGTATTATAAATTTATTAAAGTTATACTAGTAATTTAGATTTTATATTTTTAAAACAAATCTATTATTATATTTAATATATTCGAGAAACAAATATTCTAAGTATAATATTTAATATATTTGACAAACAAATATTGCAAGCAAATATATTTGCTATATTTGCAAAATAAGCAAAACAAACAATTAATATTTTTTTAATATATAAAAAATAAAATATAACTCTTTTATAGATTGTATTTAATTTATTATAGATTTTTACTTATTGTTACTTTAGTTTATCGAATCTCTTCTAAGATTTATTAAATATAGAAATTGTCTATAATTGTAAACTCTTGTTATTAAGTAATTGCTTATATTGCTTAAAGACGTCTACAAATCTCTTTAATAACACAATCTACTCTAATATCTTCGAAGAAAGTACTAGTATAACATAAATTAATTAAAGAAATTATTAATACGCAATTAAAAGTATTATATATGCAACTATTTACATTTGTTTAGATATTGCTTTTGCAATAGAATATTTAAATTAATATCTTATTAATTTAACAAAACATTATAGTTAGATTTTAAAAATATT
>JAABUL010006759.1_pt1 | contig 12963 bp, 14 predicted proteins | sample 5559151 | NCBI WGS metagenome assembly JAABUL01 (sample SAMN10711876, study PRJNA513368) | rock metagenome | isolation source: Antarctica rocks | place: Antarctica: Victoria Land, Pudding Butte sud | reverse complement strand
CAAAGCAGGAAGTAGCTGCGATCCGATCAGTACCGTCGTCGGGCCTGGGTGTGTGACGTACGTGATGACGCCAATCGCCCAGACGTCGACGGGTTTTCCGTGACCCGCCTTCTTAAAGATCTCAGGCTAATAGTAGTATATGTCAATAACAGAACGATGCACGTCAAAGTTTCTTCCGGCTCACGGCCATGTAACCTGGTGTCTATCATCCTGTTAGCTAGGAACAAGGTTGCTGTGTATTGACTGACTCCGCAAGTCGTCGTCAAGATCGAAAAGTTATCCTCCTCGAGAACCTTTGACAGCTTTCCGGCAGTCAGTCTCGTCCGCCTGCGAGTCTTGACCACACTCACACCAAAGTCTGCCAGCATGAGATCCGCGTCCTCCGCCTTCGACTTGAACAAGATATTCTCCGGTTTCAAATCTGGTCGTCCTGTCAGCGGTTGACTGGGAGAAGACCGCGAGGACGTACCTCGATGGACAATCCCTTGGTCATGGAGGTATTTGACTGCTGAGGTAACGGTTCGGACGATCTGTGCCCCATCCCTACGAGACCAGTCAACACCTGAATCCTCTCCGGAACAAGGACAGACGTACTTCTCGAAGTAGCTCCCTCTCGCGCAGATCCGGTCAAACAGTTCTCCTCCGGTACATAAGTCGAAGACAAGCTGTGATACACCGTTCCTCAGCGCGATTATGCCTGAGAGATGGTTACTCACGTAAAGATTATGGGTTGTTTCGAAGAAGTCATGCAGCTGTACGATGTTTTTGTGTCCCGCCGATACGCGCTTTAAGACGCTGATCTCATTGCGAACCTGATGGTACCACATTCAGCTGAAGTAAGAGTGGTAGGGCACAGAAGCTAGTTTGCATTCAACACCACCAGGACAAAGTTTCACCATATGTTCTCGTCCCTACGACGGAGAAGCTGATCTCAGCCATGGATATTGGCAGCTGAAAGACAACCAACCATCAAAAACTTCTTGTTCAGAACTTTGCAAGCAAAATATTCCCCCGTCTAAAGGAGCGTCAGATTGTAGACAAATCACCAATCAGCTCAGCAGGCGCAACCCACCGTAATGTGGACGCATTCTTTTACCACAGCACTGGGTAAGGAGTGAGTGTGGAGCCTCGCTAGTCTCGCGTAACCGCACTATGTTCCACTGAGAAGCGATACGCTATCAGCACGACGGCCCGTGTTTCATAAAGATATCGCTTACCTGCCTAGTGTCTTGCCAGTCTTGTACTGTAAAGATGGGATGTATCAGCGCAGTAGCTCCCAGCCTTCGAGTTTCAGGCCCCGGGGTTCACTGTTCCCGTAGCAGAAGAATACGACATCGCTTTGAAGTTCCAGGGCTGGGACGGCGAATCATAGCGAAAGCTCACCTGACAAGGGACGGTCTGGGGTGCCGGTGCCATAACGGATCGTGGGGCGGAAGTTGATAGCGAAAATCTAGTCTCGAAGCCTTGCCAACTTGACGAGAGATCCCCTGATCTTGATGGCGAAGCTTATGGTCGTTATGAGAGCAATGATATGCGATATCAAGGTGATTGGAAGGCGTCTGTGAGAGATGGGTCTGAACCTCTCTCACGTAAGGACATGGGCGATCGTGGGAAAGTCAATGCTGTTTCAGAGGTGATCGACAGCGCCTGCATCACTTCACAACGCAACAGCACGGCGATAACAGCTCTCAGACCAGTCTATGCGCGGATCAGGGATGGTGGAGACAGGTGCGCACCAAGATTCCTCAAGCATCTTTTTGTGAACCTGATCAGCTACCATTTCAGTTGTAGAGCGGTCTCTGCGATGACAAGATGCGGATTCTTACCTGGAATGTCGTGGGTGCTCACAGATTGTTTCCACCCCATTCTTGCTGATAGCCTACAATCAGAATGTCTTACGGACATGCCTCGACTATCATCCGTAGGTCCCCTCACCATAGCTATTGCTCACTCTGATCACCATCAGCTTCACCCAGATGAAGAAGAAGAATGTCGAAGGTCTCCTGGAAGAGATGCATGCCGAGATCCTGTGCTTTCAAGGTATGGTCTTCCTCAGTTCCGTAATTTCGCTCATACTTCTTAGAGCACAAGACTCGACGAGCGCAGCTCGAGAGATCCATGGCTGTTCCTGGACCATTCGACGGTTTCTGGACCTTCAACCGGGCCAAGACCGGCTCTTCAGGCGTCTGCACCTATGTCGACTCGAGGTACTGTGTCTCCCTCAAGGCCGAAGAAGGAATCACGGGATTATTGCTGGACGACAAGTTGAGCACGATGAAACCACCTTGGAGGATGGAGGAGAGGATTGGACATTATCCGGAGATGGACGAGCTGGACTTCATGGATGAGGTGGACGGAGGAGCGTTTGAGACAAGGAGGCTGGATATGGAGGGACGGTCCGTGGTCTGTGATTTTGGGTGAGTTCCACGCGAGCGAAATGAGGGGAGTTGATCGGGTTCAGGCTGTTCGTGCTCTTCAACCTATACTGCCCCAATGAGACCAACCACACCCGTCGGCCCTACAAGATGAACTTCCTCCGCGTCTTGCAGGAGCGCACAAAGCTGCTTATGGCCGCAGGCCGGGAGGTCATAATCGTGGGGGATATCAATATCATGCGAGCCCCGATCGATTCAGGGGAAGGCGGCATCCGAACCTCATCGGCGCAGCACTACGAACATCCCGCACGTAGAATACTGGACGACTGGTGTGCGCCAAAGGGACCGATGATAGACGTCGTGCGAGAGAGTTGGCCAGACAGGGAAGACATGTTCACCTGTTGGAATCAAAAGCTTGATGCGAGGTGAGGTAGGAAGTGGTACAGGAGCTTAGGCTGATCCGACTAGGTCTGCCAATTATGGATCGCGTATCGACCTGATTCTCTGCTCACCCGGATTACGACCCTGGATCAAAGGCGGAGACATTCAAAATAAAGTCTTTGGCTCCGATCACTGTCCCGTCTACATCGACCTGCACGAGACGGTGGATGTTCCTGGCAGAGGAATTTTAAACCTGCGAGACATGCTCAATCCAGCAGACCGGCCGCCATCTACAGCAACATTCTTTCCTACCGAGCCGCCACGCGTGGCACCTGAGCCGCCGCGTTTCGCCACCAAGTTCTTTGAGGAGTTCTCAGGCCGTCAGACATCGCTCAAAAGCTTCTTTGGCGGCGGAGGACGGCCTGTGGCCAAGCCATCCACGAGGTCAAGCTTGGTGTCTTTATCGCCGACTCCTGCGCCCGGCGAGAGTCCTGTGGAGGAAAGAGAAGTCTCGCTACCACCCAGACCACCGTCCCCACCGTCAGCTCCTGTAGTAGACGAGAGCATATCTGCTCCACTCAGCCTCGCCCGCGCCGTTTTCGCATCAATCGATGTTGCGCCAGCAGCAAATGGATCTCCTTGGAACGCAGGGGCATCCTCATCCCAGTCTCAGAAAATTAAGGGCTCGACAGCCATCGATGTCACAAAGGAAATGGAGGATACCCAGGCTGATGGTTCGCCTATCGCCCATACAAATGGCAAGACCAAGACGAAGTCCCCCAAACCGCCTCCTATCGGCCAAACCAAGCTCTCCTCCTTCTTCGCCCAACCCCCTTCGAAAGCCAAGCGGAAATCTCCGTCTCCTACCCCTCCGCCCCCTAAACGTCATACCAGCAGTCCGATATCCTCACAACGATCCAACATTCCATCTCGCCCCACTCGAAGACGGAGCACCGAGGACGAAGACGCGCTCATCGCGCAGGCCATCGCCGAAGCAGACGCCGACAAGGCCTCGAAGCGGGCTGCAACCAATGCTGAGGCTGCTCCGATATGGTCGAATCTCTTCGCCAAGAAGCTTCCACCGTACTGCTCAGCCCACCATAAGCCTTGTCGGGACTACAGTAGGCCGGGCCCTTTCAGCGAACGACTGAGAGGCTGATGAACGCTAGTCGTGAAAATTCCTGGACCGAACAAGGGGAAGCGCTTTTGGCTTTGCTCTCTGTCAGTCGATTCCCGTGTTCTGGTAAAGCTACACTGATATACATGTACAGGCCAGTCGGGGCAGGGTACGATACAGGCCGTTCAAAGAGGCCAAGGGAAGACGTCAATCCCAACTTCCGGTGTGACTTGTAAGTGATACCGAGCACTCTGGGGCGATCCACTCTGAATGATGCAGCTTCCTCTGGGATTCTGCGAACTCAAGGAAGGAGGTACCAGCGACGAAGGAGGAGAGGGGTTCGGCATTGGGCTCTTGAGATTGGCTTTTGACTCAGCATCGATGCAAAGCACAAGAGCAAGAGCAACCTTTCCACCAGAAGCCAATCAGGGCATTTGCCACATTCGGCAGGTTCCGCCGCACCGTCACCTGCAGAGTCCGATCTCGGATTTTGTTGCATTCCTTCTTGAACTTCCAAGGCATCAAGGAGATTGAGCTTGATTTGAGCCAAACACCATGTCGGCTCCAATCATACGCCGTCTCCCAGGGTTCGTCCGGTCCTTCTCCTCTACTTCATTCACCTACGCCGCCGCTCCAGCTGGACGCCCATATGTCCGCAAAAGCGCCGTCCCTACCGCCATCCGTTCCGCCTCCGCTACGTCTCCAGCTTCAGCACCCTCGCCTGCTCCCACGTCCACATCGATACCTGCCATAGACCCCATCGACTTGGATGACATCCCCACCTCCTCTTATGACGTCGACGACCTCCCTCGGGGTAGTGGCCAGTCTAGCACACCTATCGCAAGCGCACCCCTGACCTCCTACCCTGATTTCTCGTATAAACCTCTCCCCTTCGCCCCGACTGATGGCACGACGGACTGGGCGACGAGTTTCTCGGGTATGAGTCAGGTCGCGTTCTCTCCCGAAGCGCGAGATGTACTGCTTCGAGAGGTCAACGAGGACGACGTGGAGTGCAAGCCTGGTACGCCACTCCACCCCGCTTGGTGCAAAAGGGAGTTGTATTGATGAGGGTGGTCAGATGGGATCCTGTATTACCCGGAGATCAAGTATAGACGAGTACTGAATCGGGCATTCGGCCCCGGGGCTTGGGGGATGGCACCGAGGGGCGAACCGGAGATTGGCCCGAGGAAGGTTAGTAGGGAGTGGGGATTGGTCTGTCTCGGTCGGTAGGTCCCCTCCTACCGTGTGACTCTTGATCGGAAGCTAATGGGGTGCTAGATTGGTCGCTGTGGCGAGAGGGGAACAGGAGTACTTTGACCCGTCGGGGATCTCGACCGCGCAGGAGGGGGCGAAGTCGAATGCTTTGATGCGGTGTTGCAAGGACTTGGGAATTGCCTCGGAGCTCTGGTAGGTTGAATTTAATCTGTCGCTCATGGTGCGCTGCTGAGATTGGGTAGGGACCCGAATTACATCCGGAAATTCAAGAATGATCATTGTGTCGAGGTATTCTGTGAGCATGCCGCGACAAAGAAGAAGTGAGCGGTCCCTTGGCAATGGACCATAGAAAAGTATCTGATATTTGTCGTGTAGGAAGAAGCAGTGGAGGAAGAAGAACTCGCCAAAGTTTAGTTATCCTTGGTCGGAGACTAAGTAGGACGGCTCGGGAGGGGTATAGAGGTAGATGCTATACTATGCAACTACTCAGCTTGGAAGGGTGGGCGGGTGGACGTTCAAAGAGGGGGGCTGTCCCCCTTTCGCCTCTGCTGCTCATTCACCATCAAAGTGGACCAAATAACATGTAAGTCAACCGTATGAGGGCTCGATGCATACGCATGCAAATGCGCTGGCACCTCAAACAATCATGCAGACCCCATCTCCTCCTTCAGCTTGACCAAGTCCTTCTCCTCCGCGATCAGCCGTTCCCTATTCCCTTATCAGCGAAACACTAGGTCGGCTGTTGTTGCATAGTAAAACCCACCTCCATCTGTCCATCTCCGCCACGATCTTTATTCTCGCATCATTCAACCGATTCCATTCCCCCTTCTCCATCTCCTGCGAGAACTCCAGCGGGACATCCGCGCTCCCTGGTTCCCCTGGTATACCCACCACCACCGCCTGTCCTGGTCCAGGCGTACCCGGTACTGGTAGCGCAGGCGCGTCGACTGCCATAGGTTCCGTCGTCCCCTGTCGACTGCCGGTAGTTGATATGCTCGATGTCCGTCCTTTCGCCTTCTGACCCACCTTCACCTCATGCGCTTGACGCTGATCCCGTGCTCGTCGATTCTTGGGTGGGAGAGGAGTCGGCGGGTTGGCGTTGAGGATGGATAGGAAGGACGTTGGGGGATCAGAGAAGACGAGCTCGTCGTATTGCCAAGCATGGACTGGGAGTTTCGAAGCGATAGACACCGGGCCGGCTGATAGAGGTGCTTCGAGCGGCTGTGACGCCATGGGAGTATCGGGCGGTTGGGTCCCGGGTGTGGGTTCGATGGGAGTGGTGGGTTTGGGTGATGAGGGGGTTGGAACAGGGGTTTGGACTTCAGCTTTCACGCCTTCACTTCCTTCTTTCTCCTCTTGCTTCTCTACAGCGAAAGCCGGGGGAGCATCGGGTTGGTCTCCAGACGCGGGCGTTGGTGGAGGTCCCTCGACGGGAGCGCCCCAGTGATGGAGCTTGATTGGGTGCGCAAGAGTCAACGGCTTCTCCCCAGATTCCTGGACGAATTGTAGTCGGATTTGCACGGTGAACTCGCCCCACCCAGTCTCGCTGACCTTGAATGGTACTTTGTCACATACTAAATCCATGCACTGTCAGCAATACTCCTGTTTCGCTGTCAAGGTGAATGAAGTGAAGAGCACCCACCTCGACTGGGATTCGCATATGTCTCATGTAACCGAAACGTCACCCGCTTCAAGACGTATCCCAGGTCATCATGTCCGCCGGGTAGATAATCCATATCCTCGACAGGCGGATCGGTCGAAGAAGTAGGTTTCAGAGTCGGGGGCGACGTCGCGGAAGCTAGAAAGATGGTCCATCGGTGCGTGTCTGTAACGTCTCAGCCTTCTTGGACGTCATCAAACAGGTGGACCCACGGCCAGGAGTCGCGGATTGCTTCTCCTCGTCGGTAAGCAGACGGGCGTGAGATCCGTATATGATAGGTCGGTGAACCTGGATGCCCTTTTGCCGTTCTGTCATTGCTTGCGAGACACACTTGTCAACAAAGGCAGTGAATTGAAGACCAGGAGCTTTTCAATACAAACGGAATTCACGTGTCCATAGCGGTTCCTGGCGAGAATCCCCCCTTGCTGCCTCACGCGGTATCGCCGATTGGCGGGTGTGTATGACGTACGAGTTAACTCCGTTGCTCCGGTGCTACGCGAGGCTGTCTATCAGTGATCAGCATCCCTCACGTCGTCGATACTGCCGAGTCAACATGTCTTATGCCGGGCTCTACTTGAAGTCAGCAGGTAAACTCCTCGCCTCGCTTGAAGAAGGGAAGCCTCATTCGTCCATCACCGACTGGGTCGAGGTTCTCTCTTCGGACAGGTACGATGAGCTCAGTCTGGATGGGATCCCGGAATTGGTGGAGAGTGTCAACATCCAGGGCATGTCTGGGACCGCCGTTAGTCGCTGCACTGCATATTGTGGTGCTATTACTGACGGTTGGAATGGTGTAGGAAGCGGCTCGGGCGGTCAGGAAGAAGCTCAAGTACGGTAACGTGCATCGCCAACTCCGAGCGCTCGTCATCCTTCGCGCACTTACCGAGAATGCGGGAAAAGGATTCCAACTGAACTGGGCGGATGCTCCATTGATGCAGCGACTCAAGGAGATGGCTTCCGATGTGGGGGCATGGTCATCGGGCGATCTGGATTAGCTGATTGGGTGTTCTTCAGAGTCTGCTCGATCCCAAGGTGAAGAAGAGGATGATCCTGGTCTTCCACGCTTGGTCGATTCATTACGCGGTGAGTATCTCTGGCAGACTGGACTATACACATGATGGCTGACGGATCGTGCTATACAGCATGAGCCCCGGATGCAGCAGGTTGCGGGGCTCTACCGTCAGTACGGCGGCACCGGTCCTGGTGTCAGAAAGGTCCCGATGCGTAACCTCTTGCTCGTAAGGCTACTGACCGAGGGACGCAGCCGACCCCAATGTCCAGTAGCGGTGGGGGTTATTCGACTACCTCACCTACATCACCCAAAAGCGGCACCACTCGAGGCGGCTTCACAGACTATGACACCCTCTTCAGCCACGACTGGCAGCCTGCGCCCGGCCAAAAAGGTCCTGACACTTATGCTGATCTGGCGACTGCGAAGGCCGACGTGGAGGACCGTAAGCGTCAGCGCGAGTCACGGATCGCATTGGAGCAGCGCGAGGCAGAGATCGAACGGAAGGAACGTGAGATGAGACGCAAGCAGGACATGTCGGCTGTCGAGGCGAGAAGGCAGAAGGAAGCGGCCGAAGAGGCCGAGAGAAGAAGGAAGGCTAAGGAGGAAATGAGGAATAAACCGGCCGCTGCGGCGGCTCAAGCCAAGCGACCGAAGTTTGATTTCCAGAAGGAGAAGCCCCAGATCATGGTCGGGGTCGCCAACGCGCTACAAGCAGCCAACAACTTGGTGAACTCTTGTAGGGTGAGTGGAGCGACCCACAGCTAGCTTTACTGATGCAATCAATTCGTAGCACATCAACCGAGAATTCGAGAGTGTCACAGAGAGCCCGAAGGTACAGGATAACCTCGACAAGGCCAAATCAGCTCGCCGTGTGATCATCAGATACATCCAGCTCGTCACCGATGAGTCGTTCGTCGGCACTCTCCTCGATGCGAATGAAAAAGTTGTCGAGTCCATTCAGCTGTACGACCGAGTATGTCACCGATTCCGCTGAACGATCACCCGCTCACTTGGGCTCAGCTATCCAAGCCTGCCGTCCTCGATTCTGATTCGGAAGACGAGGCTGCTCCTCCCAAATCCTCGAATCCAGCCGATGTCGACGCGCTCAATCGTCGAATGGCAGCTCAGAAGCTTGCAGCGGACCGGACGGGCGAGCTCCAGCGACTGCAAGAGAAGCAGAAGCGCGAATCAGCTCGTCAGCAACAGCGCCGAGCACATAGACCTCAGCGACAGTCGAGCGGTCACCCCGACCTCGACGATCTTGATTTCGGAAGCATCTCCTCGGGCAAGGAGAGCAATCGCCTGCCCGCGCCGATGCGTCCGGATTCAGACGAGGATTCGTACGGTGGGGGGTACCTGTCACTTTGAGTGGTGTCATATGGAAGCTGATCGGCATTCATCAGGTCTCTCTCCGATTTCTCAGAATATGATTCTTCCGATGAGGAATGGCGCCAGACGACGCAGAATCGTCAGAAACCGCAAGCCGCTGGAGCGTCCTCGAAGCGCAATTCCGTGGCTTATCGAGCTCTCGAGGAGGAAGGTGGACATGGCAGGAAAGGCCTGTTGGACCCGAACGATCCATTCGGCGACCCATTTGCGGATGAGAATGACACGCCGATGCAGGAGAGGCCGAGGATGCAGTGTGAGTCTTCGTCTCCGAGGCGCTTCGTTCTCTGACGGGGATTAGGGACGGAGATTTGAGATGCGAGATGATTTTTACAAGGGATACCTATAATCTGTTGGCGAATGGTCCAATTTACATGGCGTAATTCATGCAATTATTCCTTCCATCACCGCTTCTCCAGTACATCCGCCGCCCTGCGTAACCCATTCTTCGCTGCTTCTCCAGCGAATCCCGCAGCGAGCCCAACGACCTGCTTGAACCCTAACCATCCCTCCAGTCCAGTGGCAGCAGCCATCGGCCATCCTCCCGCCCGTCCTTCTCTCTCGTCTCCGGCATGAACCCTCCCATACTCCCGATCCTTCTCGCTGCGTCCCCTCGACGCCACTCCCGACCCTGCACCAGCCCCCGCACCTCCCATGAGAACCTTCTTGATCGGTCCCAACTCGTTCAAGACGTCCAACCCCGTCCCTCTCAGCCAATTGACCACCCCCGCCCGTGACCTGAAGATATGATGCAGCATATCCGCCGTACTCAACAACAACTGATTCGCCGGATATCTCTCCCGCGGATAATCCACCAAACTGGTTCGAGCGCCAAAGTCCCCTCCTGTACGCCGCGCGGATTCCCAGACGTTGGCGAGACACCGGATATCTGCTAGACCCATGTTGAGGCCCTGTCCGGCTAGGGGATGGATCGTATGTGCCGCATCTCCGACGAGGACGGTGCGGTTGCCAACGTAGGTGTCGGCATGTGTGAGGCGGAGAGGGAAGGAGGCGACGGATCGGGGAGGGATCGAGGTGACTGTTGGGGGAAGGATCGGTTGTTCGGAAGTGTAAGGAGTGTCGGGGGTATGGACTGCGAGGAAGGTGATAATGTCTTGTGCGGAGATCGGTCTTGCCAGTATTTGGTCATTGAGAGCAGTCAGGACGTCCTCTTGGACCGTGAAGCCGGTATTGACCATCGCTGTCAATGCTTCCGGGTCGAGCTCCTTGTACGCCGTAGCGAGGTCAGGCCGGGTGGACCATACCATTGTCGACGCTGTTGGGCTGAGGGGGAGAAATGCTAGAGGTCCGGTGGGGAGGAACCGCTGGAACGCTGTGTTGTTGGGGTATAGGGATGGATGATCGTGGTGAAGAGTCGCGACGACCGCGTGGGTGAAGTAGGCATGACCATAGACCTCGATATTCGAGAACCGTCGGACCGGTGAATTGGGGCCGTCTGCTCCGACCTGCACAACATCAGCGAGGCCAACCACAAGAAGAAACGACCCACGACGACAGCTCCTCGAACCCACTTGTCTTCACCTATCCGAAGTCCGACCCACTGCTGTCCATCGCCCAGCTGCATTTCCCCAACTTTTGAGCCCTCACGGATCTCGACGATTCTTTTGTCAGCCGACTCGATGCGACGCAGAAGAGCGCGCTGGAGGTTGATATTCTCGGTCATCTGAGCCATAGGATGACCGAGGGGTGGGAAGTGGAGTGTCGGCGTGGATGATGGGGTCGGATTGGCCCAGACCTGATCAAATAATCAGATGACATGGACAGCTGGGGAAGAAAGGCGTACGATCATTTCGTTGACCGGACAGGATCGGGATTGCTCAACATGGTCCCAAACCCCGATGCCTGCGACTTCGTCAGCTCGCCTAGTGAGCAGAAGAGAGACGTACCCTCTAGCCAGGCGACATTCTCCGCTGTCAAACTGCTGACTCGATTATCCCAATCTGCATCCCCAGTCCAGCTCCGGGGTCGATCGAGATTACCGCCTTCGAGCAGCAAAATCCGAGAGGTGCTTCGGATGGTCGGCTTCGCGACTGCTGCTATCAGCCGACGCACAACGATACGGAAACCTAAGGGAGACGTACGTAGAGCGCAAGTCAGGGCGAGCCCGGCATTACCTCCGCCGATGATGATGATGTCGAAGGTGTCTTGAGGCGGAATGTCCGGGATGGATGATGAGGTAGAAGCTGATGATGATGGTTTCGGAGAGGTATGCGTTGCGAATGTCCGCGAAGATATGGCGGGCCTAAAGCTAGAGAGGTAGGGGCGATGGGCGATGAACGCTCGAGGAGTACTGGCTGCCCGGATCTTGCGGAGGATGAGAGGTCGATTGGATGTTAAGCAAGATCTCGACGGTCCTGCAGCGCTGCTGGCTGTCGCTAAGACATTGCGAATCGTGACCGTCGACTTCATGATCAGTCCAGATCGAACAGCTGTGAGAAAGGGAAGTCTGGTAATGTCAGATCCTCTGATCATCTTCTGAGCTCTAGGCTTTTGACAAGCAAAATACATCAAAACCACTTTTCGAGCTGGTTCAAGCAGCATTCGCCGAAAGGCCAGAAACGGAATCAAATTCCGAAGCGAGCGAAACGGGATCAAACGGGATCAATTTGTAATATTACAGCTAGTTCTAAACGCCCCCCCTCCTTTATCGCGGGCAAGTCTTCCCAAAGCGGCTGGTTCGGTTCCCATTATTACGACGGTCCTCTTACGGGCTTCAATCTTTCTCTTTCCCTCTCATCTCACTACCATTCATCATGCTTCTCGCGCATGCTTTCCTCGCGATCCCACTTTTCGCCTCTGCCATCCCGACGTCCAGACTTGAAGGCTTCACCTTGCAAGATGCGGACCTTGTAGGGGCGGTTCCTGGGGAGACGGAGACGCTCGGCTGGACGATGGATCTCGATGAGTTGAGATTAGTCCAATTCGCAGAGGACGAGCCGGCTGTGTATGTTCAACAGCGAGTAGGCTGGGATGAAGCTGATTGCGCCGTAGCTGGATCACGGAAGGCCATAAGATTCAAGCTGGAGCAGATGGGAAGAAGTTCATGGATATGTGAGTGGCCACTCGGTGGCTCATCACTCGCTGAGACTGGCGATACAGTACGGACACCCCGACTCTCGGCATGTCCACATTCATGCTCCCCTCCGTGGCGGACGTCAAATACTTTATGTTTGGCCTTTCCATCAATGTTCAGCAAGCTTATTGGGTCAACCCTTCTAGCCTATCCCTCGCTGGGGAACTACACCAAACCCATCCAGTCGGTCATCAAGGGGCTCAACCTCGACAATATGAAGCAGTTCCTCTCGAAATTCAGCAGGTGAGCCACAGAATTTCTTTTGTCGATTCCGCCGTTTACGCTCCCAATCAGCTTCCGAACACGATACTACCGATCGGACACCGGGAAGCAGTCCCAGCAATGGCTCAAGGCGCAACTGGACTCTGTGAGCCACGTTCATTTGATCATCCCTGCAGCTTGTATTGACTAGGATGGATCAGATCGCCAAGCATACTCCCAACATGGACGTCAAGGAGTTTCCTCATCCTTGGGGCCAGAACTCGATCATCGTTCACTTCGCCCCGTCCTCGGCTGACATGGCACATGCACCCATCACCATCATTGGGGCGCACCAGGACTCAGCGAATCAGTGGCCCTTCCTTCCCTCCCCGTGAGACACCTCCTGTCTCACTTTAGCTATTCGAGCTAATATACTGACAGTGGCGCCGATGATGACGGATCCGGCACGACATCCTCGGTCGAAGCCCTTCGAGCCCTTGCCGCATCCAACTACACTCCCTC
>JAABUL010006758.1_pt1 | contig 12968 bp, 14 predicted proteins | sample 5559151 | NCBI WGS metagenome assembly JAABUL01 (sample SAMN10711876, study PRJNA513368) | rock metagenome | isolation source: Antarctica rocks | place: Antarctica: Victoria Land, Pudding Butte sud | reverse complement strand
AGCGAAGCATAGGCCAAGCGAGCATAGATATGGAGATACTCGAATATTCACAACCAAGATCATCTTTGCATGGGTTTCCTCCCCTTCAGGGCATGCTAATTCAACTACCGACACTCAACTTCCTTCATATCTGTACGTACGTCACATATCTCACAAGCACTTAGGCCCCCAAGCGGCCTTTTAGGCAAATCGAAGCCTCAGAAGCCGCTTAGAAGCATCAAGAACTTTCTTCTGTTAAAGCAAATGATTATATGGAGCAGGTGAGTAAGTAGAATCAAAGACTTCCCGGCTGAATCCAAAAAGACGATAGTCGAAACAGATAGGTAGCTCATCTATATAGTCCCCTGTTCCCTGCAATGGGATTGCTGGCAAAGATGAATGGGTGTGCCCCCTATCTAAACCTGCTCTCGCTAGCAGTTACGTTGGGGTTGGAGGCTCGAATACATGAATACCTCTCCTATTCGTGGGGATGTTTCCCGCTTTCGACACGCTTGCAGATAGCTCCCAGTCAAGGTAGCCCGAAAGATAGACTGGGAGGAAATTTTCTGGAGGCTTTCGGCTATTAGTGACGAAATTCTGACGTGTCTTTTCTAGATTCAGTATAAAGTTCTGTTTTTTTTATGTGGTATAGCTACAGTGCCAAAAAAGGAACAAAGAATCAATGGGTCCGACCAATTTCGGCACATCTGTTGAGCGCTCCATTTGCCACGATGGCCAGCACCGGACTTTGTACGACCGCAAACCTCTATTTTCCATAATCCATTGTGTAATCGTCTTCGTCTTCGGTGTCCGATCCGAAATCTTCCAACACTTCCTTCTCTGCGTCTAATACGTCCTGAACATTCCTCTCGTAGGTATTATTGGCAGGACGAGATCGGCGAGAAGGCTGGTTATTGCCGCCATCCCATCGTTGTAGGTTCGAGGACTTTGACTGGCTGCCTCTGCCACGGTTCGTTGGCGTTTCGCTGTATTCAGTTTTAGAGGTGCGTTTGCTAGCCCTGAGGTTATTTGGCTGTCCAGGATGGCCTGTGTTATTGTTGGGTACTGGGGACGCTGGCCCAGTATCGTATTGATCGAGATCATCAATATCGGAAGACGCCCTGAAGTCGTTGTGAAGAACGCCACCATCCTGAGGATACGCTCTCCTGGGTTTTCGATTGACGTTAAAGGTGGGTTTCAGTTGACTGTTGGGTGTGCTTGCTGGTCTCATCCAGACCGCTGACGCTTGCCCCCAATCATCCTTCCGCGTACACTCGTGGAAGGCTCTTTCGGACTCGTTTCGACCATGTACAGACGTAAGATATTCATCGAAGTCTTCCGATGCCCTGGCCACCTTTTCAAAGTGCTCTACTCTAAGTACAGCTCTCCGTCCCCTTAGCTCAGGTCTGTCAATGTTCAAACCATCTTGCTGATCTCTCAATTGTTATTCCTTGATATCCTCCGCCAAGTCATATTCAGCCAGAGCTATTGCAGTCTGAAAGGCATTGCGGATATGACGCCCGTTCCATCTAGTGCCAGATGCATTTTTCCGGAATCGTTCTTTAGCAAATGCAATGATTTCCGCTTTCTCTACCCTGTATTTGTCGTTCGCAACTGTTCTTTTGAGATTCACTTTCCAGACTTTCAAAGTCTGCTCGCCATTCAGTGGTGGATAATACAAACTGATATGGATGCGAGATCTAAATGCCGGATCAAAAGTCCCAACCCGATTAGTGTTAAGGAACAATATTCCTGAATAGTACTCTAGAACTCGAAGGAACACTAGCACCATATCAGTTCGATCATCGCCAATTTCTGTATAACAGGCCATTGGGGGGGATGCCTACCAGACACAAGGCTGTTACGCTGCATGTCAGATCCAGTCCTTTTAGCCAGAAATACATCTGCTTCGTCAAGCTTGGAATTGTAAGTAAGCATTGGTATGAGCTGGGAGCCAAAGGTTGGGTATGCAGTACCAGTAGAACGCAGCCCCATTTATGGGCTAACTGCAAATTCTTTTCCAAGTTCTTCTCAACGATAGGTGCACTTTCACCAATATCGCCTGAAGCCATGACAGTGAGCGGGGAAATGTTCTTAGATGGGAAAAGGGAGTTGTACCGCATGTTATAGGAAAGAGAGGCCGAGCAGTATAATCAGCAACACACTCTAACACGGGGTGATTAGAACAACATGCCCACCGGCAAACTAGATAGGGCTATACCGACCGGCAGTAGATGTTTTCCCAACTCCCGGCACACCATGCAGCAGCATGATAAGACCCTTGCCTAGCTAAGCTATTAATATAGTTTCTCATTGTCTTGGTGTGCGGAGAACTAATTACCCTTGCCTTTGACCAAATCAACTTGATGCTCTTCGTAATCCTTACCTCCATGCTCCGGAACACGATCGTGGGTCTTTACCAAAGCTCGAACAAGCTCTTTGTGTCCAGGAGGGAGGACCAATTGTTCAAACCCGTCTGCATTTTTGGGGATATCTCGGATGAGGTGTCTATCGGGCATCGCCTTCGTTTGAACGAATATATATTATATGTGTTTGGGCAAACCCGGCGGCCCCTGGCGGTCTCCAGGGCTAAAATTTGCCCCGGAAGCCGCCCTGAGGTGCCAAGCACTCCCTCTATCTAAGCGACTGAGTCTATGAAGTGGGTGGGTGGGGCAAAAGCGCGTTTCTGGCTGAATCCTAAGAGATGAAGAAACAGGAAGAGATGATGGGGGAAACAGAAGGGGAAACGGCCTATTTATCCCCTTTTCCCTGCTTAATCTCCTTGTTCTCTAGCGACCGGCATTGATCGAGCCAAGTCGACTAGCAGCCATCTTCGCTTGCCGATAGCCTTCAGTCAAGCTGAATCTTCTATCGAGCATCGCCTTCGTTTGAACGAATATATATTATATGTGTTTGAGCAAATCCGACGACTTCTGACGATCTTCAGAGCTAAAATTTGCCCCGAAAGTCACTCTGAGATGTCAAGCACTCTCAAATCTCAGAAACGTCGATACGAAGTATCGAGATCGACGAGAGCTGACTCTAGTCAACTGATCGAAAGTGACTATCTTTGATGTCTTCTAGAGACATTTAGTATGTAGCTAGAATGAGCTTCAATGTATAAGCGATAGCTGTCGAACTTTCATCTCTCTAGCAGCTGAATTTCATTCTTCGAAAGCTTTGCTCAACGAGCTGAGATAGCAGCATCTTGACGAAAGAAGTGATCTGAATAGCGATCTTCTATGCTCAGTGTGACTAGCGTTCTACGCAGAATTTTGATGACGTGAGTTCGTGTGTATGAATATTCTGAGTCAAACAGAGACATCAGCAGAGATGCAGAAAACTTTGAAAACAGATTGACGAGTGAGTTTTTAACGCACGCTTCATTATCGACGACAGCGATGATCAATGTCACTTCACATCTGAAAGAGTTGATTTTGAAGCTCGATAGAATGAGTTGCAAAGAAATGTTACGAGCGTGCTCAGCCTTCTACTGGAACGCGTGTCCTTTGAGCGGGCCTAGACCCTATCGGGCCTAGCGCTCACCCTTCCTTCTGTACATATAGCCTTCGCACCTAGATAGACCTCGCTCTTTAGCTTTGAATCCTCGTTTACCTGGTTTACCCTTCGTTTACCTGTACCTCTATGACTTGCTCTAGGCATGGTTCTAACATTATTCAAAGCTCCGTACATACCACACGATAGTGGTTCGCTTCCTAGCTACGATCGGAAGCAAAGCTCTGCGACGCGTTGCAGAGTTGAACCGACCCCTCGACTGACCTCTTGACTGAGCTCGCCATCGAATGAACAGAACAAGTCCTACCGAACGCGGTAGGCACGAACAGGACAAGCCCTACCGAATGCGGTAGGCATGAACAGAGAAAGCTCTACCGAATGCGGTAGACGCGATCAGAACAAGCCCTGCGAGTGCGAGCGTTGCAGGCCCGAACCGACCCTGGATTAATCAGACCCGATTGATCAGACAGTGAGCCTGCTACAAAGGCGCGTCCGATATTGACCTCGTCATTGAGACGGTCAATGAACAGAACAAGCAATGCGACGCGTGTAGTAGGCAGGAACCGAAATAGTGAGCCTGCTTCAATGGCACGAACGGAACAAGCGCTACCGAATGCGGTAAGCCTGAACCAGAAGTGAGCCTGCTACAATGGCAAGAGAACGATTGACCTCGTCATCGAGCCCGTCACCCGATAGTGAGCCTGCTTGAACGGCATCCGAAACCGAATTCAGCCACGGACCTTCCTTTATTCGCACCTTCTACGATTTACCTCTATTCACAACATTGACGGCAACAGCAAGATGATATGTACTGCAGACAGGATGGAACATGTACTATATGCCTCGAGAGGATTGAACATATACTACATGCCTGGAACCACGAAGATATGAGCTGAAACCCGTTCATCGTTGAATATTTGAAGCTGGATAGAAAAAGCCTGCTTGAATGACAAGAATAGTGAGTCTGCTACAAGGGCAGATAACGATTGACCTCGTCGCCGAGCCCGTCACCCGAAGTGAGCCTGCTACAATGGCAAGCCGATAGTTGACCTCTTGACTGAGCCCGTCACACGAACAGAACAAGCCCTACTACATGCGTGTAGTAGGCACGAAAAGAACAAGCCCTACGATGTAGTAGGCCTGAACCAGAAGTGAGCCTGCTTCAATGGCATCCGACAAGAAGAAATAGGCTTGGAACGCCTGATGGAATGAGCTTGAAACGCTCTATGTCAAGAAGGAATAGGCTTGGAACGCCTGATGAAATGAGCTTGAAACGCTCGATGAAACGAGCTTGAAACGCTCGATGGAATGAGCTTGAAACGCTCAAATAGAACGGTAGCGGAACGAACAAGAAAGAAAGAAGCTGATTGAAGCAATGAGGTCATTGCTTAGCTGAAGGGGGGGGGGGTAATGTTACGAGCGTGCTCAGCCTTCTACTGGAACGCGTGTCCTTTGAGCGGGCCTAGACCCTATCGGGCCTAGCGCTCACTCTTCCTTCTGTACATATAGCCTTCGCACCTAGATAGACCTCGCTCTTTAGCTTTGAATCCTCGTTTACCTGATTTACCCTTCGTTTACCTGTACCTTTATGACTTGCTCTAGGCATGGTTTTAACAAGAATCATTCTGAAAAATAATTGAACTTCTGATTAAATGTCACTGTTTGAAGTCAGATGTTCTATTTGATTGACTTCATGTGAACTCGCTTATGCGCAGAAAGTTTGCAAACGTCAGATAAAATGATGCATGTCATGTTGCTTCTTCAATGATAGATTGATCAAATTGACGTAGTAATAGTAGCAGCAAATTTCATGTTATAGATCTTTGCTTGCAAGTCTGATCGTTGTCTTGAAGTCTTTGAATTTCAACTATGATTTGCTGTAATGTAAAATGATGAAATGTCTCGATCTTGATATCAGAATATTCAACATCAATGTGATGTGATCATAAATCAATGAGATAAATCTTAATGATTTTGACTTTGATCATCTTGTCTTTTAGATTCGCTGATCAGCTGATCAGATTTGAGATTGAAGTTGAATATTTGACTCTGATGATCAAGAAGCAGAACATGAAGTAGCTTTTTTTGACTGTATTGTAAATATCTTTGATGAATGTTGTTAAACTTCATCAAAGATATCTGACTGCTGAGTGATCAAGAAGAATCTCGCTGTATCAGAAGCTTAATAACTTGCGCTGATTAACTGAAGTGTAGCTAGCTGAGAAAACTCGTCAGCAATAGTATTGAACTTCACTTGAGAAAGCAAATCAGTTAAACGATTTTTATGAGTTGAAATTCACAAAGCATGTATGCAGATATCATGCACAGTCATCAGCAAGACTATTCATCGCAGATACAGCATTATCTCTTTGCGCATGAAGATCTTGTTAATGTCAATGACAACAGTTACATTGTTATCATATATAGTGAGATTGCATTTCGCGAAAATGAAAAGTCATGCTGTCAAAGCTTGAAGCACTGTCGTCATTTCTTTGACATTGATATGCTTGTCACTCAAGCGCATATTAAATCGATTAGAAAATGTTTAACTAACAGCTGATGATAGATTGAAATGATGCAGATAGTAGTCTTTCATGTTGTATAGATTTGAAGCGTTGATTCAAAAATATAAAGAATGTTTGACTTCACACTTGCAAAGTAAATGTACATCATTTCACTTTGAAAGAAATGTCTTTCATTATAGTAAATCTTGTCACATTGAATAATTGATGCGCTGCTTGCGTGATTTGATGATGATTAAATTGTTGAACAGTCATCTGAGAAAGACTTTTTCAGAAACTATGATCTTTGTAACAAATGACAGAAAGTTTAATAGCATCTGTAGCTTCTTGTATGATAAAGAACTCTTTGTAAGCATGCTGTTTGTTATGAGTCTGCATAGAGCGAATCATATGAATGTATTCTAACTAGAAGTTCAAAGCTGAAGAAGAAAGAAGATGCAATACGTCGTGAGTTTTACTCACGAAGGCACGCTAAGTCGCTAGCGTGTTAACATCAGCTCTATACTAGTCTATGATAGTCTGACATGATCTATGTTAGACTAACTCAAAGTGCATGATTGCAACATTACTCTTTCTCTTCATCTAGCAATGTTCTCATTGCTGCAGTTCAATCAATCTTTCTTAAGTTGATTTCTATCTTGACTTGTTCAAATATCATTCATGAAAGTCATTTACAATCTTCTGACATTCTTTGAATTCACTTTCATCGACGTTGTATCAATGTAAATTGATGTCATATTCTTTTCAATTGACATGATATTATAGTCGTTTATCTCGTTTGTAGTGTTTGAAGTTCAGTATATTCTTCATCTTTCATTCATCTTCATCGTTGATTACTATAGAGTCAGACGATTTATTTCATTGTTCATTCAGAGAATTCTTTAAATCTAGTTGCAGCAGATTTGATGCAAACTTCAAATGTATCTTCATAGTCAATGATAGTTTCAGTTGATAAGTATGTTCAATCTCAATCAGAATCTTGAAGAGTTCTAGCATTTTATCGTCTAGCTTCTTTGATGATTGTAAGATCATTATGTTTCTAGAATTCAGAAACATCATGTCATTTATCTTGTAAATCATTTTCTTTCGATGTTTATTAATCTGTTTCTTCATTGTGACTCTGACTCTTGTCAAGACTTGCTTGATCAATGCTAGTGATCATTTCATGTGTTCAAATATATTCTCTGCTTTGTCTGCTTCAATTCTAGCTCAAGTGATCTCATATTCAATTGAGTTCAAATCGAAGCTCATATGAAAGTGAAAGTTCTTATTCAAAAAGAACGTTGACTGTTCAATTGATGACAAAATAGCATTGTTATCAATGAATTCAATCATGAATAATCAAACAAATCAATCATCTTGCATATATGAGCAGTAGCTTCATAGATATCATTCTACATTCTGATTCGCTCTTTCTGTCTGATCATTGATCTGAGAATGATAATTGATGAATAGTTTCACCTTGATGTTTAGTCTCAAACATAGAGACTTTCAGATAATCAATATGAATTATGAATCACGATCAAACATTATTGATCTTGATAATTCATGAATTCTGAAGACTCATATCAACAGTAGCTTGACTGTTTATTCTGCGAAGATTTCTTCATCATCTGATCAACACAATATATAGTGTTGTTTCTTAAACAATTGATTTATGACTGTCAGAATAGCGTTGCTTTCATCACTTTCTGATAGATCAATAATAAAGTCTAATGATATGTTCTGTCATCACTGCTCAAGTATGAGCAATGATTTCAGCAGTTCATTGATTCAATCTCTTGATGCTTTTGATTTACAATAAACGTAACAGTTTTGAATGTAGTGCTTGATCATCATTCTCATCTTCAATCAGCAATATGATCATCTCAGCAAGTTCAACGTTCAATTCATGTCAGAATGATTACTGATCGAAAGATCATATGCTTCTCTTATCAATAAAGTGATCATTGACTGAGAAACTCATAGTCTATCATCTTTTCAGAGTACTTCATCAAGTATCTTGCAATTGTCTAGATCAATATCTTGACAAGTTTTTCTGTTCTGTTTCATGACTATTCAAATATCAAAGCACAGTTGATTCATTCAATTTTCAACTATAATCTGATTCTGAATAGAAATCATCTCTTCAATCAAATTTTGATTAACTTTTGATTTAAGTTTCAAATCTGAGTCAAATCTTGATCAGCTTTCTGATCATCTTTTATTGATTGAAGTTTAAATCTGTCTTTTGACAGTAGCATCTGATGCTGATATAGCTTATGATCATTGTTTGCTTCAACTGACTTGACATCTGACATTCTGATCAGCGCATCGACTTTCAGATTCTGTTTTTTCGACTGATATATGATCTTGAAGTTATATTCAGATAACTTCTCAGCTCATTTAGCTTGTTGTCTGATCAGTTTTTTGATGATCATGAAGTACTTCAAATTCAGATGATTGATGAAAATCTTGATTGAAATATTCGTACATTTCAATTTGAAACGTCAATGTTTCAAGCAACAAATGATGATCAGCAGTTTCTTGTCATAGATCTTGTAGTTACATTCTGCGAAAATCATGTTCTTGCTATAGAAGATCATTGAATGTAGAATGTCTTCATCATTATATTGAGACAATACTTTGTCGTTGACATAGTTCAAGAAGTCAGTTTTCAGAATAGCTTCTCTGATTGAGTCAAAATGCTTCAGAACGAGAACTGTCATCACTTGTTGCTTCAGTTCTTCAAAGATTGTCTGACAGATCTCTGTTCATTCAAAGAAATGATCTTTTCAAGTCAGCTTTATCATGAATCAAGCAATCTTTGAAAAGTTCTTTATGAATCATTGATAGAAATTGCAGAAATCAATGAAGATCTGCACATGAATCAACAATTGAGACACTTTTCAGTCTTGAATCACATCTACTTTTCAAGAATTCATTCGCAAATCATTGATGAATATCAGTAATTCAAGAAATGAGATTTTCTGAATCTTGAATTTGCACTTGTCAATGTCTATCTGTAAATCAACTTCACGAAGCTTTTCTAGCACTTCTTTCACATGAATTCTATGTTCTTTCAATGTCTTACTGTAGATGAGAATATCATTCAAGTATGTCTGACAGAATTTATGCAGACAGTTGAACAACACATCGTTGATATAATGCTGAAAGAAAGCAGATTCATTGATCAATTTAAAGAGCATTACTCTATACTTGTAGATGTCAAAGAAAGTAACAAAAGTAGTTAAATCTTCACTTTCTGAACTCATGCGCAGTTTATTGAACGTGATGATAATGTTAAGTTGAATCAGATACTTACTGTCTTGAATTCAAGCTAGTACTTCGTCTATCAAGAATATTAAATAACGATCTCTTTTAATCAGAGCATTCAATTTTTGATAGTTTATGCAAAAGCGAAGACTGTTGTCTTTCTTTTCAACAAACAGTATTGACGAAGCAAAAGAAGCTTTGCTGAGTGTGATAAACTTCTTCTTCAAATTCTCTTCTAGATACTCTTTGATCTTCTGCAACTTGTAACTCAACATGAGATACAATCAACTTCTAAAAAATTGACTCTCTTCTTCTAATTCAATCTTATGATTGTATGATTAATGCAAGAGCAACTGCGTTGTCTTTTCTTTATCAAAAACATTCAGAAAGTCGTGATAAACTATCAAAAGCTTCTTCTTCAGTTCATTTAATGACATGACAAAGATCATTTCATTCAGTTTCGCGAAATCTTCGACTGAGCTAAGCACTTTGTTGATTTCACTAATAATCAAGAAGAAAATCTTGATCTTCTTATTCTTGACTAGAGTTTGATATGCAACGACTTCAATCATGACAATATTGATGAGTTTCTTTGTCTCAGTTGACTGAAATGAGCAAAGTTGATTGAAGTCAACTTGAATGCTTTGCTTTGCTATGAGAGCAGATTCAATGAATCGAGCAAATTTAATGAATCTATTCACTGATTTCTGATTCATGAGTTTCTTCAAGATGATTGTTGATGTAACAATTGAGTTCAAGTTCTTTCATTTCATTTCACAGATCTCATTTAATTCAGATCTGTGAAATGCTGATTGACTGCTTACTTTTGAAACAACAGATTTTGATGTTTGAATCTTCAACAATGATATTAATTGATCGTTTGCAAAATCTATCAACATTTGATTTCTTTTCAATCAAAGATTTTTAATGATTATCTTGTGTTGATTTAAATGAGTTATTAATAGAAATATTATTTCATTCTTGTGTTCTTGTATCATGATCAATGTATACAGAGTGTATGTAATCAACTTTCAATCAGAAATTTCATCATACAATCAAATCAACTTTGATTTTGACAGTAATATTGATTGAATATCAAAGCATTCACATAGCTTTGACATCAAAGATTCATCAATGAAAGTCATGTCAATGACTTCAATATTTATCAGAACGAGAAATCTGAATATCTTTTCTAGACTACTTAAGATGACGTTAACAATGAACAACTTGAAATCAAATGAATCATCAGACATGCTGATGAAGTAGAATATGAGTATATTGTTCTCAGTCACTACTTTGACGAAGATAAGTCATTTTTCAAATTCGCTGCGATTTCGTGCATCTGAGCTGATTCAAGACAGTTGCATGCTCTATGTTTTGACTTCTTGCATTTGAAGCAGAGTTCTTTTTTAAACAACTTCTCTCTAGCAGAATCAACGTTCAATATTCTGAGTTTCTTTCATGCAGAGATTGAAGCTGAGATCGCAGTAGTGATCATCATCAAGATGCTAGCAATAAAGTGAGTGACTTAAGTCGTTGATGTCTTGAAAGCTGATCAAGCATTCAATTTTGTCAATTGAACGTCAACTTGCATGCAGATGTTGACGAATTCATTCAAATTCATAGTTCATTCATTGATCATGACTCACTGAAGATTTGAGCTAATCTTATGCTGAAGATCATCTAGTAGAGTTTTGTTATTGTACTTTAGTTTTGCACTAAGTCTCTGAAATTTCATTCAAAATTCATGAAAGAAGATCTTGTTTTGATACAGCTTCAAGAACTGTCGTTGAGTCGTGTGACATTGATTGAGATCATCATACATCTTATTTATGATCGACAGTATCTCTTCTGCTTCAAGAAATGAGTTCGTAATCATGTCTTTCATTCTGAGTGCTATGTGTTTGATTATCATTTCACTGACTCAACTTTTCACATATGCAATCTTCATTTCTTCGATAGAAAAATGATTCTTGTTCATCTTCAGCTTGTTTTGCATTCAAGACAATTAATTATTCACATTCTGCTTTGAATCTTCAAACAAAGATGAGTCAAATAGCTTGATTGACTTCAAGAATCAATCTTTCAAAATCAAAGTGCTTAGTTGACTTGATGTTACTTCTAAATGACGTATAATCACGTTCTTTTTCTTCATTTCTTTCTGTAAACGCGTTCAAACAGCGTTCAACATTGTTTGTGTAGCTTTCAACTCAATGTTGATAGCTTTCAATTTGATGTTGATCTTGTTGATGTCATTCAACATCTGAATCATGTCATTGTAAATCTCGATTTCGATGTCATGCTGTTGATACATGTACTTGATAAACGCAACAAGATCATCTGCTTCATGAGTGCTTATTCAAGCATTCAATTCAGTGCTGATGCTGATCTTGATCATTTCATGATTAAAAAGCAACGCGTTCATGTTCTCTTTTTTAATATTCAACGACGCATTCGTGTTTTCTTCTTCTGATGCTGTTCAATTCTGTGATAGAAGTGATTCTCTTTCAGCATTTTGAAGTTCATAATGAGTCGTGCTCACTGATTCTGATTCTAATTCTGTGCTTTTAATCATTGTGTAAATAGAAAATTGCTGATCGAGATTCAACTGAAATTTCTGATTTTAGTTCTAGAACAATGCATTCATGTTCTTCTGTTTTTCTGTTCTGACGACGAGCTCAGTAAAGAGTTAGTCTAGAGCAATGTGTTCATGTTCTTCTGTTCTGTTCTAGAAATTTCTTGATTTCTAACAAGTCTTTTGAACTCGATTTTCTGATTTCAATTCTGATTCAAGTTTGAGTGATGTAGCTTGTTTTTATATCGTTTACACATCGATAGCAAGATTAATGAGCTTTGAACTAATGTTATGAATCTGCATAAAGCGAATCATATGAGTGTATTCTAACTAGAAGTTCAAAGCTGAAGAAGAAAGAAGATGCAACACGTTGTGAATTTTACTCACGAAGACACGCTAGGTCGCTAGCGTGTCAACATTAGCTCTATACTAGTCTATGATAGTCTGACACAATTTATGTTAAACTAACTTGAAGTGCACAATTGCAACATTGTTGATGAGCTGAATTATCTTTTGATGCTTGTCAGATGATAAATGAGTCATCATATTGATTGAGTTAAGCTCAATGCTCAAAAAAATGCATGTAATATTGATAAGATTCTTTTTAAGATTAATGCTAAACTCTAATTGAGTGCACAGATCATCAAAATCACTCTTGTATTTACGAGCTTTGATCATGTTCGCTTGTATGACTAGAAAGTTATTCAGATAGTGTATTATTGAGTCTCATTGCAGAGTAACTATGAGCATTCAGCAAAGATCTTTAGCGAAAAGATTGAACAGATATGATGACGTGTGTAGATCAAAGAGAAGAAAGTGATTTATTCAATACTTATCTTCTTAAAAGAAATCAAGCAGTCAGTGATCTGATGTTGCTATTAACACATGACAAAAGACATTAATCAGATCTCTTTTAATAAGAACTGCATTTCAATCAACATCAGATAAAATAATGATTGCTTGATCAAAGATGAAATATTTAATTGATCTTCAGTGTTAGGGGCCGGCCTAGAGCGAGTCATAGGGGTGTCATTTAACTAATAGATAAATGCTAAGGAAGAAAAGTATCTACAGGAAAGAACTCGGTTCTTATATGTGTGTTCCTCAGCCCTGTGCTAGGC
>JAABUL010006757.1_pt1 | contig 12970 bp, 14 predicted proteins | sample 5559151 | NCBI WGS metagenome assembly JAABUL01 (sample SAMN10711876, study PRJNA513368) | rock metagenome | isolation source: Antarctica rocks | place: Antarctica: Victoria Land, Pudding Butte sud | reverse complement strand
GCAATGAACTGTTGATCCATGTCGTATTACGTGGTGAGGCTAGGAGAACCTGAAAGGGGCGTCAGGTGTGAAAGACATTTCAGTCTGATTGTCAAAGGAAAATCACCTTGTATCCACATTTGACTGCTGCCAGAAAAACAATGGCATACCGAAGGTCCGGTGGGCCTAGGTACGAGAGTGTCTCAAACGTCGAGCTTTCACCGATTTCCTTCTCAAGCCACCAGGCCATAACATTGACTGCCTGAGACATTTGTAAGACGGTAACATCTCGAAAGCCGTCTTTGAGATTGAAGGTCTTGGGGATTGAGGCGTAGATTCTCTTTGGCCTGGATGTTGCAAGATCATCAAGTACCTGAGGTAGGAGTCGAGATCCCTATGCTGGCTGGTTGGTTTGGTTGGAGTGTGGCATGGCTTTTGTTTGAGCGAATAGTTGATGACAAATCTCTCAATGTGAAAGTGAGGCTTCTTGGATTCTTGATTTTGAGTCTGTAAGGTGTCTGATTGGTCGACGAATCTACGAGGAAACTGTCGTTGAGTACTGAGTTGCAGAGGATTGCGCAGTCAGCAATAATTATATAAGATACCGCTGGCTGGAATAAATGGAAGAAAGTTCATTCTACATAAAGTAAAGTATGTGTTGATGAAGCGGGGTCGTATTTCCCCTACCTCATGGCCGACAAACCACGCACTGATTTATGCTAGGACACCTCTACCCTTATCCTCGCGCTCATGGTTTCAGATACCCAAATTAGTGCTTCAGCATAGGCTTAAAATCTTTCCAGTAATTCCAACCACTCTATCCCAACCAACTACCATGCGATCTCACTTATAGTGGATCCTCAGGCGTTTCTAGCCCAGGTGCGCCAAGATCTGAGTGAAGTCCAATTGGATGAAGCGGTAGTCTCAGAGTGCCATTGCTTGGTCTTGGGATAACAGCTAAAGAGTCACAAATGATGTTGTAGACCTCGATGTTTTCTATATTGTTTTCTCACGGGTTAACCTTCCAGCGCCAATGTGCGAATGAGGGTCAACTCACGGATGATATCAAGTCTACTGTTTGCTTTATGAGGAAAGGCTGGGCCTTTGGCTATGAAAATTGCCCGCATCAATGGATGTTCATGATCATACCCATGCACTCCACGAGGATTATACACCTCTCCAGAATCTCTGGCTATTTCGACATCGAAGTCTTTACGCAACACGATCGCCCACCCGGTTTTCGGGACCAACCATAGAGGTGCTATCCGTGGATTTTGCGAGAAGTGGTATCTATCTGGCATATTCTTATCCCGAACATAGACGTCAAAACCCTGACTAGTGGCTGCTTTGATACTTATATTATGGGATAGCTCTTCGACAATCCATGGGTTCTTAAGGCGAAGCGCATAATTTGGCCATCCGTCAATATGCTCGATAAGATTAGTGTCCAGTAAGTCTTCCAATTGAATCAGCCTTTTCACCGACGTACTTGCCATTCCATGATCGGACACTACAACTACATTGACGATATCGGATAGATTCCGCTGTTCAAGGCCTTGCATGATATTGTTGAACATTGCGTCAACTTCTTGGAGGGTCCTGTTCACCTCCGTACTATTTGGACCGTATCGGTGGCCTTTACTGTCGATGACCGGGACGTAAGCGGTAATAAGTTGAGGACGACGATCTACGGCACTGGCGAGATCATAGTCTCCTGGGAGATCGAGTAGTCCCAAAATTCTTGCTGTCTTCTTAATTAAGGGTTCGTTGCCATTGAATCTGTCCAAAAAAGTGGGTCGAACACCGCCAATCCCTGCTTCGGAGCCTGGCCACATGTGGACCGCCGTTCTTACCCCTTGCTTCTCCGTTGTCACCCATAGCGGCTCGCCTCCCCACCATTTAGGGACCATGCTAACGGTATCGTTGATATATGTGAACTCCTCTTCCAGATCAGGATCCCAGAATGTGTTGCTTACAATACCATGACTTTCTGGGTAGAGGCCAGTGGCTAGCGTATAATGGTTGGAAAAGGTGACCGATGGAAAACTTGGGAGCATCCATCTCGGTGATATGCCATGGGCGACGAACGAATTCAACGTTGGTGTCAGTCCTCGAAGCAGAAAATCCGCCCGGAAACCATCGAGCGATATCAGCAATGTCGTGGGTGCAAAAGTCGAGGTACCGTTAGACCAAAGCTTTGGCCGGCGTGGTTGGAGGCCCGCAGGAGAATATTCGTAAGCTATGGCCAAGAAAAATATAAAAAGCAGGGCGAGCACTACACGAAAGGTGATGACCCAAGGTTTGTTCGAGATGGCAAAGCCTCTGTCTTTCAACACTTGATGCCACCGTTGTTTATCATTAGGCTGGCGGGATCAGTAAGTATTTACGTGACGAAAATCATCCGCAGTCGTCATCAAGTTGCTGAAGTCCAGTGAAACTTACTTGAAGGAGTGGTTCAGCATCCAAGTCTTCCGAACTAGAGGTATTGTCTGCCTGTTCTGGATTGTTTTGACAGAGAGGCTGCAGCTCGTCCAACTCCATGATTGCGGTGCAATGAGCTGGGTGAGTTCGTGCTCGAAGTCCAGAGATGTTCGCTGCCAAGGGAAAGCAGGGCTAGTCTCGACTACATTTGCTTGACACTCGTACCGGATTTATCTTGTTCTAAGCCTTGTAAGCATTCAGCAGCTTGTCGCAAATCAGCATATTATCATGTCCATATCATAATTCCTTCGGCAAGTATTACACTAGCGAAAGCACGAAAGTAGAAAGCCGAATCTACTGATAAAGACAGAGTCTATAAAGACGTAGCTGTCTTTATGTCGCGATGCCTACCAATGGTCCGTGGATCCTTTCCTTCCCGCAATATCTTAAACGTTGTGTAACTGTCCATACACCAAGACTTCCTAGGCGAGTTGAAACGATAAATCGAGCGAATAATGCATCCTTGTTTGTTCAATTGATAATCGCATATCGATGAGCTTGTGGAAGCAAGTGTCGATCCACGATATCTAGTCTCTACAACAACCGAACGAATTATTTGATATTTAGAAAGGTAACCGGTAAAGGCACATCCAGTTTTAATGCATCCTAAGTAGGGTTTGGATCCAGGGCTAGCCGGATAAATGGTAATCAGATCCGGAACGCGGGAGATAACCAAACTTATGACTCAACAATTTCATTTCATCGTCTACGACGTATTGTCCTTTACTTGATACTATTGCTTCGATGTCGACGCGATAGACGCGATTGTATTTGATGTATGCTCTCGTCTCTGGGCTTTGCGTCGACTGGTCACAAGCGTATAGTAAGCAGATTAGATCCCGTAGAGGCTTCCGTACCAGACGAGACTATACTAATCTAGAATTTATTTGCTTTCGTATTTTTTACTGATAATCGAAATTTAATTTACTGTAGACTTATCTTCGAACACGAAACAAGCGAAAGTAAGAATGCTTCTTTGATCAATTAGATCATTAACGAAAATCTTAAGACGCATCGTTTCTCCGGACATCAACATCGATACCAAAACACAGAGCCGTAGTTGTTTTCTGGCATTAGTTTTTCTTGGACATCAAACTCACTTGCGCTTTTACTTAAATTAAATACTTTCAGAGTGCGGTCCTACCTCATTGCATATCAACTGCAGTTGTTTGCGAAGAGAATGCCACCTCACTCTCGATACAAACGCGGTATTGCCACGGTGAGATCGCCTTTTTACGTGATTTCATTTGCTGGCTGTCGGCAATTCGATCTCAATATCACTCCAAGAATTTGTCGCCATCGAAAGCATCATTTCTGCCCCGTGAGTTACCTTATCTGCGACTGATCGAAATCATCACCGGTTTGGTGCGTCCTGTGCAGCAGATTAGAAAGCCTCACCGAAAGACACTCAGACGCCCAGCAGTTTATTCAAGCAATTCTTTTTCCCAATACATCGAAATCGATACCTCAGTTTCCACCACAATGACCTATGCCAACAAGGTGGACAGCTTACCAACGGAGTTTACAATCACATCGAGCTCGTTGGTGTCGGACATTGGTCTGGGGCGCTTCTCGGGTGAGCTGGAAGCAGCTAAGTGAGAGATATAAAGCGGGGACCTACCCGACGTGAAAACTTTGTCGGCGCTGGTTCATGCATCCCCACGGCTCCATGCCGTCTACTCCGTTGTTAGAGAAAGCGTTCTTACCGAAGCTATTCTTCGAGAGCTAGCCACGAAAGATTCGCCACTCGACGTTAAAGCGTTTTTCAAACCTACTGCTGTGTATCGTCTATTCACCATCAATCAAACCCTCGATCCCAATCTACCGCCGGCAGTCAAAATTGTGCCAAATACACAACAGCGAGGCCGGCGGCATCGTGCTGAATGTCAGTCAGTGCGTCGCCCTTCGCACCGTAGTCTCCTACTACGGGTGATCAGTAGCAGAAGGTGACGACAATTCAAGATCGCAGAGCCACACAATGATGTACAGCAATAGCGCAGTTTCTTTCTACGTATGGCGCCACGAATTGAGAGTTGCTGACTCGTACGGATTTCACGTTATCGTCACATAGGTTGGGCGTGGGCACGAGTCAAACGGAGACGTCCGGTAGCTGCATAATGCTGCGCAGCCTATTTTCTTGCAAAGGTTCCAGTGTCCTTTTACGTACTTAGAGAGATCGATTTGAAAAGTTCAACATCCACGATCGCTCCAGTATTGGATGTAGATCAAACTACTAGGCAAAAGACTCACTGTCGCCAGCAAAAGAGAGACAGACAAGGGGTAGAGAGACCCCAAGCGCCAACCTTAGAACTTCATGGCTGATAAATATAGAAATATCGCACCCAACCATTGGCCTACGAATCCCAGCTCGCTACTACCATCTGCTTGCACTCCAGCCGATCTTCAGGTGCAAAATTCTTTGCCTCTCGAGATACTGATCAATGGTGATCTTTTGATTTGGATCTAACAACAACATGGCTGCTCGCTATTGGTCTGAATGCCGGTCTAGGCGAGATTCTGGTCAAGGTTCTTACCACTCCCCGAGCATCTTCTCAGCTCGCAACCTTGGATTATCCACTACTGACAGAATTATCATTGTGCGTTGATAGCAAGCATTCAATTTATCACACCAGGAAATATCAGCGTCTAACAGCAAACACTGCATCACACTCTTGTTCCAGATACTCATCAGGACCGGTATACATGTGCCCGAAGATTTACGTAGCATGAGCGCCGAAGGAGACGGCTAGGAGAACTCCACTCTTACAATTTCTATAGCTAGGGATGGGGTTAAGCAATCTGCAAGTAGCCAAATACGCTTAACGCAGCGCCAGCAGCGCCCGAGGACTTCTTAGTGGTTTCGCAAGTAGCATCTTCACACAATCACGATCAGATGCTACACCCGCCAAAGAGGAAAGCCTATCATTCTCGTTCAATAAAATGTGTGTCAGATGCATACTTAGGTAAGCACATTAACATCTTCCAAACTCTGGAACCTTGGGCCTGTATCCAGCCCATTTAGCATTCAGCCCCACAAACCCCCCGGGCTTTGGCCGTGTCCTTCAACGGCTCCTTCAGACTTCTCCTGTCCGTCAGCTTCCACTCCTTGATTCTCTAATCTTCCACTTCGACCCCCACCTCTGCGCCCCGTCCAAGCACCAATCTTTCCCTCGAGCTCATCACTCCCCTAATGGCTCTCCTGGCATGTCTTCTGGCTCTACGCAACGCACCTCCCGCGTCAGTCGGCTCCACATAGGGAAGGACGTATCCTCGATGGACTGCCGCCGCCGTCGTTGTGTCCGCCCATGCTGCGAAAGCTTTGCCCCATTTTGATAGTAGATCCGGCGTGAAAACGACTTGGTTCTCTTGCTGCATCACATCGAAGTCGGCATCGACCAGTCCATGTTCCTGGGCCCAGCGAATCAATAGAAGACCGCCCAAGCCCGCCCCAAAGGCCTGCGAGGTCCTCCGGACAGGCATCGCTCCGTGACCGCCGCCTGCCTCAAAGATGTAGTAGAGCGGAGGGTATGCTTCAAGGGTACGATTTATGAATGTCATATAAATCTCCACCTCCTCGCCTTGACTTGTAATATGGCCTCCCACCGGAGTGAAGCCGCCGAAGACTTCGTAGACCCTCAGAATCTCGGCCAGATCTTTTCCGTCCTGCTCACTCAGCTCGCTAGGAGGTGGAGGTGTGAATGGTATATTGAAAGGAGCCATATCCAGCGGCGCGGGTGGCCAACAATTCGAATGGCGTACAATTACCCTTCTTATGTGCAGAGACAGTAGGGAACGTGATCGACAAGTCCTGGGTGCTATCGCTTGCAGCTGAGCTCACAACGAACCCATAGATCAGATTTGACGGTTTGAGGTTATGCAAAATCTCATGGATAATGCTGAAGCCTGAGCTCACTTTGGACTGAATTCCTGGTTCAATCTTGCATAGCAACCTTCCACCGTCTGCATCGTTGGAACCACCACATAACTTTCGACTGGTCACTTTACCATCTATTGCGTGACTTCAATTACCCCGAATAGCTGCACCAGATACTCCTCTCAATTATGTCAAGGCTCTGGATCTTCACTAGCTTTCGCGGAACTCTCAGTGACGCTGCATTCGCTTCTTAGAAGACCAGGTGCTGATCAAAGAAGCAGTCCAGCAACGAGCCCGACTGGATCGTCCGGCAGACCATCCAGGCATATCCCGCCAGCGTTGATATTCCACAAGCAACGGAGGTCCATTCACCCCGAATTGATGTCATCGCTGGCAATTATTGTTAATCTTGTCCTCAGGGATTCATGTCATCGTCTCAATGGCTTCACTGCAGATCCTTCACACTACCTGCCCGTAGCCGATGACGCACCAACCCAGACCACGCCTCAACGGTCTTGCTGAGCAGGCACGCTATTCCGCCTGCCTTCCGCGTTTCATTTGTCAAAAACATCCTCAGTGTCGGATCCGCGCCGGGCTCGGTGTCCCCCACATAGCATATCTGGCCTCCCCTATGAGCGAATGAGCGAAGAGGAGCCAGATTGAGCGCAGGTCTTAGCCCTATCATCCAAGGTAGCCCACGTCGTCTACACGGCTCTGGAAGACTGTGGCTGCGGCTAGCCAGCCGTCGTCCCGTTCATCGCCATCTTTCCGCCATTGTACGTGCCATGCCTGCCACATTCACCACCTTCGCCATACTAGCCTCTCCTTCAGATCATCGTCAACGATCCTCCTCTAAATGGACTGCGGCCTCGTCGCCATGGCAATTGAAACGACAACCACGTTCGTCCGCCTGGGTTCCTGAATACTGGGAATACCCGTCTCTCCATCAGCGTCTTGTAAGATTGTATTGAGTTTTGAGATACCAGTGTTCTATAATAATGTTGATTAGAATGTAGCTTTCGCGTAAATCTCTGTGACGTAGAGTGTAGACGTAGTTACTCTCGTAGATACAGGATAGTAATTCAATAGTCAACGAAGAACAAACGCGCTAGCATCTAAAAGCGTTATAGTTCTAACAGAAATCTTATGGTTTATATTTGAAAAATATATTTCGAATAACAGATAATTACAATTACTTTTCTTGCTTATAATATATAAAGCTATTACTATGATACAATTAGATAATCATATATGATTTTTAAATAATAATATTTCGATTAGCGTGCTTTCTATGAATAAGAAGTCGAGAATTTATATTTACTATAATTTTTTAAGAAACTTGATAGAATATAAATATCTTTACTCGGAGTTATGTAATCCTATTCATCTCGAAGTATATAAGATCTGAACTTGCCTCAAGTACTTACGTCTTGTTTCTCTATCACTTTTGGATTCTTGCACACAATGAATAGAGATTTAATCAAAAGAGTTTCGAGAAAGCCGCCTCGTGATCAATCACCAATTCATGTTTCAGACCAAGAGTTCAATAACAGCGACAGTGAACTTAGCATTAACTATTCAGATAGCGATAGTGAAACGAATACGGTAGAGTCAAATAACAACAACCGTGAGACTTCAAAGTTTGATAGCAAGCAATTGAAATCATCCAGGAAACCAATTGTCAAAAAGTCTACCAACGACAGTCTAGAAAGCATAAACAAATCTTATGAGGATTTGGTAGAGAATGCTAAGTCTTTGGATCCCGAGCAACGATTGCGCCTAGGTGCTGAACTTCTTGGATTATCATCATCATGTTCAAAGTGTGATCGAAAAAAAGACACACATAGTCTACGAGAAAAAAAAGAACGAAGAAGACAGAACATTGGTAGAGAAAGACTAAAGTGAATTTCGATAGACACTATGGCAGTTATTATTTAGTATTTGGATATAAAGGCTTGGAAGTCCTTGTAAGACTGTATACGGACGTGTAACAAGAGGTTGCTATCTTAGCGCACTCAAGACAATACTCTGTACTTGTAGAACTATAGATTATAGAGGCGAACACTCAATAATAAATACCAAAAATTTATGACTTTACCAGCGGGTGCCGATCAAATCAACTTTCAAAACCGAATACACAAATCGCACTCGTGCGGGATTCTGGGCTTTCTGGGAGGAGGACAGACTAAAAGCAAACTTCACATGACACCAGTTGGCCATCTAACTGCGTTCCATCCCAGCGGCGATACCCGACACGTTAAAACCGGAAGAAGTAAGAGATATGATTCAGCCAACAGGCGCTCGAGACAGCCAGCGGCGGACCCCACCAGATGAGGGCGAGCAGAGACCTGTCACGCCGCACTTGTTGAATATTATTCCGTCTTGCTCCAATTGACTGATTCTCGGTGGCGATATGGTAGACCTCAGACACCCAACCGGCAAGCTTGACATGCGGCGAGCCAGGCAAGGGGCTGGTTCTGGTATCGAGAAAGCGATCCACATCGAGGCATCACGAATTTGAGAAGCTTTTATCGTAGATTCGCGATGGCTGGTAACAACTAGCATGGCCACGCAAGGCGGGCCAGTGAGTCTGGGTAAGGACTTCGAGAAAAAGACATAGGCCCATTCGCTAGGCTAACACCAGCCGTCTCTGCTTTTTGACGATTACAATTCGCTGTGGGTGAAGCAAATATATACATGACGAGGAAGAAGCACCTCCCTAAGCCTTTCAAAGGCGGCAAGAGAGCGCCCAACGGTATCCCCTCCCAGCGCCACCAATGCAGCAGGCAAGAAGCGCAAAGCCGCAGTAGAAATAGATGTAGAAAGGAGGGTGACGACGAACACACCTTTGGCATTCACCATCATATACCCATGTTCTATTATTACCTTTGCTCCCTCGGTTCTGGTGTTTTGTTAGTAGAGTCCCGGCTCTAGCATTGTTACATGCTACATCTTGAATATGATGTTGTGGCATTTGGTACAACATCTATTTTCCTGATAGGCTCTCAATAGGCGTTCTAGCCGAATCGTCCGGGACCTCCGGCGCCCACCTTGCCATGAACTCCTTCAGGAGCTTGTCCTCCTGCATCGGTTTTCCGTATACTTTATATCGCACATAACACCAGTTCTTCGCGATTGACGCTGTCGTACGTTTCCCTACAAGAAAGCTAATAGCGTAAGTCAACGAGATCTCAAGATGTACTAGGTTGGGAGGCTCAAGTTCTCGTTCTAAATGCTCCTCGAGTGTTGCCCCTTTTAGGCGCTTGATCATCTCGTTCGTCACACAGTCTCTGTCCTCCCAAATCTTTTGAGTTAAAAGTGGCGTGCTTCTCGCCTCGTAGATGCGTTGGTCACCTTGTCTGGCCTATTTGGTTTGGGGTCGCACCATTGCTTGATACCTTCGTCACAAGCATCCAACGTTTGCGGCCGCCCGTTGAGCCAGAGAAAAGGACCGATCACCGTGTTGTCGAGCAGCGCGTTGAACGCGGGGGCCAGGCTTCCCCCGCGAAGTCTTACATGTTCACAGATATATGCAAAGACTTGAACTGTAGCATTCTCATGTATGAAATGTCTGCCAGCGAGGACAAGCTGGACATCGAGCCAGCTCATTATATGGTCGAAGCTCACAGGGTCGCATTGGGTTTGTATCCAGGCTTTGTAAACTTGAAGCATCTTAGGAATGTGGATTGGGGAGTGGCTTTCAATCTTCTGCGCCAGCGTCTCGATAGTAGATACTCGCGTTTCGACAGATGTGCGAAGCTCGTCAACATCGAAATTTATCTTGTTGCATTGTCTAACGACCTCGACTGGCAGCAGAGATCGGCGAATTTCGGAGTTTCCGTCATGGGATCGGAAGGTTGGTAGTCTCTAATTGCCTTGATGCCTTTGAAAAGAACTTCCGTCACTTTTGATAGGCCTCCAGGAAAATCAAGCGACTTCATCGGCTTTCTAATCTAACGTTAGCTTTGCTCTAAGATAATCCTGTAAAGCTGCAGATGACCTATATTGCATTGCGCACGGTGTCGTCGCCAAGCAATCTGTACCAGTAGGAAAAGTCTTTGCTTGTGTGGGTTGCCATCCAGCCCTTCCATGACGCGTTCAGAAACATCTCCATGTTAATCATACGTAGCATGTTGCACAAGTACGTGCTCGTCACTAGAGTATATAGGTTAGTGCCGGTAGTAAAATGGCTTTGCGACTAGATATAATAAAAGAAGGAACTACAAACACGTTGAAGCTGTTGAAAGACGTATCTCTCCTCGTGCGGCCGCGGCCAGACATCTACGGCTCGATCGTAAATAATTTCGCCGATTGATCTGCTATCTTTGGGGACTTCTGCTTGGGAGGCTATGGCGCTTCCAGACAGCTCCTTGCTGCTGCTATCTTCATGGATTTCTGCTTGCGGGGCTATGGCGCTTCCGGACAGGTCCTTTCTGAGCATTCCCATTATGCTGTGTAGTAGCTCGATCCATTTTTCATGTTGTTGTTCAATCTGCCAAGAAGCAGAGCGAAAACTCAAAGACCACTCCTGGCGATCTTACATTGATCGTTCAAAGCTACAGATCAGGGGTTCTCGTTCTCGCTGTGAAAGCGTCGGAGTGACGCGCGCTGCTGTAGAGAGGAATTGTTTGAGCGACCAGTCTCGCCTTGCTTCATGGGATCAGTCTTTCTACCGCGTATACTATTACATGCCAAGCATACTATGATTTAGCGTGCCAAGATTTACTTCAACTAACCCTATATAACTAGTAAGGTAGGTGGCGGTAGAAAGCCTGATCGCTGAGTGTCGAAAAAGGTCTCTCGATTCCCACTTACAAAAGATGCTTTGAAGTTGCCACACAACATCACAACGTTTATATGTTATTATTGTGTCGCTCGTCGCTAGCTATAAGTACAAAGTAGCGATAAAGGTAGAGACATTGTACATCAAAGCGTTGTAAAGTCAATGCTACGTAGTAGGGATATGCAAAAAGACCTTAAGCGAGTACAAAATGTCTGCAACTCGATTCCCACTTGATCTTGCACAAAAATCGCTCTCAACAAGAATTTCACGAAAAGCTTGACAATAGAGATATCTCTAGCTCTTCTAACACAATCGAGTAGTAAAATTGAGAGAAACTTACATATCTCTAGATTATTATTGACATCAAATGTGTTTTGATAATGTAAACAAGAGAACACGCTCGAGAAGTGAGAAATAAGCGATAGGCAAGTCGTAACGAGCGATCAGGCTCGCATTCGTGTGACGGGTTAGACCCGTGTAATGGATTTGGTGTTGCGCACCAGCATTGGCAACGTGCGGAACTATCCCGCATGCCAAGAGCTAATCTCGTTGCGTACGAAGACTCCTTTCCGCTTGAGGAGCGACTCTTCTTTTCTTGTTCAAGCTATTCTCCTTGTATTATAGGATTAGGTTACCTTGCGAGTAATCCGCACGCAACCCCTCACACTAACATTATATAAATATAATATTCTAGCGAGCAGTATTCTACTTTATAAGCAACTATTACACGTTACGTTGACTATAGCGATTCGTGGCTTTGTGTATCAACTTCTCGCTTCTCTCACGACTTGTAAAGCTAGTAATCTGCTATTTCGAGACCGATAGTCTTATTCGGCGAAATAAAAACTTGGAAGTATCAAGATTTCAAAGTTCGAGTTCACTGTATAATTTTAGACTGACCGTTTGGAACCGAATTTTTATGAATTTGGAACCGAATTCATTATTTTATGAAAATACTAACTATATTGGGTTAAAACTTGGCCTAAATAGGTATAACTTTCGGGTCGGGTTTTGGATTTTGGGGAAATACCGACCCGAACGGTCAGCCTAACTGTATTGAGACTGTTGAATAAAAGATATCTCTGACTAGCTGCATAAAATAGTGCACATGCAATTAGCACACGCATTAATGTGTCAGTGAGACTTCTTAAGGCTGACGTTGGCATTATCTTCGGTAATAATTCTCCATACTCAACCGGCAGCTAAAATTATCTGGATACCTAGCAGCCCGTCGGTAAACTCCACCAAGAAGAATGTAGCTCTCTCGATCGATTATCTTAATATTGATTCAAGATCATGTGACGTCTCTCGATCACACCAGACGATGAGATCCCTTTCAGTCACTTTACGAGGCAAGTGGTAATTGCACATGCGCAAGATTTTCTTTATCTGACGAGGTGGTCGTGTGAGGAAATACATTAACTTTGATTTGTTACTTAGTCGATTTACATCGTCAATTGCGCTTTCAGGCCTCAGTCCAGGGCAATACGTGACTGCGTCGGGCCGCTAGATATTTTTAGTTGTATGGGAGACTGTTACCGCATTATCTTATTGGAGTGTGCTTTCGATAAAAGGCTTCACCCAAGGATTATTGAGGCGCTTGCCATTCCCTGTGGCCCCTCCAAAGGCTTTCATCCTTCCCGACCTCCTGGAGGTAGCACGGAACAAGGCAGAGCTTGTTACTTCGTGATTGCCTTCTACTCACAGAGTCTTTCCTGTTCATAATATTCATTACCACGTACTTGCAATCCATCGCATAGAGTAATGTTTCAAATCGCTCCATAGCTATGATAGTTCGTTTCATCCCACAAGTGATGATCGACTGCTGACATGGTAAGCGGCTCTTAGAACCA
>JAABUL010006756.1_pt1 | contig 12970 bp, 7 predicted proteins | sample 5559151 | NCBI WGS metagenome assembly JAABUL01 (sample SAMN10711876, study PRJNA513368) | rock metagenome | isolation source: Antarctica rocks | place: Antarctica: Victoria Land, Pudding Butte sud | reverse complement strand
TTTTCGCTTTCAACAAACTTCGTATGCATCTCGATAGTGAGAACTATACGATCTTCATTATCGCTCTAGAAGCGTATAAATCAAAGATTCTATCATTTGAATTGACAAATGATTCAACCTCGTTTCAGCAATATATAAACGATGTTTTATGAGACTTTCTAAATGACTTCTGCCAAGCTTATTTAGACGACATTCTCATATACAGCAAGACTCAAAAGAAGCATAGACAACATGTCAAGATGATACTAGATCGTCTACGAGATGCTGATCTGCAGATAGATATTTGAAAGTGCGAATTCAACGTAGAAGAAACAGTCTTCTTAGAGATCATAGTATTCAAACAAGATCTTCACATGAACTCTATCAAAGTGAAAGCTATAGTCAATTGAGCTACATCTACTAATCTGAAAGAGATACAAGACTTCGTTGACTTCGTCAATTTTTATCGACGCTTCATCAAGAACTTTTCAAAACTAGTCAAGTTGTTCACTCAGCTGACTTGAAAAGACACGTCTTTTGTTTGAAACGAAGTCTGCGTCGAAGTCTTTGACAATCTAAAGAAGCAGATCAGCTCGATCTCAGTTCTGCGTCATTTTGATGTCAAACGTCAAGCTATTTTGAAAATCAATGCATTCGACTATGTAAAAGACGACATACTATCTCAGTATGATGATGAGAATGTGCTTCATTCGATAGTCTTCTATAGCAAGAGCATGATTTCAGCTGAATGCAATTATCACATCTATGACAAGAAATTGCTAACTATCATTCGATGCTTCGAACACTGACGACTCAAACTAGAAGATACTGAGTTATCTGTTCAGATGTTTACTGATCATCAGACTTCGAAGATCTTTATGAAAAACAAACAGCTGACTCGATGACAAGCGAACTACCTGAATATTCTATCGAAGTTTAACTTTCAGATTATCTTTTAATCAGGCAAAACAAACATCAAAGTTGATGCTTTAACTAGAATGTTGATGATCGATAGTTCTGAATCAGTTAAAGGCATGAATGATCGTTTTCAGACTATACTGACTTTGAATTGAATAAACGTTCTATCGATTGAGTTCAAAATCGAACCTGAATACGAGACTAATCTCTATCAACGCGTACGTCTAGTCAATCAGAAGAATGAACTATGCAATGAGTATTGACAAGCTATGAACAAAGATGAACTGAAGCTTCATGACATGAAGCTAAAAAACTGTCAAATCATTAACAACGTTCTATTCAAAAAGAATCTACTATGAATGTTGAAACAAATGCATACGAAATTGCTTCGAAAGATTCACGATCAATCATTAATCTTGCACTCTGACATTAGACGAACGATTGATCTAGTTTAACGCTTCTACTATTGATCAGATCATCGAGCAACTATTTGACAATACATTCGAAACTGTCATGTCTGTCAGCGAAGCAAAGCATCTCGAGATGATACAAATGATTTGCTTCAGCCTCTATCAATTTCTCAGCAGCGTTGACAAGATAGAAGTATGCTCGACTCGATGCACGTTTTGATCTTGTGCACATCTCACTTTACTACTTTCATCTTTCTTCAAAAATCAACTACAAATTCAATATGACTTCAATTGAAGCAGCTCTTGCAGATCTAGCTTTGCAAGAGTCATTTAACTACACTGCAACTGCAAAGAAATTCAATGTCAATCGAAGCACGCTGTCGCGACGACATAGAGGTAAAACGATCTTCGTCAAGAAAAGCAAGCAAACAACGTCAATTCTTTCGAACCAACAAGAAAAAGAGCTTATTCGCTATATAAACAAGCTTATCAAACGTGATATATCTTCTCTCAATGCGATGATTCGTGTTTTTGCGTATAATATATCTGGAAAACAGTCAGGCAAAAACTAGTCTTATGAGTTCGTTCGACGTCATTCAGATATATTGCAGTCAAAATTTCTACAAGAAGCTGATCTAGAGCGAAAAAAAGTCAATAATGCATATCAATATCAGCTTTATTTTGACCTAGTAAGTGCCTTCATTACGTTTAAATTCATACTAATATGAGGGTAGATAAAGCAAAAAATCGAAGAATATGAGATTCTTTCTTCAAACATATACAATATGAACGAAAAGAGCTTTCTACTTGAACTGCTTCAAAAGACTCGAAGAGTCTTTAGTTTAAAGCATCTAGACAGTGATAAATTGCTGAGTGCTGATCAAGACGACAATAGAGAATGAATTACCTTGATTGCAATCATTTGCATGAATATGATCGATATACTTTCTTCGATCATTTATCAGGCGATATCAGGCAATATTCAGAATAGCTGACTTACTGAATATGATCTCAAAGAGCAATTCTGCTTCTTTGCTTTCTTCGCTACTGACTGAACTAACGATGAATTGATCTATTCTTGGCTCACTATCGTATTTGATCGAAATACGAGGTCAAAAGTCAGAAATTCACGCGATTATCATCTTCTATTCATTGACGAGCATGACAGTCATATCAACATGAAGTTTCTTGACTGATGTGAGCAGAACAAGATGCTCATGACTCTATATTCTTCTCATTCTACTCATCATCTTCAACCTCTGAATGTCAGCTTATTCAATTCTTTGACCAATTACTACTCTCAAAATCTGAACGACTGAATCTTTAAGAGTCAAGAACTTTCTCGAATATCAAAAAGAGACTTCTTTGATCTATTTTGATCTGCATATCAAGCTGCTTTCACGTCTGCCAACATAAAAAGTGAATGGAAAAAGACAGAATTGCTGCCTTTCGATTTGTCACAGATCATAAAGCAGATCAAATCGAACGCTAGATCTGATTCAAGTCATTCTTCTTCTTCAGCATTGTTTGAAGCTGATTGAAGAATGATTCGACGATTAATGAAGTCAGTTGTAGAGAAAGTAATTGGTTCAAAAGCTCGAAAGTTGAACAATACGATGAAAAAGCTTACTACAGATGTTGCTCTTCTGAAAGCAGAAAACGAAGATCTTCGATGAACAGTACGTATAGAGAGAAGTTGCAGACGACGTGACAAGTCTTTATTTGACGATCTAGAGGTAAATGATGAGGCAAAGGGAATGTTTTTTAGTTCTAATAAGATTCAGGCGACTCGTGATCATCAAATTCAAAGAATCGAAGAGAAACAGCAAGCTGCTATTCAAAAGACGAATTAAAAGAAACAAAGAAAGCTTAGAAAGCTAGAGAAACAGCGTTTAATAGCTGAAAGAAAGATGAAACGGGAAAAAAAGAAGACGAAGCGTGTTAGAGATCAGCATAGAGCGAGTCATATGAGTGTAATGTAACGAGTATATAAATGCTAAGAAAGAAAAGTATCTAGAAGAGAAGAATCGACTATCTATATGACTCAGAAGAACATAAGCTAACTCTGAATAGAGTTGACTTCAAAACAACTTGATAGTCTAGTGACGAGCGATCGACGATAGTCAGGAACATAGTCATCAACATAGTCATCAACATAGCTATCAACATAGATGCGTAGCTAGAATCGTAACAAAGCGAAAGAAGAAAGCGAAGCGAAAAAAGAAGCTACGAGCGAAGAAATTGAAGCAACGACGTCTAGTTCAGAAGCAAAAGCTGAAGGTTAAAGAGCTTCAGAAAGAGCAAAAGAAGAAGTCTAAAGAGATGAAAGTGAAGCAATTCACTGATTTTGTTGCTATTGAGAAGATGAAAAGAGAATCTAGTCAAATCAGGTCTACGCGAGCTGAAAGACAAATCAAAGCTTCTAAGCGATTTGATGATTGATTCTTATAGCTAGAAAGCTTCATATATATATCGATAACTCTTTATATCAATTGCAATCTGATTCTATGAATGATGGTTGAATAATGATAAAAATGATATGAGTGACTAATTGAGTTTAGAATGTGCACGAAATCGAAACGTGCATCGAGTCAAACATACTTCTATAGCTATGAACTTCATCACTGAGCTACTTCTATCGAAAAACTATAACGTCATTTGCATGATCATATGTCATCTCTTCAAAGAACGTCACTATGTTTTCTGTCATTGAGAAGACGATGATATTTCAATCGAAGAAACAGTATGAATCATGCTATGAAACGTTTATCGACTTCATGATCTACTCAGTTCTATCGTTTCGAATAGAGACTCTCAGTTCATATCAATCATGTGACAAAGTCTTTGTAAACGACTGAAGATCAAAGTCAATCTATCAATAGTTTATCATTCAGAGATCGATGATCAGTCGAAACGAGCTAATCAAGATGTTGAACGCGAACTTCGAATCTACTGCAATTACATGCAGAATGACTAAGCTAAATGACTTTCAATGATGAAATTCAGTGACAATTTCAATATATTCTCAACTATCTCGATGACTTCTTTCTACTTCAATAAAGACTTTCACTCTCGAATGAGTTTCGATTCAGATACGACTGATTATGAAATGATTCATCAACGTATTAAGACTAGAAAGATCGATGACATTGTCATTTAAATGAGCGAACTTCTTATCTTCGATCATCAACAATTGAAAAAGATCAAGCAGATCATCGAAGCTCAGATGAACAAGTATAGACGAGACGTCATCTATGAAGTAGATAATCAAGTTTGATTAGTCTTCAAAAACATCAAAATCACTAAATCATGCAAAGATTTGAAAGACAAGCAGCTCGATCTCTATTCAATCACAGTCAAAGTTGAGATCTTCTATCGTCTTCAGCTATCTAGAAGCATGAAGCATATACATTCATTGTTCAGCTCAAAGTATCTACGATCTTCACTCAACGACTCTCTATTGAAACAACACTCTGAGCTCTCTAGATCAATGATCATTGAAGAGAATGAAGAGCACTGAAAAGTAGACAATATATTGAACTTCAGACGATATAGAGAAAGACTACAATACAAGATCAAATGAATTGAGATAGATCGTGACAACAAATGATACTATGTCGATAAAGAAAAATTCGATGACTCGAAGAAAGTTCTGAACGAATTTCACAAGCTATACTCGAATAAGTTGCACTAAATTGAAAATACGATGAATTTTTTTTTGGACTTTTGTTTCTTTTCTATTCATGCAAACATGAATGTTCAAAGAGAAGAGTAATGTTACGAACATGCCTGAATCGATCAGAGTTCAGATCTAACTCTAATCAATTTGATTAAAGTCAGTCATGATGCTATGTTTAGTTTGAACCTAGCGCATTTCTTCAAGTCATTTTCAGCACTTCTTCTCGTTGTTCAGCACTTTCTTCATTCACTTCTTTCATCATTCTTTTAGACAAACACATCTGACATATTACATCACATCTGTATCGAGTCTAGCGCAGTCTCAAGCCATTATTTATAAAAGAGCTCGCACTCTTTCTCTTCTGTATTCTTAATGTCTTGTTATAACTATCTTTAAAGAACAATACATACATATCAGCTCTGAGTCTCTTTGATTGAATGATCTAGGCACGATTTCAACATTTCAGAGACTTAGTGCAAAACTAAAATACAATAATGAAACTTTACTAAATGATCTTCAGCATAAGATTAGCTCAGATCTTCAACAAGTCATGATTAATGAACAAACTATAAATTTGAATGAATTCATTAATATTTGCATGCAAGTCAACATTTGATTGATGAAATTGAATGCTCAATTAGCTCTCAAGATATTGATAACTTAAGTCACTCACTTTATCACTAGCATCTTGATGATGATCATTACTGCAATCTCAACTTCAATCTTTGCATGAAAGAAACTCAGAATATTGAACGTTAATTCTGCTAAAAAGAAGTTGTTTAAAAAAGAACTTTGCTTCAAATGCAAGAAGTTAAAACATAGAGCACATGATTGTCTTGAATCAGCTTAAATGCATGAAATTGCAACGAATTTGAAAAACAATCTGTTTTTGTCAAAGTAGTGACTGAGAACAATATACTCATATTTTGCTTCATTAGCATGTCTGATGATTTATTTAATTTCAAGTCGTTCATTGTTGATGTCATTTTAAATAGTTTAGAAAAAATATTTAAATTTCTTGCTTTGATATATACTGAAGTCACTGACATGACTTTCATTGATGAATCTTTAATGTTAAAACTATGTGAACACTTTAATATTTAATCAATATCATTGTTAAAATCAAAATCAATTTGATTGTATAATGAAATCTTTGATTAAAAGTTAATTACACACACTCTGTATACATTGATCATGATAAAAGAACACAAGAATGAAATGATGTTTTTATTAATAATTTGTCTAGATCAGCATAAGATAATCATTAAAAACTTCTGATTAAAAAGAAATCAAATGTTGATAAATTTTACAAATGATTGATTAATATCATTATTGAAAATTCAAACATTGAAATCTGTTGTTTCAAAAGCAAGCAGTTAATCAGCATTTCACAAATTTGAATTAAATGAAATCTGCAAAATGAAATGAAAGAACTTGAACTTAATTGTTACATCAACAATCATCTTGAAGAGATTCATGAATCAGAAATCAGTGAATAGATTCATTAAATCTGTTCAATTCATTGAATCTGCTTTTATAGCAAAGCAAAGCACTTAAGTTGATCTTAATCAACTTCATCTTTTTCAATTAATTAAGACAAAGAAACTCGTCAATATTGTCATGATTGAAGTCACTGTGTATCAAACTCTAGTCAAGAATAAGAAGATCAAGATCTTTTTCTTGATCATTAGTGAAATTAACAAAGTGCTTAGCTCAGTCAAAGATTTCACGAAACTGAATGAAATGATCTTTGTCATGTCATTAAATAAATTGAAGAAGAAGTTTTCAATAGTTTATCACGACTTTCTGAATGTTTTTGATAAAGAAAAGATAATGCAGTTATCTTTGCATTAATCATACAATCATAAGATTAAACTAGAAGAAGAGAATCAACTTTCTAGAAGTCAATTGTATTTTATGTTGAGCTACAAGTTGCAGAAGATCAAAGAGTATTTAAAAGAGAATTTGAAGAAGAAGTTCATCACACTCAGCAAAGCTTCTTTTGCTTTGTCAATACTATTTATCAAAAAGAAAGATGATAGTCTTCACTTTTGCATAAACTATTGAAAACTGAATGCTCTGATTAAAAAAGATCATTATTTAATACTTTTGATAAATGAAGTATTAGCTTGAATTCAAGACAGTAAGTATCTGATTTAACTTAACATTATCATCACATTTAATAAACTACGCATGAGTTCAGAAAGCGAAGATTTAACTACTTTTGTTACTTTCTTTGACATTTACAAGTATAAAGTAATGCTCTTTGAATTAATCAATGAATTTGCTTTTTTTCAGCATTATATCAACAATGTATTGTTTGACTGTCTGCATAATGTTACGAGCATATCAAGATCAATAAGACTGAACAAGGCTGAAACTATAATCAATTCGCAGTGCACGCTAGCGAGTACTTTGTGTAATGATTAGAGCTAGTCAATGATCTGATCGAGATCTGACTCAGATTTGACTCAAATATGACTTAACATCTTTTTTCTTTCTCAACATTCTTTTCTTTCATCAACATCTTATTCACTTACATCATCTTCTTTTCATGTCACAAACATATTTCTTTCAAGTCTAGCGCAGTCTCTGAATATTACATAAATAGAAGCTCTTGTATCAATCTTCTTCTGTATTCTTAATATTCAGTTATAGCTATTTCTAAAGATTAAGCACTATCAATTCTGATCTTCATTGATTGTATCATTTAGGCTCGATTCTGACATTATATTAAGAATTCATTAATCACACAATACTGATCTCATTACTCATTCAACATACTTGTACAGACAGAATGAGTCTAAAGAAATTTATTTATCTGATGATCAATGACAATCGAAAGATAGAACAACACTAGAGGGTTGAATAAAATCAACGACGAAACTGTTTGAATTGCTAGACTACTTATCGCTCATTAAGTATGCAAAGTTCACTCGATTACGAGAATCACGATAAAGAATCTTCGTGAATTGCTCAAGAATCAAATCGATCGATAGATTCAATGATAAAGAATCTTCGTTGTTTGCTAGAGAAAAAATCAAATCAATTAACAAACAAATCTCATCTTCTTTGTTGAAGATTAAACATCATCTCATACGTCTTTCTTTTTCAATCGTCAAGCATTGTCATTCGTTCAATTCTTTTTTCAAACAAATCTCATCATGTTTAGTCGTTCATCTACTGAAGAGTGTTCTGAAGAATTTTGAAATCGTTTCTTTCAAATCTCTGATGCTGATTCATTGAAATCACGAACGAAATCATCAAGTGCTTCGTCATTCATTCATGAAGATGATGAATCATTCGCTGAAACGATAATACTCTTCATGTTCTATAAAATCTGAAAAGCTTGAAGCCTAGTTCTTGATAAAGAAATAGATCAACTCTACGAGTTTTAGCATATGCAGAAAGCTATCTAATTCTTGACATTGTAATTGTCGCGTTTCTCATCAAATTTACACTCAAGTTCAGACATCATGAGTATCTTTCACCTATTTTCCACCTATTTTCCACCTATTTTCGTGTTACCTTCCTTCAATAAAATAGATAAGAATGAAGCTATTCAACTCTTTTGATTACTAATCTTTCACGCAGCTATGACTGATCAACTTGCTTCAATGCTTCGCTCAAAGATACTTTGTCTTCTGTTATTACACTGATGATCTGACGTCATCGCTGAAGAAGTTCATTGTTATTTTACCACTGTTTATAGATTTCAGAAGAATCTCTTCATGTACGACTCTTCGTTCAGATCTCAATTTCGACTCAAAGACGTCTCTTGAAAGATCTTTTCAATCACTAAAGACTCTCTAATTACATATCTGAAGCAACAGTCATGAGCTATGCAGAAAGAGATGATGTGATTTCTATGAGAGAAGTGAGATATACATGTTCACAGGTTCACGATATTCAGAATTCTAAAAAAGAGACACTGAAGCAATAAAAAGAGACAGCATGTGAGCATCAGACAGAACAATGAATTACGATTAAGCTGAATTGCAGATCTGCTTCGTCTGACTGTTGAGCAGCTTGTCTTTGTTGATAAGACTCTCTTCAATGAGACTACGAGATGACATCATCAAGCCTACGCATCAGTTGGTGAATCAGCTCGCTATCAAGTCTCTAGAACGAGAGAACATTGCTGAAGTATTCTTTCAACTTACATGATAAATGACTATTTATTCTGTACAGATATTCATGAAGACTGATTCAATGACAAGACTTTCTTTCGATGACTAGCAGATGAATTGCTATCTCTATGCAGTTTCTTTTCGACTTCGAAGAGTGTAATCATCATGAATAACGCGAGTATTCATTGCAATCGTTGAATCAAAGAACTCATCATCTCACACGAATGTAAGATGTGTTATCTGTCTTTCTATTCATCGAATTTCAATTCTATCGAGCTCAGTTTTAGTGTTTTGAAGATCTGAATCAGACGACATTTCAAGAAGATATGATCTCATTTTGAAGACACTTTTGATGAATTTCTTCATTATGCTGTCGAAAGAAGCAGATGTGATAGATTTTCAAGACAGCATTTCAAGCATAGCGTCGTTGAAGATTATATCTTTGAAGCTGATATTAGAGTCTTGAAAAGAGATCTTGAAGCGAGTACTATAGATTTTGATTAGTAGTGTCTGAATAGCTTCATTTTCATTTATTTTGAAGATGTTTTGATGTGATAATAGATGTTGAGAAGTTGAAATGTTAAAAGATCTATACAAATTTGAGAAGAGAGCGCGACAATTGCAATGTCAAGAATTAAATAGCTTTCTGCACATGCTAATTAAATAAACAACAAGAAGACGAAATCAAAGAGTTGAAGACAAGACTTCAAACTAAAGAAAACACTTCTTCTGATTTCATCTACTCTGAGCATTCTAGATCTCAAAAAATACCTGATTCTTCGCTGTTTACTGATGAAAAGAACTTTACTTGAAAGAACTGATACGAGAAAATTCAGAATAAACTAAAGATCAACGTCGATCTCTTTTTTAATGAATGAGTCAAATTGAGCTATGTACATTCTAAATTATTCGATGACGCAGCAGAGATCACTCAAGCTAGACGCGAACATGATTGTGTCAATTTCTATAAAATCGTCGAAGATCTTTTGAAAAAGCTAGCTCAGTTGTTTGATGATTCAAATAAGAAAGTCAACTTTCATAAAGAATACTACAACTTGGTTCAAGAATTCAAGAAATTCAATGAATTTTATACTCAGTTTCAACATCTATTTTTCTATCTAGACTATTACGAAAAGCAACTGATCGTTGATCTGAAAGATAAAATCAACTCTCGTCTTCAATTCATTTGAGTAGATCAACTAGTTCAATCTGATTCTTTAAAAGAAATTCATTTCTATCTGATTCATTTGAATAATGATCAGTGAATCATTCAAAAGATCAAGAACAAGCTCAAACATGTCAACAACGTTTCAAAGACTATCTTTCATAAAGCGACTATTGTCACTCAATCAGTCGATCACTTGAAGTCTGATCATCTAAAGTCGCGTGACGCAATTTTAACTAACGTCAAAGAAGCAGACATTCTAGTTGAAAGCTGTTTTGTATATCATAAATCAGATCATAGCTCTAAAGAGTGTCTCAATCGATTTACTAGAATCAATGCAGTGAACGATGAATATGATCACTTCAATTTTGATTTGAATTTCAATTTAAAAAACTAGTCATCTCTTCAAAAGTCATTGAAGAAATAAAGATTATATTTTTGTGCAAACTAGACGAAATTCTATTGAAAGAAAATTACTTTGAAAAGTCATTTTTAATTAATGCTCATCTCATCTCTCAGAATTGATCTTTCAGTCTTTGTTCTTTAATAGACAGTGATTCAGTCATCTACATGATCATACATTTCAATCTAGTCAATAAAGTATGCGAGAAACTGAAAATTCAATCTATATCATTGATAAAAGAGAAGCTAATAAGAGATTATGATGAAAAGATATCTAAGAAGATAATCACTCATAAAATTCTATTCAATCTCATCATCGAAAGTCATAAGAAATTGACTGTATCAATGTTGATAGCTGATATCAATCATCATGAAGTCATAAGAAATTGACTGTATCAATGTTGATAGCTAATATCAATCGTCATGAAGTCATAAGAAATTGACTGTATCAATGTTGATAGCTGATATCAATCATCATGAAGTTATATTGAGTAAGCTCTGAATGAATAAAAACGAAATATTACTGAATATGCAAAATGATGTCATTGTTTTTTCAAATCAATTGAATACTTCTATTTCGATTTTTTCAATTTTGCTCAATTCAAAGCACTCAAGTTAATCATGATCAACTTCGCTCTTTTCAATCACTCAGACTAAGATCTCTACGATGCTCAAATGATTCATTTCAATCACTGCTCAGAAAGAGTCATTCTCGATTCAAAGCATAAACGTTGCTTCGTTCAAAATACTGTTAAATCATTCAAAGAAGAACAAGATTAAAGTCTTTGCTCTATTCATGATGAACATCAATAGAAAAATCACGTACAATACTCAGTGCAATTTGAATGCTTTAAATATCTCTTCAATCAATGAAATGACTCAGAATTTAGAAGACATTAAAGCGAAGCTGCTCTCAAAATATCACGAGTTTCTAGATGTTTTTGATCGAGTTCAATTGAATAAACTACTTTCTCATTGCTTCTATGATCATAAAATCGAGCTCAATAGTGATTCAACGCTCTCTCACTGTCGAGCATATTGAATGTTTTCTGTCAAACTTCTGAAAGTAAAGAAGTATCTGAACGAGAATCTGTTAAAGAAATTTATCACTCTCAGTCAGACTCTCTATTTCTCATCGATTTTATTCATTCTCAAAGCAAATGAAGATTTTTGATTTTGCGTGAACTATCAAAAGCTAAATGTCATTTTCAAAAGAAATAAATATTCTCTATCGTTGATAGACGAGATCATTGATAAAATAGTGAGTTGCAAGCATTTGATTAAATTGAACATCATATCAGCATTCAACAAACTTCAAATGCATCTCGATAGCAAGAATTACATCACTTTTATTACTGCTTTAGAAGCATATAAATATAAAATGCTATCATTCAAACTGACTAATGAATCGATCTTCTTTCAGCAATATATGAATGATATTCTATGAGATTTTCTGAACGACTTTTGTCAAGTCTATCTAGATGACATTCTCATTTATAGCAAAATGAGAAAGAAACATAGAGATCACGTCAAACTAGTATTGAAATGACTATGTAAAGCTGAACTGCAGATGAATATTTGAAAGTATGAATTCAATGTAGAAGAGACTGTCTTTCTAGAAGTCATTGTATCAGAACTAGATCTTCGTATGAATTTTAGCAAGATGACAATCATAGTCAGCTGAATCACTTTGATCAATCTAAAAGAAATTCAGAGCTTCGTGAGATTTGTTAACTTCTATCGTCGTTTTATTAAGAACTTCTTAAATCTAGTTAAATCATTCACTCAGCTGACTAGAAAGAACATGTCTTTTGTATGAAATGAGATTTGTGTTCAAGTCTTTGACAATCTAAAGAAACAAGTCAGTTTAATCTTAATACTTCATCATTTCAACTTTAAACGACAAGCTATTCTGAAAATCAATGTTTCAAACTATGTAAAAGGTGAAATACTATTTCAGTATGATGATGAGAAAGTTCTTCATTCAGTGATCTTCTACAGCAAAAGTGTTATGAACATGTCTGAATTGATCAGAGTTCAGATCTAATTCTAATCAATTTGATTAAAACAAGTCATGATGCTATGTCTAGTTTGAATCTAGCGCATTTCTTCGAGTCATTCTCAGCACTTCTTCTCGTTGTTCAACACTTTCTTCATTCACTTCTTTCATCATTCTTTTAGACAAACACATCTGACATATTACATCACATCTGTATCGAGCCTAGCGCAGTCTCAAGCCATTATTTATAGAAGAGCTTGCACTCTTTCTCTTCTGTATTCTTAATGT
>JAABUL010006755.1_pt1 | contig 12972 bp, 16 predicted proteins | sample 5559151 | NCBI WGS metagenome assembly JAABUL01 (sample SAMN10711876, study PRJNA513368) | rock metagenome | isolation source: Antarctica rocks | place: Antarctica: Victoria Land, Pudding Butte sud | reverse complement strand
AGGTATTTATTTACTCCCACCTCTTGAACAACCGGTGTCTCACCGGTATAGCATTCAAGAAGAACCCAAGAACAGTCCAACCCCAAGTCTTGAATGCTGCAATTGACTGCCTGTCCTCGGTGAGAATTCAGGGGTGCCTGCCTCCTCGTGCTTGGTAGTTAAGACAGGTGGCAGAATCACACGAAGATCAAACATTTTACAGCACTCGGAAGACGGTTTAACGGCTTCCCAAGACCCCTTCCCTGGTCCTTGAGATGTCTTCGTCTCAGCAACTCAAGCCCGTCGGACCAACCTTGGCCGCCGCCCTCACTAAGGTTAAAGCGGAGCAAGATGCGAAAGAACGCCTTGCCGAACAAACGGATACCCGTGAAGAGCAGGCTGGATCGGCGGAGAAGAAGGCATTGCTCTCACCATGCTCCCAAGCCGTCGAAAGTGGGGACGTGACCCCAGGACACGAAGGGATAAAACGCAAAGACCGAAACACGTATCATCAGCCGCCCGGGGGCTACTTCGAGCCAAGGAAGTAGAGATCCTGAGCGAGAAGTGGAATGCCGCAGCGACGGATCAGGGAGCTCGGGCGGGAGCTGGTGTGGCGGGATACTGGCAATACGTGGTTCAGTGCTTTTGCTAGCACAGGAACAGATTGCTTGACCAACCTGCAAGGAGGTTCCCTAGTTCAACTTCGGACAATCCAGAGTTACAGTAAATCCATCGATTGCTGGGCGTCCGGCATTAACGGACATACGGAATGTCTCAGCAAACCTCGGTCCAGCTTCGGGAAGAGCCCCACTACTGGAAAGCTTCAGTCAGCGATGAACGACTCTGAACTCTGAACATTAAGAGATCAACGAGTTGGCCAAACCGCATTGGGCACTACTGATAAATTGGTCTGAATTAGCTGACTGGGCTTAACCATCTATATCTACCCCTTCGTCACTGCATCTTGTGCAGCTATTAGAGTCTCCCATCGGTTTCCTAGGGATTCAAATATTACTATGTCTACGCGTTATCCCACGACGCTTTCATTCTGGGAGAAAGCGGTACTGATTTATGTCCTGTTGCGCGCTCGTGAGACTTTTGCCTCCGAGCTTTGCCCCTAATTGCTGAAGCAATCGCAGTGGGCTCTGGTGTCGTAGCATTGATCCTCTCCCCTTTTCGTGGGAAGGGTGGTGCTCCGACAGTGTTCACACATGTGAAGCTTGCCATTGGACGGGCACTGTTCCAAGACTTGAGCATTGCTCAAAGCCAGTAGGCTCACTATCCTAAATGAAGTAAGGCATGCACACTGAAATCTTCAGGTACATTACTCCTCCCTTAGAATCCATATACCCCGCGCATGCACAGAAAAAGGGGTTTGTGCCAGAATTTGTGACCATGAAGGATGGCACGAAGGCATATTGGGTGGGAAATTCAAAGAGCAAGAATGTCCTCATATGGTTTCACGGTCCGTACCCTCCCCTCCGAAAGTACGGATTGTGAGCAACCAGAATCTTGCTGACCAGATACAAGGTGGGGGCTATACAATCGCAGCCGATCCAGCCCATCTGACTTTTGCGTCTGTGTTGGTCGAGAACGCGAAAGCCGCAGGCAAAGACCTTGGTGTACTGTTTCTGGCCTACACTCTAGCACCTCACGCTTGCTATCCCCGGCAACTGCAGCAAGGCGTTGAGATACTGCGATACACGCTCGATGAACTTGCCAGAAGCCCGACCAACATTATGATTGGCGGCGACTCTGCAGGTAAGTGCTACGAGCCCCATACTTATCAAATGCTTCTGCAAGCAACTCCACAAGCGGTCATGGGGAAAACTAATCACCTCTTCAGGCGGAAACCTCACTCTTGGTGTCATCTCACACATCCTCCACCCCCATCCCAAATGTCCACCGCTTCCGCTCTCCGCTCCCCTTAAAGGCGCCATTCTCCTAGCGCCCTGGATTTCTTTCCGCACGGATTGGCCGTCAATGAAAGCAAATGCGCAGAAAGACATCATCCAGCCCAGTCTCGGCGAACTATGGTCCGCCAACTTCCTCGGCACGTCGAGCACAGACGAATACAACGAACCTGGCGAGCGCACAGACGAGCAATGGTGGGCTGGTCTGCAGGATGTAGTAGCGGAGATTTTCATCGTGGGAGGCCAAGACGAGATCTTGGTGGAATCGATACGCGAAATGGAAAAGAAGTTGAAGGTAAGCGTCATCCACACCTACAACCTGCGCTGGTTGATCGTGGTGGCCTTTTGCGTCAATTTGGGAGCTTCGAGTCATTTTGATTGCTTCGTACCAGCTAGCTGACTCTTGGGCTTTCTTGATAGGCCGCACATTCCAAGACCACTCTGTTGATAGCCCATAACGAATTTCACGACCAGCCCATGCTTTCCATCGGCACACCAGGAAAAGGTCAGCAGGCCGATGCCATCAAGAACTGGATAACTTCGAGGCTGTAATTCAGCCAAGCGTTCAATAGAACCAGGAAGCCGGCTTGCCATAGTCTATGTTGAACAGCCTCCACGACGGAACCCCGATACATCTTATATAGACAGACCAGACACTTCCTCACAACTCATCCCGCTTCCTCTTCCCAGACCCTGAAACGCGCAACCTGAACAGCCTAATCCCATGCCTCTCCACCTTCGCCGTCAACATTCCCTTAGGCGCTATCGACCCTACCCTCACCCCTAACAACGCTGCATCCCCCATCTTCAGACCCTCCTCATAACTCCTTTTAGTGCTATTGTAACTCATCGTCCCATTCGCCCTGTCCATCACTGTCCCATTGGTCGTCGCATTCCCACCCAGCACCGCCTGCGCCGTCACTTTACTCATCCTGTTTCCCCAGAGATCATACACCTCCCACGCCTGCCCAACCTGCGTCGCCACGCCCTTCGCACTCGTATCACTCTGCAGCACAAAGATCTCCGCAAGGCTCGCATTCATCGTCAGCGCATCGTTCCCCGCATTCACGAGCGCAACCACCCAATCCCCACCCTCCAACTCGCCGACCCAGCAGGAAATACTGCCCTGGCCGTACCCATCCAGCGCAGCGGGATATTCATAAACCTGATTCGCCGCGCTCCCCTTCGGATCCTGGCTCACCGCCAACACCGCCGCATTGGAATAAATACTCAGCGTCTGGGGCGTCATATCCCTCACGTCGGTGCCGATGATCAGCGGGCTCCTGAGGATGGCCCACATGCTGAAATGCAGCACGTACTCGGCATCGCTCATGCCGCCGTTGCCGACCTCCAGCATGTCGAGATCGTTCCACGCGCCGGGCTGCGATTTGGACGGCAGCGGCGCGGCCTTGGCGAGGATGTTGGTGACGGAGCAGTGGAAGCCGGGGAGGGCGCAGTCGTAGGTGGTGCAGGGGCAGGAGGCGTCCGGGCGGGAGAAGGAGTCGTACACGTCGCCGGAGATGCGCCAGCTGTTGGCCATCGTCTGGGCCCAATTCCCAGGGGAGTCTTGGCCCCAGTTGCACATCGAGTAGACGATGGGGCGACCTGTGTTTTGCGCTTCAATGACAGGGATCTTGGGTGGTGGAGTGACGGAACTGCCTTACCGGTCCCGTTCAGGGCTTGCGACATCGCGTCGTAGCGGTTGAATGTTATCAACGCGGTTCCGGATTGGCCTTGGTTGTAGCAGTTGTCGTACTTGAGATAGTCTGAAGCGCTTCGGATCAGCTGCCAAAACTCCCTCCGCAATCCGCCTCTGGGATGGAGGTCTTACCGACGCCCCACTCGGCGAAACTCTTCGCATCTTGCTTCTCATGGCCCAGAGATCCCGCTGCAGGGTCCGCAGATGTCAGCCCCCCCATCTGCGACAAAGTCACCTAGCAGGAAGAGCTCACCATATTGCCCACACGTAAACACGCCCGCACTGCTATACATTCCAAACCCCAAGCCCATCGCATGCAGCGCATCGCCCACAGCCTTCATCCCGCTCGGGAACTTCGTGCTGTTGGCCACCAGCGACCCGTTGGCGTCGCGCCCGGCGGACCAGCAGTCGTCAAGGATGATGTAGTGATAGCCGAGGTCGCGGAGGCCATAGTCGACGATCTTTTGGGCGGTGGAGAGGAGGAGGTTCTCGCTAACGTCGCAGCCGAAGGCGTTCCAGTCATCCTGGCAGGGGAGGTGAGCTTGGGCTGATATGGGCGGGGTTTTGGAAGGGGGGAGAGGGGGTTACCCAGCCCATAGGAGGGGTATTCGCAAGGCCATTGTAGGAGCCAGCAGCCACGAAGGAGGTAGCCCATAGCGCGACGATGGCAAGGAGCTGGGTGAGTTGGAAGCGAGCCATGGCTGTGAGGGAACATGGTGCTTGAGATTGGTCGGGGCTGGGAGGTATTTACGTTCCCTTAGCATCACCTACGACACAGCAGGACTCTTGAGTGATCTGAAGATTGGAGAGAGAATAGGGAAGCTACAACCCGGTCGTGATTGCCAGCTGAGGAGAAGGTACCAACTGGTAAGACGTTATGACGTGGAAAATGCATGGTTAGGGCGAGAATGCGGGGAAAGCTTCAAGGGGATGGAACAGAGGATGTCGGCCGCAGGAACAGGGCTCCCATCAGGACAGGGCAATTGTAAAGTAATTGTGAGGTCAAGTGCTGGATAAGAGGATCAAACACGCAAGAAAGACTCAACAGCTTAGGGAGACATCCTTACCAGCCATAAGATCATCGTGAAAATGTTCGTAGGTACTCAAGGCTCAGTGAGTTAATCCGACAACAGATGGAAATGAAACACAGTGCTGTTGTAAAAGCGAAAGAGCCTATCCTGATGGGCTTCGGATGAAGAGATCTTCTGATCTCGAGTCATGCCCTGCGCGGTGAAGCCATGTCTACCCATATCTGTGAGTAAAAGTTGGAGCGCGTTTTGCACCATGGACATCTATAGCATCTGAACGTTGGATACCTTACATTGATTTTGGTTGTATATGATCTCGAAATCTTCTATCACGAAGAGGAGGCATCGCCGTTGCCTCAGTACTCAGACCTTGTGTCAAAAGTTTTTAAAATTCGCCAGAGGTCTGAGAACTGAGGCAAGCATCGCCGTCCAAATTCTGCAGATCCTGGAATCTCCCAAATCAAATAACGACACGAATATCAGTAGTTGTGTTACCCTATTCGTACAACCGCTTCAGTAACCTACATCAAGATGCGGTCAGTATGATTAGAAATAGATAGTAACATCAGTACGCCTACCACTTTGCTCCCTTTTGTTGCCTCCGTCGCCCGTGCCATCGCCACCCGCAGCAACCGCTTGTGCCGACTTGATGCCCTGCTCATCTCCTCTTAGCTTCTCAAAGTAGGCTTTGATGTCTTCCGCGCCGACAGCTTGCCCGCTTTCCGCAAATGGCTGTAGAAAATTCTTTACTTTGTCCTTGAGGTGGTTGTATACCATGACGCCCTCTGTACCACGTGGTTCTCGTCAGTAATTTTATGGTTGAAGGGCCTCTTCATAAGAGTACGAGAGTGAAGCACGAAGATGGGCTTACCGATAGCTCTGACCCGGTCAACGTTACTCAACGCTGCCTCTCCGCGATCGAGCAGACTGCCGGTGCCAGCACTTCGATTATCTTCATCGCCGTCTTCAGACAATGGCGGTACGTATGACTCTTCTTCATCGAGGAGTTGTGGGTGAGCACTGAGGGATGGGTAGCACGTTGCGCAACGGCAAATATGATTGCGGAAGTCTTGCTTAAGGAACAGAGAGAACTGCCCTAGGGGTGGCGATGGAAGAGAGGAGTATTTGCAGGAATCAAGAGATGTTGGTGGCGCGACCTTGGTCCTTTTGAAGTCAGACTTAGTGGGGAACTCATTTGGACCTTCGGATGCCTTGCGCTTGTTGGATGCGATAGACTGTTCGGATAGTCCTTGGTGCTCGCTGGAAGAGGGTGCGTCGCTGTTCGAAGACAGCTCTAGCTCACCCGGCGCTTGCTGCGTCTCATCGAAGTTGTTTGTGTGCTCGATTCTGCGCTCTTCATGACGCTCTTGCTTCTGCTTGTGAACAGGCGGCAAGAAGCCTTCTGACCCAGCGTAACGTCTCAACCAAGGGTGAACGTCTGCGCATTTGTAACAGATGAACGTCTCAAAAGCATCCTCTTCGGGGAACCCAGGTGGTAACGGGCTTTCATCCTCCCCATCTTCTTCAGCAGCATTCTCTGATTTTGGCTCTGGCTTCGTGCTGTGCGACCAATCTCTGCCAAGCCCGACGATGCACTCCGGATGCCACCAGTCCTCACCGCAACCGCCATCTGCTTCAGTCGCTAGACCTAGACACTGGAACATAGTTCCCTTTTCTACATGCGCGTTATAAATCCCCCCACATCCGCAGAAGCGGTTGCGAAAATTTTGGTTGTACATGTTTCCTTCCGCCGCAGGCTGAGAATGTACCGGGCCTTTAAAACCCGTCGCAGGATCTATCCGTAGTGTACATGACGATTCTGAAGGTAGTCGCGTGCTTCCACAGTCGCAGGTGAAATTACGCCTGTTGAAGAGTTCTACGAGCGTGTGCTCACCATGGCAGGCGATGGAGCATGAGTAGCATACCGCGGCTGGAGTGTAGGATTCCGAGGGAGAGTCTGGAGGCGGACGACATGTCAAACAGGAGTATAGGTTCTGTCGGAGGGGGCCAAGGGATTGTGTGCAATGATCGAATGCCTACGAGTCGTAAGAGGTGTTGGAGTGAGAGGCGAGGTGCGACGTACATAGGGGAGAGCTTCGCGCGCGTCAGCCTCGAGCCGAAGCTGAGTGTCAATATAGCTGGCGAAATGAATCAGCACTGCGACTGCCTTGAGGTCTAAGGTTTCATGGTCAAGGCAGGGTCAGATGAAATGAAGATAGTTCCATACTCTGAAGCTGTCTGCGAGTTAGGATGAGGATCGCGATCTTTTTGAGATTTGTGGCTCAGATCATTGTTCAGTCCTATCGCAGATACAGTAGTGTCGTCCATCGTTTCTCCTTGATGATAGGGTTCTTCTCACTTGTATATCGAAGACGTAGAGACGGAACGAGACTCGATGTCGTGGAAAAGCCGCGTGCACTTGCCTTTTAGAAGAAACCACTTTACGCGCTCTCTTGGCGTTTTCTTGGCGCGTTGAGCGCGTCAACCCTTGGATGGTCAAGCGCTTTCATTTCAACGTCCATTCTCTAAGTTGATCTCACAGTCAGACGTTGTCAAGTGTTCCCCTTCAAATCCAATGAGGTACGCCCTGCTTCTTCAAAACAGTCAAAGTCAAAATATTCCATGTAAAGCATCTAACACGGCACAGTTCCCCACTACGACCGAGTATGTCTGCGGCGAACCGTGGCGCGACTGCGCGCAATGGTCGCAAGCGTTCGAGAGAGGCAGACGATGACCTGGGTTCATCGTCAGCTGCTCCTCCTTCAAGCCGTGAGTGCTGGTTCCTCTGCCGATGTGATGGGTATTGACATACTTCAGCACCACCCTCCTCACCTCCAGTCCTCCCTATGGATGACGAAGATGATGCAGACGAATTGGGCTTGGAGAGGGAGTCCGTTGGTGACATCGATGATGCAGATGAGATGGCAGAAGACGAAGACGGAATCGATTTGTTTGCTGATAATTTCGAGCGCGATTACCGCCAACGAGAGGACGATGCCTATGCTGGCGCAGACATTGACGATGAAGGCGAATTTGATGACCTTGATGTGGCAACGCGACGACAATTGGAAGCTCGATTGAACAAGCGCGATCGAGAACTAGCTAGACGACAACGTATGCCAGCTGCATTTCTGCAAGATGAAGATGAGGATGCGGAAATGGACTTGACGCGCCAACCTCGGCGAAGAAGGCATCACTATGACGAGGACCAAGAGGACGAAGACATGGCGGACGACATCATGGAAGAAGAGCTTTCGCTTGAGACGTTGCAAGATGTAAAGGCCTCGAGCCTTACAGACTGGGTGGCTCTTCCTGCTGTTCATCGCACCATTTTCCGCGAGTTCAAGTCCTTTCTTACCGAATATACCGATGCCAATGGCGTCTCCGTATACGGCACTCGAGTTCGAACGCTGGGAGAGATCAACGCAGAGTCCCTCGAAGTCTCCTACGATCACCTAGCCTCTTCGAAAGCAATCCTAGCATACTTCCTCGCCAACGCTCCCGCAGAAGTCCTAGCTATCTTTGATCAAGTGGCTATGGATGTTACTCTTTTACACTACCCCGACTACGAACGGATTCACTCAGAGATCCACGTTCGCATATCTGATCTTCCCGTCCACTACACCCTGCGCCAATTACGCCAAACGCATCTCAACTGCCTTGTCCGCGTTACAGGCGTGGTAACTCGCCGTACAGGCGTCTTTCCCCAACTCAAATATGTACGCTTTGACTGCACGAAATGTGGAATAACACTAGGTCCCTTCCAGCAAGAGTCCAACGCTGAAGTCAAAATATCGTACTGCCAGAATTGCCAATCACGCGGTCCATTCACTCTCAACTCCCAACAGACCATTTATCGTAATTATCAAAAGCTTACGCTCCAAGAGTCCCCTGGCACTGTCCCTGCCGGCCGCCTTCCTCGTCACCGTGAAGTCATACTTCTCTGGGACCTGATCGACAGCGCCAAACCCGGCGAGGAGATTGAAATTACAGGCATCTATCGTAATAGCTACTCCGCCCAGCTCAACAACAAGAATGGCTTCCCTGTCTTTGCCACTATTCTCGAAGCAAACCACGTCATCAAATCACACGACCAACTTGCCGGCTTTCGCCTTACCGAAGCGGACGAGCGCAACATCCGCCAGTTGTCACGGGACCCACATATCGTAGACAAGCTTATCGCCTCCATCGCTCCCTCCATTTACGGTCACACGGACATCAAAACCGCCGTTGCCCTCTCCCTTTTTGGCGGCGTGAGCAAAGTGGCCCAGGGTAAACTCAACATCAGGGGCGACATCAATGTCCTCCTTCTCGGTGATCCTGGAACCGCAAAATCCCAAGTGCTCAAATACATCGAGAAGACCGCGCACCGCGCCGTTTTCGCCACAGGTCAAGGCGCCAGCGCCGTCGGTCTCACAGCCTCCGTGCGAAAAGACCCTCTGACCGCAGAATGGACGCTCGAAGGCGGCGCCCTCGTCCTCGCCGATCGCGGAACCTGCCTCATCGACGAGTTTGACAAGATGAACGACCAGGACCGCACCAGTATCCACGAAGCCATGGAGCAGCAGACCATCTCCATCAGCAAAGCCGGCATCGTGACGACACTGCAGGCGCGTTGCTCCATTGTGGCGGCGGCCAATCCGATCGGTGGGCGGTACAACAGCACCGTCCCGCTTGCGCAGAATGTTGAGCTTACAGAACCCATCCTCTCGCGATTCGACATCATGTGCGTTGTCCGCGACACGGTAGATCCGGCTGAAGACGAGCGGCTTGCCAACTTCGTAGTCAAGAGCCACGGGCGCGCACACCCGGCTGCGAATTCGATGGATAATAACCAGAACGCCATGGATGTAGAGCATGAAGCGCAAGTCCGAGGCGAGGCGAGCAATGGTGGCGAGCCGGCGCAGGAAGAGGGTATTGACCAGGAGTTGCTAAGGAAATACATTCTGTATGCGAGGGAGAGGTGTCGACCGAAGCTGTATCAGATTGATCAGGATAAGGTGGCGAGACTGTTCGCAGATATGCGGAGGGAGAGTCTTGCCACTGGTGCTTATCCAATTACTGTAAGTCCTGGACCCCCCTCTCGTGCCCCTGTACCTTCTTGTACTCGTTGCGATGCAGTAGAAATTTCAGTGGGAGCGTTTGTTGACAATACCCCAGGTTCGCCACCTCGAAGCCATCATCCGCATCAGCGAAGCCTTCTGCAAGATGCGTCTCTCCGAGTACTGCACCTCCCTAGACGTCGACCGCGCCATCGCCGTGACGGTCGACTCGTTCGTGAGTGCCCAGAAGGTCAGCTGTAAGAAAGCGTTGAGCAGGGCCTTCGCGAAGTATGTTTTCTCCTTCTGCCCCTTTAGCGCTTGGTGCTAACCACATGGCTTCAGGTATACGCTTAGCCGTCCGGGCAAGCCGCAGAGTCAGAGCCAGAGGAGAAATGGGGTCAGAGCGGGAGGCAGTGGGCCGAGACCTACGGCTGTGATGGCTTAGTGTGATTGGGACGTAGGGAGTTGGGAGGATGTGCGTCAAGGCAAGACAGGCATGAGTGAAATCCTCCGTTGCCTGTGTGGGCCGTCGAGCGTATTTGAGAGTCCACTGCTGGGTGGCGTCAAGGGCGGGCCTCGGTGAGGCGTAAGGACATCCTCTGTATTACATATGATAGCTTGTTGGACGCTATTCAATCCTTTGACCTTTTTCGTAAGTATTCCGCTCTCGTGCTTTTGGGGACTTCTCTGCTTTGTTATTCGGTATACGGGACAGAACATTCTTATGATGACTGTGTTTCAGTCTACCATTGATCAGCGGCTTGATGTCTACGACAGTACCTAGATAACGAATTCCCACCACGACTAGCATGAATCTGCCGTCCAAGGCACCTGCGAGGGTCATTCCCAATGAAAAGTCTGCCAAGTACAAGGGCCTGAGACCGTAGCTCTCAAGCACGACCCAGAGCTCGAGGGTAGGTGCAGACACCGCATTCTAAGAATCACTTTCGTTGCTCCCATCATGAATTCACTAGAGGTTTTACTCTTCTCTCTTCCTCGATTCCGAGTACCAATTCTTCTCTGTCCCATCATCTCCACCCCCTTTCTTGCTACGCAAACACAATCAACTCCTCATACCGAACCCTCATCCAGAACCCTCCCACTTCCAGAACCGCCTCCACGACCGCCGAGGATCCCTGCTCGCGCGTGACGTTATAGCGACGACCGACAAATCCTGGCTGAAGATGCGGTCGGACTGGCGCATCGGGCCCCAGATCAAGCGCGATTCTGGTTACGGCTTCCAGGCACAGATGGGCTGCCTCCTGGGCACGCTATTCCGTGGCGTAGGCGCCCAGGATGCCTTTTGAGGGGGTGATGGCGTGGTCGTTGTTGGTTTCGTAGGTTAGGACCCAGACGGTGGAGTTGGGGGGAGTGGGGGGCATGGTGGTGTTGCTTGCGGGGGCGTTGGGGTGGATGGAGGACTGGTGGTTCTGGGTTTGATGATGGGGGGTGCGTGGTGTGGAAGGAGGGGAAGGAAGGCATGGGAGTTGGGATATATATGTAGATTGGTGAGCGTAGGGATGGGGATCAGGTCGTATCGACGTGGCGGTACAGGATACATTCAAGAAGGCGAAGTGCAGGGTGCACCTCTTCCAGGAAACGATCAAACGACAGATGTTGATGCGTACAGCGAACAACAGAGATCTCGGCACATACAAGAAAGCTCACGCATTGACCAGCGAAGCATGGAAAACATACCTGACAGATCATTGCTCCGCTGTCCTCCCATCAGCAGGCGACCAGGTGCATAGACCCTGTGAGACACATGTCCGGAGCAAGATGAGGAGAACACCAGGACTTCCAAGGAAGGATTCCCTGGCAGACGACTTATCAAGACTCAGGCACATCTTGAATCTCCGTAGCTCGCTAGCTCGACCCAAGTCCCCCCAAGCAGGAACGAACCTCCTCTAGTAGGTCTTTCTAGTCGTTCCACATGGTTGATCAGCTAGATCAGAAAGTCAGTCTCGCTCCCGGTCTCATCTCTTCATCACAATCAAGCCTCATCCGTACCTTTTCATCCCCCACTCACTGCGCCAGCATCCCCCCATCGACCGGCAAAGCCACCCCTGTCACCCACGCCGCATCTTCACTCGCCAGGAACAGTGCTCCCTTTGCTACATCCTCCTTGTCGCCCCATGTTCCCCACGGTGTCAGATTCATGAGCCGATCGCTGTCTTCCTTGGTATTGAAGAGCGCGCTGGTCATTGCTGTTTTAGTGACTAGAAAAGCAGAAGTAAGTAAACCACGATACCGAGATCCTGCAAGAGGTGTTTCAAGAAGAACGGCGAAGGCAAGAAAGGAGGGGGACCTACAGCCCGGGCATAGAGCATTACAGTGAATCCTATCCCTGGCGTAGTCAATTGCGACTTGTTTCGTTAGGTTGACGATTCCTCCCTTGGAGGCGCAGTAGCCAGCTAAATATCGGCAACCAGCCACGTTAGCTTATCGAGCACCAGTCTGTCTTGGTTTTCTATGAAGAGCGCCGAGGCATATCGCCTTGCATCAATACCTATCATTGGACGTATGAAGGAACCCACCTGCACCGTTGCTGAAGCCAACCAATCCTAATATACTAGCCGTGTTCACAATGAACCCTCTATGGCCGCTAGGAGTAAGATCTTGCTTGAGAAATTGGCGGCAGGCGAATTTGCAGCCGAGATATACGCTGCGAAGGTTCACTCGTCTGAAGATGGATTATCAATGATGCTGTCTTGAGTTGCCGAACAACGAAGTGTTGAACAGAGTGTCCAAGCTTTTCTATAGCGAAGAGGGGCAACGGTCACGGATGTGAGAGACTCACATCATCTTATCCCATACGTCCTCTTCTAATTCATGGATCTTGATACCCTCCGCTCCCAGTCCAGCGTTATTGACCATGCTGATTCACCCAATAAGTTAGTCGAGATATCTCCAGAATAGATAAACGGATTGAATCCTCTTGATGATACAAGGTTCCGAGACCCTGCTCCCTGTAACGCGATAGAAATCAAATTGATAATAGGAAAGAGCATGAGAAGATAGAAAACAAATATAGACGTACATATCCAGCCTTCCCTCTTTCTCTACGGCGAACCCTACTGCCCTCTCCACGTCCTCCCCCACTCCTACATCAGTCCTCACATAGACCGCCTTCCCTTCCCCGTAATTCTTGCATATAAGCTCATGCGTTGAGTAGTCAGCGTCCGCGTCCGCACCCTGTGCTGCTTCAGATTTCAGATCTGCGCATACGATCAGAGAGGTGCCTTCTGAGGCGAATAGCAGTGCAATAGCACGGCCGACGCCGGATGAGGAGCCTGTAATTAGGGCGACCT
>JAABUL010006753.1_pt1 | contig 12974 bp, 1 predicted proteins | sample 5559151 | NCBI WGS metagenome assembly JAABUL01 (sample SAMN10711876, study PRJNA513368) | rock metagenome | isolation source: Antarctica rocks | place: Antarctica: Victoria Land, Pudding Butte sud | reverse complement strand
ACAACAATATTACAATTGTAATAATATTATTTTATATTAATAGTAAACTAATAGCAATACTAGTTTACTATAATAGAAAACAAATAATATTAAATATTGTTGTACAATAATAGTAATAATAGTAAATTAATTAAATAGCAAATTTAATAGTTACTATCGAATTTGTAATCTTATTATAATATTATTGTAATTTTATTGTAGTTTTACTATTGTTTTGCAATTGTTAAATAGTAATATTATAGACAAAATATTATATAAAGATAGCAATATTACTATTGTTACTATATAGAAATCTTTTTTATATTATAGTATTATAGCTATTATTATCTATAAATATACTATTTCTTAATTATATTTTAACAAATATTTTTACTTTTTTTTTATCAATTCGACTTATTAAATATAAACAAAAGATAGAGAAAATTATAATAAAAAATTAACAATTTGTTCTTTAGGCTGACCGTTCGGGTCGGTTTTTCCCCGAAATCTATAACCCGACCCGAAAGTTATACCTAATTAGGTCAAGTTTTAACCTAATATAGTTAGTATTTTCATAATTTATGCAATTCGGTTCCAACTGTTGGAACCGAACGGTCAGTCTATTTGTAGATAACTTGTACATTAATTTTTTTAAATTTTAAAATTTTAAAACAAAATCTATTACTAATATTATATAGTTTTTTTTTAATTTATTGCTTCTTTTATTATTTTATAATTTAAATAACAAAGAAATTGTAGATTTTATATTAATAGCAATAAAAGAAATATTAAGCAATACAATTTTTAATATTGTTAATTTTTATAGTATCTTTAATATTGTATATATATTGTCAATTGTTTCTATTAAAAACTTTTTTAGTTTACAATATTATAAAAAGTAATTAAAATTTACTAATTAATATAAATTAATTTACAATATTATTTAATATATTTTATATTAAAATTTAAAATTCCTAAACTATATTTTTTATTATATATTAACAAAAGTTGTTGTAAAAATAGATATTAAAAATTAAATTTATTTAATTTTAAATATTGTTTTATTTATAAATAATTGTTTAGTACAAATTTATAAAAAAAAAGTATTGCAAATTAATAAAAAGAATTTTCTTATATATTATATAATTGTAATTTTTCTATATTTATTTTGCGTTTGTTGTTAAATAAATTTTTTTTTATAAAATTTAGACAATTGTTTTCGACAATTTTTAAAATTTTTAATAAAATAAAATATACAAAATTTTAAGTTTTTGCAAGCTCAAATCTTATATACTATGTTATTATATTTCTAGTAAAGAGATATTTTATAAAATTAGAAAAAATTGCGTTGTCGATTATTAATTTATAATTTTTTTGTTAGTATTAATTTTAATAAGAGATTAAGTTAAAATTAATATATATTTTATTTCTTTTGCTAAAATATTAATATTTATAACAATAAAGTATACTTAAACAAAATTTGCAAAATAAAAATTAAGATAAAAATTAAGAAAAAAAAGAAGACTTTGGAATTTGTTTTTTTTAAATTTTGTAATCTTGATTTTCTTTTAGTACTTTCTTCGATATCGATATAAATAGAATAGATAGAAATTCTAATTTTAATTCTATTTTAAATTTCGAATTAACAATAACAAAGAGAACTTTAGTTAGTATATTTTTTTTTACTCTTCTTATTGCTGTTGTAAAAGTTTTTTTTTTGTTAATTTTAATTATATTGTTCTCTATTTATGTTTTTTACTTTTTATTTAAGAAGTTGTAAATAGTTTTCTTAGATATATTAGAAAGATCTTTCTTAGATATTTTTTGTTTTAATAGAATAGTATATTTTATTAGATCTTAATAGATTTTTCTAATATTTAAAATTATTATATATAATTTATCTAAATCGATATAATATTAATTGTTGACTAAAATATTAAAACAAACAATAATATTTAATATCTCGATAATAGTTCGAAGTAAAAAGATATTATTTTTTATTACTCTTTTTATAGATTATAAATAACTAAGTCGAAATTAGTTTATTGTAGTATAAATATATAATATAAGTAGAACTAGAATTGATATTCGATTAGATTTTAACAATAATTATAAATAAATATAATAGATAAAATTTTAAATTCGAGACTATTTTAAAAAAAAATAAAAGTTTTGAAATTTTTTAAAATATATAGAGTTGCTTTTTTTGTTAAATATAGTTGTTATTAGAAAGTTTTGCAATATTTGTTTTAAATTGTATTATTCGCAATAAAATATATTGTATATTTTATTATATATAAGATTTAAGATTAAACAAAATCTAGTAATAACAAATAATTAAAGTTTAATATTTTTATTATATAAATAAATTTGTTAATACTTTTTTACAAATTATTTTGTATATTTTGTATATTTTTTTTTATTGTTTTTTTATAATATTTGTTTTTGTTTACTATATTGAATTTTAGATTGTCTCTATTTAATTTAAAACAAAAACAAGATCGATATTTTATAGTAATATTGTATTAAGCGAATTTACTATTGTTAATTTGCTAAAATATATTTTCAATTAATTCAATAGCAAAAATATATATAAAGATAGATTTTTTGTTAATTTTTAGATTTGTTATATCGCAATTTAGTTATTTAATAAATTTGAAAAAAACTTCTACAATAGTTTTAACTTTGTTTTATAAAATTTTAAAGTAAGAGTAAATATATTAACTATTTTTTGTTATTTCTTATAGACTAAGTACGCTAAGATTAGATAGAAAACTTTTAATATATAATATATATTTCGATATATATCGAAGTTGTCAATAAATAAAAAATACAATAAAAATATATATAAGATTGTAAAAAATTGTTTAATATATTAACAATTAAAATATATTATTTTTAGTTTAGCTCAAATAAAATATAGACAACGCAATAGTTTAATTGTAGATAATATATTAATTATTTGTTAAATAAAGTAATTTTTCTCTATATATAACTCTAGTTTGTTATTTTTGTTGTAGTTATAATTAAGAAGATATTTAATATAATTGTTAATTTAATTTATATCGATTTTTAAAAATACATTTTTGAAAATAAATAACTTATTTTCGATATAATTTAAATCAAGATTTTGTAATATTAGATATTAGCTATTTACTACAACTTATACAATAACTATAATATTATTTATTATATTTGTATTGCTACAATAATCTTAATCTATAAAAAAAATTCTATCTATAATATATAAATCTAATTTAAGAGAACTTATAGTAATATATACAATGTTTTCGAATATAAAAAGATTATTTTTTTAACTATAGCAAATATCTCTAAATATTAATCGAATAGACAAATTCTATATTTAAAAATATTAAAATTTTGTAGATTTGTTGATATATATAGCTATTTTAAAGTGTATTTTCTCGCGAAACTTAATCGCAAAGAGTATATTGTATATTAAATTTATAAAATTATATTAGTATTGTTAAAAGACACAATAAATAGTTTGTTGTTATATTTAATTTTTTTGTTAAACAACAAATAAAGATTGCTTCTTAATAGTAACTAGTAAAAATTTTCTTATTAATTGCAATAATAGTATTTGTCAATATATTTAGCGCTTCAAAATATCTAGCTTTAATAGTAATAAATATATAGAGTTAGTATTTTTTTTATTTGAAAAAAACTTTCTCTATTTTAACAAAAGTAGAATTATTTTTTTTAGTTTTATATATTTTGTTTGTAAATCTTTATATCTCTTAAAGTAGAAATTCAATACTATATATAATAGCAACAATATTGTATTTTCTCTCTTTTGCTATTTTACAATTTTATAGAAAGATATCTTAAAAAATAATTGAAATTAACAATTAGATAAAAAGAATTTGTATAGATGCAATACAAATATAGATAATAAAACAACAAAAAAAAGATAAATATAATAGATTTGTTATTACTTTTGTTTTTGTTTTTAATATTAATATAATATTCTTAAAAAGTAAAAGATTAAGAATCTTAAAAAATATTGTAATTGTTATTGCTCTATATTATAGAACAAATTAGTCTCCATCTTATTGTTAAAAAGATATTTATAATAAAGAGATTGTTATTAATTGCAAACAATTTATTTGATTGCGCAAAGTTGTTTGCACTAATATAATTTAATATAAGTTTATTTGTGCTAATATTTTTGTTATATTTATGCTCGTTATTATTTGTTCAAATATTAATATTGTTCTTTATATACAATAATATTCTACTTTGATTAAGAAAGTTTTTTCTTGCTTTAATACTATAATTATTGAAGTTGTCTTCTAAGTTATAGTTAATATAATTTTGATAAAAGTTTTTTTTAGTCTTGTTACTATAGTTTGTTTCGAACGCACAATTAATATTTTCTTAACTCTTTTGCTAGTTGTCGAGTATAGATATACTATTTTTTGATTTCTTTTTATTTATATCTCGAATCTAACAAATAGATAAAAATAATTAAAATATATATTTTTAACAATAGCTACAAAAGAGAATTTATCTTTTTTATTAAACTTGTTGTCGACTTTTTAATTAATAATATTTAGAAGATTAATTTTGCAAAATTTAATTGCTATTAAAAGATAATAAATAATTAAAACTATTCTTGAAATAACAAAAGAATCAGATTGCAATTGCAATATTTTTAGAATAACAAAAGAATTAGATTGCAATTGTAGTGTTCTTAAAAGATATATATATCTTATTTTCTTAATATATTTATAAGCAAGACAAACAATAAAAAACTTTTACAATTAGTTAAAGAAATATATAATTATATTAAATAATTAAAAATAAATTAATTTATATTAGTTACTAGAATATATTGTAGTTTGTAGTTGTCTTTTTTGATATATTTTGCTATTTTTTAAAATAGCTTTTAGAATATTAAACTTAATATCTTGTATAATCTAATTCTAGAATTTTGTCTATTGCAACAACGTTTTTTATATCTAGAGTTTTCTTTAATTGTTGCAATTTAAGAATTTCAAAAATCTCTTTTTTATTTAAACAAATTCTATTGTTTAATTAGAGATTTGTATAGTTTTATAAATATTTAGAGAAATAAAAGAAAAGAAATATAGAGAACAATAACTACAATAGTTGAATATTTAAATTTATATATTGCTAAATTAGAAAATATGGTTGTAATATTTTGCTCTATATTTTTTAACTCTAAAATTTTATTATTTTGTATCTAATTTAAGTTTTGCAGTTTTTGTTTGTCTCTTTGTAGTTTTGTAATTTTTGCTATTAGTTGTATTATCTTTTTCTTCGATATAAATTGTACAATTGTAAAAGATTTTCTCGATTCTATTGTAAAAGTTAAAGAACGCGTGTAGAATATATAATGCGTAATATTTGTTTAAAAGAGTACAAAAGATTGAAATAAAGTCTAGAAATTTAATAGCAATAGAGTCTAGTAATAAAGATAAAGATAATATAATCAAAAATTTGAAAAAATAAGAATTATATTTTAGCGATTTATAAATTTATCTTTTTATTGTTTGTTGAAATTAATATTAAATTACACAACAAAATAGTTACAAAATAGATATTTAATAAATTAAATTACTAAATACTAAGAGAAATCTATTATATTGCAATTTTCTTGTCTATAAATATCTTTTACGAATTGCTTGTTCAAAATTGTCTATTAGAAAAAAAAATTACTTGTCTATTTTAGCTAGCAAGTAGATAGTAAAAAACAATAATATCGAATTAATAACGCAATTATAGACTATTAACTTCTATCGAATTATAGCTTACCCCGAGTGCAGATTTTCTATTCGGGACAAGCTTATTTCGGATAGAAATTTCTATTCGAAATAAGCTGTGTTTATACTTAGCTTATATTTAGTATAATTATATCGAATTGTAGAAATTAATAGCAATCTTTGTTTGCAATCGAAATACTAAAGTTGTATAAAATTTGTAATATACAATTAATTAGTTTAAAAACAAGATTTATATACTGCAAAATTATATTTTGTTATAGTATAAATTATTTTTAGATATAGTATAAATTCGATATAGTTTTATATTTGCGCAATTCAACTATTTGTTTTGTATATATATTATACTCAAACTTAGTTTATATTTAATTCAAATCTTAATAGCAATATATTTTTTAATAGTGTTATCAATTTTTTTGTTTTCGAAGTTTCTATATTTTCTAACAAAAAAAATTCTTTTATATTTAAGAATTTTGCAAATCAAAATTAACAAGCAATTTCGCAATAAATAAATAGAATTAAGATTTATTCTATATTTACTATATATTAGATATTTGCTAAATATATAATTTAATTTCGAATTTTAACAATATTAATACTATTAAGTCCAATATAATACTAAGTAATTAAAATATTAACAAAAATATTTCTATAAACAATTAAGAAAATTAAAATATATTAAACAATTAAGATTTTAATAGTTTTAACGAACTATTATTTATAAAATTTAAGAAAATAGATTCTTTTTTATACTTTATATTTATTATATATTAAGCTAATATTTATTATATATAGAATTTTATTAATATTTATAAAATTGCAATTATTTTCGAAAAACACAATTAAGTAGTTGTATTAAAAATGCAAAACTATTACAATATTTTAGTATATTTATATATATATTTAAAAAGAATTCTTTATTTTGTATATAGAAAAAATACAATATTAGTTAAGATCTTAATTAATATATCTATTAAAGCGTTAATTAACAAATATATATTTAATATATATTTAATTTAAGTAAAATATAATCTTAATTTATATTAAAACTAGATTTAATTTTTTGTTGTTGCGATTAACTTTAAAATTACTTAGATTATTATTTTTTTCTAAATAAAATAAAATAAAATAAAATAAACAAAATTTAATATTAAAACTTCAAATATTTCGAAATCAAGTATTGTAAATATATTTATTTAAATATACTATATATATATTTAGTATACAATAGAGTTAAACTTAAGAATATTAACAATTTTTAATAATATTTTACTTAATTAATATATATAAATTTATTAAATTAAATACTTTCTACTTTTCGATATAGAATTATAGTATACAAATCGAACTATTAACGCAAACTTAGAATATATTAATTTTAATTATTTTTGCATTTTAATAGACTATAAATTACAACAATATATAAAAAATTATATTTTTATTAAATATCTAGTTTTTAGAAATTCTATTTGCAATTAATTTTATTCTAATACAAGTTTAGTATATATTAAATATATATAGAATTTAATTGTTTTTAAAAAAATAACAAAATTAAAATTAATATATATAATATATAATTAAATATCTATATTTTTGTTAATTAAGAACAATTTCTATTTTTTATACTAATTGTATACAAAAATTATATTTATTATCTACTATATTCTATTAAAATATTTTGAAAAATTGTCGATAATATAATTGCAACAATTAAACAACAAAATTTACTATTTTTAAAAACGTATAAACTAAGCTTATATCTAGTATATATATTATTTATACTAAATATTTTATAGAAAATTTTGCTATTTTTTCTATTATATTTAATTTATATACAAAATATAGCAAAATTGCTTTGCACTATATATATAATAATCTTAATATAAAAAATTGTATAGCAATATTAATTTGTAAACAAAAATTTAAGAAATTTTCTATTAAAATAATTTTAAAAGATTAATTTATATTTAATTTAAATATTGTATAAATTTAGTTTATAATCTATAGAAACTAAACAAAAATTTGTTTTTAATTAATTGTATTTTTTAGAAAAATAATAGATTAAAAGTATTATCTATTTTAACAAAAAATTTTAACAATATATTGTTGTATACTATATTTATAGTTAAATTAAGATTTTTATAAATTAATTATATTTTAAGATAGATTTTATATTTAAATAGATTTAAAACAAAATAAATCTATACAATATTTTAAGTTAAAACAAAAATTATTATTGTAAATTTAATATATATATAATATATATTAAGTATATACTTAAATTGCAATAGAAATTAATATCTACTACTATATATAAATTAATATAGAAACTATTAAAAATTATTATATAATATTTATTAAAATATTTAAAGTATTAAAAAAAGTTGTTTATTAAATTTTTTTAATTTTTTATATTAATTGTAAAAACAAAAAATTGCAAACTTTTATAATAAATATAGACAAAAAACAAATTTAAAATATATTTAGTATATACTAGAATTATATAGATATTACTAATATTTTGTCTAGAATTTAAAAAATATTTTTACAATTTTAACAATTTTTAAAAGTAATTTAAATATCTTAAATATATATTAATTTTTTGTCGAGTATATTCTAAATATAATTTTCGAAAATATTATTTTAATTATTTAACAATTTATTTTATTAATTAATTTTAAAAGATTAAAACTATCAACAAACTACTACAATATATAGATAATATAAATATATTATATATTATGTTTTAAATTTAAAATATAGATTAAATATCAAAAAACAAAATAAATTTTTGTCGAACTATATAAAGAGAAATTAAAGATTTCTTTGTATTAATAGATACTAGCTTGCAATTATACTAATATAGAAAAAAACAATTACTTTTAAAACAATAAATTTGCAAAACAAAAATTATTATTACTTGTTTTTATATTTAGATAGAACTTATATTTGTTCTAAACTATATTTATATTAATTATATAAAAAAATAAGAAAATATACTATTAAAATATTTAAAAAGAACAATTTTAAAACAAAAAGAGATATTTTATCTATTTAATACAATTGCAGTAAATTTAATTGTATTGTTGCTTAACTAATTAAAAAAAAAATACAATTAATTTATATTTAATTTAACTTAATAATTAATTAAATTATAAATAAAAAAGATCGAAGAGTTGCAAAATATTGTTGACAATATTTATATTTTTTTTTAATTTAGAAAATTCTTATATAATACTTTTTTTTAATAGATTTAATTCTAAGTATAAATTTGATACAAATATAGTATCTAAATTTAATAGCAAGATTTTTTATATATTTTAAAATTGTAACTTAAAAATTACTAATTTAATAAAAAATTAATATCGAGTATTAACTCAATATATATTAGATAAAAATTCTAAAATATTTTTTCAAATATAGCAATATATAGAGATATTATTTAGAAAAGATAGATATCAAATATCTGCTCAATATATATTAGATAAAAATTCTAAAATATCTTTTTTAATACAACAATATATAGAAATACTATCTAAAAGAGATAGACGTCAAATATTTGCTCAATATATATTAAATAAAGATTCTAAAATATCTTTTTTAATATAACAATATATAGAGATATTATCTAAAAGAGATAAATATTAAATATCTACTCAATATATATTAGATAAAAATTCTAAAAAAAAAATTAATATAACAATATATAGAGATATTATCTTAAAAAAATAGATATTAAATATTAATATAATATATATTGTTGTCTAACTTAAATAAATATAAATCAAATTTAAATTTTATAAATAATATATTAAAATCGAGCAAAGAATACAGAGCAATATTATCGAAATATTAAATTAAAAATTAAATATAAAAACAATATATACGATATACAATATATATATTAAGAATATAACAAATTTCTACAAAAGGAAAAGAAAAAACTAACAAAAAAAGTTATTAAGTTAAAAAAATTTAATATTATTAACAATATAAAATATATTTTAAATATAATTTTATTATAAATAAATTAACAATATCTATTAAGTAATTAAAACAACAACAAAAATAAACTAGTTTATAAATTTATATTTTTGTTTTACAAATACTGTATAATATTAATAATTTAAAAACTTTTGTTTAAATTCGAAAAATTATATATAAATCTAATATATATCGAATTTATATTAAATATTTATTTGAAAAAAGATTTACTATTTTATTAAAAAATTCGAAATTAAAAAAAATAATTGAAAACAAAATTATATATAAGATATTTGTATTATTTGTAAAACTAATAAATACAATAATATAACAAACTATTATAGTTGTTTATTTAGTTTTGTTTTATAAAAAATAATATTTAGAATAAAAGAAGTAAATACAAAATTAGAATAATAAATAGAATAAATATATAGCAAATATAGACAAAATACAGATTTAATATATATTTAAATATAATTAAAAAAAGAATTTTAATTTAGAATTAAACAATATATATAGAGATTTTATATTAAATATAAATTGTATTTTATTTTAAATTAATTTGCAAAAAAAAATTCTATTAAAATATAGCTGTTGCAGCAGCTATATAGAAGCAAAATATATAATAAATATTAATTTATTTATATTAGATCGAAATCGAAAAAACAAATATTTAATTATCTATATTATATATACTAAATATAATAGAAAATATACAATTAGTTAAGACAAATTAGATTATCAAATATAGTATATACTAAATCTGATATTTAGTAAAACAATTTTAAATTTTTTTTATTGCTAATTTGTTCTGATTTATACTTAGTATATATTTAATATATATAATAAAAAACAATCTAATCTTTGTTTTTTTTAATTATAAATATAGTAATAGTTTTTGCAGCAACTGTATTAGCTAAGTATAAATTTAATATAATTTTAATATAAAAAGAAAAATAATTGTATTAATTTTTGTTATTAATAGAGATAAATCTATTTAAAAAAGAATTAACTATATATAAATATAGTATAAATATAATATAGATATAATATAAAATTGCAAACAATATCTTATTTATTTTTGTTACAAGAATATTAGTTAAAATATAAATATTTGTTAAGTTAAAATTAGTATAGTTTTAGTATAATAAATTAGCAAACAAAATTTGTTTTTGTTTAAATTAAAAAAAGTATTGTAATTTTTTTCTAAATATATAATAAATATAAATATAATATATATAATTTTTAGACTTTTTTATTAGAGTCGACTATTGTATTTGATTTTTTACTATTATAAGCAGCTTTTTTTAATTAGCTATATATATACTAAATATAAATAAAATATAAATTTTTGAAAATTTTCGAAATCTTAAATATATTACTATTATAAGATTTTTTTTCTTTTTTATATTTTTTTAATATTAGTATATATTTAGTATAGACTAAACTTAGAATATAATTAAATAATCTATTTAAAAATTTAATATTTGTAATAGATATATTAATCTATATATAGATTACATATATACTAAATATAGATTAGTATAATAGAATATATAAAAACAAACTTTTTTGTTAAAATACTAATATAATATTGAGAGTAAATTAGTATAAATTTAGTATATTTTAAAACTAAGCTAAAAATATATTTTTTACAAATATTTATTAAATTAAAAAAAAAAATTTAAAAAAAAATAACAAACAATAGTTAATTAGTAATTTTGATAATTATATTAATACAAGTCTAATATTAGTCGAGTCTATATATAATTAATATATTGTTAAAATTTTAAATAATAAAATAAGTATTTGTATATATAGTATAAAAACAGAAAAGATAAAAGATAGATTAAATATATAACAAATATAAAATAAGTTTATTTTGTAATAAAAATATATATTAAAAACAATTGTAAATTTCTAATTATAATAATTGTTTTATATAAATTTGATATATATTTAATATTAATCTAACTTACGCAATATACTCTATATTGTTTATATATTAATAGATAATTATATTAACAATATATATATATTTATATAAAATATAAATTTAGTTTAAACAAAATTTATAAAATTATATTTCGATTCTGTAAAGTAGTTTGTATTTTGCTATTTTTTAAATTTAATCTAAAATTTTAAAATACTAAATTAGTATAAACTAGATATATATTAAATATAAAAAAAAAAAAAAAAATTCAAAATAATATATATTTGTAGAAATATTTTTGTATCTGAATTTGAAATTGTATATATTTAGTTTATATATTATATATAAATAATTAAGATATTTGTTTATTTGCTTTAGTATAATATATTTTTTAATAGCAATATAATTTAATTTTAATCTTAATTTAATATGTATTAAATATAAATAAAATTATAGTTATATATATAAATAGCTAACAATTAAAAGCAATAAAAGTTATTTTATATATTTAATTAGTCGATATTATTATATAATTATATTTGCTAATATTTAGTATATATAGAATTGCAGTTAAATTTATACAACTTATATATTTAAGTTAAAAAAAGCAATTTAAGTTTTAGAATTTAATATAACTAATAATATTTAATATATATTAAATTTAGATTAAATCTATATATAGATTGTCTGTTATTTTTTGTAATTTTAATAACAAATATTGCTAATACTTAGTATAAACTAAATTGTAACAAAAAATTTTTTTTTATTAAATTTGTTATCTATTTAATTGTATTTTATATATATTTGATATAGAATTATATTATAGTTGAATATTTATATTTAATTACAAAATTAAAATTCGAATTAGAAAAAAATTCTTAAATATATAATCAATATATACTAGACAAAAATATAATATATATTATATTTATTATATTTATTATAATAATATTTTAGAAAAAATAGATTTTGTGTATTTGTTATATTAGAATTGTTATAATATACTCTAAAATTAGCAAACTAAATTGCAACAATATTTATACTAAATATATATTAAAATAATAGAAGCAATAAAATTAGAAAATATACTAGACTTATACTATAGATTTGTTAATAAAATCAGAAATATATATTATAATAATACAGATATTTAGAAAAGATAAAAATAGAAAATACAATAATTGTATTTTAATTTTAGAAAACATATTAAAAATTTAATATATAACTTGCGCAATTCTATTTCTTTTTAATATATACTACAATAATACTAAATTTATATTTAAATTGTATTCTGTATAAGTGTCTCGAAA
>JAABUL010006749.1_pt1 | contig 12984 bp, 2 predicted proteins | sample 5559151 | NCBI WGS metagenome assembly JAABUL01 (sample SAMN10711876, study PRJNA513368) | rock metagenome | isolation source: Antarctica rocks | place: Antarctica: Victoria Land, Pudding Butte sud | reverse complement strand
TTGCGTTTGTCTTATTGGCAAACTATCATTGCTTAAGTATTTTATTAATAAATTGATATAAAAATATATATATATTCTTTGTACAATTAGGTACTTGTAACAAGAAGTTAATTTTCTCTTCTTTTTTTCTACTTAATAACTCAAGTAAAAACTTAATTCTTTTTTCGATTAACAGTTAAAATTCTTTAGAAGCTTTAACTTCTATAATTTTTTTTTCAACAACTTAACTTGCTTTTATTAGTAACAGATTTGTCTCAAAATTGTAAATTTATTAATTATTTATTTTATTTCTTGATACAAGAATTTGTTAATAAAGCAAATTTTGTTAAAAATTTTGTTTCTTAAAACTTCTTGTTAATTAATGTCTTTTAAAAACTCTTGTATTTTAAAAAACAAAAAATAAATAAATAAGACGCTCTAATATACTTCTTTGCTCTAGAATCTTCGCATAAAGACTTTACTATTGTTAAAGTATTGTTCGATAAACAAATTTAGTTAATTATTGTTATTTCTTGCTTTTCTTTTTTAATTGTTATTACGTACTATATTTGTTAACTCTATCTTAAGTCTAACAATTTTTAAATTTACGTTTTCTTAATCTTTGTTTTGTCGATTTATGTTAATAAACTAAATGCTATATTTTGCGAAATTATATAAATTTCGTAGTTTTTTAATATTGCAAGTGTAAGTTTTATATAAAAGAATTTTGTAATTGCGACAACTACTTTGTTGCAACTAAATTCGTATCTAAATAATAAGAGAGCGTTACTTCGTAAATTTAGCAATTAATTATTATAAGTATTTAAATTAAAAAAGTTGATGAAAGCTTGGATAACACAAAAACAATATTTGTTTTAATAAACGTAACTAAGATTTCAAGTAACTTGTTAATACTTTATTTACTTATCTAAAAATCAAACATATTTGCAAAAAATATAATTTAATTGATATAAAAAGTTAAAAACTTTTTCTTGTTTTTACGATACTTTTGAGATTAATTTTTTAAGACAATTGCAAAGCTATGTTGTTGCTTAAATATTAAAAAACGTTTAATAAATCAAAACTTAATATTATATTGTTAAAATTATTATCTTCAAATATATAACTTTTATCTAGTATATTCGTAGAAATTTATCGTTTCAAATTGAACTATTTCTTATTTAATTTAGTTACTACAATAATTGTAAACATTATCGTAGAATTAAAATTAATAGAGAGCAACTACTAAACTTTCTTCATATATTGTAGATCGAAATTAAGAATAATTGTTGCTACAAATGTTAAGTTGTTATCAAAAGAAAACGCAAAAAATAATACAATAAATACAATAAATACAATAATAAATTATATATTGTTTTTTAACAAAAGATGCATTATAGATTTATTGTATATATATTTTATAAAGACACTTATATCTGTGTTGTTGATCTAGATTGAACTTGTTGTTAATAACAAGAAATCTCTTGTTATCAGAAGTTGCGTCTAACTTTGTCGTAATTAAATAACGCAACTATGGCATAAATTGCTTAACAAACTATTAATCAAATAAATATTCTATAATTAATAACAAGAAGTAACAAAGCAAATTTTTAAACTTAATTTTCAATTTTAATTGTCGAATAAAGTTAAATCTAAATCTTAATGCCACAACTAACTAAGCAAATAAAAACTAAATAATAAAATTCGATTTTTTAATAATAGGTTTGTCTCTATTTGACTTCTTTTTAAATATATTATTTATTAGCTTTAAAAAGTATTAATATACAAACGTCTATAATTGTCTATAATTTTGCTTAAATAAATTATTTTTGTTTTATTGCAATAATTAATTAAAGATAATATATATTGTATTTTGTACAATATCTTTAAAATCTAGCTTTAGAAGACGCTTTATAACATGATAACATAATTCTAGATATTTTGTGTTTTTGCAAAAGATATGTAGTAATGAAATTAATTTGTTTAATATTAAACGATTGATTGATAATTTGCTTTATAATCATCAATTTAAAATAATATTAAAATGAATTTTTTGTGTATTGGTTTTTGAACAAGTTGTGCGTCTTTGTCTAAGTTTCTAGAAGCTTTTCACTTCAAGATTTTAGTTATAACTTTATTAATCAATCTTATTATAGTTAGATTATTGCTAGCGATTTGACACTAGATTTTATAAATTAAATGCAAATAATTAATCAACTTCTTGAATCGAACTAGCGAAAATATATAAATATTGCAAATTCAATTTATCTTATAACATCTAAGCAAAAAATATTATCGCATAATATCAATATAAAAAACAAACCAAAATCTCGTAACTTTTAAAAGTTAATTAAAAATATTTCTTAAATTGTAAACATCAAAAATGTGTTTCAAATCTTTTAACTTGTCTCTTGTTAAACATACTTATTACTTTTACTTTTACACTATTTTATTGCTTTTCTAGTAATATCGAATGTATTTAAAATTTTCTTTGTTCGAAAATTTGCTATATTTGAGTACTCTTTATGCAAATTGTTTCGTAAATAAAAATTAATATTTTATAAATATTGGAAAAACACAATTGTATGCGAAAGAAGCAACTAATTATTTAGATACAAGTTTTTTGTTGATTGATTATTTTTGTAAATTTATTTTTTACTCTAATCTCTTTTGTCAAGTTTAATAATTTTTGTCGAAAAAATTCTTTTTAAATTAAAAATTTAAATCTCGCATACTTTTGCAATATTCGAAGTTGTTGTCTTTACGCTAAGATAAAATATAGTTAAAAATATACTAGCAACAAGAAAAAGCTAATTGTAATAATTTTTATTTTATTTTATATACTTTTTGACATTTTTAATGCGTTATAATGTCGAGACTTCTTGATAAATCTTAAGTAAATACAAGAAAATACAAGTTGTTGTAAGTTATAATCGTAATATTGTTTGTCTTTTTAATATATTGTAAAGAAGATATATAATTTTAATTTATATAACTAATAATAAAAATTTGAGCTAGTAAAAAAGTTAAAAAAAGAGCTATTTTTTAAAATTGACTTTTAAAGCTCAAATTTACTACTTAAACTAATATAAATTGTCTCAAAATCAAATAAAGATATCTTCGAATTATCTTTTATAAATTTTAATATAACAAACTATTTAAGTCTTCTATTAATTAAGCTTTTGACAATAATTCTTTCTAACACATTATAAGAATAAGAATAATATAAGAATAATAATACAATCTATCTAGCTTACAATAAGCTATATACGTATCAAAGAATCTATCATAAATCTTTTTATCTTGGTTGTACGTCTCTACTTACGTTCGCTAAACTAATAACAAATTATTATAAACAATCGAATAAATACTACTATAAAAATTTGAAATAAATCAAAAAATCTAACTAAATTTGTTACAATTGCAAAGCATAAACACTTATTAACAATCAAATTTATTTTGATTGTCAAAAATTTATCTTTTTAGACAACAAAATTGCAATGTATGTCTTTGATAGCTATTAAACAAGATTTTCTATATTTTGCGCAAAGTGCTTTGCATTATATTATACAAAAGTAAATTTTAAGAATTCTGTTCGCAATTTATAGCGCTTTGTTAAGCAACAACAAAGAGTAAAAAAGCAATAACAAAAATACTTTTGAATTATAAAATCAATATCAATTTAACAATGTTTTATTGAAATAAAACAACACTTTATAATGCAATTAAGTTTTGTACTTATTAAATCAATTACATTTCTAAAACAGCTTTGCACGATATTAGCAATTTTTAAAAATTCTTCTATTGCAATACAAAGTTTATATATATTATTACAAAACCATTGAAAGATAAATCTATTTTGCATCGAATTATTTGTAACAACTACAATAAGATTATAGAACTTCTTATTGCGTACAAAGTCAATTTTGAAAATTAATACAATTAGATAACGTTATAAATAATAGTCGCAAAGCAAAGTTAATTATATCTTCCAAAATTATTTCTTTAACATAAAGTTAATATTTATGCTTATATATTTGCTTTTAACTAGATGTTTTTGTTTATAATTGTAAAAAATATATATTAATATACAAGTTAAGTAAATCCATTTAACGTACTTTGAAAGAAAAATTATTATAAAATTATTGATACATAAAGCTTATATTAACAATAAAAATTGCGTTGATATGTTTTTTGCAGTTATAATTTTTTTCGATTCGATAACAATTATAGAGCTTTTGCTAAAGCAAAGTATTAATATCGACAAATAAGATCGCAAGATTGCACAAGCTTTACGTTATTGCAACTATTATATTGTTATTGTACTTTAAATAGAATAAAAAGAAAATTTTATATACTTGATCTTCTTCTAAAACATAAAGTTAATTTAAATAAAAAAATCTCTCGCAAAAATATGTTATTTATTAAGATATATTAAAGCTCTTAATATTACTTTGTTTTAATAAAGATTTATCTTTTTAAAATACTGTTTCAAAAAGAAGTTAATATCAACATAATTAATATTAACAACAAAATATTACTTTAAATTGTTTGTAAACAATATAAAGATTTTTATTAAAGTAGACTAGCATTAATAATAATTCTTTTTAACGTGAAAACTAATATAGAGATTACAAATTATTAACAAATTTTACTATTAATATCGATTTGTACAATTTTTTTTTAAAAACGTAGAAAAGCAAATTAATATTGTTTATCTTTTGTTAAAGAATATTCTATCAAGATATCTATCGACAATTAGACATATCTTTATTAATGTATCTCTTCTAGCAAATTTTATAATTAGACTATTAATAAACTATAATACTCTAGTAAATGTAACAAATAAAAAAAAGCGAATAGTACTTTATTATTTAATTAGAAATTGAAACTACAAGAGGTTTCGAATATTACTTGTCTACAACGCAAACCAAAAAAATTCGAAATTAAGGATTTCTTTTTGCAAAGATACTATTTAATGTTATATAATATCAAAAACTACATATTATATGCAATCGAACGCATTGTTAATAAAAGTATAACTTATAAAATAGTTACTACTTTAGTTTTATGTTTACTATAAGTTTTTTATTCAACATTTAGAATTTAGTAGTAATTAAAATCGCAATATAATAAAGATAAAATTAAAAAAAACTTAATTAAAGATTTATAATTAAATAACGCTAGTAGTAAAACTATATACATTTTTAATTTAAGTCGTACAAGCAATAATTTCTTTGATATTTGAAAATTGAAGCTTATCTTTTTTTGATATTACTATTAAACAAGCATAATATTTATTTTTTAACAAACCTTTCTTTTACATATACTTTATTGCAAGAATATCTAAAACTTTACACTACTCTTATCTGAATGGTTAATCTAATTAACGAAAAAAAGTTATTAACATTTGTTTCAAATGCGATAATAAATAAAAATTGCAAGATTATTAATATTGAATTGTTAAATTTATTTTGAGAATTAAAAAACGTAGTAATATTTGTCTTTAAGTAATATCTTTCTTATAATTTCTACGTAATAATACTATAAAATTGTGCAAAAGTATTTATTTGCTCTTTGTACGCTTATCTTTGATTATACTAAGCACAACTTTGCAAACAAATTATCGAAAGAAAATATTAAATAAACGATAAAATCAAATACGTATAAATTAATAACTAAAAAGACAAATATATTAATTTTACAAAAAATAACAAATAATAATATATAATTCTTAATTACAAATAGCTGTAGATCGTTTGATTTATTTGAGATTATTGAAATTCAATAGACTTTATAATATGTAAGATATCAATTTAGCGTTGTCGCAAAAGACATAGTTGCAAAATTCAAAAATATAATAGTATATATAGACAAGCTTGTTTTAATTGTTGTTCAAACTATAATGTATTTGTAATTAAGATAATGCTAATCGAAATAATATTAGTTAAAATAATACTAATTGAGATAATGCTAATTGTAATAATGCTAATTGTAATAATGCTAATTAAAATAATGCTAGTTAAGATAGCATCAATTGAAGTTATACTAATACTAATTGAGAGCGTATTAACTACAATTGTTGTTGAAGTTTAACAAGACAACAATTGCACAACTATTGCTATTATAAGAAAACTAATCTATGTTAATCTATTAAAGATTAATAGACGCAATCTCGCAACTAGCATCATTGATTATGTAATTGAACAATATAAGCAATTTTGTAAACAAATTAAACAAATTGATATATTAATATAAGCATCTCTTGATTTTTATTAAAACATTATAACTTTATTTGAGAAAATTTTAATTTAATTTCAATTTTAATGCGAGCTCAAATATTATTTAGTAATAATTTTATCGATATAAACTCGTACATTAATAAATTATAATTTACATGTAATCTAATTCTCTCTTTATTGATAACATAATAATTGAGACGCTTTTTAACATTAATAAAACATACATAGATTAACATCGAATTGCAAAAAGCTTGTTGTACAACTTTTTAATACAAATCTTGTTAATAATTTCAATTTTAACAAAGTATAATATATTATGTATAGAAAGCATATTATCGTTGCTTCGACGCCTTTAAAAATAGTAATTTCGATATAAAAGAAGTAGGAAAAAAAAGACTTAATAAAATTAAAAAATCAATTTTGTTTTTAATCTTTATATAGTCGTAATTGTTTTTAGATTGCAAAGCCAAAAAAAAACCCCAGCAATATAAATTAGACTTAACAAATGTCTTGATTAAAAGAAAAAGTTATATGTTTCAAATTAATTAAGAAGAAAATAAGTTTTCTTAAATCGAAAAGTTATAAAACTTCTATTTACAAAATTGTTAATTAACATTTTCTCAAATATATATTAGCGTTTAATTTCCAATTTACAAGAAAAAGATTCAATAAAGATATTATACAATTATGCATATATTTATTATAAAATTTAGCACAATTTATACTACTTGTTAATAATAATTCGCAAACTTTTAAGAAACAGCTGTACAAAACCAATTGCTCTTTAAATTTTGCAAGTATAGTAACAAATGTAATAGCGAAGATCTAATTATATAAGTAATAATTTAAAATAAGTTAAGCAATATATTTATACTTAAGATTGTAATAAAGTTACGGAAAACAAATGTGTTAAATCTTGAACAATTCTTTTATAAAGAAATAAAAAATGTTATAAATATAAAAGAGATTTGTGCTTTAAAATTGTTAATTGCGACTAGCTTAAACGTTTATCGATTGTTTTTAAAGAAATTATTAATAACAATAACTATTGCGTACGAAAGATTCAAAGTAGTAAAACTACTAGTAAAAGAGTATAACGTTACTTTAGAATCGTATTTTATTTATGTTATTATATAAAAGTAAAAGTCTTAACAGTACTTGTTAAAGTTAAATAGTAATTTGAACAAAAAAAGACAAAAACAAATATTATTTATATTTGTTGTAACAAACAAGTCGAACTATTTAGTCGAAAAGTTAACTAGTACAACTAGCATTAATATCAATAAAAAGGACAACAAATTCAAAAGTTTATTAGAGAGAACAACATAAGCCAAAAGTTATTTTTATTTTGACAATATATTGTTATTTTACGAAGTTAACATTCTAGTAAGTTTCTCTCTTTTAAATATTGTTGCTATAAGTTATTGCAAACTTATTCAATAACTTCTAAATCAAAGAGGTAACATCAATATAACAAACAAATATAAAAAACGCTATTGCAACTATTGTTTAAACAAGAATATTTTAACTCGAAGATAAATTACATTATACTACGAATACTTATTGTTATCAAAACAAATATTAACAAAATATATAAAGATTTTTTTTTTATATTTGCAAGCTCTCGAAGTCGAAGCGTATAACTTCTCTGAAAATTATTATAACAAAATATAATAACAAAATATTAAATACTTGTTACAAAAGAACATCAATTTTAATATTTCAAATTAAGAGAATGAAACAACGTTAATGAACAATCGTTTTATTAATATTGATATTTACGAACTTGTTGCTTATAAAGTCAATCTTAAAATTGTAAATACTCTTAAGTAAAGTGCTTTATATATAACGATTAAGACAAACAATGTCTTAATAATCGAAGCACTTCTCGAATGTTATATTGATATTTTAATTCGAATTAAAAAGAATAATACAATACGCTCTTGTTTAGATTAAATAAAATATTCGACAAATATAAAAGTTCTAAAGACTTAAAATCTAAACGTAAGTTCTAACTCAAATTAAAAAAAAAAGTTGTAAACAAAAGAGTGTTATCAATGACAAACTCGATGTCTAGAAGTTATTTAATTTAATTATTCTACATATAGTTGACGTAAATACGAAAATAACATTTTATAATAGCGTTAACTCGTTCGATTTAACTGTTAATCTTGAAATAATATGCCACAAATAACTTGACGTTAATCTTTAGCGTTTAATAGAGATGTTTTTAAATATCGAAGATAAATTGTGCGCTTCGATTAAACACAAAGAATTCAAATAATCTGTAATCTTTTCAAACGTAAACGTAGAAGCAATTGATAATTTTCTCTACTTTTATAAAAGTAATAAGGACTAGATATCTTATTTCAATAAGATAATTAACAAAGATAAGAACGTATCTATATGTAATACTTATAAAGATATTAGACAATAAAGAATTTACGTAGTTTATAAACATATTACGTTAACGACGTTCAGAAACAAGAAAAAAACGCAACTATTTTTACGTCTTTTGTTTAAAAAATGTGAAACAAGTATACGTATAGCAATTTCGTACAAAGCGCTAAATATACTTGTAAATATTAGATTATTAGTAAGCTTAATTAATTATTTTATAGTATTCCGTTCTTTTTGTATAATTATTGACAGCACTATTGTAAGCAAACTAAATAATGCGAAGACAAAGACCATTTATATTAGAAATATACTTTTTTAAAAGTATAAAAAGTTGCAACGTTACACTTAATTAGAGAAATTCTATTATAATAACGTATTTGATTGCAAAACGCTTTAAATACTTAAGATGTAAACTAATTGCTAGTTTCGACTTAGTTTTACAAAATTTAAGTAGAAGTGTTTTCTAAATCTTTGTCAGAATTTGAGATTTCTCGATTCAATTATAATTTGACATTATTAATGTTAAGTTCTTTTACGTCTAGCTTAATTAAGACTAACGTAACAAAGAAGTTAAAGAAATTAAAGAGAGATGTAATTAAACAAAATATAAAGTAATAGTTTAACATTAAATTTTTTCACAGTCTTAAAATCTAAAATGTAAGTTTTTAGAATTGTTTAATATTAATGCAAATATCGAGAATTAAAAGTTTAATTAAAGAGATCTTCTAAGCGACGCGTAAAAGTGTCTAGTTTTTTATTAAATTTGTTAAGACAGTACATAATTCGATAATCGAATCGAAACAAAAAATTGCTTTATCGAACTTAATAACAACTTAATTGCTTAATTGATATAAAATACTCTGAATTTTTGTAATTTGTAACTATTTTAACAAAGCAAATTGAGTTCTTAAGTTTAAAGCATTATTTCTCGAATGTGCAAACAATAGTTATAAGTTTTTATTATAGATTTTATAGTTACACTTAATTGAATTGTGTTTTTTGAAAAAGTAAGTAACTAAATAAAGAACTTTCTCTTTATTGTATTAGGAAAAAATGTTTTTCAATACATAATTCGAAGCATCAATTTTTATTACAATTTTGTAGTTTAAATTATAGTAACAAAGCACTACATTTAAGATAAAAATTTCTTCAAAACTATAAATGCTAATTAATATTTCTTAAATTAAACATGAACTTAATTCTTTCTAATTAAATAAATTAACAAAACAACTATTTTGCTATAGTTGTAAATAAATCTTCTATAAAAGTTTGCAAATCTTAGAAAACTTTAGATGTTTTTAACGTTAATAAGAGTAAATTAATTGACGATAGTCTTTATCTTAATTAAGTTAATTAAATTTTTTCGATAGTAATTGTTAATTTTAGATACGAAATTTAAGTAACGTGAAATTTGCATTTAATCATATTTGTTTGTAAGCTTACTTTGCGCAACTTTTAAATATTAAGTTTAATATAAATTTTGTATTTTAACTTATTATTACTTATTAAATTTTTTTTTAATCTAATAAAGTGCTAAACAATAATTCGATTATAAGTGTTAATTTTGATATTTTAATAAAACAACAATAGTTTCGAGAGATTTAATAAACTAGAAATCTAAACAAAATCTAATCTAGATTTTAAATAAGTTTTCGATTAAATTCAGAAAAATATCTATTTTTTGTAGAATAGTATTAAAAATTTCAACATTTTTTCTGCAAATAACGCAATCGAACTTATAAGCTCCCAACTTAATTACATTAAATTATATAAAAGATTGTTCAACTTGTTTCGCACATTGTTCGATAAAGATTCTAAAAAACAAAAAACTTCGATATTTAATTTTTGATAAGTATTTTTTTTAATAGTTTAAAGAATATAACTAGAAACTTCTTGCTTTAAACTAAACAAAATAAAGCAAAATTCAAAATCGAAATCATTAAATTATTTCTTATAAACAAGACTAATTTGTTTTTTACAAACAAAACAAGATTGCTTCTTACAAACAAATTACTTCTTGTAAACAAAACAAATTGCTTTTAAAGAGCAAAATTGAATAACTTTTTACATATAAATTACTTCTTATAAGCAAAACTAAATTGTTTTTTACGAATAAAAATAAATTGCTTCTTGTAAGCAACTCAAATATTAAATATTTTTTAACAAGATAAATTTGAGCTAAATAAGAGAGCTTAATTATTATAAATAATAACTAAAAGATTTTAATTTTAAAGCTTTCATATATTTTAAAATTTTTTAGAGAACAACTTTTTCTTCCTTTCTCAAATAGTATTATAAATCTTAACAAGAGATTGAAAAACAATATTAAGACAAAAAAACATATAGTAAAATTATTATAATCGAAGTTTACGTCGATAAAATAACAACAAAGTTATAATAAATTTATAACAATAAGATATTAATTAAATTTAGTAAAAAGATTAAAAAGACAAGAAGTATAAGAAAGCAAATAAATAAAAATAGAAAAAAATTAAAAAAATATATAATTAATTTATTGTTGATTGCAACTATAGCTATTATTTTTATTATTAATTTCTTGTTTTTCAACAATGCTCTTTATTTTTGTTTGCTATTTATATAGTTACGAAAGAAAATTATAAGCATATTTTAACTTAGATATCTTACTTTGTGCTTTTAATTGCTAGCAAAGTTTTTCTATATATACTATACGCATCGCTATATGTGTTCTATATACTATACAAAAACAATTAAAATTGTTAAATTTATTATACAATAACGAAAAATAACAATTAAACTTGCATTGTATCTTTAAAATATATTTATACTTGTTGTTAATTTAGCTTATAGTATAGATTCTAAGAAAAAATTCGATAATAATAATAGATTTGTGTAATATAATGTTGCTATTAAAAAAAAAATTGCAATTAACTTGTTAGTAGCAATGCATAAAACAATTGCAACAAGTATCAATTTTTAAAGTTTTTTGCTTCTTAATCATTTAACGTTTTATCTCTTTATTTATAAAATACATTATATACAAAGAATTCTTTGACTCGCAATAGACGTCTTCTAAGTTGCAAATAAAACTAAATTAAATATTTTTAAGCAACTCTTTATACTTAGATTCGAGATCTATCTTTTGCAAATATATCAGTAACTCGAAAAATTAGTTTTAATAACAAAGTACTCTTTCTTATTATATATTTATATAATACAATTCAGTTTGTTTAGCTTTTAACAAAAATATTGCGCTCAAGAACTATTAAGTTCGAAGCTCCTTAATAATTAATAGGTTTTTTATATATATATATAATTGATTGTAGATTGCAAAGCTAATTATCTAATTTTGATATTTATTTTTAAGCTAAATTTTCAAATATTAAATAGAGAGAAAGTTTTCTTTTGGTTTTTTTTAACAATTAGTCTTACTATTATCTATCTTATATAGTTGGGACATAGTAATACAAGTCTATTACATCTTACGTCTTTCATATCTGAGTGTGTTAACAAACAACAAATGCATTCGCACTTTACAATTTTAATTGTTTTACTTTTTGAAGAAATAGACTCAAAACCTAATAACATTATATCGAACTATAACAACTTAAATTATAATACTTATTCCATTATTAAATCGAAGTTTAATAAGCTTAATTGTCTTTGAGATATTAATTGTTTACGAAACGCTAGCAAAAAGAACAATTGTTAACGAAATAACAACAAAAAATAGCTTAAATATGATTAGAGATTCGAATTTACAATAGCAAATAAAAATGTTAGTAATAAAGATTCGAAATTTGAAAACGTTTAATAAACTCAAATTATAGCAATCGAAGTAATAAACTCTTAATTTTCTCAATTTGCTATCGTATTGTTATTGATTATATTTAAGTTTCTAAATTGGAAAAACTAAAATTATACAAAAGTTTAAGCGTAAGTAAATATATTGTTTAGTTTCGCAAAATTGACATTAATATAATGCAATTCTTAACGTATTTTGTTACGAATAAGAACAAAATTCTTTATTGCATGTTATTTTTAAAAAATAACGTTACTATCTAATAATATTCAAGAACAAGCAATAATGCTAAATTAAAAAGCGAAACTTTTGAAGAACTTAAAGTGTTTTTATTGAGTTTGATAACTAATTTTGTTAATTGTTATCTTTTCGTCTAAAAAAAAGAGATTGCTAAACAAAAGTCAAATTAAAAGCGAGTGATCTTTAAGAATAAATGCGATAATAAATAAAAAACACCGTTTTATACACACTATAAGCACTTCGAATAATAGATTATGTTATTTAGACTAGCAAACGCATTTGCAATTTTTTAAATCTACATTAATAAGATGTTGCGAAAACTAATTAATCTAACTTGCGTGA
>JAABUL010006748.1_pt1 | contig 12987 bp, 22 predicted proteins | sample 5559151 | NCBI WGS metagenome assembly JAABUL01 (sample SAMN10711876, study PRJNA513368) | rock metagenome | isolation source: Antarctica rocks | place: Antarctica: Victoria Land, Pudding Butte sud | reverse complement strand
AGAATTATCAGATGTTCGATTGGTAGCTACTAGCTGATTGGAATCTTGTATTTTAAGTGCGCATGCTGAACGGTCCATTTGAGACCACTGAGTAGCTCACTTTTTGTACTCCCGTGTCCGCCATATTTTGATATTGGGGAAATCACAGCAGAAGCACTGCCTTTGACTCTAGGTCATACCATCTAATATATAGCCAGATCAAACGTGATAAAAAGGTACGCCACAACAATACCAATGCCAGCCGGTGCGGCTCGGAGTTCATCCTATTTGAGACTGAAAGAAGTGAACGTGGCAACCATGAATCATGCACTCATACATAATGTTCATTCTTCCGAAGCATTATGGAGCTAAGACCGAGGATGATAGGCTCTCAGCCTGATGATTGGATTCGGAGAGCCCAGAATCGGTGATAATTATGCTGCATACCCTGTAAAATCTAAAAACATTGAACAAGAGTGGCATGGTCTGCGGATATCGAGTGGGGGCGCCAAATTGTTCCGGTGCGAAATGCAGCAATCAGAGCTGCTGGTTGACCGGTCTCCGACTCTACCGGCTATCGAAATACGACGGCAACAATCCACCATCGTCACTGCATTTGGCCTGTGTGCACTCGTTGGACTGCGTCACGCAGCCTTTTCAAGCCTACCTATCCTTAGCTCATCGTCGTCCTCGACTTCGATGAAGACGGCGTTTCAAAAATTGCGAATCACGGACGGCATTGACATAATTTAACCCAAGAAGATCCGAGGACATCTCAAAGTAGGATCTTCTTCGTTCTTCGAGATATACGAACGGGAAGAAAATGAGATTTTTTCCTGCTGAATTCTACCTGGCGCCAGATTTACCGCTAAGCTTAAAACAGTCTAGTTCTACTCATAAAGTTCGGACTCCGAGCTCCAGCTTGGAGCTCACAAATTCGCACATGAAAGGCCTAGTTCGATGTCAGAATCACTGTCAAATACCTGGAGTCGGTCCAACAACTCCTAAATCTCCAGTCAATGTCTCCAGAAGCTGCACCACTCTCACCGTAGAATACCGAGCATCCTTTCGGTACGCTTCAAGCAGCGTGAAAACCAATCATGAGAGCGCGAACATAGGACAAACGACGACAGACATGGAAGCCACCTGGCTACTGTTAGCCTCCTCGGGCAGGCCAGAAGATGTGATCTTACGTTTCGCTTGGAAGTCAGAGCTAGAGCATGTCAATGATCCAGCTGCTACTGCGTTCAGATGGTATCTCAGAGCATACTTTTTTTGGTAGAGAGATATATACATCCTCTCAGATCGTGGTTGAAAAGGATAGTAGTGCCTTTCATGCTGCGAAATTTGCGCACCACTGCGAAGCTGAGACGTTGCTGATCAGTATATCATATGAATCGAGGAATCAGAAGATTGAATGGTAATTGTGGAGGAAAGATTGCGTGGGCAGAATAAGCATTTGAAACTACGGCAATGCTCGATGAGCTCTTTTGCCAAATCCTTTAAGCAAACCAATCACCAGGTCCCGACCCCCCCCCAACCAAACCTCCACACTCCGCCCCCCTCCCCCTCACCCCCGCCGTCCCCATCTGCTCCTGCCAAACCATCACATCCACCAACTCCTGCGTACACACATACCTTCTCCCCCTCACACTCGCCCCAAACTCCCCCCTAAACGCCTTCAACACCCTCCCCCTCAGCTCCTGACAGCTCATCTGGCTCGCCTCTTCCGTATGATCGTTGGGTCTGAACCCGTCTTCCACGCGCGGGTGTATGGGGCTGATGAGGCAGGTGTTGTAGTCGCAGCCGGCGCCGAGGATGCCGGCTTGTTGCGTGTAGAGATCTGAGAGGAGGTTGTGCGGGATGTAGGTTTCGGACGTGATGTGGGTTTGGATGAGGGCGAAGGTGGTGTTTATTGTTGAGCAGCGGGTGGTGCAGAGGGCGTCGGGTTGGCGGAGGGGGGCTTGGGTGGGGTGGGCGGAGAGGAGGGGGATGGTGGTGAGGAATAGGGGTAGGAGTGTAGTCTTCATATTGAGAGAGACTTTTTTTGATGGTTCTGGTGATTGATTCGGTTTGTATAGGAGAGTGACTTGTTTATGGACAACAAGACAAACTCATGAAGGGCCCAATCCCAGATCTTTGACGGCTTGGGCCTACAAGCGGCAGATCGAGGGGTCCTATATAATGTAGCCATGCGGAGGTTATGGACTTGGAATACCGTGTGGGGTGACCCCACAAGCTGCCATGAGGTCGAGACGTAAGCCTCGTGGCTGCCTGTAAAGCATGTGCGTGGCCGATACAACAGCTCGTGCGTATTAAGTTGGTTCCACCCCTAGCCGGAAAGCTACGGATAGAAAGCTTTTGAGTGTGACGAAGAAGTTCAAACCCAAAACCCAACAAGACCAAACACACTTCATGGCTCAGACGCCACCTAGAGTCAAAAAGCCTGTGCGAAGAGACCCATATCGCGAAGGCACAGAGAAACCTCGTCGAAATTGCCGTTTTCTCATATGAGATGAGTAATGTGTAAAACACAGCTTGCAGCAGTCAAGGCATTATCACAGCGGACAGTGAGATCTTTCAGGGCTAGGAGCGTCGTTCCGCCGCAAATGCAGCGTGAAACGATTTTCGGTACGCTCCTTCAGGTGGCTTGCCTCCATATCTATTACTTCTGGCAGATGCAGATCGGATACACTCAAGGCATATTTCATAGTAAATAAAGCTAGACTTGCCACATACCTTCTGACATGCTTTCAGGGCGTGGCCTTTGGGGGCTAGATCTCCAGCCACGGGTCGGACCTGATGCAGCTCAGCATAAGGATCAGCATAGCGCAAGTGGATGGCGATTGTAAAAGAATTTAATTGTGGAGAAGTGAAATGTTCGCTGTTTGCGGGCTGTTTCTGGTTAATATTGGGGTGGTCACGTGGGCTATGACGGGAGTGGTCGCACTTGTCCCGACAAAGCAAGGCTCTTGGCGTTCTTTGCAATGGCAACTTTGTTGCAGTCAGACTTTCATATCATCTGAATTGATGACCGATTCTTTATTCTTCCTCCATATTATGAGATGATAGGGCCTTAGACTTACTCATGACCGATTGGGTCCGGTTTAGAAACATGAGTGGCTCCAAGGCTGGAGAGGTGCAGCCAACGAACGTCTCGCTATCTGCTCTGAAACTCTCGCCGTTTCCCTTACAAGATCACTAGATACCGGTTGACGTAGACGTCTAAGCCTGAACAGTTGCTGAATCTTTAGTCTGAACTGATCTTTCCAAAGATTCCGTTGAAGGGCTTTGGGGTTGCTGGCAGTCACGGATGGACACTATGGGACGACAATTGCAGGTCCTTTGAATTTATACTCTGCCTTCGGCATATTATCGGTCCAGCAGAGGAGAGTCTCATGCTCTGTACACCTTTCTTCATCTCTCGCATGATGATTTGAGCAAGCCTGCCTTGTGTTGATGATGTAGAAAGGTAACGAGAGCATGCTGTGGAAAGGTGAACTGGCCGCACTTATTCGTATACTCTGTCCTCAGGGGCCAAATTCTGGGCTTTGTGATATTTTGACAGGTCGCAAAAGACGAACGGTATTGGTAGCAGCTCGAGGGGTTTTCATTTCGTTGCTCGTTATTAGGGACGATCGGCGCCCTTGTGTACTCATCGACGAGTTCTGCACAATTCTTTTGCAGCCTGTGTGGCCAAATCGATATTTTGTACTCGAGAACCTAGAACCCAAAGCAATCCCACAACCCTTTTGTTTGTTACCGCACCGGTTTCTTTGGCCGAAAACGGCTTTCTGTCATATTGGTCCCCGCACCGTTTGGCTTTATCTTACCACTGCACATTCCACTTCCATCCTCGTCATCTGGACTCATCTCACCATCGCAGACTCCAGGTATATCGTTTCTCTCAAGCTAGCTGCTGTGCATTATGCTCATCCCTAGGACCACTGTCTTCACGCTAAGCGCTCTTAGCCTTCTTGCACCGGCTGTCCATGCAACCCCTTACGGCCAAAATCCTAAACACCACCTCGCTGGTAGGCAAGCAGCTCCCAGCTTCGTCAATGTTCCGCTCGCCGAGCTGCAGATTGCCAACACCAATGTTACGAATGGTCCGTCGAATCGTAGCACCCCCAATTCAGCCCCATATGCAATTCCATTAAACAGCAGCTCAAATAGCTCTTTTGATGCTTCGTCTTCAAAGAACGTTGCAGTCTACTATGGTCAATCGCCGGCCACGGAGAGCGTCACTCTCGAGCAAGTCTGCCAAGACAACAACGTCGACATCGTTATCCTAGCTTTTCTCAAATATTCCTTCGGCCCAGGCGGCTATCCAACTGTCGACTTCGGCGGCGCCTGCGGTGGTACTCCATCAGTGGCAGCCAATGCTAGCAACGCTACCGGCCTCCTATCTTGTCCGGAGTTGGCGAACGACATCACGACCTGCCAAAGCCTCGGCAAGAAAGTCCTGCTAAGCCTCGGAGGTGCGGAAGGTACAATCAACTTCACCAGCGACGCACAAGCCATTACTTTCGCCTGGACGATCTGGAACCTCTTTGGTGGTGGTGATACGACGTCCGACCTTCGGCCCTTTGGGGCGGTCAAAGTCGATGGATTCGATATCGACAACGAGAACAACAGTACACAATCCTACAATACTCTTGTCTCTGCCATCCGTAAAACCTATGCCGATGACAAGACTAAGCAATACTATATCTCCGCCGCACCGCAGTGCCCACGGCCAGCCGCGTCGATTCCATTGCCCGCAATGCAGACAATGGACTTCGTTTTTGTCCAATTCTACAACAATGAAAATGCTGGCTGTGACGTTGGACAGCCAGGATTCGTCGAATCCTTCACAGCTTGGTCGAAAGATCTGAGCGGCAATAGCACCGCGCCTGGTCAGGGACCGAAGATGTATCTTGGTGCTCCTGCTTGTCCAGGGACTGACTGTGCGGGTAAAGGTTATGCTGATGCAGCGACCATGGGTTTGGCGATCAAGAGTGCTCAAGCTGCCGGTGTGAATAATTTCGGTGGTGTCATGCTGTGGGATGCAGCTGAGGCTAAAATGAACGTTGGGAATGGGAGTGATTATCTGCAGGTTGTAAAGTCGGCTTTGGGGTCATGAGGTGTAAGTCTTATCGAGAAGATATTCTGCGCGGCTCTTATGATAATGATGATTTTATGTTTATGCTTCGTGTTCGAGATGTGGCTTTTCCGCTCAACCACTTTCCCTTCGACTGGCGTCGAATACAACTCCATATATTACGGCTGATGCCTGCGTACCATGTTCCCGATTCTCACAAATTCAAGCAACTCCATCATCTGGTTCGCTCAGACACCGCTCATGTGAGCTCGATGCGCTTGATATTGAATACTCATGCTTGTAAGGTGTCACTTGCTGAACGCGGTCCACTACATCCCGAACGGATACCAGTCGTGTTGTACTGCATCTAGGGCCACTGTAAGCCTTCCAATTATGAGTTATTATGGCTGGTTATGGCTACGGGTCTCGCAGTGATCGTATGCAAGGGTCGAGGATCCATATGACACCTTTGTGCCTGATAGATCTTGTCCTGGTGCTCAAAAGTAGTGGGAAGACTTCGCCAAGGCGCACTAGAGTCTTGGCAGGTAGTTCTACTGTGTAGGTACTGACCAACCATTGTTCCTGCTGTATGACAACTCCAATTCATTCGTGACTTATGTCACATCTCTCTTGATAGCTTTCTTGTCCCATCAACACATCTCGTTCAAGCTATCTATCCCAAGTAATGGCGAATCCCTCTTCTCAAACACCAACTGCCCACCATGGTGACATCGGCTCTATGATATCTTCACATACTCTCGCCACGTCCATCATCTCCCGCCACGGTACCCCAGACGCTGTCCTTGACACCGAAGAGCTTTCCATGCTTAAAGAATTCTGCCGCGATCCTAGTAAAAGAGACGTGATACTGGCTGATAATGACATGAAAGACGAGGCAGGGCAGAGGCCAGGGACCAAGGCGCTTCAGCAAAGACGGAGCCTTGTCGGCTTGATCATTGCCAGATACGGCACATCGGAGCCAGCGCTTACGAAAGATGAGATCCAAGATTTGAAAGATTGGTTTGGGCAAGGTGGAGGGGTATGATAAACTCGCGTTTAAGGAGGTGGTCGCGGATAAGAGAATATAGTCTCAGACAGGCCACGTTGTCCTGCAGTCCACCATCTCGGGTTCCGCCAAAGCCACTGTTTCCGGGAGCCAGGGTGGTAAAGCCCATATTCAGCGATAAGAACATGAGTAGGCTGTCTTCGACGCCCGATGGAGCATCTCTAAAATCAAGATCTCGTGCTCTGAACGAAGAAGTTGATGCGGGGAAACGATAGAGGATAAATGCAACTAGTCAACAACTCAAGAATCCACAAGTTTTTCGATAGGAACAAAAGCGCGTATCTACCAGGCTTTTGCACATCGTGAACCGTCCCGGGCTGACGCCTACAGAGTGTGCATGGTTGTCGAGGTCTAGACACATGATGTCGGGCTTTAAACAGCTGCTCCACGAAACAGAGCAGCCGTTTCAACAATAGATTGAGAGCTTCGGACTGCGACTAGGACGAAATACAGCAGTGATCAGTCTAACTATCGAGTCTGTCGGTGGCTTGTTTGCTCGCTGATACGACTCTACTGGCGGTGCATAAGTAGCTGCGCCCACCCCTTGAATGCCAATGTTGGCGTGCCTGTGGACTGCAATGACAGCGGGTGCTACCGGAACCACCCCTAGCAGCCCCGACAGTTATACCAACCTTTATGGGTAACTAAGTCTCCGTGTCTATGAGCTTCATAATATCAGGGTGGATATTTGACCACAAAGTGGTCAAGAGCTCAAACGTGCACCAAGCTCATTGATGCCAATCTAAATAGCGAGTTGATGGTGACTTTTGGTCAGCAGCCAGGACATCGTCTTGAGCAAAAGGGCTTTAACTTGGTTTGAATGAGATATTCGCGGGTTTCTATATACTTGGTCTATTCGGCTATAATTAGCACAAGGAGATGACTGTTATACCTCCACGAATTCAATAGTCTTGGGGGCAGCTATGTGTTGTTTTCTCTGGCGCTGGGACTGTAGTCTCTGTTCCTGGGCTGATGATGACTGGATGAGTCGCACGTCTCGGCTTATCTATGTGGAATCAACAGTGCCGGCCAACAGCAGCCTCCAGGGCGGCAATTTACGAGAGGCTGCTGTCAATTGGCAGGTCCCGTAGTACTATCGCTAAACATGAATCGGATCGCTTTAAATCGCTTTCGCAACTTCATTTTCCCCTTCCTTCTTGTGCTCTCTAGGTGTCGAGATGGGGGGGTTAGAGTGGGGGACGAGTGCTGAGCAGCGCTGTTAAAGTGTAGGGTGGATTATCTGAATGAGTGCTGATAGTAGTGGTCGAGGCGTCCGTCAAAGAAGAGAATCGTGTAGGACGATATTGGACCTGTAGAGCTGAGGTAACGTGGGTAAGGAGCGAGGATAGCAGCGGGTCCGAAGGGCATTTCTTTTCTTTCAGAAGTCTTTCATCGCGATGATAGTTCGATGGAGATGTTATAATTGAGATTCATTTCGTGCTAGGTCAAGCTTCTTGTTGATATTTGTGAGCTCAAGCATCTACAACAGTACTCGCCCAGTGGTAATCTTGGTTGAGAGCCATGCCTTGAAACCCGAGTCGAGAATCTTTGTCACAGAATTGATGACATGAGAAGCTAGGAAGTGTTGATGAAGTTCGTTACCTCCTTGCTTTGGGACTCATCATCCAACACAACGTCCTGCACATCCTCCTCATCCAGGTCATCATGTTCGTCCATGTCATCATGTTCATCTTGGTCATCCCGTTTATCCTGCTCATCTGGCTCATCATCATCAAGCTCCTCATCTTTCTCATTTTCACCCGACTCCCCCGACTCATCATCCTACGCGTCCTCGTCCTCCTCATCCCCATCCGACCCCCCTGACTCATCATCGAAAAGGTGCATCCACTCGTCATCGGAAATATCGTCCAAACGTAGTTTGGCAAATTCCATAAGCCAATCCTCATCAAAACTATCGCTATCATTTGTGGCGGGTCTTAGGTCGTAATCATATAAATGAGAGTCAAGCTCTGGTAAGGGTGCACCGCGATGGATGTGTTCTTGAAGCTCACGGAGGCGATCTTGGCATTCGGTAAGCCCAAGATCGAAGGTAACCCTGTAAGCATGTGCAGCCGCTTGGATCTGCGTGCAGGGCGTGCAATATTTGTACTACATCCTGTTAGTGACAGATTAAACGAGTGTGTCTCGTATTGAACTCACTGAGTTGTCGATATTGCGCCAAAAGAGAGGCTCTTCATCCATCCGGGTTGCGCAAACGAAGGTATAGAGACAATCTTCCCAACGGCCAACACGGTATAATAGCAAAGCCACAGAGTTCCAGAGAGTACCAGAGCGATAGTTACAGCTGAGAGCTCGTTGGTAGCTTTTGAACACTCGGCCGAGGCAGTCTGTATCAAACCGAGAGGCTTCAATTCGATCGCAGCGGATCCCGGGGCCGTGCACTTTTTCATCTATAGTCATGTATGCGCGGCCCAGAAGATACCAACTCTCCATAAGACCCGGATCTGACCCTGCCATCAGTATGCGTGGAAGGAACAGTGTCTGTGGGATCAAATTACCAGACTTGGTAGAAAGACACAAGAATTTGATGGCGAGAGCGAGATTCTCTTGCGCGCATAAATACCGCCACCCAACATATTGCAGTGCTGTTGCATGGTGAGGTTCCTACTGCAGAATCTCTTGTGCTTCTTTCATTGTCTTAATGGCGGTCTCTATATGAAGAGTGCGAAACATTTCAAATTCATCTGGTATCGGTATTGGTGATCCTCGATCCCTCCGCTTGGTAGCCGAAGTCGACAAGTCTGATTGTGATAGGAAGTCCAATTCCAACAGTGGCATTTTCTTTGATCGGGAAGTGTATTGATTTCCACAGACCGGACTACCCAGTGATCAGTCAACGATGAAGCCATCACTGTAAATATAAAGTCACAGATAGTCCAAATGATGTAGACGGGCGTACGAACCAAAAGTTCCCCGATTTGTTCCAAACCCAGGCACACTCAGGAAAGAAGCATTTCCGGCGAAGTATTCCCGGTAAGACCATGACCTGCTCAAGGTGAGCACCCCCTTTGACGAGACTATTCCACGTCCGGCTACATATAGGCGTTCCATCCTTGGCTAAGCGAACGACATGTTGATTGAGATCAACCTGCATTGCGCCAGGTCTGCCATTCGCAAAAACCACGGCCAAAAGGATTATCTCAAAATCCTACGTCTAATCAGAGCACTCTTGAAGTGGCACGAGAGGCATAATACCCAGAATGTCTGACAGGCCTGATACGGCAAAGCCCAACTCTCGCCCAGTGCATCATCAAATCTGACAATGGGTAGCGTGAGGTGTAATGGAATCGCTTCCACATAACGAATCAGACGCTTCATCATTCCATGCATTTCGAGTAGCTTTTGACTGTTTCGGCATAAGCCATCACTTTCCAGAAGCGGTCCACGGGAATTAAGCATCATGAGCGTCTCAACAACGCTTTTGAGTTTTGGTATGGGACGAGCTTACCCGTTGCTGGCAAGATTTTCATACAAAGCTCTCGAAATTCTTTGTATAATTGAAAGAATAGTTTTGACATCCGTAGTAATTGATAAGACTGAGGCAAACGATCGACTCATGACGGCTTCTATCTTCCTCAGTTTGATGGCGGTGGTGTTACCCTGACAAACCAAATTGCCGGAATTTGATGTTATGGTTGCGAGCTTCTCAACTACATGGCAATTCAGCTCATGCTGCTGGGTTGCGTGGACTTTGCCTTCGACCTGGAGCTTATCGAGGTAACCTGGTAGGTTTTTAAGATGGTCGAAGAATTCTTTTGTGTTGAGGGGATTCATGCGGTCGGGCACAAAATTGGCTTGCCTCACCACAGATCGACAAGTTTGTATCAGTCTTGAACTTCCTCAGCGTTGACCTTGCGGATTGTTTAGCGCAAGATCGTTTCTATGCAGATTTTGGAGCGCTGACAGCTGCTGGATCGCCAGAAGCATGTTGACAGCCACCATCTCTGACATAATCACTTTTCGCAGCTCGTCTACATCGCCCCTAGTGACCAATGACCAATGCAGTCTACGGCCAATCGTACTCAGTGTCCTCGAGGAACTGACATGGCCGAGACTAACGTTACTTGGACGCATTTTATGGATAAAGGCCTGAACTGGTTGATGGCAGTGGAGGGCGATTGCTCGAATTTGCTCTAGTTGTTCCCTCTCGTCTTCATCGTTTGGTTCCACTTGCAAAAGCCGTTGGAGAGTTCTTTGTAGGAGGTGCAGCTCAGTACCTAGCTGTTGGAAGTGCTGCGGCGCATCGCGATAGTTACGGACCTCAGTGGCTACGCGCTCAAAAAGTTGAACAACAGCGATCACATCGCCTACAGCGAAGCCAAAGCTCATTTTGTATTGTGTCGATAACAATAGTGAAGCGTATATTCTGATGGAATGTTTCCATGCGGTCTGGATGAGGTTGAGGCTGAGGATCCCGGCTCGGTGGCTGCAGCCAGCGAACACCTGCAAGGTGACCGGTTGGCTGCCTCGCGGTCCGAATAAAGTAAGAATCGGTCCTTGCCAAGGCGCAGAAAGCCGCTAACTTTGGTGGGCGTTCTCGCTTTGAGAGGACCGATTCTTGTTCGGACCGCGAGGCTGCATGAGGAGCAGGACGATGCAATGCAGGCCTCGTGATGTACAGCCTTGTCTTCTGCCGGTACACTCACAGCGTCAAGCAAACGCTGCTAGATATGTTTGGCACACGTGGTTACAGTCCAGTGGAAAAATTGGTGTATCCGCTCGGCCTAAAGGAGTAGCGGCTGCCTGGAATGCCGATGATTATCTTACAAAAGAAAACGGCAGGGTTCATGGGGTGTCATTCTGAGATTCCACCAAGAGGCTGAATGTAAGCAGATACCATTGGTTGAATTGAGAGTGTGAGAACGTTTTTGGTAGATACTAGATGCATGGTCCAATTATTGGAAGTTTGGTAGGATGCGAGGTCTGGATGGACATGATCAGGCAGCTCAGGTAACGTTATCGTTCCGAATCTTTACGTCTCACCCAGTGTCTTCGCCATTTCTAGATGGCCCTGGACTTCGTGCATTGTTCTTGATGACTATGGCACAACATTCGGGAATAAATTGATTCATAGTCGCAGACTGGTCCAACGTTCAGGACCGAAGGCTGTCCAGAGAGCTGCCTCCCTTGTACTCATGACCGCAGATCGATTCCTTGGATAGTGATAATAACTCACGAAATGCTCCAAGACAGTAAGTCGCGAGACACAGAGCAGTAGACAAACATTCTCCAAAAGAGACTCTGGGTACAATGAGATTCAGACGCTCTGAGAGGAACGGAGCCTTGGTACGGCTTAGCATCCACAGTACCAACGAATGACCAGATTACAGCGCTCCCGTGAGAACCAAGAGTATTTGCATTTGGGTGTGCCAACTGAATGGCATAGAAGGCAATTTTGAAGAGCTATGGTTACTTCCTTGAGTTGATACGGATTGGTTGGCTTCATACTGTGTTCGATCATTTGTGAATCCATCGAGAACAGATGAGCACGTCGGCTGGTGATTCAATCTCTGTTGTTTGCGTGGGGGGCTGTTCAATTTTGCTGGTAGGACGTTAAGATGGTCGCATGTTCGGCGCATTGAATCCATGTGATACCGCAGAAATGAAGGAAAGATTCAACAAGAGCCATGGGGTGCAGATCTGGCTCTCGCTGACTAAGCAAAGATACCAAGCTCTGATTCGTTCCTTCTTCTAATGCACAAGGTCTAAATGTCATAGCGTCTGTACATCTAGTATATACCCTCCATATCATGCTGTCTTCTTGTCTTCCTTGTCACTTGATTTCTCAAATCTCTTCATCAAAGCCTGGACCATCTTTCCGAACCAGTAGAAGTTCAAAACGCTCAACGTCGTATTGCTGATGACATACGCAATGGCGAGCCAGGGCGGTACCGGCAAACCACCAGGTGTCTTGAAAGCCAGCCAGATGTCTTGATACATTCTGACTGACTGATAAGTGCCCCAGAGCAACCTGCTGCCTCCAAAGGACGTTATCAGCGCGACACCATTGACCAGCTGTGTGGTCGACCCTGTCATGCCGACTTTATCCATAAACCAGTGGAAATTCAGGAATGGAGTAGAAAGCTCATAGAGGATGAAGTTGAGACCGTAATAATTGCAAAATGGGCGCTGTCGAAAAAAGTCAGCGAAATTTCCCCGTCGACCAACGATGGTGTGCACGTACAAACCCCAGCAGAGACACGGCCAAAGCGCTCACAGCATGCATCAATGATCCAGGCCCAAGCACATCCATATGCTTCGCACTCATCACCACATCCCATAGGAAATATCCAGCAGAGAATCCCTGCACCATACCCGTCGCGCCTGTATAGCCCCATACCCGCTCTTTCGGCCCCATGGACCATCGCTCTCTATCCAAATATATCACACCCAGTGCTAGCGTATTGATGAAGCACGATTGGATGAGGGAGACCACATGCACATTCCAATTGATCTTTGTCTTTTTCGAAAGCTTAGGATAGGTATCCGGAAAGAGATGTGTGGAGACTCGCGGGGCTATAATGGTATCGATGAAGGTGTATATTGCGAAAGAGGGGAGGATCTCATGGGTGTGGAAGGGGAGAGTGCGGAGGGAGAGGGTGCGGGCGAGCGATTGGGCGGTTCCGACGAGCAGTGAGGGGGCAGGTATTGGGTCTCGCATTGTGCGATGACCTTCGACTGTGGCCAGCTACCGTGTGCGTTGAATCAGCATGATGGCCCCATCGAATAGAACATTTGTACTCGTACTGACCACAAGTGAGTCCGATTATTAAGTAGCGGCGGGAGAGGCCACCAATCCATCTATCAGGATCTGGCCTCTCAGCATGGATGGATTGGT
>JAABUL010006743.1_pt1 | contig 12997 bp, 24 predicted proteins | sample 5559151 | NCBI WGS metagenome assembly JAABUL01 (sample SAMN10711876, study PRJNA513368) | rock metagenome | isolation source: Antarctica rocks | place: Antarctica: Victoria Land, Pudding Butte sud | reverse complement strand
CCGGCCGCTACAGGCAGTTCTCAGTCTCGTTTTCAACACGACCTACTATTTGGAAACAAACGCTACCTTTTCTCACTTCTTCCTTACTGCATACACCGATAACTGTCTAGGCTTTAGCTTTACAACAGACGCTTACCGCTACGCAGTTCTCCATGAAGGCGGCCATCTGCGCCTGCTCCGTCAGCTTGAACAAGTTGAACACACCGCCGGGGTGCAGTTCTTCGAACTTCGCCCTGCAGCGTGCATCAGAAGCCAATCAAATTGCCTCTGCAGAATTTAGAGAGGAAGAGCACCAAACACGAGAGTGCCAGTGCGTACCGGTCCAGAGATGACGGAGCATATGTAGGCCCCTTTTGTTCGTCTAGCTTGCGCTTCCTGCCCGAGGTGCTGCTGACTGCGTCTGCATCGTCTGGCAGGGGTATCCACATGTCGCCTTTGTGCCACTCCCCACGAAGGGTGCCCCGCTTCTCCATGACGGACACTGCTGTGTCAAACGGCGCCGAGTAGGCTGGCCGGAACATTTCAAAAGTTGCATGTTTGACGCCGTCTGCGCCTAGAACGTGAATAAAGCGACAGGATCCCCAATACCCTAGTTGCTGACAGACAAGTCTGACACTTCGCTAAGAGCACAGGCTTCCCATGGCGACAAACATTGCAGCCCAACTGAAGTCGAGAGCAGAGCTGCAGGCCACACTACTGCGTGGCTCTGCGCTTCTGTCCCCTTCAAATGGAAAATCGCCCACGGTCAAAAGGCAGGCCATCCACCTGGGCAGGCGAAACAGGGTTTCCCACAGTCAGGTCGGCATGCTGAGGAGGCGTAAGAGGTGCAGAGGGTAGGGCCGTAGCTCTGGGTCGGTCGATCGGCGAAGGGCAAGCAGGCTGTCCCGGCGCCGGTGCCGGCGCGGCTGAAGTCTTGCACGGACTTTGGCGTCTGCGGGAGCGGCACACGTGCGAGCTGCAGCCACTCTGCACTTGCTCTGCATCCCTTTTTGAGTACTGCCCCTCATTGCCGTACTCAAATCATGCACATTCGCCAGCGTCCATGGCGTCTCTTCAGCAGTGTCACTGTCTTGCTGCCTATCATCCGTTTCGTCATGCAGCTAGTGTTTGTGTTGCAAGAGTGGGCCGGATGCGGCGACCCGTGTCGCTGAGCACAAGGGTGGCAGGACGTGCAGGGGCACCGTCCCCGGGGTCGCGGCGGCGCTTAAGAAGCCGGGCGCGCTCGGGTGCGCTCCGCTGGCGTTCTGGCCGGCGCTGGAGCCCGACGCGCTCGAGCCGTCTCCAGCGTCAGCTGTGAGGCCGCCACCAAAACTGCCGCCAGTGGCGCCGCTGGTGCATGCCAACTCCGCCGGGCTCGTCAGGTATGGCCGACAAATTTCCAGGGTGCGGGACGTCCAGCGAATGCTGTGGATGGTCAGCTCCTTCAGCAGTCTCGCTGACTCCCCTAGGCCCAGGGTCTTTAAGATACGATCACTGTCCTCGCGCACAATGCCTGCGCCGCCAGGGATGAAAGGGTGCACATGCACAGCACCCTACTTGCCGGCAGTGCCTAGCATGTTGGCCAGATCCTCATGCTGCTGCAAAGCGTGCTTCACCATATCAATATTATGACCTGCGGGTGCAGGTCGTAAGTGTACTTGATCTCGAGTAGGTGAATGGTGACCTTGCCGTAGTCAGTGTGGTTCCGCTCCCACGGGTGGGTTTGCAGTTTCCACTGGCGCCGTGTGACGGCATTCCCCTGGCAGTCTTTGAAAATAGAGTCGTCTGAGACAAGGACAATAGCCCCGTCTGGTATGCTGTGTTGGGCAGCGTGTGGAAGCAGAAAACTTGGTAGCCGCCTGGTTCTGGCGCCGCCGCTTGCAATGGCCGTCCTGGAGCGTGTCTGCACGTCCATCCACATTGGGAATCAACCGAGGTCTCCAGCACTGACAGCAGACCATAGAGATATCACAGCGTGGTCATGCCTTTCTCTGACAAGTTTCTGGCATTTTCTCCTGTGCAGGCTCCGCCAACGGCATGGTCCTCGTCGTCTACCAACGCCTTGCACAGAAGGCACACCGTGCTGATTTTTGGGGCTGCAGCGTTTCTCAATTTCGAGTCTATGCACTGTGTTTGCAGGCGGTGGCCACCAGCAAGTATAGCATGGTATATCGCCAGGGGCGACAGCGCAGGGTTCCCAGGACGCATTGCTGGATCGCAACTCGATGCCGCCGACGGTGAGCCGCTTGATGAGCTTTTCGATCGAATGCTGATGGGAATTCGAGCATATGCTGCATTCCCCAGGTCCCGTACATGGTCTTCAAGGTTGTTGTTGTCCGCCCACTGTTCGGAGGCGTCGCCCTGCAGTCCATGTGGATGCGGCCCCGGCTTGTACGTGACCCAGCGCTGGCCTCGGCCAGGGTTTCCTGCGGCTGTGAAGGGATACAGCGCCAGTATGCGCCTTGGAAGCAAGCTTATCTGCTGCAGTGTTGCCGTGTACATGAATGTGTGCGCGTCCTGCAGCATGAGCAGTGAGTCCCAAGATGCCACCATCTGTGTCATCTGAAAGACAATCTCACGGTGTTTCTTGATTCTCATCTCCTCCGGCCTGAAGAAGGCAATCATGATGAGGTACAATGACGTCCGGTTGCCTTCCATGACAGTTTCCCGCTCCCTGTCAAGAGGACGCAGACAAGTGAGTGCCTCATGCAATGCTGCCAGCTCCCCCTGCAGGGCTGTGTTGAGCTGGCCATCATGGTGTTTGAGCATCAAACCAGCTCTGACATTTGCACACTGCAGGAAATTTCCGCCTGTCATGGATGTGTGGCATTTGCTACCGTCTGTGAATGTGATATCTTTGGGTTCCACAAACTTTCGATCAGGCTTGTCATGGATGACGTACTCGTCGATGAGAGTCACCCTGGCACTCAGGCTTTCATGGGGCGCCTCAGGTGCTCGACGGAAGGTGGAGGACGGGCTGCGGCTGCGGGCCGGGTGGGGCCGTGGGATTGCGGCGTCCCAGCAGACGGGCGCGGACGCCTCGCCATCAACCGTCTCCCTCAAGGTCTGCAGCTCATCCATGTCGAAATGATCGTGTTACGCATGTCGCACCAGGCATGGTCCACTTGTCAGCCTTGCATCGACGTGTGCGCGCCTCTGCTCTTTCAATGCGGCGGCGGGTCGGCAGGCCGTGCACAGCCTCTGCAAGGACATGTCTCTCCGCTCGGGGCAGGCAGGCAGCTGTGTGTACATCTTGAACAGTGCTCGCATCATGTTTTCCGCCATGGTGCCTGCATAGCAGCCGGCCTGGCTGAAACTGTCACAACATCCCGGTGCAGTGCTTTCAAACACAATGCAGGCCCCTGTTGGGACAATGTCCCTGTCAGGGTTGCACTCCTTTACTGAAACATGAATGTATTCACTGGCCAGGATGGTTCTGGGGAGCGGGTGTGTGGGCATCTTTGTGCCGATGCCCTGCGCCAGTTGGTCGGTGTCCTGGCGCATCATGCTGGCCATCGGCAGCCTTGGGTGCGCGCTACGATAGGCATCGACTTTCGAGCGGCTCCAATATGTTTTCCGCAAAACACACATGTCTGCGTGGACATTGTGCAGCCTGTTGCAGTCCTGTAGAACTTCCCACAGGTCGGCCCTGCTGGCTGCGAGGATGTACGCCTGCCTGGGCATGACCACTTGCATGTCCAACTTGCTGACCCACCTCGCCTGCCCCAGGCTCATGGCAGCAGGCATGCAAGTGAGCCAAGTTTCCCGGGCTTTCATGAGTGATTGTATTTCGCCTGCACGCCTGCGCGTCTGCAGGTGCTTCATAGTCAGGGGGCGCGTCAGCGTGCCGTGTTTGCCCTTGTCCTCCAGTGAGTGGATGAGGGATTCAGCGGCCATCTGTGCATGCGCTGGAGAATTGATTTCATTTTCAAGCCCAGTTTATTGTCCGGCAGGTACAGCACTGCTGCGGGCGGACATGGTGGACGGCAGCCATCATGCCGTCTACGCGAAATCTTCTTGATGACCCGGCCGCGGATTGGATCCAGGACTTCCAGCTGGCGCTCTGTGTACAGCGCCAAGCGGAATTGATACAGCAGATCTGAAGGGACACATGACTCCTCCATGTCAACGGTGAGGCGCATGCCTGCTGGTGAGACTGCGAGGCCCTCCCCTAGATCCTGGGTGAGTGGCATCGCATCACAGTACGGATGCTTCCGATACAGAGCGTAATGTCCACACCAGATATCGAAACGGCTTACTTCTGTATCGCAGGTGGTGAAGTCGTCTGGCTCGGGAGGTGCGCCGGTGTTCGAAAGGTGGGCAAACCATTCCGCGGCGCATGACGCGTGCGGGCCGGAGCAGGACACCACTGCTTGTTTCCCGCGTTGCATCCGTTCCGCGGTGAGTGCTTTCTTCAGAGCCGGCCTGGGCGGCGGTCTGCGTGGCGGCTGCATCGGGGGGCTGGCAAAGACGTCGCCGTACTCGAACTGTAGCAGGACTGGCCTGTGGTCGGAGGTTTCAAATATTGTCAGTCAGCACCTCTGGCTGCTCCAGGGTGGCGGCAGCGATTGGTAGCCCACACCTGCGAGTACAAATAAATTCATCAATTCTTGAGAATTGCCCTGTTTGCAGTCTCGTTCGTACGATGGCATACGGCTCGCTGTGGGAAGGGAGCCATCCGGCAAGGCAAATACAGACTGCAGCCCATCGCAGCAAGGTGTGTCATAAACATCTTGTCTATTGGATTCCAAATGTGCTGATGGCTGTCTGTCCGACGTTTGTTGCACGGCATTCCAATCGCCCGCAAGTATCACCGAACCGCCTGCTGCGCGCGCCATTGCAATGGCAGTTTTCATGTGTGTTGTGATCTGCGTTTGGCTTGTTCGCCACGTCTCTCCATTTTGGTTAAGAAGCTGCTAGAATGTGCAGCGGCATGCTGTCCGGCACTGTGTTGCTGATGTAACTCAGCTACCCCTGCAGGGTCGCCGGGGGCTGGCGCTGGCGGGCATGGCGGCCTTGAGCCCAATCAGCATGGACCGCAAGAAGCATGTCAGCCTGGGCGTGTGCGCACGATTTAGCGGGCCGCGGCATCTGTAGGCGGCGGCGGGTCCATCTGACGGCTGTTGAGCCCGGATGGCGCGATGCAAATACGATGTACCCCGGCAGCATTTGCTGCAGCCGTATTGATTTCAGGTCTATGGTTAGCAAGTGTGTTTCGGTCAGGGCGACTGTAGCTGGCCGCTCGGCATGCATTCCGAGCGGTTTTACGAGACCTCTGTTCTTATTTCTGGTACTGCTACAGCTCCATAGAAGGGATGATGACGTTTCTGTAGATGCCCAGCTGGCCGTTCGCTCACAGCTGCCCGGCGCTGCGGCAGGAATCTAGCTGCTGCCGCTGCCGCAAGATGCAGTACAAGATCAGGGTCTGCTGCTAGAAATGTGGCCATGTTGCTGCCCTGTTCATATGCTGCTTGCCATCTTAAACCAGCAAAACGTCATAGGTGCGGAGGTAGACATGCAGCAAGTGGTTGAAAGCATCAGCCTCAGAAATGCAGCTGGTTTTAGGGTCTTTCCACAAATCATCCACCAGCGTCTGAAGAGTTTGAGAAGCTGCAGCTACTATGTCAAACGGTCCTGTCATCCTGTGGCAGCTCACCATATATTGGACTTTTAGGCTTTCATGGCTTGAGGACCTTCTGGCGTTGCGCCTGGCTGGCGGGCTGTTGCGTTTGTTGCCGCTTGTGGCCTGCACCACGGTCCTGCGTCTGCTGCGGGCTGTCGACCATGTCCATGGTGGTTGCCTGCTGCGCGCGGCGCTCGCTTCAGCGCTCTGGCGCTTCAGCGTCGCGGCCTTGGCGACGAGTGTGGCAGGCGCCAGCAGCAGCCACATTGCTGCTGTTCTTGGAAGCCGCGGTTGAAAACCAGCACCTCGGCCACCTCCGCCTCCGTCTTGAACATCAGCTGCAGGCGAATGTCATGACCGCAGGCGAATGTGTCTGCACAGCGAGCAATGAGGGGCAGTACTCAAAAGGGATGCAGAGCGAGTGCAGAGTGGCAGACCTAAGAGGTCCGCCGGCAGGCCAACCAGGCTAGCGGATGGTGCAGATGTCTCGTCCAATGATGATCTGAGTGTCTCGCTGCTCACGGGAGCTGCAGTTTGGAGCCTCCGCCAACTGCCACCGCCAAACCCGCGAAGCTGCAAAATGAATCATAAATCCCATCAATAGACGCTCAGGGCGGCCACCCGAGGAACCGGCAGCACAGCGCAAAGGTGCTGCAGGAGTGCGAGCTCCCAGGAGGAGTGATCGTCACCGCACGCCCCGCAGGAGACTTGCAGACGCCGTGGCGGCCGCCGCTGGGCGCCAGCACGGCGCGTTGATTGCGCCAAAACAAACAACTGATGGGCAGCGTCCACTAGCCGGTGAAGGCCGACCGAAGTAGAGCAGGCGCTTCACAGCACAGCTACATCTCTCCATTCCCGAGGTGAGTAGCCCAGCAACCCTGCTGCCAGTACCATGACATGTCTTCTGATAGCGCTGGTCCCCACTTGAACCCATGCATGCATGGCAAAAGGCCTTAAATATCACTCCAGCCAAATTCTGGAACACTACCCGATGTGCCGATCACTGGAACGCAGGCAGCCCCCTCGCACGTCGCCAATGCAGCTCGCGCAGTGTGCAGCTCAAGGGTTCCGGCCGCGCCGGCGCCGGCACCGGCACCGGCGCCGGGACAGCCTGCTGCCCCGTTGCCGTTCGCCCGACCCTCAGCTGCATCCCTGCCCTCTGCATCTCTTTCGCCTCCTCAGCATGCTGAACTGACTATGGAAAACCCTGTTTCTCCTGCCCAGATGGATGGCCTGCCTTTTGACCGTGGGCGATTTGTCCCTTGAAGGGGACAGAAGCTCAGAGCCACGCGGTAATGTGGCCTGCAACCTCTGTTCCTGGCTTCAGTGGGGCTGCAATATTTGTGGCCTCGCGTGCTCTTAGCGAAGTGTCAGACTTGTCTGTCAGCAACAGAATCCGTGTCGCTTCATTCACGCTCTAGGCGCAAACGGCGTCAGACTTTCAACTTTCAGATGTGTGCTCAGGCGCCAGTCTCCACCTCTGCCGGCATGTCACAACGACGGTGGACTTGTGATACTAGTAGGGCCACAGCTCCCGCACGGCTTTGCGAAATCCGCTGACATCTTAACTTCGGAACTCAGCTTTCTTTGCCCAGGAGGCTCTTTCCGGCATGCTGCCCATGGTCTGCTAGCTGTAGCAGTCTCGGTTCTTCATGTCGCTGTAGCCGGGCTGCTTGCCAGCTCTGGGCCTCGAAATGAGCTGGGCGTGCACCCGCTCTAGGATGTGCTCCACGGCATGACTTTTCAGCTGTGAGCGGCATGGTCGCTTGACCTGATGGCCGCGGCCTGACGCAGCAGCGCGTCATGCAGCTGTCCTCCTCCCCATGGCTGGCGCTGCAGGTGCTGTGCATAGCCGCATTCTTTCTGAGCGCCGCAGCCGCGAGCGATCAGGCTTCTGGGCGGCCCCTGCTCATCGCACACAGGTGCAGCCGCTCAGCATGTGTATCTGATTGCACAGTCTACAGGCCAAGGCACTGCTCATAAAAACGCTGCTGCAAGCCTCGACCGGGCATGCATGTATGTCTCGCGAGCGGCATCTCTTGCCGCCTCTTTCAATCTTGGCCGCAGCATCAGCTTGTCTAACCGCTTACGTTGTTGCAGGGGGTCACCGTGCGAGATGCCTGAGGAGACCCTGGAGGGGTACGCTGCGGCATTTGACGCCGACGTTGATTTTATCGAGCTGGATGCGGTGAGCGCTTGCCTCAGTCCTGCGCTGCCTGTCACCCACGGCATCTGCAGGCTCCCGGCATAACCTGTCAGGTCTGTCAGTACAGCATGAGCGTGGTTCATGTCCCTACTGCAGCAATAGCGTGCTGGTCTATACTTGGGTCTGGGATCGGTTCGGCAATTCTGCACTGGACTTCTGACATGGCCGCTCTGCTGGGGAGTGGCAAAGCTGTATCGACATGCTTTTGCACATGACAGAGGAAACTATGAAATGCAGGTGTCAACAAAAGATGGCCAACTGATCTGCCGCCATGGGCCAACGCTGGATGACAGCACGGACGTGCTGCAGCACCCGGACTTTGCCAAGCGGCGACGGTCGCAGGTGAGCAGTCGGCATGGGCGGCTGCCGCTGCGCTGAAATGTCGGGGCATAGTGTTGATTGCATCAAGATGTGCAGCGTTCGCATTGAGTATTGACCATCACCAACGGCCAGGCTCACGTTGCATCATTAGCGGCAATGGATTCAGCGCACACACGCAGCTTTGCACCATTTGGCTTCGAGTTGCAGCTGGTGCCGCCAGCCAAGCTGCGTGCCGCCAGTCAAGCCGCGCGCCAGCACGCTGGTGTACTCTCTTGTTAGCCCAGTGCATCGCACGCCACTGGGCCTGTTCACACACATCTGAATGCGTCCCAAAGGGAACTGATGTCCGTGTGCAGCTGATGCCGGACGGGCGCAATGTGACAGGCTGTTTCACCGCTGACTTCACGCTGGCGGAGGTGGGCGCCCTGCGTGCGCGGCAGGCGATACCGTTCCGCGGCCACGCCCGCGACGGCGAGTTCAGGTGGGAGACGGTGCTGATTATGCTCCCTATTCTTCTTAGCATTTTGGTCGCCGGCATGGTTGTCGTAACCACTATTCTTGCGCTCACTGCAACCGTGCCCAAACGAAGGATCATGGTCGCCAGCATCAAGGCAGGGATGGGCTGTGGCAGAGTGATGCACAAGGAATGCAGCGTTGTGCCGTAGTAAACGCAGGCACCGCCGCGACACCGTGTAACACAATGCGAAAACAACGTGTCACGCAACAGACCTCTAGCGCGAACCCACGTGCCGAAAATTCCGGGGTGCTGACGCTACACCAGATTTGCAGCTGCTGTGAGGTCACGGAATGACGTTGGTCCCAGCGGCGAAGGCGAACGTTGACGCTGTGCTGTCAACTGTCAATCGGCAAGCTTTAGATCAGCTGACACGGCACCACAGGCGCGCAGCGTCTAACATCGGAGCAGGCGCTGCTGCTGGTGACAGATCGCACCGCCGGCGGCGCCGGCAGCAGCATCGTGAATCAGCTGACACTGCCCGCATTGGCGCAGGCTGCCATCGCTGGAGCAGGCGCTGCGGCTGGTGAAGGCAGATTGACGGCGCTCATTGGTTACTGAGGCCGGCGCCACATGCTCCTTCCTAACACCAGCACCGACTCTGCCGCGCACTGGCGCAGGGTGCCGAAACGCTGGAGCAGCTGCTGCGGCCGGTGAGGGCGGGAGTCCCTGGCGCCGTCGGCGGCGCTGCTTCCATTGAGGCCACCGCCATGCTGCCTTCCCAACACCCAGAATTCACCTGTACCTGACGCAGTCCCGCATTGGCGTAGGGTACCCAGGCTGGACCAGGTGCTGCGGCTGGGAAAGTGATGCATCAATGGCTGCGGCAACGGCTGCGCGCACATCGAGACTGCTGCTGTGCTGCTGGAATATCACGAAACATCTGCATATGCAGCCGAACCTGCCGTGCGTTGGCGCAGGGTGCCAACGCTGGACCAGGTGCTGCGGCTTGTAAGAAAACGCATCGATGGCGGCGCCCCTGGCGGCGCCTACATCGAAACCAAGGAGCCGGAGTACCACAACTTCCGCGGCCTGCCGCTGGAGGGCCGGGTGGTGGCGGCGCTGGTGGCCGCAGGGTTCAAAGACCTGCTGGGCCGCCACGTCGTGCTGCAGTCCTTCGAGGAGCCGGTGAACATGTTGTTAGTCCGAAGCGTATGACGTGTTTGCGTGCTATATGCCTGGTGTCAGTGCAGGGCAATCAGAGGGCAAGGCAAATGTTGTTCACGGCGGCTGCTGGTCAGCCGTCAGATAGCAGGCAGAGGCTGGGACCAGGGCAGCCTCCTCCTGCTGCCTGGACTCCTAGTATGCATGTTTCGTTTGCACACTTGATGCTGCAAATGCGTGCGCCGCAGTCGCTGCGGATGCTGAAGCGCAAACTGCGCGCCGCGGGCGTGGATGACAGAGCCATGCCGCCGCTGACGTGGCTGTTCGACTGCGCCGGCGAGCCGAGCGTCGCGCAGCTGGACGCCTTTGCCACCTATGGCCAGGGTCTGGGACCGGACAAGGTGCGCTCGAGCTGGCGCTGTGCTGCTGTCACAGCAGCAACTCAGAAAGTTTCGCGAACCCGAGCCATGTTGGCCTGCATACTGGCAGGCCTGGTGCTATCGAAAATGACACAGTGGCTCCTGACACGACACACTGTCTGCTGCTGCGCTGCAGCGACGTGCAGTGCTGCCTGGTGCGGTGCAGATTATGAATGCCTGTGCGCTGATCAGTGGAGCGTCTCAAGCGCAGGGCCTGCTGGAGGACCTGCACACGGTTGCTGCCTGCGGCCAGGCGCCAAACGCGGCGTGTGGCGCCCCGGGGACCAAGTGCTCTGGCTCGCTGGGGCAGGCCTGGGACGGCAATGACAGGCCGGCGAGCGCGCTGTTCGACCTTGCAGTGGCGAGGGGCCTGTACGTGCATCCGTGGACCGTGCGACAGGAGGTGCGTTTCCTTCTTGAGCATCATCCTTTATTTGCTCTGCTCCCCCGTCATGCTACTGTATCTCGCTGGTGACCCATGTCGATTGCCACTGGCGCTACTGCCACTGCTACCGCGCTTTCAATCGAGCAATAGTGCTACCCTAAGCCCTAAACCCTAAACCTTAAACCCTAAACCTTTGTTGAAGATGCGGTCAGCCACACCAGAACCACGGTGCATGGTGTTGGCCTGCAACATGCCACCTCTGGCTGCCACGCACAGCAGAATGCTGCAAGGATCTGTGCAGTTGAGTCACAGCTCACCATCTTGACACAACGATGCAGTTCCGGCTGCTGGAGCGCATTGCATGGCAGGTCTCTGCCAGTCACAAATGTGCACCACCTTCGGCTGAGCACCTGCTCGTTGTCTCCAGCCGGTTGTGCATTGACCTGCACAGGCGCAATTCTTGCCGCTGGAGCTGTCCTCAGCGGCGGCGGAGCTGGACTATCTGGCAGGGCCGCACGGCGTCGGCGTGCAGGCCGTCATCATGGACTGCCCTGCAACTGGCGCCGCCTGGCTGCGCTCCCACGACTGGTGCAACGCTCGGATTCGTTTTTGCACTCTGTCTCCAGGTCCTTGGAGCACATTGCGGGCCACTGTACAGCAACTGCATATGCAATCGGCAACTCTGGCTGCAGCGGCGCACCAACAGATAGGAGGACGATCTGACCAGCGTGCATCTCGAGTCTGCAGGGAAGGAACCAGGCCGCAGGCGCAGGCTGCGCCAGGCGCCATTGGCGCCCTGACCGGGCAGCCGAGCGGCGGCGGCTGGCTGAGTAGCAGCGTTTACAGCGTGCCAGACTGGGAGGCGGCTGCCGCCGCAGCGCTGGTAGTGTGCCTCGGCGCCTCCGCGGCCGGCTTTGCCGTCTGGCTGCGCCGTCGCCGCAACAACCTGACGCGGTGCGGTTTTCATCCCTTCGTTTGGTCAGCATACAACCATTCGTGCACTGCTTACACACAGGTGCTGTAGATACGTGCTTATTTTTGCATGCTAGTCCAGCTGCACATCGCCGCAGTGTCGTTGCTCTGTAGGACCGCCGCCGAGCCTGTACTGGGCTGCTGGCGCCGAGGCTGCAGCCTCGCAGATATAGATCAGCCATATTGGGTACTACTGGAAGCCTTCCTTGTGTGCAGGTATGACGTGTTCCCGGACATGGTGCCGGTCGCAAACTACGCTGATTTTGGGCGGCGGCAGCTAAGCGCGTCCGGCATGCGTGTGCCGCCCAGCCCGGCAATGCGCTCAGGTGCGCAATCTAGCGTTGAACGATCTCAGATTTGCTCCTATTGCACCATTGTACTGCTTGAGCGCAGCAACGCTTTGGGTTGCTGGCCTTGACTGGGCTGCCAAACCTTTCGGCTGCTGTGTTGCTTGCATTCAATTAGACAGGAATATATTCTCTCACCGCTTGGAGATGCGGTTCAGATGAATTCCAGTTGACCTTGCCTCAACATCCTGCTGCACTTTCCGCAGGCGACCTGCAACTAACGGCGTTGTCGCCCGAGTCGCCGCTCGGCCTGGGCCATACGGCATGGAACCCCGGCGGAGGCGAGCATGAGTTCCTGGTTATCCGTTCCTGATGCTGCGCTCTTAGGCCATCAGCGCTGATGTTGCCCGGCGACGCGCACTGGATGTAGGTGATGTGTCTAGCCGAACATGCTTCGGTACTTGAGTGGGTATACCTGGCGACATCGTGTACCAGGTGTCTTTTTGTAGTGAGCCGGGCACTGATCATTTGCATCATACGTGCACGATCTGAACACCCAAACGCTGGTCAACATCATACTGAAATGGACAGCCCAACGCCCGCCACGGATAAAGTTGTGTGGCTGCTGCCCCAAAAAAGCGGCGGGATGCTTCGGCCAATTATGTCACGCTACGACTCATGTCCCAGTGTCCTGCGGCGGCAGAGGGTGCGATTCGGCGATGCGACTGAATGTGTGATAGCCGTGAAATGTGAGAACGTGGGAACAGGGTCTTTGGAGAAACAGGGGACCGAAAGGAAGTTTAAACGTGGAGAAACAGGGTTTTTGGAGAAACAGGGGATCGGAAAGGGTGTCACAACACGTGGAGAAACAGGGAAATCGAAAAGGGTTTCAAAACGTGGAGAAACAGGGAATCGAACCCTGGACCTCCCGCATGCGAAGCGGGCGCTCTACCAACTGAGCCATTTCCCCGGTGTGCACTCTTCGATGACGAAGCACCCGAAATTGGCCAACTGAACCACTAATTCCCGCGTGCGGATACTCGGACAGCAACACCCAAAAGGCGCCTGGCAGCTGGTGTGGGTTTTGGTTTTTGTTGCAGGTTATGGTTTTGATTTGTGGTGTTTTCAGCTTTGGCATTGGCCCTACGGACTGATCACTTGTGCTTTTGTGGTGCGCGCTCCCGCGG
>JAABUL010006739.1_pt1 | contig 12999 bp, 18 predicted proteins | sample 5559151 | NCBI WGS metagenome assembly JAABUL01 (sample SAMN10711876, study PRJNA513368) | rock metagenome | isolation source: Antarctica rocks | place: Antarctica: Victoria Land, Pudding Butte sud | reverse complement strand
CCCCCCCCCCCCGGCCGCGACCATGCTCATGCCGCCCGCAGGCCCGCCTGCTACAAGGCATATGGGTCATCAAAGGAGGACGCCCCGCAGTGCGACGTGCCCGGCTTCGAGGAGAGCGCCATGGAGCTGCTGCGCCACGTGTCCTTCGTAGACTGCCCTGGACACGACATCCTCATGGCGACGATGCTCAACGGCGCCGCCGTCATGGACGGCGCCTTCCTGTTGATCGCCGCCAATGAAACCTGCCCGCAGCCGCAGACGTCAGGTCAGTAAAGCTGGTGCATCGTTTTCCACATCATCGCATGGTGCTTCGCGGCAGTGCACGGTGCGCTGCTGCGGCTGAGAAACCCTAAACCATAAACCCTAAAAGCGCGCACCACAGGCGCGGTGCACGGCATGGCTGCACCTGTCATATATGTACGAGCCACTGCAGACTGCCATTGATGCATGAGCCACCAAGGCTGTGCAGCAGCAGCCTGCGTTGAGTCACCTCATCAGTTTCTGACGCGGTGAAACGTTTGCCGACTGCAGAGCACCCGACGGCGGTGGACATCATGCAGCTGCACCAATGACGACACGAGTCTTTCTCTCTCCCGACATGCAGTCTGACATGTCTTGATTCCCTTCCTGTGCGGGTCGCAGAGCACCTGGCGGCGGTGGAGATCATGCAGCTGAAGCACATCATCATTCTACAGAACAAGATCGACCTCATAGACGAGGCCAAGGCCACCAACCAGCACGACGCCATACAAGCCTTTATCCAGGTGCCCAGGATTCTCAAATGTGGGGAATCCTGCGATGACAGTCGTCCACCGACAGGAGCCTTGCAGGACGACCTGGCAGGACACAACTACTTGTTGCACGCTGGCAGCTCTGAACCAGACCCCACGACAAGGCTGGTCTCATGCAAACGGGGCTCGGAAGCCAGACGCAACCCCCTGCTTGCACAGCAGGGCCCCGGCCTGCACAGACGCGAGACTCCAGTGTCTCCTCTTGTGCAGGGCACGATCGCGGAGGGCGCGCCGGTGGTGCCCATCTCCGCGCAGCTCAAGTACAACATCGACGCCGTGTGCGAGTACATCGTCAAGAAGATCCCCGTGCCCGTGCGGTGCGCCTTTGCCTCTGACAGCCTTGCCCTGACTGCATGTACATGCGGCATTGCTCCCCAGCCGTCCCCGGCTGGTCCTAAACCCTAACTTGAGCCTCAGCAACATGCGGCACGCCATCCCCTGTGCAAGACTTGATGTTTGCAGCAACGGGAGAGCTCCAGCGTGCCAGGCATGACGTCCGCTCACAATGCGTGCTGATGTGCGCAGGGACTTCACGTCGCCGCCGCAGATGATCGTCATCCGGTCCTTCGACGTCAACAAGCCGGGCTCAGAGGTGGAGGAGCTGCAGGGCGGCGTCGCCGGCGGCTCCATTCTGCAGGTGCGCTTTTGTGCAAGCACCCTGTTTTCCTTCGAATCCCTCGGCGATCGTTTGGACTGGTCATCCATGCAGCAGCAGGGCGTCGTCGCCGGCGGCTACATCCTGCAGGTGCCTGACACCACTCCAATGCACCCAGAGGAGCCATTAGCTGGATTGCATGGTCGCAGCTCCAGCATGGGGGGGACCAGAAGCTGCTAGGGCACCGCCGCATTGGGTTTAGGGTTTAGGGTTTAGCAGCATTGGCCAGTTCCAGAAAGCACACCGCGACAGTTTGCCGTGCCCGCCACGGCTCCGGGAGCCTGAAAATCAAGAGCGGCTCGCATTCCGGACCAAGCTTTTCCGCTGCAGGGTGTGCTGAAGGGTGGGCAGGAGGTGGAGGTGTGGCATTGAAGCGTCTTCCACAGGGTTTTTGTCTCCAGCAGCATCGTGTGCGCTGCAGGGCGTGCTGAAGATGGGGCAGGAGGTGGAGGTGCGGCCGGGCATCGTCACTAAGGATGCGGAGGGCCGGGCCGCGTGCCTGCCCATCTACTCGCGCATCGTGTCCCTCAAAGCTGAGGAGAACTCGCTGCAGTACGCCGTGCCCGGCGGCCTCATCGGCGTCGGCATGACGGTGCGAGCTGTCCGCGGCCGACATGGCCAGCTTCAACTTTGAGGGCGATGTCATGATGCGCCCGGCAGCCTCGTCACTGCTGACGTGGGTGTGCCGAGGGAGGTCTGATTGAGAGGCATTGTTTCGAGTGCGCGGCGGCGGACCTGACACTGACGCAGGTGGACAGGCTGGCGGGGCAGGCGCAGAGGGACTCTAACCGCTGGCCGCGACACGATTCCCAAGGTCGCTCCCGCATCGGACTGTCTCTTACCCATGTTGGCTGGTAATCCTGACGCGCAGGTGGACCCGACGCTCACGCGGGCGGACAGGCTGGTGGGGCAGGTGCTTGGGGAGGTGGGAGCGCTGCCGGACGTCTTCACGGAGCTGGAGATCAACTTCTTCCTGCTGCGCCGCCTGCTCGGCGTGCGCACCACAGTACGTCTCATCTGCACCCTGTTTGTATTATTTCGCAGCCTCGAAAGCCCCTGCGAGCCGTAGCGTGCTGTAGTTTCAGGGTGTGTTCCTTGCGAATACTGCAGCTCGTGCCTTGTGCAGTCTGCGGCAGCGCGCAGCGGTCAGGAAGAGTGAAAGAGGAAGCACAGATGGAGAATCCTCCCACAGCGCCTGAGGCGCTTTCCTCGCACACACGCAGAGCGGCGAGAAGCAGGGGAAGGTGTCCAAGCTGAGCAAGTCGGAGGTGCTCATGCTCAACATCGGCTCCATGTGCACGGGCGCCAAGGTCCTCGCGGTGCGTTCTTTCTCAGCGAAAATGCACATGCAAACCTTTGAGCGGGGCTTCTTGGTGTGTCAAAACTCAAAAAAAATCAAAAAAATCAAGCGCCTGCCACTTTCCGGCTTCTGACGTCTTACCTGCGCTCCCACCCACTGCGATCGCCTGGCGATGCTGGCTTTCTGCAACAAAGTGGAGCCTCCCCGCTCTGAACGCGAAACGGCGACGCGCTCACGCACACGCTGTGTGCCGCCATTTGAACCCAAGTATGAAGTAGTGAAACGACGAAGGCATCTCGCCATCGAGCGCGGCTTCAACTTCTCAGCTTGCCTGTGCAAATGCACCATGCGTAGGTGAAGGGCGATCTGGCGAAGCTGCAGCTGACGTCCCCCGTATGCACCAAGCAAGGCGAGAAGATCGCGCTCAGCCGGCGTGTGGAGAAGCACTGGCGGCTCATTGGCTGGGGTCAGATCCAGAACGGCGAGTTCTTTCACAACTCGCCGACCTGTGAAGCTCCATGTCATTCTTCCATAAGACTTCGAGCGTCATGGCCCCTGTATTTCGGCACAATGGCATTCCTGTGTGGCGCGGACAGTGTGGCGCGTCTTCTGCTTCTGGTTCTTGACATTGCATCTCCTGGCACTGCAGGACTAAGCATCGCCATGCCCGGGCGATGACGGCGACGCGTGCCCGTGATGTTTGCGTCTGTGAATTGGCGCAAAGCTGTAACAACCCAAATGGGAGCATTACCTCTCCCAGGGTTCTCGCAACCCGTGTGCAATCCGAGGTAGTGCTCCTTGCTTAGAAGCTGGGAAGTGCAAATGGAGTCGTGTTCAATTGTGTCAAGGGTATACATGGTGCAACCTGTCTACTGTGGAACTCCCATACAGAGCACGGCTCCCCCGCCGCGCATTTGCTCTAGAAAGTAACACAAACACAATCGGATGCCGTTGTGATTACATCCGGGAGGCAATTTTAATTCAAGAAACTCTGAAGATTGCCGAAGAGAAAAACACATAACGGTACCAAGTTACAAAAACAATGCTAACGAACACTGGCAATGCTTTGATTTGCACCTCAAACTCTCTGCTGCTCCTGTTCCATCACTCATACGCTGAAAAGTGAACTTCCTGGTGCTCAGCTGTATGCTGCCAACAATCTATGTCGCTCCTGAAGGCTGTGCCCGCTCCCAAGGCTCCAGGCATTCGCCAGCGCCTTGCCAGTACTACGGCGGCGGCGCCGGAAACGCTCCAGGTGGTGGCGATGCAGGCGGGTCGGCAGCGCGGCGGGCGGCGGCTGCGCCGGCGGGGCGGGCAAAGGCACGGTGCGGGCTCCGTTGGCGAGCTGAAACCCTGCCACACAGGACGTGCACCCCGCCGCAACTTGCGGGTTGCAGGCGCGGCACTTCGACGGGCACACAGCGCACAGCGGCATCCCTGATTGAATGCATGGACATATTCTGGACTCGCCATATGCCAGCAGCCTGCAGGTGCGCGGCACCTACGATCAGCCTTGGATCCCTGTGGCGTGCGCCAGCTGGCACGGCATCTAAACGCAGCTTTAAAACCTCTGAGCCAGTTTGAGCACCACAAATTGCACGATTGCAGCGCCTTACGTCTGTCCGGCACGTTCCAGATCGTCGCAAACGATCCAATTGCCTCCGATGATCGACTTGTACAGTTCTCGCTCTGAGACACCTAACGATCAGGAGACTCCCAAAAATGAGGGCCAGGGACCACGAGGTGCTCCCTGGTGAAGAATAGAGTCTTTTAGTACACAAGAGAACGGTCGTGCTCGCCAGGAGCAGGGCTGTCGATTGCACCACTTTTGAGCATACGATTCCCCTGGGTCTCTAAGGCAATGCTGCTACAGTCCTATTAGGTCCCACGTGATGCGTCCTATTAGGTCGTAGGAATCTGCTGAGGATGAGGAGGACGACGCGCCAGCTGCTGCCTGCACGAAAACCTGACTACCATCAGCCGCTGCATGCTGAACTCCATTTTGTTGTATATGCGAGCTGCGCAGAGCAGGCTCTGCACATGCCTGCAACAAAACCCTTCGACCGGACCACATGTGTGACTGCAGCGCCAGAGTGCAAGAGGATTCGAAATTGCAAGCCACTGCCTTCCCCCGCCTTGACACCAGCTGAGCAGCAAATGAATCCATTGAAGCATGCCAGCGGGGACTGTGGTTGGGCGCACCGCCTGCACGACGCCGGCGAGCAGACCGGCGCCGGCGCCGGCGCCATCGGCCTTCAGCGCACAGGCGGCGTCCCAAAAGTCCAGGTTCAGCGCTTCGCTGGCCGCGACGCCACAGTCCCTGGCCCAGACAGCGCTGAGGCGCGCCAAACCCTCCTGCAAACCGACTCCCAGATCAGAAAGAACACTATTTAGGTTTTAGGGTTAGGGTTAGGGTTTAGGGTTAGGATTGGAGCTGGGGCAAGACAGTCCAACCCACACAGAACCAGGTCGCGATTCGCAATCCGGCTTGTGGCAGTGATCCAAAGTTCGAAGTACGTTCACTGGTGAGTGAAGCTCGCGAGTCGGGTCTTGCTGCACTTGCCGGGTGCAATGGCCCGTGTCGACGATAGCAGTCACTGCTTGAACCAGATGAACCCATTTCATCATTGATTCTGGGTCTCACTACCTTCAGGTAGGTGCAGAAGCGCTTCTCGTCCATGTCGCGCGCCTCAGGTGTGGTGCTGGCGAAGATGGCGGAGAATGTCGCCATCGACTCAGCCCGGAGGCTGAAGTCCTCGCCGAGGAAAGCGTCGGCGTACACGCATGTGTACTCGCCTTTGACGGCTTCGAGCGGCACCTGCGGCACATGCAAAAACCCGTCAGAGCAGACTGACGCTTGGACCAACGGAGAAAGGCAGAAAGCCAGCTTGCACTGAGCATGCAAAGTCTGATTGCCGGCAAGAGTGATCGCTACGATTATGAAAGAGAGCACAGCATCTGTCACTGGGTCCCTTTGCTGACAAATGCATCTTGCTGTGCTCACCCGCTTGGCGTTCTGATTGCCGGAGTAGTTGGCTGAGATGTCGGTGAAGGAGTCCTCGTCCAGGCGGCACTCGTATATGACCTGGACACGAAGGGATTGCATCAACGTTATAGGCCGTGCCTCGTTGCTGAATTTGCCACCATGTAGGTGCTTTGCTTGCCACCACCTGGGCGCTTGCCCAGATGCCTGCTCATCTGACTGTAACCGGCAGAGTTTGCACCACGGCCACTGCGATTCCCACAGCTATCTCACCACAAAGTTGCGCGCCATCAGGATCGCGCAGATGGTGCGGTGCACGCCGACGCAGGCGTTGGAGATCAGGCCCGCGTACGCCTCTGCCAGCACCTGTGCAACGGTGCAGACTTGCTGTCTCACACGAGTCCACCGAAAGAACGAGCATGTTGCAAGAAAGCAATCGTGTCACGAGAACGGATTCATGTTGGAGACATTACCTGCATCTTGTTTGGCTGCCTGTCCACATGCAGGATTTTGTGCTTGAATTTGTACGTGGCGATGATGCAGTCTTCTTTAGCCTTTGCATCCATTTTCAGGACGGCAAAGTCCATATAGCCACTCGCCCGGAGGTTCTGCAGTGCGGGTCGATCACAGAGTCAGCGACCACAGTGTATCTGAGCGCTTCTGCCAACAGCTGATCAGTGCATCCCATGGTGAATGCCCCAACGCGCCTCCCAGGCGTTGGGAGACGATTTCATACAGTCCGCAACAGCTGAACTGGCATGCGGAACTGCCCGGCAAGGCAGATGATCGACCAAGCCTAGCTCTCGATTGACAATGAGATGAGTGACACATCCGCTGCCAAGAGAGGAGCTCTCAAGACAGGTCGCATGGTTCCGGCAGGTTCTTAAAAATTATCGTACGCGATATTTTTTACTAATTTCAAATTGGCAAATTTTACGCAAGGCTGAGCATCACCGATGATGCACATTGCACAGCACTGGTCATCTGCACAAGCAGCACTGCCAGTCGCTGATGACCATGTCCACAATGTGTTGCGCTTCGCTCACCTTCAGAAAGGTCTCACGCCGCGCCTTCTCACCCAGCAACGGCATGTGGCCCCCCGTGCGCGTCCGCTGCGGAGATGCCCGCCCCTTGGGCGGCAGGGGGTGGTCACTGGAGTGTCGCAGCCCGGCTCCTTGCTGGCGCTGGCCCGCGTCTGTACCCTCTGACGCAGCGGCTGCTGAAGCGTGCTGCGCAGCAGGTGCCGACAGCTTCTCTGATGCGGCAGCGGCTGCCGAGCCCGCCGACTTCTTCACCGGCGAGACGACCGGCTGCTCCGCCCAGACGAAGCCGTCCGGCAGGCTGTCGGGCAAAACGGCGGCGTCCCTGCTGGTGACGGTCGCGCCGCACACAAGGCTGAAGAGCTTCGCCATCGAGCCGAGCACCGCTGCGGTCGAGGCTTCCGTCAGTGGGACGAAGCTGAGGGCGTTTAGCCCCTTCGAAAAGATCCACAGCTTCATCATCAGCAGCGGCGCGCCGGCCCACTTGAACTTCAGGCTGTCAGCTGCGGCGATCCTGACCAGCTCGCCGTAACGGCCCGTGATGGGCGCATCGACCTCTCTCACTCCCGGCATGACGTCGCCGAAGGACTTGGCATGCAGGCCGAGCTTAGCCCAGCCCAGCGAGGACATCGCGAAGCAGGCGTCAGGCAAGGTCGGCTGATTCTTGCTGTTGGGCGGGGAAGGAGTGTCAAGTCGGGCTTTCTTCGCCTGACGCTCTGCGCTTGCATACGCCATCTGAACAGCCACAATGCTGCCGAGACCGCAACGTGTGAATTGTCTGGAGATTTTACGAACTCAAGGCGACATTCGCTCACCTGGCCTGACACACGGGGGAGGTGTGTCAGCGCTGACCTACTGACCGATTGACACAGAACTGACACAAGCTGACACATCACGTGGGGCCCAATGGGACTACAGTAGCATGCCTTAGAAATCAGGGGAAACAAGCTCCTATGCGGCTCAAAAGTGGTGCAATTGACAGCGCTGCTCCTGGCGAGCACGACCGTGCTCTTGTTTACTAAAAGATTCCATTCTTCAGACATTTATACTGAGCTGCCACTAACCCTAAAGACGGCTAACTCCGGCTAGCTCCGGCTAACTGACACAGGCGCTGGGGGTGGGTCAGTGTGTCAACTGACGGACTTGTCTGTCAGCAACTAGGGGTTTTGGAATCCTGTCGCTTTATTCACGCCTAACGCCCTTCTAGGCGCAGACGGCGTCAAACTTTCAACTTTCCTACCCTAAACCCTAACACTGCCAGTCACCCAGACCAGGGGATACCAAGTCGCCAACGGGGAGTGGCGCTACCACCAAGTCACTACCAAGTCGCCAACGGGGAGTGGCGTTATTGCTGCGGCGCTGTCCAGCCCAAAGGCCAAGGGTCCGGGTCCAAGCTGAATTGCTGTATGTGCAAGGGGCAATATAGGCTCGACGGGGCGTCACTGACCGCGAGCGCCGCCGGTGCCGCGAGGCGAGTGGCAGGCCGGGCTATATATTTCAAACTTGCACATGATTTGGAAATTTGAATTACGCCTTTTGCTATGTAAAAGGCAGACCGAATCTTGCTGTATCGCTTCCCATTGGAGATTCTCCAGGCACCGGCTCCCGCGTACACATGCACCGCCTTGCGGAGCGGATGGCCCACAGAGACATCGCAGGCATCTAGAAAGCGCGTTAGGACTGCGTGCGAAGCCCTGCACAGCCTGTGATTTCTGCTGGTGACTGCCCGGACCACTGTTGGGCCTGACACACAAGGGGGGAAGTCAGTGTCAGCGCTGACCTACTGACCTGATTGACACAGAATTGACACAAGTTGCGAGTACCACGAAAGTCTGGATGTGGTCCTGATCCCGCTGCAGCCTGTCACCACGCAGGCATGCGGTGTCGCTAAGCGCTATATACTGGGCGCTATATACTGGGCGCCCGGTAGCACGCCAGGACCGCGTTAATCAACGTCAATTATAAACGCCACATTGTGGCATGTCCCGCGGGGCGGACCGTGCATGCTGCCTGCAGGCGGCCACGCGCTGTGGGCGGAATGTTGAGAAACTTGGTCGGTCCAGATCGAGGGAACGGAAAAGCCAGACCCATTGGCACAATATTGACTTGATTAATCGCATTGGTTCATCGCATTGGCACAATATTGACTTGATTAATCGCAGCATCATCAGGCGCACGATGAGATGTGTCCCTCGCGGGTGCTGTCGGATTGCGATAAAGGCGCAAGGCCTACTAGGTAGGCTACCCGTGGTGCAGCGCGGACCTGCAGTCATCAAGCACAGCGGGGTTGGGATGCTCTTGCCAGGCGTTCTAACTTGATTAGTACTTAATTAGTAATTGCGGCAGCGGGCACCAGCTGCGCTGTGTCCACCTGCAGGGGAAGTGCAAAAGAACAGGTCAACAAGGTTGCAAGCTTCTCTGTTCCAGGGTTCCAGCTTCGACGTAACCTACTACGAGGCGTAGCCTACTACAAGCGGCACGCCTGGCGAGAGCCACATGCGTTTCTGCCATGGCTGTGGCGTCTGCAGCCTAGTAGACTGCATGTGGCTCTCGCCAGGCGTGCCGTTCGTAGTAGGGCAGTATGAGCACAGGGAAGGTGCGTCAATGAGAAAACTGGAGGCTGACAGCTCGACTTCCCCTCAAGACCGGGTCGCCGCCTCCAGAATGAGTACCTGCGCCATAACTGGTGTATGAAGCGCTCCAATGAGGCACTGGGTGCAGTTTCCCGCATCGCCTTCAGAACAGATCGTAGGGGCCACTCACCCTGACAATATATGGTGCCCGACTCTCGCCGCGAGTCGCACAGCATGTCCAATCGCCGCCAGTTGATCGGCTTGAGAAACCGAGATTCTGTGGGTCCAGATCACATACAGCATACTCAAAGCAGCTGTTGTATCAAAATGTATCCATGCAGCGCATGCAGCAGAACTGTGCAGGTCAAGGCATCATCGTGCACAGCCGCTGCACACATGCGCCGGCCAAGTGACCTTTTCAAGCGACAGCAGCGGCGGCTTGCTGGACAGAACATTCGCTCACCAGGTACATGCGGCCTGCGTCCTCTTGTTGGCGCGCTTCAAGCTCTGCAGGAGCACATCCCACAGCGTTGACGCATGGCAAGCAAAGTTGGCCGAGGCGCCACCTTGCAGCAGGCGCAGGCATGCATTCCAGGCGCAAACAAGGCCTGCGGAAATGGCTTCTGCCTGATGCACTTGACATAGGCAGCAGCCTCTCCATTGTCGTCCCGTAAGTGTCGATGACGGCGTGCTGGCGGATCGTGACGACGCCGCTGGCGGGTCGTGAAATAAGCTCTGGTGGCAGCAAGCGCTAGCCACGTTGCCGCAGTCCAGTCTGCCGCTGCCATCGGTCAGATTCGACGCCCCAGCACGCCAGACCAGCAGCAAGCCGAGCACAATGCAAGCGGCCGACGGCGGCCGCGGCATATGCATCCATCTGTCTGTACCTGACTGCGGGACCATAATGCCCATCTTGCACTGTTGCATCGCATCACGCCAAATCGATGCTTCTCTGGCCGGTGCATTTCCTGGATCCATCCATAGCAGCCTGCAGCTGCCGGCTGCTGATGGCAAGATCACACGTCACCGACACAGGCAGCCGGTTCATCACAGAGCGGGGTGTGGCACAGTACACCCTACATCTCCAGCGTTTGCAGAACAACATTTGGCCCCTGCAGTGGCCCGTTTATGTGTTTCTAGACCGGTCACGTGGGTGCAGCATGCCCGGACTTGAAATGTGCAGAAGCGCGCGTTTGCAGCAGAGCTTGTATGAAGGGTTGCAGACGACTTCCAACACGTACCTCGATCGAACGACTGGAGACTCGCATCACCTGGGCTTGCCAAAAAATGCTTCAAAATTTGGATTAGCTTGAATCCTTTGGACCGGATGCCAGTGCTGATGCCGGGGCATGGCAAATTCTCGCTACGAACGCAATGTCGCAGTCAGAGGGACAACCATAGCTCCACTTCGTGAAGGCGACCAGAGATCGGCAGCAACTCCAGATGATCTCAGCTGAAGGCCGTTGCGCCTGCTCTTGGGTGTTCTGCTAGCAGGCAGTTCTGGCAGAAGCGCGGACAATCGAAAGCTGACACTTGAAGCGTGCAACCCCACTCTCGCACACGATCTGAGCTGGCGCTGTTCAACCATGGACGGCCCGCCGGACCCAGCGGTCCAACAGCTGAAACAACGGTGGGCTAAAAGAGTCAACGCACGCTTTTCAGTGTCTGCTCGTGCATTTTCGATTGCTGCTTACGCGACTATCACGCTGATGCCGAGCCCCCTGCCATCGATGCCATGGTCCAGCGGAACCACTTTCGTGGCGCACGCTTGGGAGTCAATAAAAATTGCATTGGATGTTTGACGCAGGGTGCAGCAGCTGGAGGGCAAGGTTGCGACGCTCACCGTCATCAACGGCGCACTGCAGAAGGAGAATGACAGCCTGCGAAAGGTGCGCGCCCTGTGCTCAGTACAAACATCACGAACCCGCTCTGCTCCACCCTCTGCAGCTTTGAAATTGTTGTACCAGCCTCGGCCGGCGCGCAGCTTCCACCGTCACAGGTATGCAGTCCTGCGGCGGGCCAGCCCGCTACATGCATCCTGCATCTTGCGGTGGCTCAGCAAGTCGGCCGTGTGCGGGCAGCCAAGCTCGCGCGCTGCACAGAAGCACCATGGTGGCACATGCTCCGCTCAGGAGGCGTCCAATGGAGCGGGAGATGCGGTGGAACTTGCAGAGCTGCAGGAGGAATTTCAACGCCGGCTGGGCGCTGCGGACCGGACAATAGCGCAGCTCAAGGTGAGGCGACGATAAACACTCACTCTCATGATTCGGACATGCGTTTCGGGAATGACCCGCGGCAATGTAGTGTCTTTGCAGGAGGCTTCTGCCATCGCGGACAGCAGAGACATTGCACCCTTACAGTCGAACTGGCTCTGGGGGCGCACAGCGACCAATCCCGGCGCGTGAAAGCCGATGGAGCACGTGCAAAACACTGCGTTGAGGAGGGCGGAAGCGCAGAACCAACAGACATGTCCGACACCAAATATGTTTGACGCAGGAGGAGTGGGACTCGCCGCGAGCGTTGCTGGTTGCAGCGCTGATGGCGCAGGACGATGCAGGCCGCATTTTCATATCAGACAGAACCAGAGCTGGAGCTGGAATGATCGTGTGACCTGACGCAGGAGGAGCGGGACGCATTGCGCGGCGCTGCCAGCGCGGCGGCACGCGGCAACTCCGCCGGCCGCCTGGCGGAGAGCCAGACCCTGGTGGCGGCGCTGCAGGCGCGGGCGACCTCCTTCTGCTCCCTGCTTTTCCTCCGCCCTGTTTCCACCTCGTCTGGTGCGGTGGCTGCTCTTTTGACAGCTTTCGAGGCTTGTTAATCGGAGACACGGGTGGAATGCGCCGCCAGCGCGCTCGGCTGCTTTATGGCAGTGGACGCTGTGCGAAACAGGAGGGGGGAAAGCGCTGGCGTGCCGAAACGGGGAGGTGGAGGCCGCTCTCCGGCGGACGCATCCCACTGTGAAACAACATACAACAATGAGTGAATCGCCGCGAGATGACTTCCATACAACAGGACGAGGGCGAGGCGCTGGCGCGCAAGAACGGGGAGCTGGAGGCCGCTCTCCGGCGCACGCGCGCGGCGTGCCGCGAGTCCGACGCCGAAGCAGACCGCCTCGCGGGCCGCGCCGGAGCACTGGAAGCCCAGGTGGGCTGTGTTTCAGGCTGTGTTCGGTATTTTTGTGTTCTTTGTCGGCTCGTCTACGGGCAAAACCTGAGTGGAGTCCGACGCCGAGGCAGGCCACCCCGCAGGCCGCGCCGAGGCACTAGAAGCCCAGCTGATCCACTCGATACACCTTATCTTCTGGTCCTCGATTCTGAAGTTTCAGTTCAATTTAGTTTCAGTCTGCCCTGCCCCATGCATCAACATAGCAAAGTTTCTTGGAGTCGGACGCCAAGGCCGATTGCCTGGCGCCGGCCGCGCCGGGCGCTGGAGGCACAGGAGGACGATTCAAACAAACGTGAAACAGAACACAGAGAGGCTGGCGCCAAGGCCGACCGTCTCTCGGGCCGCCAAGGCGCTAGAAGCCCATCTGGAGGTATTTGGAGAACGATGTATATCTGTGATAAGCTGGACTCTGAGCAGCGTCCACGATGCGCGCGGATCGGTCTTCCATTCTTGCGCTGCATGATGCGCGACTTGTACTTTCAGCCGGGGGGG
>JAABUL010006738.1_pt1 | contig 13000 bp, 11 predicted proteins | sample 5559151 | NCBI WGS metagenome assembly JAABUL01 (sample SAMN10711876, study PRJNA513368) | rock metagenome | isolation source: Antarctica rocks | place: Antarctica: Victoria Land, Pudding Butte sud | reverse complement strand
GTGCTTGGTGAGCAGACCGCGCGCCTGCGCCAAGGCTTGACCGATGATCGACACCGCCAGCGACGCACCGGCCATGACGCCAAGCGTGCCGTTGGCCAGCGAATCCACCCGTTTGGCGTGGAGGTCGTCAGCGAAAACCGTGGTTAGATAGCCCCTGATGAACTCAATGCGCTTGCCAGCACCGACCACCGCTCCCACACCCTCTCCACATCATCCCTATGTCTCTGATGTGGAACTGAAATCAGCCAAATCCAGGGCTCATGAAAAATGAGGGGATTCATGAGCCTGCCACCTGGTTCTCGCCGGGGTGGACATCAATACCATCCGCGCCTGGCTCGGCCACGTCTCGATCAGCTAGCCTGCCGGAGGCTCCTATGCTGGGCAGCCACTATGGCCCAGCGCATCTTTCGAAAGTCGACATTCACTTTTTCCTACCATTCGCTTCGCCAAGTCTCTCAATGCAAGCTTCGGCCCCCTTGCTAAGCCAGACATCAATCGACGGTGCAGTCATTCATCGGGTATCGTGCTCTTGCCCAAGAAGCGATCCAGCGCCATTGCAAGGTCCGCCCTGTACTGGCGGGCAATAACGCTGTTTGTCAGATCGAAGCCGTGGAACCCGCCGGGATAGAGATTCAGTGGAGCTTTTCCAACGGCGGCGAGACGATCAGAGCCGAGCCGGAGAGCCGTGTCACATTCAGCGATGTGTTCCTGCAGTTGGAGGCTGCGACCGCCGGGGCTTGGGATAGCGTATGTCTGGGTGGAGGTAACTCGTCAGAGGATCGCCGAAGGATCGTTGGAGATCGTCCTGGCCGAATGGTCCCCGCCGGTCGCTGGCCTTCTTCTCTACTATCCGCGAAATCGTCGCGCGCCGTCGGCTCTCAAGGCCCTGATTGAAATTCTGCGCGAAAATTTCCGGACCTTCGCTAAGGAAGGCGGCTAACTTCGCCCAACTCGCGATGGCCTTCGGCCCGCAAACGTTCGAGCGGGTCATTGCCGGACGCCGAAGCGGAAGATGGTCGTGCTGTCGAATGCCTGGCCGGGGGTCAGTTCGGTCGAAGGGAAGCCCGGATGGTTCGGGCTGTCGGGGAAGTGCTGGGTTTCGAGCGTGAAGGCGCCATACTGCTGGAGGCGGCCTCCGGCTCGCGCAATGGGGCCGTCCCAGAAATTGGCGGTATAGATCTGCACGCCGGGCTCCGTCGTCAGACACTCGAGCGTGCGCCCGCTAGCAGGGTCGTAGGCGCTGACGGCGAGTTCCGGCTGGCCTGGCGGGCCACGTTTGTTCAAGACCCAGTTGTGGTCGTAGCCATCCGCGATCGCGATCTGAGCGTTCGTGCTGCGGATGCGCTCGCCGATGGGCACGGGGCGCCGGAAATCGAACGGAGTGCCGGCAACGGGCGCGAGCGCCCCGAGCGGGATCTGTGTCCCATCATAGGGCGTGTACCGGTCGGCGTCGATCGTGAGCACCTGATCGAGCACGCCGCCGGGCGACCCGGCCCCGGCGAGGTTAAAGTTCATGTGACTGGTCAGGTTGATCACCGTGGGTTTGTCGGTCTCGGCCTGGTAGCGGATCGTGAAAGCCCCCCCCTCGTCGAGCGTATAGGTCACCGCCACCAGCAGCTTTCCGGGGAAGCCTTCTTCCCCGTCGGCGCTCGCATAGGTCAGCCGCGCCGCGACGCTGCCGCCCGAGGTCGCGACCGGCCGAATGTCCCACAGCCGCTTGTCGAAGCCCCGGTTGCCGCCATGGAGCGAATTCGGCGGGTCGGTGACGGGAACCCGGACCTCGCGGCCATCGAGGCGGAAGCGGCCATGAGCGATGAAGTTGGCATAGCGCCCGATGAGCGCGCCGAAGAACAGCTCGTTGGCCACGTTCGTCGTCTCGTAATCGCGCAGTGTCGGAAAGCCGAGCACGATATGGTCGGGGCGGCCGTTCCGGTCGGGTGTGACGACGTCGATGACGGCGCCGCCGTAGTTCATGAAGCTGACGCTCACGCCATGATCGGTTCTCATGGTGTAGAGCTGCACGGGTTTGCCGTCATCGCCCGTGCCGAACGGGGCACTGGACAATGTGGCAGCGACGGCCGACCCAGGCACAAGGCTAAGCGTGAAGAGAAGTGCTGCGATCCACCGCCCGGTCACGGTCATCGTCGCCTCCTGTCCATGCCGGCTCACTGATCCGCTCGGACGGTCTTCGCCATCTCGGCATCCACCCCGGGCTTGATGTCGGCCGCAACCGCTCGTAGCCAATCGAGGAAGGTAGGCTGGCCCTTGTCGATCGCCATGCCGATCGGGATTGGCAACTCCTGGCTGGCCAGACAGTCTTTCGGCACCGAGGCGAGGCCGGGCACCTTTTTTTGTAGGTCGCGGAAGAAGAACTTGTCGATCGGCGCCACGTCGGCGCGATGCGCCAGAATCTCGCCCGTCGCGAGATCGGCGAGGTTACCGGGTACGCCGTCGCGCGCCGCCCGGACGAGCCGCTTCTGCAGCCAAGCCCCTTGTGGTGTGCCGGTGATGAAGCCGATCGTCACCGCAGGCTGATCGAGATCGTCGATCCGGTCGGCCGCCACCACCTTGGGATTGTCGGCGAGGCCGAACACGCAGTGTGCCGACGCCGAGTAACCGATCATGTCCACGACCGTCTCGCGTTCCGGCGTCATCAATAGCGGGACGATAGAGATGTCGACGGCGCCGCTCGCCAAAATCGACACCTTGTTGTCGAAGGTGACTGGTGTCGTCTCGATCCGCACCCCGAGGCGGCGGGCATAGTCCTCGGCCAGTCGCCAGGCGGGGCCGTGGAACGGCGCAGCGTCAGCCGTGGAGTTCCGGATCAGCCATGGAAACTCGTTGAGCACCGCCACTCGCAGCGTCCCGCGCTGCCGGATCGCATCGATCCGGGTGCTCGCGCCAGGCGGCGGGGCGGGGACGTCCGCGCCCCAGCCCGCAACCGGTGTCGCGAACAGCAGAACGCCGGCAAGCAGCGTATTTTTCCAGGGCGTCATGCGAGTGCTCCGTGTCATTCAAGGCGATCTCGGTGCGCCAGCCTCAAGCCCTTCGGGCATAGGCGTAACGGTGCGCGAGCCAGACCGTGCCAGCGCCGTCCGACAGTATGAAATGCTGGTTCTTGACGTCGCGGTCCGGGCCGTCGCGTGTGATGACCGTGTTCATGCGCAGCATTTGCCCAGCCACGTCGGACCCGCCGCCCGTGATCGCGAAGCCGTCATGGACAAGCACCACGCCCGCCGCGTCGCCGCGGTCGAAACTGTAGGCAGGCATGATGCCCACCGGCGCTCGCATCTCGATCGATACGTATTTCCACCGGCCTTCCACGCGTTGGAAGCTCAGGTAGTCGATGCGCTTGATGTCCTGGTTAGAAGTGTCCGACGCCGGGCGGATGAATTCCTGCAGATAGGACCCGATCATGCGGCGCTCGGCGACGAGCCCGGTTGTCGTGACCGGATCGCCGCCTGGCTTGTCCCACACCGTCTCGGTGACGTCCCACAAGCCCGCGTATGCCGCCATGGCGGCGTTTTCCGGCCCGAGTTCGTTCAGGCGCTCGGCGGCGGAGGCCGCAGGCAAGGGCACGTTCCCGAGCCCCAGCTGGCCCGAGCCTCCCGGCTTGGCCGCTTGCGTCTGCGCGGCTGCTAGACCGGGGATGAGGACCGAGCCGAGCGCGGCTCCAAGGAAATGACGACGTTCCAACATACTGATGTTTCCGCGCTTGCCCGTGGAGGACCGGCCTCGGGCGTACCGTGCCGCGCTCAGGCTGTCTGAGCTGCGTAATAGTTGATTTCCCAGTCGATCAGGTCTGGATGGTCCCAGCGGGGATAGGCGGAGACGATTTCCGGCTTGGCCTCGCGAAGGATCTCGTCGGCGGACCTTCCCGCTTGCCGCAAAGCCCTGACCTTGCGGCCCACGCCGTCGATGTGGGAGGCGAGGTTGAGCGCGATGTCGATCGTGCCGGGATCACCATGGCCGGGCACGATCAAGGCGGGATTGAACTGTTGGAAGTTGTTCAGGACCTGCACCCAGCGCGGTCCATCGAGATCGGTGTCCGCCGGCGGAAACCAGGGAAAGATCGGAAACATACGTTCCTCAATCAGGTCGCCCGCAAACAAGATCCGTTCTTTAGGCAAAAAGACGCTCTGGTCGCCGCGCGTATGAGCCGTACCGACACTGTGCAGCTCTACGATTCGGCCTCCAAGATCGACCTCTGTTCGCGGCCCGTCGTAGACGACGTGCGGCATGACAATATCCGTCCCATCAAGGGCCGCGGCGGCGGCGGCACTCTGGGTTCTCCGGAAGAGGTCGATATAGCGCGCGCCCTTCTCGGCCAGTTCGTCACGCTGGGCACGGTTGTACAGGATCGTGGTGTCCGGGCGAAACACCTGCGCGCCATAGCCGTGCTCGGGATGAAAATGCGTGAGGGTCAGCAGAAGCCGGCGCGGCCCGGCGAGACGGCGGGCGAGGTCCAGGACCTTCTCGCCGTTCGCGGGTCCGAGCCCGCAATCGACGACCATTGCCGCGTCCTTGCCGAGAATGATGCCGATGTTCGGTACCAGCCAGACCCGGTGGTCGGGCACGACCCAAACGCCGTCCGCGACCTCTTTCGGGTCCGAGGTGTCAACCGTCGGCGGCCGAGGATCAACCACTTGCGCCTTCGCGCTCGTCAGCCCTGCGCTCAGGAACGCAACCGTTCCCGCAGCTGTAAACGCACGTCGCGTCATCAACGAACTCATCGGATCGCCTTCCATCTGTTCTTTGTGGCGACGGCTAGGCCGGGGATGCGTACGTGCCCGGACTGTTCGGCGTCGCGCGCCATTCGGGGGAGCGCACTTCCGTCGCCTGAGCCAGCGCCCGGCGAACGCCGTCGACGTCGTAGTCCTTCAGATATCCCGGGGAGCCGGGCTGCTGGCGCCAAGACTGCTGGATCGTTCCCGCGTCAACTGCGTCGAATCCGATCTCTTCGACCAACTGCATGACGGTCGCTTTCGCCTGCGGATCGTCGCCCGCAACAGCCAGCGCGACCCGGCCGGTGTTTGCGCCAGGCCGGCCCTTGTTCAGCAGATTTTCGGCGATGATCGTGTTGAACACTTTGACGACCGGACGACCGAGGTGCCGCTCGACCCAACCACTTTCGGTCATCCCCGCCTCGACCTGCTCGATCAAGCCATCACGCTGCTGCGGATAATAGTTGCTTGTGTCGATGACGATCAGGTGCGCTGGCGCATCTTGGAACAGATCCTGAGGCAGACTGCTGACCAGCATCATCGGCACAGCGACCGCCACGATCTCGCTGTCCTGCACCGCCTCCGCGACCGTCACGGGTCGCGCGCCCGTCTCCCGAGCCAAATCCGCGAGCGAAGCCGGGCCACGGGAGTTGGCGACGGCAACCTTGTGCCCCGCCTTTGTGAACAGACGGGTAAGCGCGCCACCAATATTCCCGGACCCGATGATCCCGATCTTGCTCATGACACCACGCCTCTTTCCAGCGGCCCGAAGGCCGATCACACGATATCTATTGACTTTGAATCCTGGCAGAAACTTCCATCTGACCCAGAGTATCACTACTAGGAGTGTGGAATGGACCGCCTCGGCAGTATGGCTGCCTTCGTCAAGGCCGCCGAGCTCGGCTCCTTCGCTGCGGCCGCCAGCGCTCTCCGCATGTCGCCCCAGATGATCGCTAAACATGTGACCTGGCTGGAAAGCCGCCTAGGAGTGCGCTTGCTCAACCGGACCACCCGGCGCCAGAGCCTGACGGATATCGGCAAGGCCTATTACGACCGTTGCAAGCTGGTTCTGGCCGAAGCCGACTGGGCGGACTCCCTCGCCGACGAGGCGAAAGGAGCTCCCCGGGGTCGCTTGCGCGTCAATGCGCCTGTGTCGTTCGGCGCCCACAGCCTGATGCCGGTCATCGCACGCTACTTGAGGCAGTATCCCAAGGTGGAAGTCGATCTTGTGCTCAGCGATCGTTTCGTTGACCTGGTCGAGGAGGAGTTCGAGGCGGTGTTTCGTATCGGCCCGCTGGCCGACTCCAGCTTCATGGCTCGTAAGCTCGCGCCGTTTCGCCTTGTCGCCTGCGCATCGCCCGAATACCTGCGCGAAAGAGGTGTGCCTGCGACACCGCTCGATCTCGAGGCGCACGAATGCCTGGTCTATGCGTCGACGTCCGGACCCACCGTCAATGACTGGCGCTTCGTGCGCGGTGGAGAAACCTTCAAGGTCGACGTGAAGCATCGCTTGCAGGTGAACGACGCTAAGGCGCTCCTGATCGCCGCCTTGGACGGCCTTGGCATCGCATTCATCGCCGAGGATCTGGCGCGTGAAGGTTTGCGCGCCGGGCGACTCACCAAAGTCTTGCCTGATTACGAAACGCCGTCACGTCCCATCCACTTGACCTATCATCCCGATCGTCGGCAGACTCCAAAGCTCAAAAGCTTCATTTCCGCAGTTGTCGGCGAGTTGGGTTGATCGGCTGATTAAAGCGGTACGGGAGCGTCGCGGTTCGGCACGGCGAGGAGGAAAGACGCTCGCCGCGTGGGCTAGGTTGTCAGCGGGCCCCTGCCGCGTCCAGGATCAGGCCGGCGATTTGATCAGGTTGTGAGACCAAGGAGAGATGACTCGCCTTCACTTCGATCGTCTTGGCGTCCATACGTCGAGCCATGAAGCGCTGAAGGTCGGGGTTGATCGTCCGATCCTCCGTCGAAACGGCGTAGAAGCTCGGCTTGAGCCGCCAGGCTGCCTGCTGGGTCTTGCCGGTGAGCAGGGCTTTTTGAAACGGCTCCTGCACCGCGTAGAGCACGCGCGCTTTGGCTTCGGGCAGGTCCCCGGCGAAATCGCGCAGGAACGCCGCTTCGGTCAGGCGTCCTTCGTCGCCGTCGTATACGATGCCGGCGGAGGCAGGCGGCGTCGGGTAGGTTTTCGCCAGCGCCGCATAGTCTTCGCCCGCGTCGGGCGCACGCGCCGCGACGTAGACCAGCGCCGAGACATTCGAAGCCACGCCAGCTTCCGTGACGATCATGCCAGCGAAGGAATGCGCCACGAGAACCGTGGGACCATCCTGGCGCGCCAGCACCTTTTGTGTGGCCGCCACCGCCTCGGGCAGCGTCGTCGGGGGATTCTGTACGGATGTGACGTTCAGCCCGGCCTTTTGCGGTCGGGCAATCCCCTCCGACCAGGATGAGCCGTCGGCGAACAGGCCATGGACGAGTACGACGTTGCGAGCTCGCACGGGCGGCGCTATTGCAGCCCACGCCGGTGTAGAGAGCGCCGAGACCGCAGCGCCCAGGACTAAGCTGGTCGTAAAAGTGCGTCTGTCCATTCTCATCCGACCCTCATCGCGGTCAACGGGAAGAGCAGTGGTGCTAGATTCATGATTGCGGCAGTCCTGGCAGGAGCTGCTCCAACGTTATCGGAAACCGGCGCACCCGCACGCCCGTGGCGTTGAAGACAGCGTTGCCGACCGCGGCGCCGCTGCCGCAGATGCCAAGTTCACCGATGCTCTTTATCCCCAACGGATTGCCCTTGTCGTCCTCCTCGGGGACGAAGAAGGCATCAACGTCCGGTACGTCGGCATGGACCGGGACGTGGTACTCGGCCAAGTCATGGTTGACGAATTGGCCGAAGCGCGGATCGACAACCGCGTCCTCGTACAGCGCTTGGGAAAGGCCCCAGATCATTCCTCCAATCATCTGCGAGCGTGCCGTTTTCGGATTCAAAACCCTCCCGACCGCGAACGCGCCGAGCATTCGGCGGAGCCGGATCTCACCCGTGTCGGCATCAACCCCGACCTCCGCGAAATGCGCGCCGAAGCCGTGTTGCGAGAACTCGCGGTAGGCCGGGTTGTCGGCCATGCCAGCCACCTGACCCTGCGCCTCCAAGCTGCCGCCCGCGACCTTGGACGCCACGCTCGCTAAAGTGGTCGACCGATCGCCAATCGTCACGATCCCGTCTTTGATACTTGCCTCGGACCCAGTCGATCCAGCGAGAGGAGAACCCTGCACGCTCCGAGCCGCGTCAAGGATGGCCAATCGAAGCTTCGCGCACGCATCCTTCACGGCAGAGCCGGCGCTTGCCGCGCCCCACGACCCTCCAGACCCCGGTGATCTCGGGAAGCGGCTGTCCCCGAGTTGCACGACAATGAGGTCCTGTGGAACGCCGAGTTCGTCCGCGGCGATCTGGGTCAAGATCGTATAGGTCCCGGTACCGATGTCGGTCATGTCGGTGCGGACGGTCACGATCCCGGCCTGGTCGAGCTTGGCGGACGCCTCGGCCTTCGCGATGTAGTTCGACCGAATCGCGGCTGAGACGCCATAGCCTATAAGCCAGCGGCCGTCGCGCCGGCTGCCGGGCACCGCGGGGCGATCGGCCCAGCCAAACCGCGCAGCACCCTCCCGCAGGCAGCGCACGAGATTGCGCGACGAGAACGGTACCCCCCGCTCTGGATCGCGGTCCGGCTCATTCTGAATGCGCAACTCGACAGGGTCGATCCCGAGCGCGTAGGCGAGCTCGTCCATGGCCGTCTCGAGCACGAGGAGCCCCGGCGCCTCGCCTGGCGCGCGAACGGGCTCGCCGCCCTGCATGTCGAGATTGACGAGCCGGTGGCGGGTAGCGCGATTGGGTGCCGCATACAGCGTCCGGGTCGGCATCGCATTCTGCTCGGCGAATTCCTCGAACGGCGTCGATTGCCCGACGACGTCGTGCGAGATGCCCGTCAGCAGTCCCTCGCGCGTCGCCGCGAGCTTGACGATCTGCCGAGAGGCCGGCCGGTGGCCGACATTGGAGAAGGTCTGCTGGCGGGTCTGCGCCGCCTTCACGGGCCGCCGCAGCTCACGCGCCGCCAGCGCCGCCAGGATCGCTTCGGCCCGGACGCCGAGTTTCCCGCCGAACCCGCCACCCACGAAGGGGCTCACGATGCGGACGTCCTCAACGGGCATCTCAAGCGTCGCCGCGACGGCCGCGCGCGTATCGGCGACCGTCTGCGTCGAGGTGAACAACGTCAGTCGCGCGCCCTCCCACTCGGCCAGGGCGGCGTGCGGCTCCATCGCGTTGTGAACCTGAAAGCTGGTCCAATAGGTGTTTTCCACCGTCACCGGCGCCGCCGCGAGCGCCGCCTCGACGTCGCCGATCACGGAGTCGGTCGGGGCGCGCCCGGACGCCGTGATCCCTTCCGGCTTGTAGGATCTGTCGAGGCTTGCCCAGAGGTCCGTCAGCTGTTGCTCGGCCGCGTAATCCACTTTGACGAGGGAGGCTGCGTGCCGCGCGGCCTCGAAGCTTTCAGCCACCACGAAGGCGACAGGCTCACCCCAGAACCGGACGCGGTCGTCGCCGAGGAAGGGCCTGGCCCGCGCGAACCGGTTCGGAACGCGTGGAGGTCCGAACGTCGACTGACGGGGTGCGTTCCGATGGGTTAGGACCAGCAAGACGCCCTGTGCAAGTTCGGCGCGCCGCGTATCGATTGCAGCGATCCGCCCCTTGGCGATCGTCGCCGGTAGGATGAAGCCGTAAGCGGGGGGACGGGACGACTTGACTTCATAGGCATAGGTGGCCGCACCCGTGACCTTCAGGCGGCCGTCGATGCGGTCGAGCGGCTGCCCAACGAGCGGAATGGTGTTCATGACGAGCGCCTCATACGTCTTTAACGGTATCGGCAAGCGTGCGCCGGATCGTCCGGTGCGCGAGGTCGATCTTGAAGTCGTTATGCCCGTAGCCCCTGGCGCCAAAGAGCATCGTCTCGGCCGCGCCCGCGAAGGCGGATGCCTCAGCGCGCTGGCCGGCGAGGCGAGTCTCGGCTCCTGGCACTCGCCAAGGCTTCGCAGCGACCCCTCCAAGAGCGATGCGCGCCGACCGGATGCTGCCCTCGACCACATGCACGATCGCCGCGACCGAGACCAGCGCGAAAGCGTAGGAGGCTCTGTCCCGCACCTTGCGGTAGAGCTGCCGACCGGGCGGTGGCGGCGGTAAGGTCACCGCCGCAATCATCTCGCTCTGCATGAGCGCCGTCTCGATGTTCGGCGTGTCGCCTGGAAGGCGGTGCAGATCGGCGATCGGGATCGTCCGGGCTTTCCCGTCTGCCGTGACCGTTTCCACCCGGGCATCGAGCGCTCGCATAGCGACCGCCATGTCCGACGGGTGCGTAGCGATGCACGCCTCGCTTGCCCCCAGGATCGCGTGGATGCGATTGAAGCCGCCTAGGGCAAAGCAGCCGGAGCCCGGCTCGCGCTTATTGCAGGCCATTGCGGTGTCATAGAAATAGAAGCAGCGCGTGCGCTGCAGGAGATTGCCGCCGGTCGAGGCCTTGTTGCGCAGTTGCGCCGAGGCGCCGGAGAGCAGCGCCTGGGAGAGCAGGGGGTAGCGTCGGCGCACGCGGAGGTCAGCCGCCAGATCGGCGTTTCGCACCTGGGCGCCGATCCGAAGACCGCCCTCTGCCGTGTCCTCGATGGCGGCGAGGGGAAGCCGCGATACATCGACGAGATGAACGGGCCGCTCGATCCCGAGCTTCATGAGATCGAGAAGGTTGGTGCCGCCTGCGATGAACTTGGCGCCGGACCGCCCCGCTACGGAAGCAACGGCCGCACGGGCGTTAGTCGCCCGCTCGTAAGTGAAGGAAATCACAGGCGCCTCGCATCGGCGACGTCGCGGATTGCCGCGACGATGTTGGGATAGGCGGCGCAGCGGCAGATATTGCCGCTCATCCGCTCGCGGATCTCATCGCCGGTGAGCACCGAGCGTTCCGCCGCCAAGTCCGTCGTCACATGGCTCGGCATTCCGCGCTCTGCCTCCTCCAGCATCGCGACCGACGAGCAGATTTGGCCGGAGGTGCAGTAGCCGCACTGAAATCCGTCATGGGCTACGAAAGCTGTCTGCATCGGGTGGAGCCGGTCGCCGTCGGCTAACCCCTCGATCGTGGTGATTGCGTCGCCTTCGTGCATGGCGGCAAGAGTGAGGCAACTGTTGATGCGCCGCCCTTCCACGATCACCGTGCAGGCGCCGCACTGGCCGTGGTCGCAGCCCTTCTTGGATCCTGTCAGCCCCATGTGATCACGCAGGGCGTCGAGCAGGGTCGTGCGTGGGTCGAGTTCGAGTGCATGGTCGCGGCCGTTCGCCCGAAGGCTTATCGACACCGCGGGCGCCGCCGTCGGCCCGGCGAACTGCGCCATTGCTTCCAACGGCATCGTTGCTGCCGCTGCGCCGGCTGCCGCAGCTTCCAGCAAGGTCCGGCGGCTGATACTGGGATTCAGTGGGCTGTTCACCATAGTGAGCTCCCGCAATGTTTGATGTGGATTGGGCCGCAGCTGAACTCTCCGCTCTCTCTTCGTGAAAGTGGCTACATGACAGGACACAAGTTGCCGTCGACGTTGATTGAAGCGCCCGTGACGTAGCTGGCGAGATCCGACGCCAGAAAGCAGGCGACATTGGCAAACTCTTCCGCCGTCCCGACTCTGCCGAGCGGAATGTCGGCCGCCATCCCCGCAAGGAAATCCTCATATGGCGCGTCGCCCTTTTGCCGCGCGTGCTTCTGGACCCACTGATCGCTCTCGATCAGTCCGACATGGAGCGAGTTCACAAGAATGTTGTGTGGCGCACCTTCGCCGGCGAGCACCTTGGTGAGCGCCATCCCCGCCGCACGAGAAACGGACGTGGGAGCGGAGCCGGCCTTGGGCGCCTTCGCCACGGTGTTCAGGACGTTGATGATCCGCCCCCATCGGCGCTCGGCCATCTGCGGCCAAACTAGCCGCGCAAGTCGGTTGGCGGCGAACAGCTTGAGATCGAGGTCGGCCTGCCAGACGGCATCCGTAATGGACGTGAACGTCCCAACTTGCGATGTTCCCGCGTTGTTTACGAGGATGTCCACCCGCTCGAACACACGCAGAACCTCATCATAGGCGCCTGCGACCTCGTTTGCGTGCGACACATCGCAGGGAACAACATGCACCCGGCCTGTGGCCGTCGCCGCAATGACCTGTCGGGCGTCTTCGAGTGCATCTGCCCGGCGTGCCAAGATCGCAACGTCCGCCCCGCTCGCCGCCATACGAACCGCGATAGCGAGGCCGATCCCTTTGCTGCCACCCGTGATCAGGGCGACCCGGCCATCGAGCTTCACTTCCATCGCGCTATCCTGCGTTTCGCCGATCGATTCGTCCCCATTACGGTCATGAGAGCGTGCCTTTTGCAGCGGACCCAGGGGCCCAGTGCAACATAAGTATTGGCTCCCGCATTGGGCATAAACGCTCAAGTCAGTACAGGTGTCCCTACCATGAGTAGGGAATGGCTCTTGCGCTGGCATGTCCGTCTTCGGCTAGGCGATGGAGGTTAGCTCATTCGCTGTGACCGTCAGATGTAGGCAGCGGCGAAGGCGGACGGGCATTGTTTGCAAGCCGAAAGCGGCGCAGATGGGCACGCCCGAGCGCGCTGAGGTCGCCCCAGGTTTTCCCTGAGATGCTTACATAGTGCTTACATTATTTTGGAGGGCGTAATGTAAGCAGCAGATCAGCCCCGAAGGGCTGATCTATCCGCTTGGTTTCCCTTGGGAAATTTGGAGCGGGCGAAGGGATTCGAACCCTCGACCCCAACCTTGGCAAGGTTGTACCTGAAAAGTGGTGCGGGTGGCAGGGGTCGAACCGGCACTCCTTGCGGAGCCGGATTTTGAATCCGGCGTGTCTACCACCTAAATCGCTGTTTTCACTCGTGCGCCCTTGAGCGTATCCAGACTGAGCCGAGTTGCATTGCGCCGCTGAGCGCGGTTTTCATGGTGCCCAAACCGGGTGATTGGGATTGATGGGGTGGACGGCCCCCGCTCCGTGCGGCCCTGTCGTAGAGTGGCTGGCGGCGCAACACCCATCCGGAGCCGATCCCATGTCAGTTCGTACCGTCGGTATTGATCTCGCTAAACAGGTCTTCCAGGTCCACGGCGTCGATGATGCGGGTCGGCCGGTGCTCAAAAAGCGCCTTCGCCGCGCCGAGCTGCGGGCCTTCTTCGCCGGGCTCTCTCCTTGCCTGATCGGCA
>JAABUL010006737.1_pt1 | contig 13000 bp, 1 predicted proteins | sample 5559151 | NCBI WGS metagenome assembly JAABUL01 (sample SAMN10711876, study PRJNA513368) | rock metagenome | isolation source: Antarctica rocks | place: Antarctica: Victoria Land, Pudding Butte sud | reverse complement strand
TCTCGATTGGCACTGGCTTCTCGAACGATTCGCTCCAAGCTACAAAACTTCAGTCAGCAAGGTCCAGATGGAAAGTGTAGCGGACTCACTCGAGAGCTCCTTGCTTTCTCTTGTCGTAGAGCTTATCATTGAGAGCGCGTTGTACAGAAGCATCCATGATCGGTTGAAGGGTGCTATCGTAATTTCATCATGTTTTGCTGGTCTTTTAGTGGGGACCGGAGCAGCCTGTCTTGGGAAAAGACACAAAACCGTTATGTAAAGATGCTATAGTAGCAATTCCAGTGAGGCCTGCGAAGACCAGATGACAATTTATTCACATGAATGGAAGTTAGAAGTGGGGAAGGGAGGCCGACGCGTGAGATACAGGAATCGAGCGACCCTTTCGTACTTACTCTTATCGCCGACCCTGGTTTGTTTGGGCACTAAAGCATTCGTCGCCAGGATCACTGGCACACGTGATGATTCCTTGCCTCAGTAGTCAGACCTAATGCCAAAAAAAAAAAAAACCCCTAAACCGAACCCTAGCGGGTTCGCTTATGTTAGAGCCGCGCTAGGGCTATCACTAGAGATTAGTTTCGACGCAGTAAATACACTAGCATTTAGCATGTCTAGACATATTTGCATCAAGCATAATATTTGTTATAGTGTTGTTTTCTTTTTTTTTGCATTAGATTTAAGAGCGAAACTCTTATTTTTTAATATTTTGAAATTATTTTGATAATAGCATATCAAAAAAATTCTTATTATATATTTGAAAATTGCATATCTAGTATCGCTACTTTAATTATATACTTATTAATAAATTAATTGCAATACTACTATTTATACTCTATTTAATAATATTATTTTAAAAATTAATTAATTTAACTATCGACTATAATATTGTTCTAAAAATAATTTTTTTTTTTAAAAATTGCAATCTATATATAGATACAACTACTTTTTACGTATTTTTGTTATTTTGTTTAACACTTTTTCTAGTTGTATTATTTTGTCGATCTAGATTTATAGTTTTCTCGACTTATTGTATCGATTGCAAGTAATATTTATTATTAAATTTTCTTTTTCAATTCTTGCAATATTTTAGAATAAAAAACAATATAAATAATAACAAAACGTAAAACAAAGAGACAATTAAGAAAAAGATTATTAATGTTATAAAAAATGCATTTAAATTTAAAATCAAATAAAAGTAGTTAAAAACTATTACGCTGCTACTTTCTAAGAGATCTTAGAAGTATTAGAAAAAGTTGTACTATTAAAGAAATCTGTAGACGTCTTTAGACAATATAAACAATTATTTGACAACAAAAGTTGCAGCTAGATATAGCAATAACAATAAGTAAAAATTTATCTTAAGTTAAATACAATTTATAAAAAAGTTGTATTTAGAAAATCTATATATTAAAAAAGATTCTTCTTGTTTGTTATATTTGCTATCAAATATATCGAATTCTATTTATTTTGCTTGTTGTCAAATATATCGAATTCTATTTGCTTTATTTGTTGTCAAGTATATCGAATTTGTTTATTAATATATCGAGCAATATTTGTTTGTCAAGTTGTCGAATATATAGATAATTGTACTATATATTATAGATTATTTTGTAAAATATATATTAGTTGTAACAAACTAGAATTGTAATATTATTATTTTTTTTCAAATCTTTTTTGTTTCGAAAAACAAATATTTATATATTATATTTTTTTATCAAAATTGTATTTGTCTTGCTTTTAAAATAGATTGCTACAAAATATTTATTAATTTTATTTGTAAATATTGTTGTTGTATTAGCAAATTTTATATTGTTATAAAAGATTTGTTATTTTGTCTAAAGTATTCGAAATATGTTTGCGCGAACAAATTGTATATAAATATATTGTAAATTTTTTTAAATTATATTAGAGAAAATCTATTCTCTAAAATAACAAAAAATAAAATTGTATTAGCAACTATAATTACGCAATTGTTTTGCAACAAAAAAATACTAAAAGAAATTAATACAAAAGCAAAACAAAAAATACAATATTTATTGTCTAATATAGAAAAATCGAATACTATAGAATTGTCGAATTGTTCTATTGCAAATACTTTGATTAAAATATTTTCTACTATTTGATTTTCTTTTGTTATACTAAATAATTTTTCGAATATTAATAAAATCTTTAAATAAAAATATCGCAATTGTCGAGATTGCTAGTTAATTTTTACGTATTTTTTGTTGTAGAGTATTTTTTCTATTTTACAAAATACTGTTAATTTTGTTGTTCTAGAATTTTTTCAATCTTAAATCGATTTTTTTTCTGTAATTTATAATAAAATATTTTCTATATAAATATATTTGAATCGATTGATTTCAACAATAATATATAAAATATTGAAAATACTTTAACATTTTTGAATAAATCAAGTTTGTAGTTAATTGATTTTTTAGTTTTTTTAACAAAAAACAATTCGATTTTAATATAATTTAATTTCTTGTTTAACTTTCTTGTTCTAAATTTTTTTGTAAAAAAATATATTTTATTTCTTTTCTCTAGTCGAGATATTGTTTTTTGTTTTTTATTTTAATATTTAATCGACTTTTTTTGTATTCTTAAGATATTGTTGTATATTTTTTTTAGTATTGCTATTTTCTCGATAGCTAACTATGTAGACAAATATATATGTTTTTTTTCGAAAAAATTTAATTTTTTGCTATAGTTGACAAAAAATAGAGTTATTTTAGTAGTATTCGAAATCTTTGCATTAAGTGCTAATTGTATTATAGATAAAAGTAATATTTAATTATTATAAATATTGTTAATATAGTATTTTAAATACTATTTAAGACTCTAATTTGTTTTTTCTGTCTAACTATTTGTAATCAAATAATAAATAGTAGATATTCGAAATCTTGTATTTAATATTGAAAAAAACATTTTTTAATAGTTAGATATAAAGAGTTTGTCTCTGTTATTAGTTAGTCTTTTAAATATATTATAATATTATATAAGTCGATTTAATATAATATATTTTAGTTGTTTTGCAATAAACTTTTCTTTGCATGCAATAATATATAAGTATTTAATAAGTTTATTAATTATTATTAGTATTAAATTATATCTATTTTTAGTTGCTAAATTTGTCGATTTAAGTAACTTAATAATAAAGTCTATTGTAATTTTATTCTATAGCAATTTAGATAGTTTTTAATATTGAATTTTGTTATAACTTGTATATATACTATATTTGTTCTACTAATAGCTAAAATATTGTTTAATATATATTTTAACAGTTTGTTTTATTTGTAGAAATTGACAATACTAATATAAAAACTAAAAAATTTTAGTTATTTTCGAATACTTTTGCAATAATTTGTTATAGTACTTTTTTATATATTTGTCAATTTTGTCGATAAATATCTAAAGTTTTTTTTTTCTATTAAAAATTCTTTTGTATTATCTCGAAATATTTGTAATATAATATTTAGTTTGTATTTGTTTACTAATAGTAATTTGTTTTTATTAATTTTAAATATATTGTAATTAAACAATTTTTTTGTTTCTATATAATTATTTTTTTTGCTAAATATATTTGCTTTGCTATTATTCTTGTTTGAAATATACTATATTTTAAATTTGTATTATTTAAATCTTTTTAACTATTATATTTGTTTTTTGTTAAATTGCTTAGTAGTAGTAAAATATACAAAATTTTTGTAGTCTATAAAAATTGTAAGTTCTAATAATTTTTTTGTATATACTTTTTATAATTTTAAAAAAATTACTATAGTAAATAGTTTTTTATTGTAGACATTATAGTTCTGTTCAACTAACAAGAATTTTCTCGAAAAATATATTACTAAATATTATATATTTTTATATTTTTGATTGAAATATATATTAATAGCTAGATTTGATATATCGATTTCAATTTTGTTTAACAATTGCAAATTGTATATTTTTAGTACTAATTTTTTTAAATATTCTAGTTTAAGATTCTAAAATAATTTCTTTTCTACAAATTTTTATATTTATAATATATTCTTTTTTGTAAAATTTGTTAGTAATATTATATTTGTTAAGTAGTTTTTAATAAACTTTTTGTTGTAGTTTATAAAATTTAGAAAAAATTATATATTTTTTAATATTTGTTAATAGTTTTTATTTTTTAACTATCTATAGCTTCTCGAAATCTATATATATTTTGTATTATTTAACAACAAATTTAAAAAAATCAATTTTCTTTTAATAAAATTTGTATTTCTTTGATTTAAAATATAAGTTTTTTATATTCAAATATTTCAATACTTTAAAAATATAACTAATATATTTTTTCAAGATTTTTAAGTAAATTATAATATTGTTCAAGTATGCTATAACAAATCGATTCAAATATTGTTGTAATATATTATTAATTATTTTCTAATATATTGTCGAAATATTTGTAAATTCGAATAATATTATTGTATATTTGTATAATCTATATTGTATATAGAAAACTATTTTCTATTTTTTTTCTATTTTTATTCTAATTTGATTATATATTTTTTGTAAATTCAATTTAATAAAATATTTTGTTTCGAATAGTTAATTTTAAAGCTTGCTAATATTAAATAGTAAATATTAATTCTTAATTGTAATATTGTTTAGCTTCCAATAATTAATATATAGACAAAAAATTCTATTTTTTTTTAATACAAAAAGAATCGAATATTCTGTCTATAATTAAGATTTTTTAATAAATTTTTTTTTTGTTTTTTGTTAGATATTCGTAGAGTACTTCGAGTTTTTTCTCGAATAAAATATATATAAATTTAAATATAGATTACTTGTCTAATTTAAGTTTGATTTTGTAATTTTACAATTAATATTTAAAAAGAATCTTTGTTGTTTTCTCTTTTTAAAATAGATACTTTTAATTGTTATATATTTGTAATACGTGTTTTAGCGATTTTTTTGCTATATTAGATAGTTTAAAATTTTTAGAAAATTTATAATTTTATTTATTTATTTTGATTTTATAGTCTAACTAATTTTTGTCAATATTTGTCGAGTTGAACTCTATTAGATTGTTTTTTTGCAAAAATACAAATTTGCTATTTGCAATCGATTTTCGATTTGTTCTTTTATTTATTATCGAACGCTATTAATATATAAATTAAATATAAATTATATAATTATATTGCGCAAATCTAAATACTTTTGTATTTTAGTTAACTTCTAAATTGTATTGCTTTAATTAAGATATTTTTAAAACAATATTATAAATAGCTATTTTTACTATATTAAAGATTAGTTTTTTGTAATATTGCTAAATAGCTATTAATAGTAATTTTGTTTCTTTATTTACTTTTCTATTTTTGTTGAATAATAAATTTTTATCTACAATTACTAGATTGTATACATTAGACTTCTTTTAAATAAAAAAATTTTTTTTTAACAAAAGTTCTAATTATAAAATTATCTATTGTATTAGAATCGATTATTGCAATAAGTTAATAATTATTAATTTTAACTAATATAGTAAAATATTGTATATATACTATTAAGTTTAGTTGCTATTGTTAAACTAATATATTGCATTTCTTTAATATATTTTTTATTAAAAAATTTGAACTTTTTTTTGTTTTTGTATTGCAATCTTTGTTTTAAGTATTTGTTTGCGTTGAACTTTTTTCTACTACTATTTAAAAATAAATAATTTTCTAAAAAACTATTTAGATTCTTCTTTGTTTTCTAGATAAGTTTAGTATAAATTGTTATAATATTTTGTTTAACTAAGTATTGTATATTTTTTTGCTTTTTTTATCTTTTTTTAAGATAGATTTATACTGCTTAGTTGTTGTTCGATTTTATCAAATTTTTTTTTTATAGTAGTATTGCTTTCTAGCACTTTCTTGTATTTGTCTATAATTTAATTTATCTTTTTTTTTCTTAATAAACTAGTTAAAATATTAAAATAGTTTGTAATATTATCTAGATATTTGTAAAAGTTTTTTTAGTTATATTTGTTGTCTAAGTCTATTACTAAATAAAAATATAATATTTTTAACTGTTTTGCTCTTATAGTTTTATTAAGTATTTGATTAATTTTCTATATAGATACAAATATCTTGTTTGATAATATTCTATCTAAAACTTTTTGTAACTAATTTGAATTTTCTATTAGATAGTAGTTGTTGTTCGATTTAGTCTTAAAAATATTTGTTTTTGTATTAATTTGTTTTTTAATATTGTTTTAATTATTAGATATCTTTTTTAATATAATATTAATTTGTTAACAATTTATTAAGTTTTATAATCAACAATCTTTTGCAAAATAATTCGATTTGTTATATAAATAATATATTTTTTAAGATTTGTTGTTTTGTTTTTCTCTAGAGTTTTTTTTTTTATATTGTTAAATAAAATTCAATTCTATAGATATAGATTTACAATAGTTGGAATTACTATATTTTTAATTAGAACAAGATTTTTTTTGCTAATATTTAATTATTGATTTAAAAAAAAAATTTGCTTTTTCTCGAAATTAATTGTATCTTTTTTTATAGCTTTTTTATACAATTTATTGTTAAAATCGATAACTACTTCGATAAAATTAAATATATTGCTAAGAGTTTTTCTATTATATATAATTTTGTTTTTTAAATTGTTTTTAAGATTTTGTCGAAATATTATTATAAATACAATATTGTTCTATTTAATTAAATTGATATATTTTTGAAATTTAGTTGCGTAGTTTGTTGTAGAAATTTGTTAAATTAAATATTGAATTACTTTTTTTGCAATTTGTTTTTTGTTAAATATTTTAAAAATTCTTCGAAGCTCTCTTTTAAAGTTGTCGAAGTTTGTAAATATTATATAGAAGTTTTTGTTATAGTTTTTTAGATACTTTTGTAAATTTGATTTGAGTTAGTATTAAACTTTTTTTCTAAAAAATATTAATACAAAAATTGTTTTTTGATTTGCTAAAATAGAATAGAAAATAAAATAGATATTTATTTATATAAATTAGTTTTTCAAATCGATACAATTTTTATAGTAGATATCGAATTTGTTAATTCTAATTTTGTTATTTTCTATAATTAATAATTGATATAATACTAATAAACTAGTACTCGAAATAGAGACGCATTAATTTGATATAAATATTTTTAAAGTATTTAAAGTGTTATATTGCTATTTTCTAAAATATTAGAAAAATATTAGAAAAAGTTGTATTGTTAAAAAGATCTATAGATATTTTTAGACAATATAAACAATTATTTGATAACAAAAGTTGCAACTAGATATAGTAATAACAATAAATAAAAACTTATTTTAAGTTAAATACAATTTATAAAAAAGTTGTATTTAGAAAATCTATATACTAAATTTTTTTTTTTTGCTTATTATATTTGCTGTCAAATATATTAAATTTTGTTTGTTCTATTTGTTATTAAATATATCGAGCTTTGCTTGCTCTACTTGTTGTCAAGCATATCGAGTTTGTCTACTAGTATATTGAGCAATACTTGTCTGTTAAGTTGTCGAGCATGCAAATAATCGTACTATATGCTACAAACTACTCTATAAAGTATATATTAGCTGTAACGAGCTAGAGTTGTAATAAAAACATTCGATATAACTCTACAAGAGAATATTATTGTAATTGCAAAAACAAGATTTAAGAAAAATTTGCTATATTAAATATTGTTGTTTATATTGTTGTTAATAAAGATTGCGTTAATAATTATATCTTTTCTTGTCTTAAAGAACAATTAATATAAAAAGTTAAAAAAAATTATTAATTGTCGATTATTAATTTTGAAAGACAAGAACAACAATTTAATTACGCTAAAAAGTATACGCAATAAAGACTATACGTATAATTAGTACTATTGCTATATTTTTTATATAGTGTTTAATAATTAAATCTAACTAAAATAGTATTTACAAATCTAAAGATTGCTATATTTAAGAATTTCTTTAATAATATTTTGCGTTATAAGTTTTATTAATTAAGACTTTGTATACTTGCTATTAACAAATTATATCTTGTAAACAAATAAAAAAAATTTCGAATAAATTATATTTGTTTTAAAGTTTTTTGTACGCAATTGCGTTCTAGAATATTAATAATAAATATATTAATTATATTTAATAACAAGACTCTAAAGAATATAAAGAAGCAATATAAATTTGTCTCTAATATACAAATTTTCAAAATATCTTTAAATAGACTAAAAATATATATGCAATTTAGTCTTATAAAGTATACTAAAAAATATATAAAGAATTTGCAATATATATTGTTAACGCAAGTTAAAAGATTTTAAGATATTTTAAAAACAATTATTTATATTAATAAAATAATTAACGTAAATAGAATGTGCAAATATATTTGACAATAAATAAAGATTTTAAGCTATTTATTAAAAACAATAGAATAAATTTAGTTAATAGCAACTTTTATAATCGAGAACAACAAAAAATATATTTAGAAGACTTTTAAAAAAAGATTTGAAAACTATCTATATTTGAGAATTTTGATTTGCACAAATATATATAAGTTGAATATTAATAATCTAGATATTTAAAAAGTCTATATTTAAATACTTTTCTTATTTATTGCAAAAATATATTAACAACTTAATAGAGCAAATCAATACAACAAAAAGCTAATATATTTTATTTTTTTGTTTTTGAAATAATATAAGAGTGTTTGAAACAAAAAAGATATATTAAGTCGAACATCGATAAAGAAATCTATTGCAAAAAAGCAAGATTTTGTAAATTGCAAAAATAATAACAAACAAAAAAATCTAATAAAGACAAAAAAATTTAAACTCAAAAAATAAATAACAAAAATAGTAGATTAAAAATATAATATATCTCGAAATATATAAAGATTGATCAATTTTGTATTAAAGAAGAAAAGTAATTGCTATTGTAAAATTAAGTTAAGATTTTTTATTAATTAAGATTTAAACAATACAATATTATTGACGTTCAAAAAAAATCGATTAAATTCGTACTACTTAATCTATTATTTCGAAAAGAAAATTTCGATTAATTAGTATAAGAAATTGAACTCAAAATAAAAGAAAAACAAATCTAAACATCTTTAATTAAAATATTAACTAAAAAAATAAAAAGAGCGCAAAACAACAAATATTTTTGAAATTTTTTTTCTACAATTTTTTTTAACTTTAATAATATCGAATGCAATATTAAAGACTTTCGATATTTAAGAATATTTAATTATTAACAACAAAAATCTAAAACACAAATTCGACAATATTTAAAATATATTATTAAAATATAGTATTAAGATTTTAGATATTCTAAAACAAAATTAAGTATTAAATAAAAATAGCAAAAAAATAATATTAAAAAAAAAATAAGAATATAATTAATACAAAGAATATTAAAACGCTTCTATTTATTAATTCGACTTTAACAAAGTATAAAACGCAAAAAGCAAAATAATTGCTAAACAATATATTTAAAGTATTGTTTACAAAAAGAAAACAAAAAAGTATTGAACAAAGATTTGCTACAAATAATAAAAAAGATAGAATTAATATATTAAATAAAGAATTTTAAAATAGAAACGTCTTTAATACAAAGTCTTTTTAAATATTGCAAATCTCTTGTCGAACTTGTTAATTGTTGAAAAAGATAATATTAAACGTGTTGCAAAAGATATCTTTTTAAAATATTATACTTTTATCGAATAATAAAAAGCAAAAAAGATTAATTTATTTAAATAATTATAATTTGAGTACAATCAAAGTTGTGCGACGTATTTTTAACTATAATTTTAGCGCACAAGAAGATACTCAAACGCGCAAACAAAAAAGAGAGCAAAAAAGAGAGCAAAAAAAATAAAGAGAAGAAGAAATTGTATTGTTATTTACACTTTAAAATTAAAAAAAATAGTATAGTATTAAAGTTTTATATTAAGTTTCTATTCTAAGATTTTCGATATCTTAAATTCGAATTTTTGTTAACAAACTTTGCAAATAAATCGAAATTCTAAGTTAAAAAAATATTGTAATCTATAATATTAAAAGTATTTTAATCGAGTTTATAAAAATAAATAAAAGTTAAAAGCTTTTTGCAATATCTAATATATCAATCTTAGTATTAATATCGATTTTAACAATATTAAGTTCAATAATATTGTTAAAGTTAATTGAAGATATATAATATAGATTGTACTTTATCTTTGTTACACATCTAGCTAGCAGATTGCTTTACTCGACAAGTTCCACTCGACAAGCTGCGCTAGTTTCTAAAAGAACTAGCTCGGCGAGTAGAGATGGATTCGCGCATAGCTAGATAGATAAAGAATTCAACTATCTATTACAACTCGTCTAGTGCTCGCTTTGTCTGTTTCTCGCTCTGCTTTTGTAACAATCTTGTTATTATTAAACATTTTTAATTTGTTTTTTCAAAGATTAATAATAGTATTCTCTATATTTTTTTTTTAAGCTTAATATTAATAATTTAATCGATAATATCTTAATTAAACTTTATATATTTTTTGTGTCTTTTTTTTTAAATAATAATTAGTATTAATTGAGTTAAAGATAGACTCAAATATTAATTAAAAATATATTAAATATAAAATATTAAATACTTAATTCTTGAGTAATTAATTGCTATTAAAAGAGAAGTAAAATCGCTTTTATTAAAAAGTCTTTAAATTAAGATTTAATAATTTTAATAATTAATTAATCTTAAAGTTGCTATTACTTTCTTCTAATAAATTTATTAAATTGTTAGAGAGAATAGTATTCTACAATTTCTTAATAGCAATAAAGAAGTCTATTATATATATTATGCGCAATAAAGTCTTTGTATAATTGAGTGTTTTAACTATTTTTGTCTAAAATATAACAATAACTTTGCGAAATATATAACAAAGCAATTCGATATTTGCTATTTTTACAACGTACTTAAAAGTAAGATATATCTTTATATAAAAGTAGAAATTTTGATAATTACAAAATTTCTAATTTAGAATTAAAAATTAATTAAATGCAAAATTTGCAAAAGATTTTGTATAAAGATCTTAATTAATTTGATATAATATAGTTATTTAGAAATTGTTTTAATTATAAGATTGTTTTTTAAGTTAAAAAATTGTTTTTTTAATTCTATCGAAGAACTTGTTTTGCGACAAATTTAATATATATTTTATCTAAATATCAACAACGCAAGTAATATAGTTTTGAAAAATTAATCTTTTAATAGTCTAGAAGTTATTAAAACAAATAACGCGTTATTGTTGCTATCTATTTATTGCGTATTGCAAAAAAATCTAATTTATATATGCGATTCTCTTTATATATATTGTATATATAAGTTAAAGTATATTAAATTCTAGATACTAAAATCTAATAGATAGTATAATTTAATAAAATTTGTTAAACAAATTTCGAAAAATATAGCTTCAAAATCGAATTGTCTCTTTTATATATTTATATATTTTAAGATTATTTGTAATAAAATATATATACTAATTGTAAACAAAATTATTTAAATTAACTTCTAGTTGTTTAAGATAAAAATCTTCAATTATAAAAATATTGTTAGTTGTCGTATTTTTATCTCTTTAAATTAATATTGTAGAATACAATTTTGTTTTATATAATTTTAGTATATTAAGCTTAAATATAAATGCAATTTAAGAAAAGTCTATATTGATATACTTTAACAATTAAAAGAGTTTTCGAATAGCGCTCTTAATATAAAAGATTTAAATCTTATTAAATTAGATATAATATATACAAAATAAAAGAAAATATATTGTATCTTAATATTAAGACTCTTATTAATTAAAATTAAAACAATAGTTATTGTTAATAGTAGATACTCTTTTAAATTCTATATATAGCAAAAAAGAAATACAATATTAAGATTTTAAAATTCGATTATTATAACAAATATAATTAATCGAAACTTCTAAATTTTCTTAATTTTTTAATTTTTTTAATCTTTTAAAAACTCGAGATTATTATAAGTTAAAATTGTTATAAAAAGCTTTTCTATTACAATTAGATATATTTTTAAAAAACTAATTAATTTGTTTAATCGATTTTGCATAATTTTATAGAATGTTGTTAAGTTAAACAAATATAACAAATTTATTACTTTTTGTTTTGCTCTATTTTGTTACAAATAAAGCGCAAAAATAATTTGAAAATTAGAAGATAACTTTAAACGCAATAGATAAAATAGAATAGAGAATATAACTAGTTGTTGATTAATTATATTTTTAGATTTTGTTGCGTTTAAGTTCTAGCAAATAATTGCAACAATAATGTTTTGTTAACAAGAAATTGCAATTTTTATTATTTTTTTCGTATTTTTAAGTTTAACAAGTAAATTTTAATTAAGATTAACAATAAATTTTTGAAATAAATTAAACAACAAATCTTTAACTAGCGTTCGAAGCTTTTTGCAAAAATTATTAATAATTCAATTCTAATTGTATTAACGCATAAATTACTTTTTGCAATTTTCTAGCATTAATAGAAAGTTTTTGTAATTAATTATTTTATTATAGATATAGTTAAAAAAGCTTCGATATTTTTTTTTAAGAGTTTTATCTTTTTAAAAACAAGTAAGACTTTAAAGATAGTTAAATAGAGTCTATTTGTTATAGTATTCCTAGCATAGAAGGAATTCCTGCCTGCGGAAGTCTTTCGCAGACGTCTCTTTCTTACGCGTTATTGCGCTAGTAATATATATAGTTATCGTACATAGCTTTAATACAACTTATCTTTCTACATATTTATAATCTTAATATTTTGATAGCTTCAATATACTAGCATTGTTATAGCACTATTTCTTGCTACAACTAGTTACTAGAAGACTTTTGTTTTTACTAACAATTTTAATTAGTTTTTTTGTACAAGTATTTTGTATTAGTTTGTCTTTCAATTTTGTTACAACAATATTTTGTTATCAATTTTTATTAAGATTTCTTGTTCAAGTTCTTTAATACTTTGCAAAAAACTTT
>JAABUL010006735.1_pt1 | contig 13004 bp, 25 predicted proteins | sample 5559151 | NCBI WGS metagenome assembly JAABUL01 (sample SAMN10711876, study PRJNA513368) | rock metagenome | isolation source: Antarctica rocks | place: Antarctica: Victoria Land, Pudding Butte sud | reverse complement strand
GCATCTGCGATCAAACATAGCATGGCGCTTGAGCAGCAGGTGACATGGGAAGCGAACGTACAAACGGTTTGGCGGTTGTCATGCTCTTGAAAGCCTCTTACAGAGAAAACCGCCTACATCAGCATAGCTGCATGTGCTGCTCTGCTATGCTGATGAAGGCAGCACCTCGGACTGTAGGAGGAGTCTTCTCGTGCTGACGCATTCACGAAGAACAACTGCAAGATAGACAACGCCATGCGGTCTGGACGTTGCTCGTGACAGCCATAAAGAACTCGCAGATATAGTAGCTCGAGTCCTCCAAGCACCGACCCCCAAGCTGCTTAGCGCGCACCTGGCCAGCGCGGAAGAAGGCGCTCATGAGGGAGTTCTTGAAGCAGCGGTCGGTCGCGCACAGCGACCAGCGCATGCCACCGGTCTCAAACACGCTGCGGAGGGGCGTCAGAGCCGCCAGCAGCAGCGGGTCGTCCATCGCCGCAACGTGGTTGCTGACCGTGATCAGCGGCTGCCCCGCCGGCCGTGCCTGCGGAGCGAAAAAGTCGTCATGCTCGAGTTGACGCACGTCACCCTGAGTGTGAAGTGAAAGCCCATGAGAAACACACAGCATTACTTCGCTGAAAGACTGGAACTTTCAGTCAGTTCCATCCTGGGCTCAGGATGGAAAGAGAGGGAGCCGTGATGGTGACACACCTGTGCCGCGGACAGTATTGCCTCGCCCTCAACGGTGGTCTGCGTCAGGCCCTGCATGAACAGCTTGGAGGCCGCCGCCACGCTGCCCAGCACCAGCATCTGCGCATATGCAGCAGTCCTCACACACAATGAAGATGGCAGCTGCTGTCAGCGAGCCCATGAGGGATGCCTCGGTCAATTGCTGGGCCCCAGGAGGTCCAACTCACCCTGCTGCCACACTGCGCCAGCGTGCACACTCTGCACAGCCTCAGCACTTGGCGCACATGCAAGGGACACTCCCTTTCCGGCAGGGCTTCCTCAGGCTGCAATGCCCATAGCCGAGAGATAGCGCACCCGCAGCGGGCCATCGGTGCCGAGCACCGCCATGTCGTCCCGGCTGCTGTCCGCGCCCACCGCGCGCAGGCTGCGCTGCTTGAGGCTGTCGTACGCGGAGCGCAGCCGCGCGGCCCGCGCCGAGCCCAGCTCCCGGATGCTGTCCTTCGCGCTGTCCCTCACCTCGCGCAGCCGCGCTGCCTGTCAGGAGCAGGAGATGAAAGATTTCACAGGCCAAACATGTCAGCAGAGGCGTTTGCGTTCGGTCCAGCTGCCGTATGCTGTCCTGCGCCTCGCGCAGCCGCGCTACCTGTTGCAGGTCGGGACAGAAATGTTGGTTTGTCGTGTGACATGCTGAGTGTGTGCATGGCTGCTGTCGGCAGCGGGTTTGATCTACAGGCTGTGCTTATGACCAAGAGTGTAGCGTTGTCGCCGGTCGGCTGCGAGCTCGTGTCCGATCTGCTGTGCTCACCTGGTCGCGCAGCCGGGCGAACGCACGCCGGGGGTCCCGCTGCACGCGGTCTGCGCGGCGGCTCGTCAGGCGCAGCATGACGCGCTCCTTCGCCTGCAGGCACCGTGGGCGAGTTTAACAGGTGCAGCTCGCGGTGTTGGCCCACATGCTAGCCATTGTTCGATAATAAAGGCAGAATGCACAGGCAGCGGCGGCATTGCCTTGGTGCACCGGCGCTGACCTGCTGCAGGGCCGCCGCGGAGTCTTCGGTCGGTGCGGCGGCGCCGGCCGTGCGCATCTTCCGCAGCAGCTGCCGGTACGCCGTGACGCCCACCATCGCCATCTCTGTGGAAGGCATGCCGGCCACAGCCGGCAAGCTGCCGAGGGTGCTGATGGGAACTGGCAAACCAGCAAGATAGTGCTGCTGCTATGGTTCGCAGCTGCAAAATTCGGCAATACAAGCACAGTACAGGGCTTTGTTCAAGGCAGTTGCTGACAGACTGTCCTGTGCTGGAAGCCTCGAGCACGAGGTCCTTGTTTGCCGGATGTCTCGAATTTCACGCAAGCGCAGTGTGACAAAAATCCCTCCTTCAGCAAGTCTCGGAGCTTTGAGAAGGACAGAAGAACGAGAAGTACTTGCACAGCTCTTGCAGCCTTGTGCGAAGGTGCCCGGTGAGTCGGATGGACTACAATATCCGCCGATAGAAATGCTGGGACACCTCGGCGCTCGAAGCTGTCTGCCAATTTCTCGATCCAATAGGCTGATAGGTAGTGCCGACCGATCAATTCAAGGGCGTGAATGCATGCCTCAAGCTGCGTAGCGGGCAAGATCTGCTCTGCACACTAGCCAAGTGTGCGCAGCCAGCAGCCGTCAGGGCACCCTGTCGTTCCAGCCTCGAAGGCAGCAAATGCCAGAGCGACCATGCACCGGTGCACCACGTTCAGCCCAGGCCGTCGAGGATCCTTTCGAGCTCTTCCGGCGGCGTCAAGTCGATCTGCGCGCGCTCCTCGTCGCCGTACTCGCCCTTCAGCAGCGACGCGATCTGGCCGTGCGCTTCCGCGATGTTGGCCTTGATGGGCTGTTCAGGAACACGAAATGAACAAACTCATATAACTACAGTAGCTTGCCTGAGAAATTGCTTACATGCGCGGTGCATTTCACCTCCCAACATGATCGAGAGAATGATGGGGCAGCATGGAGAGTGGCGGGCAGCATCCAGATCCACACGGAAGCGGTGGAGCGCGAGTCATACCTTCAGCAGCACCTTGTGGGTGCCAGGGTTTGCCATGTACAGCCGCATCTTGGCGACGGCGGCAGGCATCGGCCCGGCCATTGCCGTCTTCACCCGAGTGACCATCTCTGACAGCCGCGCCGGCGATGCAAACGCCTGCATCACGCAAAGACATGATTGAGACATGCTGGTAGTGTTGTTGAGAGGCACTGGCCAGCGGTACCGATAAAATCTGAAAATTACGCCCATGCTAGCGCAGGAGATTGAGACAGCCATTGCACAGCTGAAACCGAGCTGTGTGGGTGCTTGGCTGGAAGAGCGGGGTGCTCCTCCACTGGTGGGACAGTCATCACACAGTGTACAACTTCCACCCAAGTGCCCCTCCCTGGCTCACGCGGCGCATTGTTTAACGCCGGAACCTTGGCGGCCGTGACTTTTGGTGATGAAGGACAGCATGTCGCGAGCAGACACTAAACTGCCTGGAACACAACACAACAATAAAAAAACTCGCCTGCTCGCGCAGCGGCTTGGATGACGCCGAAACCTTGACGGCGGTGACCTTGGTAATGAAGGACAACATGTCGTCCACCGTGAGCCTGGTCACGCCCATGATGAAGGCCTCGCACCCCGCCTTCAGCGCTCGCTCGAGCTCCTTCTTGGAGTCCACCTGGCGTTAACAAGTGGCCCGTCTAACTCAAGCGTCAAGGATCTGAGGAGTATGCACATCCCATCATGCACATCCCATTGTGTACATGATGAAGGCCTTGCATCCCGCTCTGAGCGCCCGCTCCAGGCTCCTTCTTCGAGTCCACCTGTTAGGATTGCAAACGTGGGATGTGCCGTCTTGAATGCTGTGTCAAGAACTGTGAACCATGGTGAAGGCCTTGCAGCCCTGCCATGGGCGCCGACTCCTGGTCTTTCTGTGTGCAACTGTCGCCGAGGCCAACAGCGTGTGGGCGCCGGGATTGCACTACGGCTGCAGACCGCAGAAGCCAAAGCGCGCAAGCACAGCCGTTCGGCTCCGGACCTCCTGACCCAGGCCTTGGCGTCACTGTTTCACAGTCTTCAAGGAAATTGCAACCTCGGCAGTCCCAGACGCGCTTCAGGTGGGCAACACACCAGCAGAGCACACACATGCCAACAAGGCAGCACCTGGGACTCGAGGACGCGCGGACCGCCGCGGCTGACGAGCTGCAGCATGGCGTTGTCGGCGCCGAGGGAGAACAGCTGCCCGGGGCCGCCGGCGATACGGCGCAGCTGGTCCCGCATGTGGCTGAAGTCCAGCTGCTTGTCCGTCACCGCAAAGTCCGCCTGCAGACGAGGTTGTAAAATCTAAGCTGCAAGGACGTGAGCTCTAGTTAAGCGGTTTCAGTTTGCCTTTCGACCTGCTTGCGGCGATGCGCCGCAGGTGGTCCCATGCTTGTCCGTCTCCACAAGGTCTGCCTGCTTTAGGCAATGTACAGAATGCACTTCAAGGGCTTCCAGTCGGTTTTAGTCCCAGTCGGCTACAGTCCCAGTGCCCTGGCGGGTCATTGTCAGGTTGCGGCGTCACAACCCCTGTGCAGCCAGTGGACCTGTTGTTCAAACTTGCTCAGTCGTGATGCAAAAAGTCATGACGAGCACAACTTTGCTTTCCAGTCCGAATTTACCTGCAGCTGGCCGCCAGAGCCGTCATCGCCATTGGATGCTATGCCGGCAGCAGCGGCTGCAGTGCCGCAGTGGCTCTAATGTGGCCCAAGCAGGGCAACAGGCAACATGCAAGAAGGAGCTCCAAGGTCAGTGACAGTATGGCACACCTGGAAGGGCGCGATCTGCTCCCGCAGGACCAGCAGCTGCTTGATCATGAACAGCTGCCCGTCCATCGGCCCGCTCCCTGCGCACCAGGCAGCAGCTGAGACATGTCAGCACAGGCAGTGCTCAGCCAGCCTCAGCCCTGCAAACAGTCCCATCACCGATGTGCTGGCAGGCTAAAGTCCGATGGCCTGCTGACACCCAGCAAGGTTTCTGGTCGAGTTGCGAGTGCGATGTGCGATGCACACTCACGCTTGGCGACGGCACGCGAGGCGTTTTGTACAGAGGCAGTTGCGGCGGCGACGGCGTCTTGCGCCAGGCCGCCGAACGTTCGCCCATCGAGCGCGCCGTACAGCTGCCCGAGCGCCCGCAACGCCGCTGCCACCGGCGGCCACCAGGTCTCGATTGCCGCCGCGTCACCCTCCGCCTGTTGGAACACACACCCACACACATGGTGGTGAACATTGGGACCAAGGCTGAGCAGCAGCGCCGCCGCCACCGCCGGCCACCACGTCTCGATGGCCGCCGCGCCGCCCTACGCCTGTTGTACAGAGATGTTTTTGTGATGGTTCAAGACATAGGCTGAGCAGTAGCGCAGCAGCAGCGCCGCCGCCAGCGGCAACCAGGTCTCGATGGCCGCTGCATCGCCCTCCGCCTGTTGAACCGAGAGCATGCTGGGCTACATAGTTTGGACAGAAGCTGAGCTGGCAGCATCGCCGCCGCCAACGGCCACCAGGTCTCGATGGCCGCCGCAGCGCCTCGCATCTGTCGCACAATCACTACAGCAAGGAGGTCGATGACACTCTGCCAGCATGCGCCAGAGCAGCACGCTCTTGAAGGCTCCGCGCTGTGCCGGCCAGCCATGCCACAGGCTGCTTGCCAAAAAAACAATCAGGATCTATGCTGAAGAACCATGCTAGAAGCATCTACTACAAGCAAGCATGCACAGCAAGCGCCGCGTGGCATTGGGGTAATGAATCACACAAACCCGCACCTCGGGGTCATCGAGCGCAGCGTTGGGCAGCTCGCCGGCGGCGGGCGGCACTGGCGGCGCCGCGCCCTCCGCTGCCGCGGCCGCCCGCCGCTGCAGCTTTCCCGGATAGTCCAGGTCCTCTCCCTTCGGCTGGTAGCTCACGACCTCTTCCTGCAGACATGGTGATTCACTGGCTGTCAAGAAAAGGTTAAGGGTTTATTGCTGCGGCTCGGCCCGGACAGTCCAGGTCCTCCTGCAGACATGGCAGGTATTTCCAGGAAGTTAATTGACCGAAGTGTGGGTTTTCTGGGGGTCCACTTGTTGGCTCAGACAAGGCAAGTGTCCTGACCGGGCAGCCCATGCCGGCCTAGGGCTAGTACCCCACCAGACGCACTGAAGTGATCGGAGCATGACCAATCAGGGGAAGCGGGCATCGTGAGACATGCCGCTGCCATTGAGCAGGGTGCATCCACTCAGCACAATCCTCGCTCATTTCATCTGTGCCGTGCTGGGGCAGGAGATAAACCTTGATGAAGTTGTGGGCACGGAAGACCAGGCGGTGGCGCACATCCGCCAGCGTGCGGCCCAGCATCGGGCGCAGCGGCGCAACTGCGTCACCCCGCCGCCCCAGCTGCTCCCCGAGCACCTGCACCGGAGAATAAGGCGTGTCAGCTTCTCGGGCACGTCCACGCAGACATCCATTTGCCAGTATCGGGCGCAGCAGCGCGACCGCCTCGGCCCAGCTGCTCCACAGCACCTGGGTTACCAGAAAAGGCGTTTCATGCTCGTAGGGCATTGCCGTGTAGCCAGTCTCCGCCGCTGCCCTCTGGCTGCAACCGACATCTTGCCGAGAGCAGAGCTACTAGGCAACGGTGCTTGTGGAGAGTGACTCGTACAGAATACCGGCAAAACTGCACCGGCAAAACTGCACAGCATGCTTTGTAGAACTTCACAATATCTGCCAGCGGGCGTCATCCTGGATTCGTGCTTGGGGGTGTCCACCAGCTGGAACAAGCTGTATGCAGTAATGTGCATCAGGCCCCCAAGGCCTTCATCTCTCCCTGCCAAAGTCCCTCGCAGCGCAATGCCCACATCGTGCTTGAGGATGCCCACAAGCTCGCTCAGGCCGCCGGGAGCACTGCGTCTGCACATATCTGTACTTGCGCATTCGGGCTGAGCAATTTTGGGAGTTGGAAACTGTATTGAGGGCCTCCGTTTACTCACCTCGTGCTTGAGGATGTCGACCAGCTCGCACAGGTCGTCCAGGCGCTGCAGCAGGATGAAGCGCGGCCGCAGCGCGTCGTACAGGCTCGTGCACAACGGCTCCATCAGCGCCTGTCATATATGCAAAGGGAGAAAGTTGCTGAGACTGAGAGTACAGAAGTGGGCCGCAGTTACACACCTTCGTGAAACTGGCAATAAACATTCAGTAGGAGGAAGGTTCCACCTCTGCTGAGTGTTCAAATCTGTATAACATCTGTGAGACTGCAAGAACAATATAGCAAGTGGGACGCAAAAGATGCGCAACACCCGAAATTCTCTATGCAGCAGCGGGGAGTCCTGACGGTGGGTGCGGAGCTCTGTGCAAGGCAGGTCACCTCGAGGCTGCCGCCCTCGCCGCCGGCGGCGGCGTCGCCCGGGAAGAAGTGCTCGTACAACTGGTGCTCCATCTGGCACGCCTGGGAAACACAAAGGACATCTCGTGGTGTCGTGCAAATTTCGGGAAGGGGTTTTTCAATTCTCTCCAGTGATCCGGCGTCGCCCGGGAAGATGTGCCAGCACAGCTGGTGCTCCATCTGGCGCGCCTGGCGGCAGCGCGCACACTAGCGTCGGGAAGCTGTTTGCGAGCGCTTTGTCCAGTGTGCCCCGCTCGGTGGACGAGGCGCGCGGCGCGCTCGAGCCAGCGCGACTATCAGAATCGGAATGTCACAGGGGGAAGTACTGCTGCAGACGGAAAGCGCCCAGCCAGGGAATTCACATTGACATGCAACAAAAGACTGCCCTGACACCACGGCACCTGCATGAGGTAGGCGCAGCCGCTGCGGGTGAGCGTCGACAGCGGCTGCCCTGCCAGCGCGGCGACGCGCGAGCGGGTCACCGGGCCGACGAGAGCGACGCGCGTCTCGCAGTACAGCCCCCGGCAGTCCGCCAGCAAGCGCGAGTATTCCGGCGCCTTTGCCCGCGACGCCACGCCCGACAACAGGCCTGCATCGAGAGGTGCAGTCCGACAAACGCTTGAGTATGTGAGCCCAGCGGTATGCCAGCAGCCGCGCGTATGCCGGCGGTCGCACGCAACACTGATATCGACGGCTGCCCAGGACAAGCGAGAACGGATTCTCCGGTTTAGTTGTCGTAACTTACCTTTCAGGCTAGGCTCCGCGGCGGCGCGGAAGCGCACGTACAGCAGCGCCGCCTCGGCGCCCTCTGGCAGCGCCGGCAGCGCGCTGTTCCCTGCAGGGTGGTCCCGCCGCCCGGGGCCGGCGCCGCCTGCCGCACCGTTCTCCGCTGCCGGCCGCTGCGCGCCGCCGGCGCCGCGCCCCTCGCGGATGGCCAGCTGCACCTGCGGTGTCAGCGGATACGGTTTGCGGCTCCGTGCGTCTGACAGCCATGCGCCACCAGTGACGATCGCAGCTGCCACGGCGCACAGATGTCGTGGCGCCTTGTTGTGACAGCTTATGAAGCTTTTTTGGCTCGAAACCCGTGCTGCCGTAGTCAGTCGAGAGGGTCTCGCAGGCGACCACTCAGTGAATTCAGAGGCGTGTCGAGACCTGGGCGCACCTGCTCCGAGGCATGCCGTAGCACGGCCGACACGCGCGAGCGCACCGCCGACAGCGCTCGCTGCTGCAGCGCGCGGAACTTGCCGGCGTATGCGCCCGCGTCCGCATACCTGCAGGCACATTGGCATGGCATCAGCAACTCGCTCTGAACATGCGCGTCAGGCGTGCCTTCTGGAATGCCTGCTGCTGCCTTGCGGCTGAGGCAAGCCAGGAAGCACCCGCCGCAAGACTCTCGACGGAGGATCCTGGCTGGTGCAGCAATCGCACATAATGTTGGTGTCAGTCAGGGACGCCTGTTGCAACACATCAAAATGGAGCCGCTCACTGCGGGTGCGCCGCGACAAAGGCGAGGCTGTCGTCCAGGCGCGACAGCAGCGGCAGGAAGGCATCGCTGTCCACAGAGGGCGCCGCAGAGCCGTGGAAGCGGCCGCCGACCGCCTCCAGCTCGTCGAAAAACGCGAGCTTGGAGCGCAGCGTGCCCGCGAACTCTGCCAGCTGGTCCTTTTCGGACACCTGTCCGTGCGGTAAGCAAGCTTGGACATCGCAAAAGGTTGATAGGCCAGCTGGCATGCAACGCGCCCGCGAACTGTGCCAGCGGGCCTTTCTTGGACACCTGCCTGAACGCGCAGTGTGCTATCACAGAGGTCGGTGTGACCATCAGCCACATCCTTCTGTTGCCCACCTCCACCCTGTTCTGTTCGATGACACTACGGCTGTGACCATGTTGGCAGAGGGCTGCATTAGCGTGGGATCACAACGAGATAATATGCCCAGACTAAAGGCGCACCAACTGCTGGCAGTCGTCGTGCAGCTGGCGCGTCTTGGCGGCCACCTCGTGGTGCTGCGACTTCAGGTCGCCGAAAAAGTCCAGCGTCTGGTCCACCTGCATGGCCATAAGCACAAGGTGAAAAGCGCGGCATGCTGTGGGCTTGTGGCGTGGATGCCGCAGAGCTGAGGCTGACGCCCCCTTCTCTGCCCCCTGAAGGGTTCAAGGCTGCGCCCGCCACGACTTCTAGGTCAGATGTGTCCAGATCGCTCCAGCTGGTTTAACAGCCTCAGCTGCTGAGACTCAGCTAGAGCCAGAGCCCGAGCCCGAGCCCGAAACTTGGTGAGCCTGCCACATCTGAGAATATGAAGCAAAACCCAGAAATTCAATGTTTGCAGGGGAAATGCAAGGACTGCATTACATTGGTAGTCACACCTTGCCCAGCAGCTCGTTGCAGGCGTCCAGGTAGCCCTGCAGCGTCCCCGCATAGCGGCGAAACTTTTCTTCTGTTTCAGAAGTCCGCGTCGCCTCCAGCTCCGAGTGCCACTTGTGGAACTGCGCGCTGTTCTGCAGCACCGCCTCATCGAAGCGCGGAGTCGCAGCCGCGAGCGCTGCGGCGGCGGCGTCGCCGGCATTGCCGCCAGCATTGTCGCCAGCTAGCGCGGCTTCCGCATTGTCCCCGATGACCTGCGATCGTCAATGTCGCGGAGGTGTGAGAGATGCATCTTCGTGATTGCAACATGATGCCGAGGCTTTGCGTCTCCGAGCTTGGCGCCACATCATGGTTGCATGAATGCGTCGCCTTGCAGGCATATAGGCATACAGAAGAACAGAATTTGAGGCATGGTGCGCATTGGCGCCCATGGAGTGATGAAAACAGCTGTGCGCCAGGGAGCAGCAGGACTCACATGGTCTGGCACCGCTCGCTCGGCACAGTGCTGGGATATGAGGTCCACGGCCGCCTGCTGCTCGTCGCTGAGCACCGCCAGCCGCTCCCAGTGCTTTGCCTGCGGCGAAAATTGGCACAGCCGATGTGTGCGGCGCAAGGCGCGTCGCTTGGCTTGCCAAGTGGAAATTTGGGTGGCAGTGTGGCAGATCGCCAATGGGGCGTCTTGTCATGATCCTGGAAGCTTGCATGCACTAGCCATCGTCTGCACATGTAGACGCACCACGCTGTAGCTGCGGGATGCCGCTGCCGAGAGGCCTTTGCCAGTCGCTGGCGACGCAGCGGCGGTATCGGCCCCTGGACCAGGGGACCGCGCGCCCACACGCTGCGGGCCCGCTGAGGCGGACATGACGCTTTTCTGGCTTCCGGAGAGCTGCGAGACCACTTCACAGAGCCGTGATCACTTTGCAAATCTGGCTATCGTTCGTCAGCAGATCATCGCGACACGGATATGTTTCAAGGATGACTCGGATCGATCGAAAGGAGTCCTGATGTCAGTCTCGGCTTTGTAGCGGCCTGATGTACTCCTTGAAAGCTGCCAACTTGGTGATCCTGGCACTGGGATGGGAGGTTTGAGGCTTTAAAAGCGTTGTCCAGCATGCATAGGCCTCTTCAGTCCTTCCAACGGACTTGCCTGCGAATGTCAGCTGCAGAACTGCAAATTGTGGAGCGCCCTGCGTATCTCCACGAAGAGCTGTAAACCCTCAGAGTTACGTGATATTTGGTTTTCGAAAGCGCAACACAGGTGCAGTCCCTGGTCTCGGGCTTCACTCAAAAGGTCAAAACGTGCGTGACGCACAACGTGTAGTGACGCCTTTGAGACGCTACTCGCAGTGCCAGTGCCCACCGAGACTTGTTGCCGGAAGTCGTGCTGCTTCGGAACACCCACCATTTCAACCGAGCCGCAGCAGTGGAGGGACGCCAGAGACGAAGGGAACATGTTCACGAACACAGCTCAGAACGGATCAGGAGTGGGCACGCGCTTTGCTGCGCTCAAGCAGGCCTTCGAGTGCGCGCTCGGCGCGGCGTTCACAGAAGTGTCTCCTGAGGTGAGAACACGAGCGCATGGCGAGGCTGCTGAAGCCCGCGTCCCAAGCAATCATGACTGCTTCCATTCCAGATCCTTCTGGACTGCTAAACGAGATGTGTTGACGCAGGAGTTTGCGGCGTACTTCCCCACGCTGCCCGACCCGCAGCGGGCTGCAGCCTATGACCTGTACCGACAGGTAAGTACCTGCAATTGACTCGAACGATCTGGTCTGCTGATGTCTACACATTGAGTTGGCACTGGCTGCACTGGACCATGAGCGGCCGCAATCATGAGCTCATTGCATGTTGACGGGAATGCAGGTGATGCACTTGGAGCGCGCCAACTCAGAGGTGTGCAGCACGACGGCGTTCGGCCTGAATACCTGTAATGACATGATCTCCTCGACACAAGCGGCAAACGCCACTATAGCTTGCGACGCTGTTGTTGTGCACAATCAGGACGGTTTTGTTAAACCAACGCTCACGTGATCATGGAGAGAAATCTTTGTGAACCCTTTTGCGGCATCGCAGGCGGTGTACCAGGACATCATGGAGGAGAACCAGATGTGGGCGAGGCTGGCCACCCTAGAGCAGATGTGCGAGGAGCAGGGCCTCGACGCGCACGGCGGCATCACCCGCAGGTCGGTTTCATGACTGTTTCTGGGGGAAGTTTTCCACATACCTAGTGCAGATGCGCACTGCAGCTCTGTGAGGAGATTATGGCAGAGCAGTCCACAGTCCACTGATGGAAGATGCTGTCTCTGTGTAGTGAACTTTCGCCACGAGTTGCACACATTGACTGGATGTCTGAAGGTCTGGAAACCCAATGGTGCCTCTGACGTGTTCCATGCTCCTGTGCAATTCCAGTACGGCGGAGGCGCCGGCAACGGCAGCTGCCCGTTCGCGCGTCAGGGCGATGACCGCAGAGCGCGAAGTGCTCACAGCACAGCTTGCAAAGGTGCGCTAAGGCGTTGTGTCACTCAGACCTCAGTTTTTTGCCCCTGCAGTAGGGAATCGCTGCAGGGTTCGGGGTGCTGAGGAGCTTGCTCGTGTTTCATATGCTCTGGATTCAGCAACATTCCACAGCTCGCCATTTGTCATCGAAACAGAATGCTGTCTGCTTGCTTCAAGACGTTGATGTCGTCGGCATCTCGCTGCAGCTGGGGCAGCAGCGGGCAGAGGAGGCAGCGGCAATCGAGGCCAAGAAGCGGCGCATTGCGGACGCGGCTGCCAGCCTGAAGGCAGTGCCGCAGCAGCTCAGCAGCATCGAGTCCGCCAGTCGCAGCTGGAACGCCCAACCGGTGGATCCGGCAATGTGACAACTGGGGTGCCCAGAGGCGTCTGTACGCTCGAATGTTGGAACGAATTGGTGCGCAACATCAACCTCGTGGTGAGATGCGAGTGGGTTTCTGGTGGTACACTGTTGGTTTGAGAGTAGGTAGAAGCTTCGCTCCACATACATATAGGTCTGCGAGTGCACCTGGCTGCTGTAAGTTCACATCACGGCGCCTGGGCTGCACGTCACCTCTCGCCAAGCACCTCTAGGTATCAGACCGTTCGTGAAACTTTCCCAGCGCGGACCACCCTAGGGTGGGGGTAGTGGGTTTTGGTGGGTGAGGGAGGGGGTCTTGGACCGCCCCGCCCAAGCACCACCTGATGGCGGCGGCATGTAGGTGGGGAGAGGGGGTGCACCCCAGAGAGACCCACCCCCTACCACCACCCTCACCCCTTGCCCGCTAGCGCAAATTTTAGACCACCACAGCAATTTTTGGGCGGCAGCCATTACAAAAATGACATCAATGACCAGCTTTTGGGCCACAAGACCATAGAGCTTTGGCAACCATAGAGCTTTGGCAACCAGGCTCTTGTGCAAGAATTGGCGCGCCAGTCCTGTTCAAGCCTCTGTCGCCACGAGTCATGCCCACATGGTGGGGCGGGGGCGTCCCAAAGTGGTAGGTGGGGGGAGAGGGGCCCTGATCCCCCCACCCCACATGCAAGGTACCCCCGGGTGACGCACTTTCAGTTACATGGTGGGGGGGG
>JAABUL010006734.1_pt1 | contig 13008 bp, 14 predicted proteins | sample 5559151 | NCBI WGS metagenome assembly JAABUL01 (sample SAMN10711876, study PRJNA513368) | rock metagenome | isolation source: Antarctica rocks | place: Antarctica: Victoria Land, Pudding Butte sud | reverse complement strand
GCTCATGGGCGGCGAGATGATTGTTCATCAATGGCTCAGCGCAGCTCGTAGGCAAATCGGTCGGCGGGAGGGGAGCAAAGTTGGCGTGCGCGGGAAGACATTGAAGTCTTGAGGACGGGGGCTGTCGTTATTGCGGCATGACGCAGAATCATGTTTTCGTAACACATGGAACATCGGCAGCCACCCCGAATTGGGACAGGCAATTTCGACTAGGAAGGGGCATCATGCGACCACCATGGACCACCCTTGTACAGTACAGAACATCAGATAGGCGCAGATTCCCTTGAGGCTCGTGTGCGCCAGATTGAGCGCTCCTATCTCGAGGACTACCCAGTTCCGGTCGTGGTGTGGCTATTGTTAGACGCGACATCGCAACAGAACGAAACGGCAGATGCGATGGACGATCGCGAAGTGCAGTGGCGACAGCGATGATATTCTCTTTCGTAGTCTTGACCGACGGGACCGACGATTGCTGCTGCTAACGGCTAGTTCGGCCAAGTCGCCCCGGATCGTTACCCTTTATGGAATCCTAAAATTGGATAATTTCCCGGATTGATACTACGTATCGTCAATTCTCCACGCCTTCTCTTCAAGAACTGAGGAACATGATCACATCACTAACCCTTGATTGAGCATCTGTTCCGCCTCCGTCTCCATCCTATGACCATGCAGACTCTAGAATTAGCACAGGATCTCAAAGGCGTACTATGAGACGGACACCGATTGATCCTAGAGGCAATCCATCCTTCTCACTATCAACAGTGGTCGCAGACACTTCATCGTTGGTTTTAGGCTTTCTTCCGAATGTGTGAGAGCTCTTGGGAAAAGTGGAAGGCCGCAGCGGGTGAAAGGCCGTGGAAAGACAACATGCAAGTCCTGCCAACGTTCATCAAAGATAGCTGTCTCAACAAATGTTCTGGCATATTGCAAGATCTTGCAATTGTACAGCTCTCGGATAGAAGTTTTGCGACTAAGGCATACGTGGACTTCAAGCTTACTCAATTTTCCCTCGCAAAAGGGAGCTTGCATTCTTCTCTCAACGCTATGCATAAAGTATGACAACCCGGCATGTACGGTGAAAGCATAGAGAAGTATCTTATGGAAGTTAGCAATGACATCTCCTCGTCAACCATACCTACTGGCTATCAGGGTGGTATTCACCAGCAGTTCGCTGGGGTATAATGAATAAGTGTACATTGGGGTGTTGTTCGCTTGAAAGCTCATTCAGGTATATGCAGATGGGAACAGCATATCTGTCCCCTCGAATTCCCAAGTATCATCGGGAGGAGATTCTATCGATTGAAGCGCTAACGACGTGAAGACTGTCGCCATTTTGTGCGTGCGTTACGTTAACAAGATGGAAAGATTAGATCCCGTTTTCCCATACCTGCAACTAAAAGGATGTCCCGATGTGTTTGCTTGTCAAACAATTTTGCGAGCAGCGATTTTCAAGATAACCTCTATAGAATTCCGAGCTGGGAGGATTGTTCAACACCTTGGATACACTCTTGTTGATATTGTTGCCAGTTTGTTTGTGGAGCCAGCTGTACCGCCGATGACCAGCGGAGCAGAGGTCTAAGCATGATTAACATTATCAACGAAACTTGTGAATTTTGGTTGCCAATGTGAGCAATAATGACTGGAGGAAGAAAGAGTACTCACTTCCCGAAGCAGGATGCAAGAATCTCAGATCAGATACCAGGTAGACTGGGATATTGAAAGGGCCGGCAGACGAGGTAAGATAGGATCATTGCATGGGTCATCGACTTTGTCAAAGATTATGCATCCTGAGGTTCCCGCCTCTCTTGGTCTAGGAGGTGAGCCTGATGGTGCTCATTGCTTGTTTGTTAAGTTATGTTTATAGTGGCAGTATTGCATGTGCTTGTGTAAGCATATATGAATTTAATCACGTTGTTCCTTGTTTCAGTCTTGCTTTAAGAATCTACCAAGTGCTTTATCTCAAGTAGTTGGCCAGCGAACGCTCGCTAGTCTTCAGCTCTCTTCGATTTTTGCTGGGGGCTATCGCTCCTTGGTAAGCGTCCGGATCCCTCCGGCGGGCGCTGTTCGCGACCAAGATTGGCCATTGAACCATAACGCAGTAGCGGTATTGGGGCAGACGCCCCCTTGGGTCCCCAACAGCTCCTTGATGTCAAGGAGAGTTTTGCGCAATCAGCCATGGCTGGTGAGACTTTGAGAAGTCACACCTGGCAACAGCTAAACCTATCCGATCACTTGATTCCTTTTCGGATCGATTGCTTGAGCTAGACTGGTCGCGTAATGCGATGCATGTGATGCCCCCTCGACCCAATCGTTGCATATCTCATGAGCTACTATGTACCTACGTACACATACGGGCTGGCTACCCTTGCATTCAAACCCTTGAACGTACTTCTTGAAATCTTTGGCCGTATCTCAGGACGTTACGTTTCCGATTCCTTGTCTCGCAAATACGAGTCCACAATGGGCATCAGTATGCTCGGTCTCACTGCCTTACTTCCAAGTAGCTGGAGGAAGAAAGTCCTGGTCCGCGAGCCAAGCTCAACATTCTCTATGCTGCCCTCGGAGATGGTTCGCGAGCAAAGTTTAACGTTCTGCATGCTGCCCTCGGAGGTTTTGCAGCACATCAGCGATTTCCTGCCTGTGAGCTCGGCTGTGTCCTTTGCCCTTTGCAGCCGAAGAGTTCTGTGGCTCCTTGGAGATCAGGCTCTTCATTGTTTAAGATCTGCGGATCAAGCTCCGGAGAAGGAAGTCTTTTTGAACCTGTTGCAGAGGGATCTTTCGGACTGGTTACTTTGCCACTATTGCAATCTGTTTCACCCTGTTGCACAAGACGATGGGCCTGAAACGAGCTGGAGCTACTTCGACGACCCAGAATGTGTCCGAGCAAGTGGTGTTGTATACATAACGATGCGCTATAAATTACGATATCAGCAAGCGCAGTTGCTCATGAACCATTACCGTTTTGGAAGAGCTTACCAGATAATCCTTGAGAGGCTGTGTCACAAACATACGGTGACAGTCGGCGACACAAACATCAGGACCGAGATCTGGGGTCGCATCGTTGTTGGCGAGCTCCTTGTGCGGGTTACTTCAAAACTAGAACTACTCAGTCCGTCGGACATTCGACCGAGTCAGGTCCCAAATACCAGAGATCTGCAATCACCAGAAGGGTCTTGATCAACGGATCTTTACGTGTCAGACGACTCTTTGTCGTCCGTGTCATGCAGGCAGATCACCTTGCGTCGAATGCAGCACACGTAAGTCTTGTCAAGAATGTTCAACATGGTTCCAAGTCAGTGGGAGAGAGCTCGGACACCCGGGGACAGGAATTCAAATCGACATCTGGAGATACCTTGGTTCATGTGAGGACCCCTTCGATACAAAGTGGCGTAGACAGCTCGATTCAATATGCTTAATTGCCCCCGAGACATCAACGCCACGAGGAGGACGAAAAGCAAGTCGTATCGAGGAGCTGTTGTGATCAGATAGGCTCAGGGAGCATGGCCCGAGACTCAGGACATTGACGGATTCGCCGATGCTTGTGTGAATATGTTTTAGCATTCCATAACAGTGAGATCTCAAAGGAAGACCCTAATCACTCTGAGTTGATCGTTCTCACGTCCTTTTTCTTGTTCAGCTAGCGGCATCGGACATATTTTCTACCAACGTACCGTCTGCTTACTATACTTTCGGCGCATTATCTTCATAGTTTTGGTCAAAATTCCCAAGTCTTTGAATTTAGCTTACTTGTATACTCCTTGGACAAAGAAAATGGTCACGAAATGTGACGCTTGAGAGAGTAGTAGAGTACGGAGCGTAGCCGACTTCCTTGTAATCAAGTTTCCACAATCCAATTCTAGGTTTCTACCAATTCGTAAAGCCCGACTGTGCTGCCCTTATGATAGCCTAGATGGCTCATGCGACCGAGCTTCAGCATGTTATAATCAGTGAACACCGTTCATATGGTTTGAGTATCGTTTCACATGTTCCTCATTTATGGCTTTGCAACTACCACTCAGCACAGATGACTGAGTTGGCTAGTAGATAGGAGGCGACATGGTAGGACTACCTATCAGCATAGTGCCTCTCATTCCTGCAAATCTCGAAGATAGAGTCACGGTAATCTCGTATTTTTAGATCCTGGTCAGTGGATTGGAGTATGGCAAGAGAGCGCCAAGACCCACATCGGGTAAAAGATTACCCGTTGCCGCTTACAGATCTACCGTATCTCCATCTCGAAGTCCAACGTGGAAGTTCGTAGCTTCCATGGCGGCGGCAATCAGTCGATTGGGCTACCCAGCTCTACGGCACACATCTCGAATACCAGTCCGGCGAAAGTACATGTCCTTGATCACTCCGTGCCGCCGATTCCACAATTCCCCTCTTCATCGCGCCGAAGACGACTTCGAAGACGACTCCTCTTCCTCTAAACCCACCCGTGCGCCCTACAAGTTTGCCCTCGCCGATCTCGACTCCGAAGAACGTGCAGCCTACGATTCACTATCCATCGAAGAGCGGAAAGAATGGCAAGAAGAATCAAAGAAAATATACGACTACATGACATCCCCCAAAATCGAGCAGGAGCTTGCAAGCGACGTAGCCTCAGCCGCCCACGAATATTCGGAAGAATCTCCCCATGTGGAGATGAACATCCCACGCATAAAGCCAGGTCTGATGGCGATGGGTGAAGTGGAAGAGCAGGATTCAGGCGAAGATGAGGAGTTCGAGGGCGACGATATCACGAGTTTGGGCCATGGGGAGTTGGAGCAGCATAGGGAGATGAGGGAGTATGCGAGGATCGCGGCTTGGGAGATGCCTTTGCTGAGCAGTACGCACCTCCTGCCCTCCACATTGAATTGCCTACGCAATCTGTCTTGCTGAATCGCATCGCTTCCAGAACTCGCCAAACCATTCTCGCCCCCGGCGCTAGACCAACCCCTCCGCTTCCGCTACACAACCTACATGGGCGAAACCCACCCCGCCCAAAAGAAAATCGTCCTCGAATTCTGCACGCGCGACCTCCCCTCCCTCTCCGAAGCCCAACGCATCAAGCTGGTCAAACTGGTCGGTCCCCGCTACAACCCCGAAACCGACATCGTGAAGATGTCCTCGGAGATGTTCGAGACCCAGGCGCAGAATAAGCGCTACCTGGGCGATCTCGTCGATACCCTGATTGCTGAGGCGAAAGATGGGAGTGATATGTTTGAGGATGTGCCGTTGGATTTTAGACATCATAGGTTTAGGCATAAGCCTGAGTTTCCGGAGGGGTGGAAGTTGGATAGGAGGAGGAGGGAGCAGTTGGGTGTTGATAGGAGGCAGAGGGTTATTGCTGAGGCTGTGAGGGAGGAGGAGGGGAGGATGGTTGTTGGAGCTAGTATTATCGAGGAGGCGATGAAGGCTTTACCCGTTAGGGATGAGAGTAGGGTGTTGGTGGATGCGCAGCAGGGAAAGAGGGGGAAGCTGGGAAAGGGCAAAGTGAGGGCTTTGCGGTAGTGAAGGTAGCATTCTTGTGGAGGGGAGGCGACTACTGAAGGGTAATTCTACATTTTTGCATAGCGACGGTTCAATTTACCCAATATGGAAATATCAGTGGCACAGTCATGCATGGCCTGGTAGATGGACCCAATGTAAAAGCAACCGCATACGCGTGCAAAGTAAGTCTATCATGCTAGCATGCTATCTGAAGTCATTCACATAATCCTCGTGCTCGTATTTTTATGTTTCATGGTCATGAGCAGAGCCCATGACCGAAATCAATGCTCGCATCCTAGACCGCTGAAAAGAAAGACCTGCCCTTAGCAAGCGGCTGCTCTCCATGGAGCCCTAGCGGGTCCCAATTTGGAGCCAGCTTTCAAGAAGCAGTGAGAGCCATTTCTCCTTCTTGTAGAGGAGAATGACATCTCGTTTCGTATGTATGTATTAGGAAAAGTGAATAGATCCTTCGTTTGAAGATCGGGGTATGATCGTCCACATTGTGCAAGTGCTAGATAGAAAATTCAATGTAGCAGGCATGCATATGGGAAAAAGAAAATTCAATTCAGTGATTGATCGGTAGTCGTCTGCTACTCAGGCCCCAATGGCCCTCTTCACGACCTCTGCGACCACTCACCCGCTCGTGACACTGCCAAATATGACAAATCTATGCGAAATATTGAGGCAAGCTCTCAAGCCATATGATCTCCGGTTTGGGGACGAGCGGGAGTCTGGCCGTGGCCGTGGGCGAGACCCTTGCCTGTCTGGGATCCTTTTCCGCCGTGAAGCTTCCCATTTCCATGCACATTCCCATTACCATGCTTCTTGATCGTACGCTGAGGCTTGGTGTGCTCATCTTCAATGGAGTTTGCGACGTATTCGGCCTGTCCCGGCTCGCAGAACATACGACGATGGAAAGGCTGAGGTGAACACGGAGGGGGCGAGAAAGGATTCTGGAATCTAGAGTTGGACTTGCCGAACACGCTGCCGTTGACGCTCGCAGGATTTTGAGCACCAACACAACCGTTGCCGTCAAAGAGGGATGAGCCATCGTTGTTGAGCTTGCCGTGGGAGTGGCCGTTCATATTTGCAGGAGTATGAATGCGAATGTCAGAACCAACAGCGGCATGAATGTTATGGTCGACAGAAGGACTATTTTTGAACGGGACCCCAGCATTGCTGTTCGTGGTTGCAGGTGTATAGACCCGGCTGCTGGAGTTAGTGAGACCATCATCATGCGTAATTGCAGATGCGTTGCCCCGAGTGCTACTAGATGTGGCGAAAGGGTGGTCATTGTAACTCGAGGTAGCCGGATAGTGTGTTCGCACACCCTTAGACTGCCCAAACTGAGTATGAGTGGGCATGTATGAGGGAGAATTACTAGAGCTAGCAGTCTCTATGGAAGGGCCAGAGGTGTTCGCAAAGCCTTTTGTGCCGAAGGAAAATCGCTCGGTCTGACCATTCTCTTGATCTCTTGGGGTTTGACCGAACTGGTAGCCTAAAGAGTCATTGGAGGAGCCATTGCTATTTTTCTGAGCATACGAATTATAATTGGCGCGCTGTGTGGAGGGATTGCCGTTACTCTGTGGGGGAACCGTTGCCTGCGCGTTTTCATCGGATGCTTGCATGGTAGGAGCTGGGCTGCTTATAGACGGCTGGCCTGAAGGGGAAGACTGACGAGCATTTGCGCCCGTGCTAGCCGACTGGTTGTATGGTGCATGTGAGGCGATGTGGGCAGACTGACGGCTGAAAGGCTCTGCAGCAGTAGGGGCTGCTGCTTGGAAGGAGCCTTTACCATTGACCAAGCCTGAAGCACTAGCCTGACCGTGGGCCAGCTGTTGAGAGACATTATTGGCAGTAGTTGCAGGCTGAGACATTTTCGGCATGGTAGTGTATCGTAGAGGCTTCAAGCCACTTTGCATCGGATGAGAAGGACCGGACTGTGGACGAGTGGAGCTGGGAGCGGGTGTAGAGGGTACATCTGCACGATCTAAACCTTTCTGAAGTCCCGGAAACTCGTGGGTGCCTCGAGCATCCTGACGTCTCCAGCTCTGCTGAAGTGCCGCTTTTTGTCCTTGCCATGCCTTCGCAGGCCTAGGGGGTGGTGTGGGATCCTCTCTAGGCCAGGTTGGGTATGTCCGGACACCGATCGCCAGCCGAGTTTCGTCGTCTGGAGGAATCTCGTGCTTGTACCTGCACCCCTCTTGCATGTAGTTGCAATTTCCAGTTCGGATCCAATAGGTGCAATAGACTTTCTTGCCAAGCGTACCGGAGGCGAGGTAATGGGCACCATCTTGAGAATCTTCCTGGCTTCCTTCTGGAGTTTCCCCCGGCTTAGCCGTGATGTGGTCGATGTTGGCCTATATCCGGTCAGTAAAGACCAAGCAACTCGTCGAATGCAACAATAGCACTCACTTGGACCTGCTCGGCATTGAGGTCACCGATACCGCCCTTCGCGCTTACGCTGCAGGGTCCCACATCTTTCTTGTCAGGCGCTCGAAAGATTTTGGGAGGGGATGTTGCTGCATCGACGGTAGGGTCGAGGAATTCGACCACATAGTGCTGGCCGTTGTGGTCGTAGTGGTCACCAAGGAACCTCATCTCCCCTCGACACACATCCTCCCAGTGCTTGGTGGTCGAGATACCTCTCAGACCAATCGATCCGGGTAGCTCATCGACAGGGATCAGGGGGACAAATGTGTCGGCGTTGCGACGGATCCAGAAGTATGGATGAACCATGCCTAATATAATGCCGTTGTCGGTGACGTAAACTGGATTGGAGGAATGGGTGTTTGTAGTCGCAGTGTTGTAAAGCTAAAGAGACCTTTTCTAGAAGGTATATGAACACAGGGTGTGTTGGAATTTATCTTGCCGTCGATCAAAGGGATGTAATGGAGAAGAGGATCTGGAGTTCTAGAGAATTATAAGCACAAGAGAGAGATGATTGTCGTCGGCGAGAGTTTGCTATGAGATCGTGTCAGCAAGCACGTGGCGATAGCTACGGGAGAAGTTTGACTGCTACCTTTGCTATTTATCGACTGATTGTTGTGGTGTGCTACTAGTATAGATGATGGAGAAGCTTTGATGCCTCCATAAATACAGTAGATTGCTCTCGGGTGCTTGCTGTGGATGTAGAAAAGGTTGAACAAGAGAAGGAGGACGGCTGCAGCAAGATTTCTTTTAACCTCCCCGATGCCCTGGGCTCATCACTCTAAACCTTTATTGACATGCTTATTGTGAAGCTAGCAAAGTGATCGGAATCTTCATTGGTACACAATGAAGCCGTTTCTTGAACATCGGACATGCAATAGGGCAGTGGCAGTCCTTTGTAGGGAAATGAAGACAAATGACATGCTCCGCCACATTGACACAGACTTTGATATCAACACATTCGATGTGGAGAGCTTTGAAGTGACTAATGACCTCTTACCGTCGCAAGATCGCAATATCTAAAGCAACAGTGCTGAGGCCGGGTACCTGCGGCCGACTTTTAGGTAGCCGACATCAGGAGAACCTGGTCCGAACAGTCAGGCTGCATTGGCGTGTTTACTCCATTTCCAACAGTGTCTCTCGATGGCAATGTCAATATTGACAAAAACCGTAACAGTCCTTCACGTGGGCATGAAAAGAGGCTGTCACTCCATCGCAAAGCGTATTAGTGTCAAGTTCAGATACCCGTAACGCTCCTATGGGTGATCCTTTCGGTTTCTAGATCCACTTCACGCTTCGAGTGTCTTGGCCGCTCCGAAAAGGTACTACTGCTATTGTCTTACGCCTGTCGGTAATTGTGTCAGGTATCCGAACTGCATCATGTGATCCAATGACAATGGTGCTGTTGCCCATAGGTGGCTTTTGGTCAACATTGTAAAAGGCGCGTCCGAACCCGCTCAAGAAACCTGCAATGTTTCCATGTGTCAGCTGCTCACGTCGCACGCCATGTCGGCGGCCTGCTTCCAGAGCGTCTAGTACTAATGGCACTACGTATGGTGCTGTAAAGACCCCAGGAGAATCTTTGCCATGGGGACCTGTTTGCTTATCGTGTGTAGCATGGGGAGCACTGTCAGAACCAAGGAAGAATTTCGGATTGCCTGAAACTGCTGCCTCGAGTAAAGCTGCTCTATCCTCGGGACGTTTTGCCACTGGTTCTGCGGAAGATCGATCATCAGCAATTCTTTAACAGTCCCAGGTTTTCGGCGAGTTTGTGAGAGCTGTTGACATTGCATGCTCCCAAACATCTTTCCGAATTGATCATGCCTCTGACAGGGTTCATCAATCCAAAACCACTTACTGCAATAGTTGAAAGAGTCACCAGCCCAGTCGTCAACAATAAGAGATAGATGATGGGCTGTGATCGTTCCAGCCACAGTCTCGGAACAGGATTTGACGGCCCTCAAGGCTGCCTCCGTGGAACAGTGCTCTAATATGATCCGCAGCTTCGGAAATTCACGATGCAGATCGATCAGGGTCGGCAGGAACCTCTCCTCGGCGTTCAGAACCTACCGCACATATCCGTGTCAGCATGATCTCTCCAGGGTTGTACTGACAAAGAGACACGTCCAATTAGTTGTATGCTTCCAATATGCAATATGCGATTCATAGCAAAACCCACAAGACAGCAGAGTTGACTGCCAAAGTAACATTCATACGAACCGAGATACTTCCACCAGAAGGACACTCTCCGTGAAGATCTCAAAAACCAATTAGCAAACCAGAACTCAGTTATACAAGAAATAGATAGGGCGTTACTTAGAACAAGCTCCTGGTTCTGCATCTCTTGAAAGACTGGATAGAATGCTCTCAAGTCTGTGACGCCGGACGAGGAGTGAGTAGTCACTCCAGCAGGATAGACCTTAACACCCCGTATACCTGCCTTCTTTGCCTCGACAATAACGGCGGCGTCGATAGAGGGATGCAAATACAGCGACATGAGAAACCTGACATTTGGTTCAAGCGCTTCCAGTTGCCTTTGGTAATCCAGGGCCATCGCTACCGTCGTCAGAGGAGGAACTAAATTGGGCTATTGTGGCCTGATCAGCGTCGATGCGTGTAGCTGAGGTTGTGAATACTTCTCACCATCACATAAACCTAGCTTGTGGTCAGTATCCACTAAGCTACCATGATAGAGGGAACTTCTAAAGAAGAGCATATTGTACCGTGTCGACGCCTGGTAAAAATTGCAGTATCAGCAAGGCAAAGCTCTTTGTGTTTCGGGAGAATAAGTTCACCTCCATCACGGATTGTTGGCACGACTGCTTCCATCTGTTCATATTTCTGAGCTGCAGTCTTTTTCAAGGGACGAAGAATGTACGCACCATTGCTCCATCACGCAGATGCACATGAGCCTGAAAGGTTGCCAAGTCAACATTCCATCACGAGGCAAAAAAGTACTAGGGAGCACAGGGCTCTTGGAAGATCTCCTTAGACCAATTGCGAAACCCAATTACGAGAGTAAATGACAGAAAACGGGGTACATTGAACTGACATCAAAAGCAGCCGGAAGCTGTATTCCGTCAAATATTGAACCCATTTGGAGTCTCAACGGAAGGCACAGTGAGAGCTGCTGCACCAGATCGATATCACCTATCGTTACGTGGTCGTATCTCAATGCTGAAGCGGTAAGGCGGCTCAATCTGAAGCCCGAAGTGAGTGTTTAGCATACAGCGGTCTTCTACGTCGGTGGCTTTGATACAGTCCATGTGAGCACAAGATATCAAACTTAGAAAAGTCCTTCAAGCCCTTTTACTGCGTTTTGTGCATGTTGGTAATCGATTTTGGGTAAGTACCTTAACATGTTCACGCGGGTCGTAAAAAAGCTGGAACGCCTGGGAACCCCACTAAAATTTATATACGTTTCTCTACTATTAATATATTATCTAAAATCTAGTTATTACGCCTCCCCTATTTATAACTACTTATAATCTATTAGGTATAAGATATACTTACTCGTTAATAAATACCTTAATAATATTTTCCTACCCCTTATTAATAATTACTTATATAAATATATTATCTTAATAGGGAATCTTATATAAAATTTATTTTAAGGCCTATTATATATTCTTAATTAATATAAGATTTAAAGATAAAAGGTAATTAAAGTAATATTTTAGGCCTTCTTAAGCCTTCTATCTTTAAATCTTATTATACTTTAAGCTTTTATTATATCCTAAGTTACTATCTTCCTTTAAAATAAATAGGTTATATTACTTTACCTTAATATCTTATATTTATAACTTAATAACTAGTTCTAGTATTAAATTAATGTTACAGCCTGAACTCACGGTTCTTGTACTACGCTCGGACGAAGCACTTCTCGTCACGATCAGCAGTATCAGAACTGATCCAACTGATCCAGAGAGTCAGTGGTATCAGGACTAATCCAACTGATCCAGAGAGTTAGTAGTATTAGAACTGATCTAGCTAATCCAATATTTCCTATATCTATATAGATAGCGATATTTCTTAGTAGATAGGAGCTCCGTGCTTAACTTATATTATAATTCTAGTAATCTCCTAAGTACTAAATATAATACCTTATACTAGACCTATTTAATATAAGTCTACTCGCCCTACTTCCTTAATACTCCTCTTCACGAGAACTAATTATAGGTTAACCCTATCTATAGACGGAGTAAACCATAACACTTTAAATACCCTTAGAATAAGTACCTTAGAAAGTAGAGACCCCCCCCTAAGCGTCTAGAGTTCACGACGCCTAATTATAGATAGTAAGGATAGACCTAAGGTCGCTAAACCCGACTTATTCTACGGCGAAAGAGAAAAGCTTAAAGATTAGCTTATATAGCTTCAGCTCTACTTTACCTTTAATAGATAGACCTTATTAATGGTATAATAGCCGGCCTTCGCTATTACGTATATAAGAGGACGAGCTTAGAAGTAGGTTTATCCTTCTCTTAAGAAGTACCTTAAGGATAAAGATAATCTAGATAACTAATATATCTAGAGCTAGATAGAAAGCTTTATATGATTTCATATTAAGATACGACGAGTCTTTAGTCCTTTAAATGAAAATAAAGTAGCTATACGAGTTATTTAGTACTTATCTTAGAAGAAGTCTACTACTAAGTATTCCACTTAATTTCAGTAGTATATAATAAAGATAAACTGGGATAATAACGCGCTAATAACGATATACCGCCGCGGATTAAAGTTTAATATTAAAGAAGAACTCATATAAATTAGAGTATAAATCGATGATCTCGATACTCTAATAGTAAAGGTTATAAAGGTTAACGATAAGCTCTACGAGTTAATAATAGAGAAATGATATAATAATAGAACCTCCGGAATAAGATGATTAGGAATCTTCGCTAGCGATAGACTAGGAAGATGATAGTATTAATAACGCGACCCGTATAGATATATACTAATGGAACTGGACTTTACTTGGAAATAAGATAAGGGAAAATTTAGGGGTAAGAAGTAGCTTAAAAGGGGTAAGAAAGTAATAACCTATTATAGCTATAATAAACTAGGCTACTTCGCTAGAGACTATTAATTAAAGAATATAGTACC
>JAABUL010006729.1_pt1 | contig 13029 bp, 15 predicted proteins | sample 5559151 | NCBI WGS metagenome assembly JAABUL01 (sample SAMN10711876, study PRJNA513368) | rock metagenome | isolation source: Antarctica rocks | place: Antarctica: Victoria Land, Pudding Butte sud | reverse complement strand
ATTGGTAGAAAAATGTTGTATGCATAGCTTAGTGTCCAATGTCTTTGTTATTGATCAGGCCCCTGGCTCTCTCCACCCAAAGCACGCCGTCAGCCTTCTCGATACTCGCAATCTCAGCAACTCTCTGTCTTCTGATATTGAGAGATTCTTCATCAAATTCAGACATAACCGTACGGCCAACGATCCCCACGTTCCTGGTGCTAGGCAGCCGGAGCATTTCCCTCTCGACTTTATATCCCACTCTGGCCGCCAGATGAGCGACCCAGTCACAAAGACTGGAGTAAGCAGAAGGCTGCTTCGCTTTTGACTTTGGATTCAGGTCTTTGAGGTCTCCCTGCTCGGGACCCTGACCGAAGACCGCCTCGTTGTCGGAGCAGGCGACAGCGATGGCTACCGATTTAGATTTGTTTACGTGAGCTGCAAAATATGATGGTGCTAAATCGTCTGCCGAATTGCTATTGAAGACCGAAGGAGCACGAAAGCGGAGGCCGGAAAGATTGTGCGAGCAGCACGGGATTGCAAGGAAAGGGGATGATGATATTGAGGCGAGAAGCGGTGTCCAGGGTGTCAGCTCATCTGCATGGTTGGAGATGATGAAAGTCCCCTTGGGAAAGATGCCATTGTGCCAGGCGGGAATGGCTTCGCCCTGGTTACCAGCAGAGGAGAGCCCTCGTGAGATGATACCGCCGTTAGTGTGATCGGGATGTTGGAGGTCTCCTTGGGAATCGAGGAGTGGCTGAGGTATTAGGATCAATGCTTGCAGATGCTGTTGAATCAAGTCATCGAATGTGTCCCATGTCTTCCTTCTTCGGGCATCAAAGCCCCAGCCGTGATATCCTTCTCGTATGAGTACGTCAACCAGAACTCCATTCCCGCAGCCAATGTCGACGAATCCGGCGTGATAAGGTCGCTCGTCATCACGACCGTCTCCAATTCCAACAGTGCCATCATACGCTCTATACATGTCTCTCCATAATTCAATAAGAAAAGCAGCAATGCCCAAGTCTTCAAAGACATGCTTGCTTGGCTCTGTCTTCTCCACCCAGCGATCACACAATCTCTTGGCATGTTTCTCTTTGAGCTCTGTGTATCTATCTTGCACTCGTTGCTGTGAGACTAATTGGTCATGATGTACACGTTTGGTGTAGCCTGTCAGCTGACCCTGGCCATGCTTGTAGACAGTCGTGAGCAGATGTTGACCAGTCCTCAGCAGGCGTGGTGGCAACGGTAGTTTTTCAGTAGGAAACAACTGGTAATGGAGAGAGACTGTGCCTTGAGGTGTCCCGGACGAAAGCGAAGGACTCCATAAATGAAGATACGCTAATGCTTGAACTCTAGGGTGATACCATGGGACCGTGTCAACATTGGGTGAATGTGGTATATAAATGACAACGGTCTGCTTCACACCGCCTGACGTAGGATTTGATTCAAGAAAGAGGCATGTTTGAGCAATGGGTTTGTCTAGCTGGGGATTTCTGGGTATCATCCGCCTGATGATTGTTCGTGTGACTTCGAATCCAGGCAAGTCTCCATCCCGGATATTGTACTTCTCCAAGGCTTCTCTTCGATCCCCTTCAGACAGGTCAACGTCTGTAATATCATTATTCTGGCTATCGTATAGCACATCGGCTCGAAAGAGCAAGCTTGAATTGATATTCGGGTTCTTGATGAGGTTCAGTGAGACCGATTCGAATATATCAGGTGGGAAACTGCAAGCGTGCTGCAGGACGGGCAGCCATGCTTGGTTTGGCAGTTGATTGGCAGGGTCAACGTCGGATTGTGCACCATCATGCAGCTCGTCACTATCGAGAACCTTCGCAGGCATTTACTTGAAGAAGTTTGAAATTTCCAGCGCCAACGGTGCTTATCAATTTTGGTGCCTGAGTTTACGTAGTAGTCAGGTCCGACCCGTGCCTGACCCGTGGGTCCCCAAAAGCTTGCTTAGTTTAGGGCCAACAAGGGCCAATCTTTGAGCTGAGCTTCAAAGCTTCACCAAAGACCCAGACAATCAGCCGCTTCCTCCAAATAACGACTGCGACCATTGAGATACAGTCGACTGCATACTCAGAACCACCCGCCATCCACACAATGTGGCAATCGCCCGCCGCCACAACCGGCAGCACAAACATGTCCTCCTCAACCAACGGCCCCCTCTTCACCCCCTCCCTCATCTCCCCCGCCGTCCTCTCCGCCCTCCCAGAAAACTACACCATGCGCCCCCTCCAGCGCTCAGACTACACCGCCGGCGTCCTCGACGTGCTGCGCGTGCTCACCACCGTGGGCGAAGTGACCGAGGAAGCGTGGACGGAACGATATGACTGGATGGCGAAGAGGGGGGATGAGTATTATATACTCGTTGTCTGTGATGGGAAGGGGAAGGTGGTAGGGACGGGGTGTGTGATGGTGGAGAGAAAATTGTAGGGTTTCCATGCAGGAATAGAGGAGGGTAGGTGCATGCTGACGGGGGGTTTAGTATACATAATCTGGGTCTGGTGGGACATATTGAGGATATTGCCGTGACGAAGGATCAGCAGGGGAAGAAGCTGGGCCTGCGGATAATAGAGGCGTTGGACTACGTTGCGAAGAAAGTGGGATGCTATAAGGTGGGTTCTTTCACGACTCCCTCGTTCGGTGGAGCCATTGCAGGACAGGCGCAGATCTGTAAAGGCTTTTATGGACCACACGCGACCAGTCAACACATTCAATGGATCAACGCGTGCATTGCACATCGTCAATGCCTTCCCACTCCCGTCTCTACCCCGGCCCTACATCCCCACCGCTCGCCCCCGTAGCCATCCATCCACATCCTCTTCCCAACTCTAACACCAAGCTAACATCCCAACCCTCAACAGACAATCCTAGACTGCTCCGAGACAAACGAAGGCTTCTACGTCAAATGCGGCTACAAAAGGGCGGGATTGGAAATGGCCCATTACTACGACAGGGATTGACTGCAAGATGGATCCAGAGTTGAGAAACTGTGATGCTGGAATGGGATGAGGACGGGGGCTTGCTTGGTCTTACGAACGAGGGGGTTAGAGAGGTGGATTTGGCATCATCTGGGCGTTAGAAGCGCGATCGCTTTCGTGCACGATTTTGAGAGAGTTAGCGAGCACTTAGATGCATGATATGTAAAGCGAGCCTGAAGTGATAGACAGCTTGCATGGCTAGTAACTGGATATGGTAGCATAAAAGCTCAAATATTAAAGTATCACGAAGCATCATTCACTTCCACAATTCACGAATGGATCTCATTATTGGGATCGTAGCGTTGATTGTGATTACATTAGCAAATAGCGATGTTGTAGAGTATGGTGTATTGAAGTCCAGCAATACACCGGAGTTCCCTAGATGCGTCAAGCCCAATATCTCAGCCCCAATGCCGTCCATCATCGAACAAAGCCATTCGTCATTTTCCGTCCAGCAAATTGCGCCAATTAGGGTATTGCAACATAGAGACGCCATCCCGAGCAACATGAGAAAAGGGTGTGGTAGTATGTGAAGCAAATCAGGAGCATAATATGTGCAGGAGAGTTGTCTCCGAGATAAAGCGAAGAGTGTAAGTACCGAAATAGATAAGCATGCAGGTGACCTTGCCGGGAACGTGTCATTCCTAATCCAGATGAGATGATGCAGGTGAGATGCAAGATCCCTGGGACCGCGTCATGCATATGCAGATTGATCTAGTAGTAGTTTCCTTTCGGTAAAGCACAGAAGATCCCGACGGAGATAGCAGTGATGATGAGCGCACCGCCGATGGCCTGGAGGAAGATGGTGTCCTGGATTTGGCGAAGAGCTGGCTCTTGGATCCACACCTCACGATCGAAAACCTTGCGGATGAGATTACGTTTCTCGTACTTGGCGATCCAGGGCTCATCTTCATAGCTGTTGGCACTAGCGAATGTGTCGAACGATCCTTTGCCTAATTCGAAGCTGGAAGATGGATCATCGTCTTCGGTAAAGAGTTCCCATGGACGCAAATGACGATGGTGCATGCCGTGAAGGACCTATAATCCTTTAGCGGTTGGCGCTGGTCTATCGAGGTATTCTCGGGTTGACTTACCACACACATTCCTTTCCAAGCACAGATCAAGGTCGACACGCCGATCATGAAGCCGATCGCTGAGAGGACTCTCCAGCCTCGGCCGGCGTTGCTGAGAGTAATGAGGGCGGCAGCAATGATACCGCCGACGATACCTCCAACGCCAAGGCCACGAGCGAAGATGACACGAGATTGGTTGCCGTTGCAGATGGTCCATCGAATGAAATTTGGGTGGGCTTGGTGACGAAGTGTCCACTCAATCGTGTGGACAACAGTGCCGAATGCTGTGGGATGAGTGGTGTTTGCTAGAGCGTGGAGCAAGGTAGATCGTTCCTTCGCAGAGATGTTGAGCTGTCGAGGGGCTCCATCTGCTATGTAAGTTGCAATGATGCGTGATACTTCCTCTCGGAATGGCTGGATCGTGACTACCACGAGATCAATAATTGTCGAATCATAATGAATTATATTGCTCACATGGTTGCCATTTGAGGTCAGCGCCTTCGAAAGCACCTGCGGCTTTGCTGTGAAATGACTTGTTGGTGTTCGAGTGCAAAGTAGATGCGTTGTCGCTCCACGACCGCTCGATAATAGGAGCGCTGGCCCTATCGTTGCTTGGGGTCCTTGGCGGTGTGCAGAACGGGTTTCCTTTGACCTCTACTACGCTGGCCGAGGGTGGACCAAAGTCGGTACCCTTGAAGACAGCTGCAGTTTCTGCACTGACTTGCTGCTTAAACGGTGCTGGCCCAGTCCGTCCCTGTGCATCAAGTTCTGCTTGTTCCGCAGACCATATCGGGGCAAGAGCTCGCTCGTTTGCTGGTTGCTCAGAGAAACGCTTGGTATAATCTCGGTACCAGAGAAAGAGCTGTAGGTTCTCTGCTGCATGCTCGATGTAGACAAGATAGTTCATGAAGTCACGAGTGGTGCATGGCTATAGGATGTCAAGTCAGCTTTGATGCCCCCAAATTCGATCGACAATGGCAAGGTCTGAGAGGACGATAAGAGCATGAACGACTAGATAACGTGAGGGAAAGCAGATAAAGGGTACGAGGGCTCATGGCCTGTTGTATGTTCTTAGCCAGGCAGAAGGAAGGATGCTTACAGGACAAGTGCCTCCAGCAATAATACGGTCAAAGGACAATGCATCCGGTATGCCAAAGGCCGAACCTGAGCCTTGTGAATCGATGGATCCCTCGCCAAGTGACTTGGGCTTCTCGTCCCCAATGAGGGAGGCTCTAGCAGAATCAACGTGGGCAGGACGACGGTAGGTCAATGAATAGACCATTGTTGCTGGCTGCTGAGTGTGCTGTAAGGGTGCTGTAAAGAGATGGTCTGATGCCAATACAAAGGAGTGTGTATGTAGAGTGATTGTACACGAATGGAAAGATAGGAGCGAAGGTGGGGACGGAGATCCCTCCACAAGGTGTGCTTAAAGTCAAAAAGAGAGTTGTGAGGTTCTGGAAGCTCGGTCCAAGTGTGCACCAAGAATCTCTCCGATATTAACGTTCGAGGAAATTGACAAATACCCACTCTGCCAAGTATATTATAGCACCAAGGCTATGACTTGAGAAAGACCAGGGGTAGAATTTGAGGGAGACGTTGACTCTTCTTGAAAGCGGCAGTCTGTGATACGTCCCCACCCCCGTGGCCGCAACGTCGCCTACGGCTCAAAAGCAAGAGGATCCCGTGAGAATCCAGGAACAAGGGTATCGTGAGCGGGAGTGCTAGGGAAGTGCTGCATCTTGCAATACGTGGGGCAGTCAAACTGACTGGGTACCCATGTCAGACATCAATGAGGCTCTCAGCCATGTGCTGTTTCCATCCTGTCATCAAGCCGCAGCTGCTGCTATGCACAACGCCTCCAAAATCTTCAAACAGCCACCTTTGATATGACATAGAGGGATGAACGATCCAGCATCATGCAACTCGTCACATAGTCAGACGCTATGCCTTCTCATTAGAGTCATTACCCTCAGAAAGCCTAGCTCAAACCGCCCCCTCATCTTCGAGGCTGTTGTACCATTCTTCGCTGGTAACCTCCACGTCGTCGCTCATATTCTCCGAGTCAAAGCGTGGGAAGAGCAAGTCGTGGCGTAATTGACGCCCGCTGAATGTCCCGCCCGCGGCCTGCTTCTCGCTTTCTCTGCCAATCAGCTGCTCGCAACGAAGTCTCCACACGCGCATCTATCACGTTCGAGACTCCCTCCAGAGGCTTGAGGAGATTACCAATCTAACTAGATGCGAGTTAGAAGTCGCCGCTGGGGGTTTGAAGTGCCATGAGGCTGAAGCTACCGGCAGATCGTTCAAATTCTAAAATTGTTGGCCCACGATTGCCGATGTGAATGCATACCTCCTCCAGGGGCCGTCTACGACACGAGAGGGACTCAATCGAGATCTGGACTGGCGCTTACGGGATGACAGCGTACACAAGCTGGGAGTTCGAGACATGCTGTTATCTGCCATAAGCGAACAATCGACATATTGTATGTCCACAAGTCGACCTGTCATCATAGATCTCAATGTGGCCTTTGACTTGTCGGTCCTGCACGGACCAACGATCGGCGATATCGATCGTCCATCACCTAGTACAGGATGGTAGTAACCGCACTTCCCCAAAGGCCGAGATCTTTCTGGGAGAAGTGGAGAACCTCCTGAGATACGCGAGGTGGATGCTTAAATCTAGTGCTAGATAAGCTAGGTCGAAACCGGGTTCCTTAGGTACCCTTCCGGCCTTCCCTGACTTGGGTCATACCCGGAGTTGCCCAAAAGATCGACCCGTTATGCTTGGTCCATGCGCCAAGGAGCTAAAGCACACTCTCATGCCGTCAGGCGTGGGAAATCAGCATGTTTCATGTCGCATGGACAAGGGCCGACTCGAATGCCCGTAACGAAAAAACAAACCGGTCAAGACTGGAGAGTGAAGATTATTTCTAGCTACAGCTTCGCAGCAAATCAGGCCTTCTCTTGTACCAGCCAAAGATGACCTGAACTCCTGTCAATGCTTGAGAAGTAGTTCTACAGAACACGATCGTTTCAAGATAGACGGGCCTGACTCCCTCCACTCCCTTTGCAAGCTTGCCCGATACCTCACCTTCTTCCTCCGCCCATCCTCACAATCGCGATACCTACACGAAGGCAAAGAGCCATGGGCCCGTGTCTCTAGCGCTGCTAAGAATATCGGTTGTGCAATTGCAGAAGAGCTTGTCAAAGATGGATACAGTATTGTCCATCACCATCAAGATCAGCAGACAGTTCTAGATGCCGAAGCACAGCTGAAGAAATACGCCCGAACTTGAAGATTCGGATATGGATACGCCTTTCAACCGACTGCGGACCTGCAGGTTTCCTATAACGATTTCTAGGATATTTATCTCGCAATCCAAGCCCACAGTGTTGGCGGTCTCCGTGGCCGTCCCTCAATATCTTTTGAGAGCTGGGACAGGTATACAATGAAGGAACATGACAATGCAATGTTATCTAAAATATGCTTCACGCCCTAGCTCCCGCGAGTCTTTCTCCCAACACTCGACCGCAACCACCCAAATGTGTTACCGAACCTGTCATCGGCCGGCTCAACCGGATGTCCCAAGTTGAGCATCTACAGCAGCTACAAACCCACATCGGCTTGTTCACCATGGCTTAGAGTGCGGAGATACGAGTCGAGGAAAGAGATGTCAAAATATGGGGATATGAGCAGGAAACCTGTGGAGTCTCAGCCATCAGGGTTCCCTACATACTCGAACAGTCACGGCACAACGATCTGCTCGGGCAGCGATGAGCCGCTCGGCTAGGGCGGGATATACGTTGGTGACTATAGGTCACGCTGGCTGGAATTGCTCGTGGTAGGATTGCTACCTGAGAAAATCATTTAGGGCGAGCGATCGATATCGTACAGCATGAGGTAAGGATCAATCGGATGCTCTGATTCCCGAAATGGGTGTGCAAAGGAATTCAGTTAAGATGGTGATGAATGGGTAAATGCGAAAGACAGCGTGATTCTTTGGTACATATTGACCCAAATTTGTCTGTATGGTCGAATATCAACCATTTACTTCCACTATTGTCAGTAAAAGGGACACTGATTGATTGATTGATCTGATGTTACATTTTTTTAGCTCATCGATCGATAACAACGTGCTCAAGGCTACTGCACACAATAATCTCGATGCCGCCCCTCACGAACTGAGAGCCCCGTCCACCCCCATCATTCACGCCTCAACCTCAAGCAAAGCTTCCCCTCTCTACTCTTAGACCCAATCATCGGCGCTTCGCTATGACAGCCCCAGCGCACTTCCTACGAGATTGTCTCACATTGACAGACTTTCAAATACCACTCTGTGTTCCAAACAAGCTGACTCCTAATGCCGCTGGCATGGAAATAATCACAGCTACATCACAAACGCCTGCGCAGCAACAGCCTATCTCCTCCCCAATAATTTAACGCAATGCCACTTTTCGCCCCTGATCTTCGCCATCTTACTTGGGAGTCGAACCCTTGAATAGGTCGAGATTGCGTTCTTGCTAGCATCTAAAGGAGTCGTATATCGAACATTAACGAAAAGTGCAGTATCAGATTCTACGCATTCGTTTTGAGTGGATCCGCAGACCGACGCAGCTAAGGTGTAAAGGGTTGAAAAAGCTGGAAATACTGCCCGATAGGGACCTTATTGAAGATGGCGTCAGCCGTGATTAGGAAGTGTCTTATAAGGTATAGGTGCCATAAGCACAAATGACACCATCGGAGGCTCCGGAGCGTGCGGTGGCAAAGTTCGTCTGAGCTGGGGGTTCTATTCTGCCTGGGACCACCGTATCCGTGCGTTCGGAAAGAGGGTAACGAGCTAGTCGATGATATATCCGGATCTCTCGCCCTAAGCCTTCAGTATCCCATTACCATTTGCCGGCTGATCGGTATCGTCGAACTTGTTATCAAAGGCTACGCTATCTCATCCCTCTGAGTCTGCAGGTCTCGGTTGCTCTCCACGAGACTTATGGTCTACTTCCCCAATTCTTCGACGTTTTCGTCGGACTACTTAGCGTCGAATGGAAAGTGCTGCTTCCGGACGAAGGCGGACAGGATGACCTTACCAGGCCGCTACGAACGTCTGGCAGTCAGTATTCCTATCTAATAAATCGCCACATAGATGAGCATCCACGAAGAGGAGCTGCTCTTCGGATATCGTCTGCTGGCCGAATTCGGCATATCCTTCACAAAACGAACTATTACTCTGGCGGTTAGACGCGTCCCGAGTGAGTTCCTATAGGGACCAGTCATCAGCGTGCCGAAGTGCGCTGTGGATTTGTTCGTGGATCTTATTGAGCGTTATTTCTCTAAGCTTAGGTGAGAAGGTTCGGCGCAGGACTTTGTTCTTTGGCTTGTCTATTTTGGTTACAATGGGGTTCGAAGAACTGAATGCCCATCTTCAAATCTCCTCTGCAGTTTGGCATCTGACTTATTCTACTCAAGTTCGGCTTGTTTCAATTTATTTGCCAAAACATCCGCGCGGGAACTATCATATCGGCTGCCAACTCCTCGATGTGGGTCGCTATCAAATCTTTGAACGTTTTCTTGAGATTGTTGAATTCTTGGACCTTCACATTCTAGAATGTCCGCGGCCGAATGTACTCAAGATCCTCCGGGATGAAGCTCAGCCATGTAAGATCCCAGACATGCGAGCTGCACTCCTCTCTTCCCCACAGCTCTCTCAATTTTCGTACTCGTGGTTTCTTATGTAGAGGGAGCCATCGATCGCCTTTTGAATTAGTCCTCGTTCCAGTGCCGCTCTTTAACAGGGAAGGGGACATGCTTCTTGACAGCTCTTGAGGGTTTGGGAGATGTTGGCGGTAATGTTATATGTAGGATTGCGTCTCCAAGTGGACCGGTGAATAGTTCACGAACTTGTTCGTAAAGGATCCGACTACATTGTGGACCGATTTCCCGCAGGAAATGGTCCTCGACTGGTGGTCTCGTGGCATTTTGATACACTTCCCAGGCCAGGCGAGGCGGGTTTGGAAATCTCTTGCTGGTGTCGTCAAGCATTGGATGAAGCACGAAAGTTGGAGGAGATGGTTTACTGTTGTGATGAAAACATGTTAGCCATTGATGTGACACTGGCGATTATCTTTTGCGTTACTATATTCCTCTTTTATCCGTAGGTTCATCATAATCCCGTCACGGTCCTTGATCTTAACCTTCCCACCTTCCATTAGTCCAAAGTCGATGTCGCTTTGCGTATCTTAATATCGTCACTGTTATTTTTCGCCTTGAACGTACCAATCGAAATTATCATTCCAATTTCGTGATCTGCGTCGGCGTCGTATGTAAGTCAACTTCAAGCAAATTCGGAAAGGCTTGCGCCGGATACCTTGCTTCGAGAAGGGCGTTGTCTCGTCTTCGTTGTCGATGTCTGAGTCTTGTTTCTGGCGATTTCGGTGGTTGAGGATGGAGAATGCAATTTTTGAGACGCACGTCTTCACGAAGCCGGAATAGGAACTCGATGCACCCAGAAATCCTCATATATATAAGAGTACAAGTATGTATATATATCGCAAGTGAAATGTTATTGATGGACGAATAATTCTTCGGCAGTAAGCTATGGCCGCAGCCTAAGTATGTTCACTGAGAGAATTGAAACCCAAGCTGACCTTATACCTCAACCACAATATCCTCGATCGCATCTCCAACCCACATCCAAAAACACGCATCTTAAGACTTCCGTTAAACGATACCATAAATTGAATGGATGATCGCTCGTCATTGCTCGGATCTCACGAGCGGGGGTTTGGATTCTTTCGTCTGCGAGGAAATCTTTCACGGTCTATATATGTGTCTCTCTCCTTCCAAAGCGTTCACTTTGTCCCCTGTTGGTTGCTTCCTTCGAATCAGACTAGAGTGTCTATGTCCGTTTTCGCTCGTCTTGTGGAGCATGAGCTGAGGACTGGTGTAATGTGGAGAATGAAGGCATCCATTTTAAAAAAAATGACAGCCGGTGGGTTTTTTATTTGATGAGAAGTATAGTGATCTTTTTAGTTCCATAAGTGGCGTTGAGAGTTTACCTCTAGTAGTCATAGGGAGGCAGATTGTGCGAGGCTCACGGTAGTGGGTGAGGGTTTCCCCGATTTATGAAGGATGAATGTTGATTTTGAGATGTGAGATGTGAGTGGGAGGAGTTGGGAAGTGTGTTTGTACATGGGTTAGAAGATGTCGCAAGATGCACGATATGCGTGGTGGAAGACGGTTTATATGGTGTTCAATGCTGGTTGTGTTCGGTCATTGAATGAATGGGGAGGATGAAGGGAACGAGTAGATGTGAATGGAAGCAAATGATGATTTAACGAATGGAAAATTCTAATTTGCACAGGCTTCCTATGCTGCCGATGACGAGATGAAGGATCTCATGAAGGGAATAGTAGATGGATGTCGCTATGACAATCGAAGTGGCTCACTGGTACTTGAAATGACTGTAGCGGCAGCTTCACAGGACCAGAGTGTCGACTCCTTGGTTGAAAGGGAGTGTCAAGTGTAATTCTTGCAATGCCTGGACGATTAGGCGTACAACGAAGATCCCATCAATGACAATCAGCATGCTGTCAGGCTTTGTAATGCGGAAACCCTTTATTCGATACCTCGTAGGCTCAAGGCGATGTGCGAATTTAAAGTCTTGATTATCCATATTTGCGCTGCTGTGTTCTAAACACGGAACAGTATATGGAATTTTTGGAATGCCTATAGCAATGGAAAGTCGCTGCGATGTGAGGATACTATCGATCTTCTGTTTTTAGTCTTCTGCTAACTATTCATTAGATATGGGAAATCCATCTTTGATATGGGAACGGTAAATTTGATAAGGTAGACTTCGAGGGTGACGATTAAGATCTATAATACGGCCGCTACTATACATGCAAATACTCAAATAAACGTCGTTGGCAGGAATCGATATCAGGTTATAATCCGAGATGAGAAATCTGAGTCTTTGTATTCAAGGATAACAAACGTTGGGGAAGAAGCATGCTCAACACAAAAGTGTTTTTGTCTTTTAGCAAACAAATTGAAAATTATCTACCCGCAGACACCAGCTCTGAGATACTGTATTTCCATTCCAACAAGGACATTATGCAACAGCCCACGACCGAAGTGTGTCACTGTGTTAAAGATATCCATGTCATGCCGCCCTCTATCACCTTCACTCTCCAGCGCCCCGCACGCATAGTAAGAGCCTAACCCCCACAACTTCCCCAGCATATCTCAAACCTTTGCAAACAACATCATGACAGTCATCAAACCTTCTCCACGTCGTCGCCATCCACGTGCAACGCTTGTATCGTGGCCTAATAACATCCCCCAGCGTCCTCGAGGGTCTAGCTCTCATGTTCCAACACCAGCATCTCGTCGACAACACGCAGTCTCAAAGCACCGTTATCACGCAAGAAAGCCTTCCGCAAGGCCTCATTCATCTAAGAACCCCGCCTCCGGGCGAGCTTTCAGACCAGTGAATCGGGCCACACGTCCACCCACCCGCCCAATTCGTCGGAAACCCGTTCCTCAACACAATCCCAGACAAATTCCACGCCAGCAAACCAACGTCGTAACCCATACGCCAAAAAAGAAAAGAGATGTTTCAGAAGGTAACCAAGTCACCTCCCCCATCACAAAACGCACCCCGCTAACACCAAGCCCCCAGACTCCTTCGACAGATCCATGACCCAGTACAACAACGCCTACGAACACCGCCTCCACTCCCTCCGCAAATGGGTGAACCTCAAGCACGCCGAACAACGCATCGATCACGGCGTGGCAAAAGAACTCAACGCCTACTTCGGGAAGCGCAAGTTCGGCGAGCGGCCGTCGGCAAAGGTGATGTCCAAGTATGCGTGTCAGGCGCTGGAGCTGAGCGAGCATGATCTCGGTACCGATTTGGCGTGGGCGAGGGGGAGGACGTGGATGTTTGGGGAGAGGTGGGGGAGTTTGTTGGGGGAGATGATTGAGGGGAGGA
>JAABUL010006728.1_pt1 | contig 13030 bp, 17 predicted proteins | sample 5559151 | NCBI WGS metagenome assembly JAABUL01 (sample SAMN10711876, study PRJNA513368) | rock metagenome | isolation source: Antarctica rocks | place: Antarctica: Victoria Land, Pudding Butte sud | reverse complement strand
CACCGCTCCCCCATCTCCATGCATAAATATCCAGCCGCGAACGCCCCCTTTGCCATGCGGTTGTGCATAACAGTATCGGTATATCCCTATCCACCCCGCAACGACATCAAAAACCATCCTATATATAAGCCCTAAAAAGGAGCATGTATGGCCGCGCCAAACTCGACCTGCTGCGCCAACGCCTGGTGCATGCGGCCTGAACCGGGCGCTCGGACGCATCAAAAGTGCCCAAGAGCCACTTGACAAACGGCGCCTACAGGTCGGGACGGGCGATCCCTGGGTTGGCGACTACCAGGGACTCGCGGCCGGTGGCGGGCCGGCGCATCCGTGCTGGACGGATACGCGCACCGGGACGCTGCAAATCGTCACCGCGGCTATACCCGGAGAGTAAACTCCTTATCCCACTACCGAAGAGGCGCTTGCTCACTGAATGAGCGATGACTGACGACGGCCCGCTACAACGATTTGTGCAAAAATGCGCCATGTGCGATTGGGCGGAACCTTTTCGTCATCATAGGCGTTATCCTTGTGGGTGGCGCACCAGGTCGATAGACAAACATAGCCTCCGCCCCACCGTAGACATGTGTTGAACATGACCATGAAAGGGGACATTAATTCATGCGCTTATCCTACGACACGCCGGTGCGTGGTGCTGCCCTCGCCGGCCTAGTCCTGATCTCCTCTGCCCTTGCGGGGCAAGGCGCGCGCGGCGACGCCCCTCCACCCCGCCGCCTGCGGCCTCACCTTCCCCTCCTCCCATAACCTGCGCGTCATCTCCGTCGCCAGCGGCCCCGGGACCCTGCAAACACTCACCGCCGGCCCGTACCGCTTCACCCTCTCACGCTATATCGGCTTTAATGCCTATGTCCGGCAGGCCACGGGGATCACCCCTCCGCCCGGTGATACCGTCCTGCCGTTCTCGTTCAACGTCCCTGGTGGGCATGTTTACGTCGGCCTCACCAACGTCGTGCGGCAGGGGGCGCAGGATCGGGTCTGCCTGCGTGGGGTGGCCTACCGGGATCAGGGCAATGGCGCGAACGCGGATCGCACCCCGCCCGTCGCGGTCACGCTTGCCGGCACGCTCGGCGCGACCTACGCGCGCGTCGATTTCTATGTCGGTGCGGTTCACTACTTCGTGTATGGACGCCCACGCACGCGATAGAGGTCGAACTGGGGCGAGACGTGCTCTTATCGGCTCAGTTCCCGTGCAAAGGCCAGTATTACCGGTGCTCAACGGCTTCTACATCGTCAACTGCGACAACCTGGATGAGGCCGTCGAGATTGCCGCCCACATCCCGGACGCCGTGCGCGGCTCCGTCGAGGTGCGCCCGATCATGGAGTTCGACCAAGCGTAGCGGCGCGCGCCCCAGCGGCCGGGATACCATGCCCTGGGGTCCCACCGCCGGGTCCTGCGTCCGTGCGACCTGGATGACGCGGCGCCTGCCGCGCAACAGCATTTCTACGCCCGGCCGCACACAGCGATCGGCGTTGGAACACGCGACTCTCACTGGGGGTCGCGCATCGAATCGAAAGGATCGAGACATGAACCCATCAAAAGACCAGACCCCGCTCGCCGTCGTCGAGCGCTTCCCGCAGGCCATGTCCCGGCTCGACGTCGATGGCATGTTCGCCGAACAAGCCCCCGACGTCGTCTGCGTCTTCCCCACTGCCCCCGGCGGTCCCCACGAGATCCGCGGCTGGGAGACCAACCGCGCCTTCTACGCGACCGTCATTCGCCCGATGACGCCCACCTTTACGATCACGCGCATGGAGTTGCATGCCTTCGCCGACGACCCCACGCGGGTCGTCGTCGAGTACGCCTCGGACGGGTCACTCGTCGACGGCAGTCCGTACCAGAACCGCTACCTGGCCCTGGGCGCCGTGCGCGACGGCCTGATTCAGCGCTGGACAGAATACTCCGATCCCGCCCCGATAGAGCACGCCCTCGCGGCCGTGCAGGCGGCCCCTCCGGCGGTCGACGGCTAGGTCCTGATCGCCCTGACGAGGGCGCCGGCGCATGAGCAGGGGGATACCCCAGCCCTCCGGGCGGCGTGCGACCGGGCCGGGAAGCGGCGGGCCACAGCGCACGACGGCCCGCCGCTTCCCGGCGGAGCGAGGGCAGGCGACACGCGGACAGGTGGCGGCGCGTGGAGACAGGGAATCACGCGCCCCGACACATCACGTAGACTGCAAGAAAGGGACGGCCCACAGACGGCGCGATGACTACATGACGAAGAGGGAGAGGTGCGCGATGGAGAGCGTCCCGCACGTCGTCGAGCGGGTTTTCCTCCAGGAGTCCGGCCGCATCCTCGGCGCGCTCATCGCCGCCACGCGCGACTTCGCCTTGGCCGAGGACGCGCTACAGGACGCCTGCATCGCCGCCTTGCAGCAGTGGCCCGCCGAGGGCGTCCCGCGCAACCCCGCGGCCTGGCTCAACAGTGTTGCCCGGCGCAAGGCCATCGACCGTCTCCGCCGCGACGCCACGCTCGTCCGCAAGCAGGAGCAGATCGGGGCTCTCGCCGCCCTCGATCGGATGGGAGAGGGCGCGCCGGGCGACCTAGCCTGCGTACCTTCCGCCGCGCCATCGAGACGGTCAACAGCCAACTCGCCACCATGGGCATCGCTCGCCTGCATGTCCGCTCCGTCGCCGGCTTGGAGATCAAAGTCCATGCGTCCCTGTTCGCCTTCGTCTGCCTCAATCTCGCCTAGCAATCAAGGCGCTATATCTTGTATAGTGGATAGGGAGTGTCCGACCTACGAGGGCGGGCTGCTCTGCTGAAGCGCCGGTAGAGGGCGCTTAAAAGTTTTAGACGTGGAGGTGTGTATGCGCGCGGTACGTTTCGATAGATATGGCGGCGTCGATGAACTGCATATTCGCGAGGTCTCGGACCCGCAACCGACGCCCGGCCGGGCGATTGTCAAAGTGAGAGCGGCGGCGATCAACCCCGGTGAGATCGCCATCCGCACCGGCGCGCTCGACAGGATGTACCCCACCACCTTCCCCTGCGGCGAGGGCAGCGACTTCTCGGGCGAGATCGTTTCGCTCGGCGCGGGCGCGACTGGCTTCTCCGTCGGCGACGCCGTGCTCGGCTGGTCGGACGAGCGCGCCAGCCACGCCGAACTGGTCTCCGTGCCGGTCGGGCAGCTCGTGGCCAAGCCGGAGGGGCTATCCTGGGACGTTGCCGGGTCCATGTACGTCGCGCCGATGGCGGCGCTGGCCTCGGTCAACGCCGTGGCCCCCAAGGACGGCGACGTGGTCGTCGTGTCCGCCGCGGCCGGCGGCGTCGGGTCGGTCGCGGTGCAACTGGCCAAACGCGCCGGCGCGACTGTGATCAGCCTGGCCGGTACGGACAACCACGAGTGGCTCCGCGCTCACGGCGTCGTCCCTGTGCGCTACGGCGACGGCCAGGAGAGGCGCATCCGTGAGGCGTCCGGCGGCCGGGTCGACGCCTTCATCGACCTGTTCGGCTCCGGGTACGTCGACCTGGCCCTGGCGCTCGGCGTGCCCGCGGACAGGATCAACACGATCACCGACTTCCAGGCCGTGCAAGAGAAAGGCGTGAAGGGCCAGGGGACTAGCGATGCCGGCGGCGTCGCCGCATTGGGCGATTTGGTCGCGCTGGCCGCCTCCGGCGACCTGGACATCCCGATTGCCCGCGCGTACCCCCTGAGCGAGGTCAAGGAGGCCTATCGCGCGCTCGCCGACCGCCACACCCGCGGTAAGATCGTCTTGCATCCGTAGCCGCGACGCGCGAGGGACGGCAAAACCCTGATGACATGTGAGGACCCCGTTCACGTGTGTTGAATGCCGCATCTTTCTGTGTGGCATTCAGGGTGGCCTGTCTGGACAACTGAGCAGATGGGATGTAAGATGTTTCCTGAACAGAAACACAGGGGAAGGGGAGGATCATGGCTACGAACGTGTCGCCGGCACGGACGGTCCGCGCCCCGCGCGGATCGACGCTGCAGTGCAAGGGCTGGGGCCAGGAAGCGGCCCTGCGTATGCTGCACAACAACCTCGACCCTGAGGTGGCCGAGCGCCCCGACGATCTCGTGGTCTACGGCGGCGCCGGTAAGGCCGCGCGTAACTGGGCGTGCTTCGACGCTATCACCGCCACCCTGCGCCGGCTGGCCGACGACGAAACACTGCTCGTGCAGTCGGGCAAGCCTGTGGGCGTCTTCCGCACCAACCCATGGGCGCCGCGCGTGCTCATCTCCAACGCCATGCTCGTGCCGAAGTGGGCGACGTGGGACGAGTTTCGTCGCCTCGACGCGCTGGGGCTGACCATGTACGGGCAGATGACGGCCGGCTCGTGGATCTACATCGGCGCGCAGGGCATCCTGCAAGGCACCTACGAGACCTTCGCGGCGGCCGCTGCCAAGCGCTTCGGCGACCCGGCGGGCGGCGGCCGCGGCGGCGACACGGCGACCCTCGAAGGGAAGATCGTGCTGACCAGTGGGCTCGGCGGCATGGGCGGCGCGCAGCCCCTGGCCATCACCATGCTCGGCGGCGTGGCCCTGTGCGTCGAAGCCGACCCCGCCCGCATCGAGCGGCGTATCACCGAACGCTACCTCGACGTCGCGGCCAGTGACCTCGACGACGCCTTGGAGCAGGTCCGTCGGGCGGCCAGGGAACGCCGCCCACTCTCGGTCGGCGTCCTGGGCAACGCGGCCGAGGTCTACCCACGGCTGCTCACGATGGGGTTCATCCCCGACGTGGTCACCGACCAGACCTCGGCGCACGATCCTCTGAACGGCTACATCCCCGCCGGCTACGACGTGGCCGCCGCCGACGCGTTGCGCCGCCGCGATCCGGCGCGCTATATCGCGCTGGCCGGCGAGTCGGCCGTGCGCCATTGCGCGGCCATGGTCGGCTTCCAGGCGGCGGGCTCCGAAACGTTCGACTATGGGAACAATCTGCGCGGGCTGGCGCAGGACCACGGCTACGCCGACGCCTTCACCTTACCCGGCTTTGTCCCGGCCTATATCCGCCCGCTCTTCTGCCAGGGCAAGGGGCCGTTCCGCTGGGTCGCGCTCTCCGGCGACCCGACCGACATCCGCAAGACCGACCAGGCCGTGCTGGAGGAGTTCCCGGACGACGGCAAGGTGACGCGCTGGATCCGCATGGCCGGCGAAAAGGTAGCGTTCCAGGGGCTGCCGGCGCGCATCTGCTGGCTCGGCCAGGGCGAACGGGCGCGGCTGGGGCTGCGCTTCAACCGTATGGTCGCCGACGGGACGCTCTCCGCCCCCATCGTGATCGGGCGCGACCACCTCGACACGGGGTCGGTCGCCTCGCCGTACCGCGAGACCGAGGCGATGGCGGACGGCTCGGACACCATCGCCGATTGGCCCATCCTCAACGCCCTGCTCAACACTGCCGCGGGCGCGAGTTGGGTCTCGGTCCACCACGGCGGCGGCGTGGGCATCGGCAACAGCATCCACGCCGGGATGGTGATCGTGGCGGACGGGACCGCGGCGATGGCCGAGCGCTTGGAGCGCGTCCTGACCAACGACCCAGGGACGGGAGTGATGCGCCACGCCGATGCGGGGTACGATCTGGCGATCGAGACGGCGCGGACTCAGGGACTCGACCTACCGATGGTGGGGCGGTAAATGCCCGGAACATTTGTCGTCACCAATACCGCCGCGCTTGTCACCGTGGCTGAACGGCCGGTCGAAGGCGCCGCCGGGGCGCTTGGCGTGATCCCCGATGGCGCGCTGGCGGCGCGGGATGGGCGCATCGTGTGGGTCGGGCCGCGCGCGGCTTTACCGGCGGCGCTCGCCGACGACGCGCAGATGGTGGACGCGGGCGACCGCCTGGTCATCCCCGGCTACGTCGACGCGCACACACACCCGATCTTCGCCGGTTCGCGCGCGGCCGAGTTCTGCGCGCGGGCGCTGGGCCAGCCCTACGGCGAGTTGCTGGAGCGCGGCGACGCCGGGATCATGAGCACCGTCAACGCCACGCGCGCCGCCTCCGAGGACGACTTGCTGCGGCTGGCTCTCGCGCGGGCGGACACGTTTTTGCGGCACGGCACGACGACGATCGAGGCCAAGACCGGGTATGGCCTCTCCCCCGAGGGCGAGGACAAGAGCTTGCGCGTGCTGGAGCGGCTCCAGGGTCTGACGGAGTTGCGGATCGTTCCGACGTATCTTGGCGCGCATCTCATCCCGGCCGACTATCGCGCCAACCCCGAGGCGTATATGCGGCTCCTACTCGACACGATGCTCCCGGCTGCGGCGGGCCGGGCGCGCTTCTGCGATGTGTTCTGCGACCAGGGCGCGTTCACGGTCGAGCAGTCGCGCCGCATCCTGCGCCGGGCACAGGACCTGGGCATGGCGCCACGACTGCACGCCGACGAACTGGCGGATGTCGGCGCGGCGCGGCTGGCCGCCGAGCTTGGCGCCGCCTCGGCCGACCACCTCGTCCACGTCGACGATACAGGGATGGAGGCGATGGCGCGGGCGGGGACGGTGGCGACCCTCCTACCGGGCACCACGTTCAGCCTGGCCTTCGAGCACTACGCGCCCGCGCGGCGGCTGATCGAGCACGGGGTGCGGCTGGCGCTGGCGACCGACTGCAACCCCGGTACCTGCTATATGGAGAACATGGCTATGGCCGTGACGCTGGCCGTGCTCAAGCTACGACTGACGGCCGAGGAGGCGTTGCGCGCGGCGACGTTGGGCGGCGCGTACTCGCTGCGGATGCAGGACGAGGTCGGCTCGCTAGAGGTGGGCAAGCGCTGCGATCTGGTCGTGCTCGACGCCACGAGCTACCAGGAGATCCCCTACCGCATCGGCGCGAACCTCACCCGCATCGTCGTCGTCGGGGGACGCGTCGTCGATAGTCGATAGTCGATAGATACCGGCCGATTGTGTTGGTCGCCCCGCCGCACGGCGTAGAAAGGGGGGCATGCGCCTCTTTTCTCTCTCCGTGCCTCCGTGGTAAATAAGGTGGGTTAGCCGACATACGGACCGCCGGGCTGGATCGGCAGCGTCGAGGCGCCGGCGTCGACGTTCATGATCGTGCCCGTGACCTGTGCCGACTCATCGGAGACGAGATAGAGCACGGCGTAGGCGGTGTCCAGCGGGGTCTGGTGACGACCCAGCGGCAGCGCCTCCCCCGCGCGGCGCAACTCTTCACCCGTCGTGCCACGATCATGGTGCAAGGCCAACTCGCCCTCGGAGAGCACCCATCCGGGGATGACATAGTTGACGCGGATGCGTTCGGCGGCATAGGCGCCGGCGAGCGTACGCGTCAGGGCCAGCAATCCGCCTTTGGCCGAGGCGTAGGCCACGAGGTTGGGCAGGCCCTGGATGCCGTTGATCGAGCCGATGTTGACGATACTACCGCTCCCTGCCTGACGTAGATAGGGCGCGGCGTGCTTGCAGCAGTAGAAGGGGCCGCGCAGGTTGATGTTCATGATGCGGTCCCACAGCTCGGTCGTCGTTTCTTCGAGGGTAGCGCGCGGGAACCAGCCGGCGACGTTGACGAGACCGTCGAGCCGCCCATAGTCCGTGATGGCGCGTTCGACCAGCGCGGCGCACTCCACTTCCCGTATGACATCGGCGCGCTGGAACACCGCGTCGCCGCCGCTCGACCTGATGGCCGCCGCCGTGGCCGCGCCTTCATCCTCCAGTACATCGCCGATCACAATGCGTGCGCCCTCACGCGCCAACAGTTCGGCGCACCCACGGCCAATGCCCCGCGCCGCTCCCGTGATGACGACCACTTTGCCTGCTACTCGATCGGACATGGTTCCTCCGGTCTAGTCGTGAGTCGGGAGTCGGGAGTCGGAACGACGCGCCATGGTATAGGCGATCATCGGCATAGCGTCGGCAATCGGTGAGCGCCTTAACGTTCGAGACTCACGACTCACGACTATGGTATCAGCACTGCCTTGGCGATCTCGCCGCGCTCCATGCGCGCGAACGCCTCTTGCCACTGCTCGAGGGGGTACGTCGTGATGAGTGGGCGCACATCGAGCGTCCCGTCGCCGAGCAGGCGCAGCACACGCTCCCACGTCGCCCAGGTATGGCTGAACGAGCCGCGTAGCGTGGCGGCCTTCTGCACCAGCGGGTCGAGGCTGTAGCCCAGCGGCTCGCGTCCCCAGCCCACCTTGGTGACCTGGCCGGCCGGCCGCACTAACTCAATCGCCGTCTTGAGCGTGGCCGAGACGCCTGACACGTCGATCACGAGGTCAGCGCCGAGACCGTCGCCGATCTCACGTATCACGGCGAGGGGATCGTCGACATCGGACGCCACCGCACGCGTCGCGCCGTAGTGGCGCGCCAGTTCCAGGCGCGTCGCGTCGCGCGTCAGGCCAGCCACGATCAGGTGGCTGGGCCGTGTCGCGGCGAGCAGCGCCGTGCAGAGCAGTCCGACGGGGCCGGGACCGAGCACGACGGCCGTGTCGCCGGGCCGTGGCGACGACTGCTCCAGCACGGCGTTGGCGGCGACGGAGCATGGCTCGGTCAGCGCGGCCTCCTCCCACGACACGTTGGTGGGGATGCGGTGCAGCAGGGCCGCGCGCGCCGTGACGTAGGGGGCGGCCGCGCCGTCGACGCCGTAGCCGAAACCGAGGCGATGGGGACACAGATTGTAGCGGCCGGTGCGGCAGAGCGCGCAGACGCCGCAGACGCGCGCGGCCGTCTCGCAGGCCACGCGGTCACCGACCGCCCAACCCGTCACGCCCGCGCCGAGTTCCGCGACCTCGCCGCAGAACTCGTGTCCGAGCGTGACCGGCCAGTTGACGGGCCATGACTGCGTGCCGTGGTACTGATGCAGGTCGCTGCCGCAGGTCCCCACGGCGCGCACGCGCAGCAGCGCCTCGCCAGGTCCGGGCCCGGGGACCGGAACCTCGCGCAACGCGACGGCGCCATTCTCTGGCCCGTAGTTGACTAGCGCCGTCATCATCCGTGTCGCCGCGACCATCCAGCCCTCCCGCCCTACGATCCATCCCACGTATGTCGTGTCTATGATAGCACGGACGACGGCCCATACGCTGCTATCGCCCCTCGCGGCGGCCACCCCATGCTAATCATGGTCAACGCGTACACGAAACGGCTCGACGTCGCCGCGCCCGTTGGCCGGGTCGTCACGATCGACCCTGCGGGCAGAATTGATGACGCATCCGAGAGCTTCCACCTTACCGGACTCTAGCTGATTGTTAGGCAGGATCGCTCGTGGTCGCCTGGTGTTGCCGCCCGTCGATATCGGTGAACCCGTATTCGCGCGCCAGATCCGCCACCACCAGGATGCGGCCCGATTTGTCCAACATCGCTGGATCGGCGGCCAATGCCGTGACAGCGCGGCCGACATACTCCACCGACTCGATCCCGGCGATTTCCTCAGGGGTGTGGTTAGGGTCTGTGAAAAGTCCTGGGAGCGCGGGCGTCTCGCCCGTCCCGGTGTGCGCGCCGGAATGAGCGCGTGACGGGGCGGCAACGCGCTGGCCCTACGGGGATGGCCGACCCACACCTGCGGACGCCGGGGACGGGCGAAACGCCCGCGCTCCCAGTGGCGCCGCCGACTTTTCACAGACCCTAGGGGTGTGGTAGCCTGCCTCCATGTGCGCCAGCACGCGCTCGGTCCGCATCCACCCTGGCGAGAGCGCGACGGCGGTGATGCCGTGCGAGCGTAGCTCCTCGGCCATGGCGTAGGCCATGCGGTTCATGGCCGCTTTCGCCAGATCGTAATACAGGTTGCCGAGGTACTTGTCGTGATCCCAGTACGACACATGGGCGATGAGGCCCCTCCCTTGAGCCATCATCAACGGGGCCGCGTAGCGGCTGGCGACGATGTACGCTCGTACGCCGGCCGTGAACATGCCCTCCCAGTGCGCCGTCGGCTGCTCCCAGAACGGCTCGCCCCCGATCCAGCGTTCGTTGCCGCCGAACGCGCTATTGACGAGGAGGTCGAGGCGGCCATGCTCTCGGCGCACCCGCGCGAACAGCGCCTCCACCTGCGCGTCGTCCGTGTGGTCAACGCGCACCGGGATGCCGACGCCGCCCCGCGCCGCGATTTCCTCGGCGGTCTCGTCGACGGTCCCCACTATGCCGCCGGTTGTCGGCCTACCCCTAACGCTACGCCCGGTGACGTAGACGGTTGCCCCCGCCTCGCCGAGCACGCGAGCGATGCCCCGCCCCGCGCCGCGGCTCGCCCCGGTGACGACCGCCACCGTGCCGTTTAGGTGTGGCGGCATCCACCTTGGCTGATCCTCGCTGTGTTCCCCTGTGTCCACCAGTACCTCCTCCGTCGCGCGGCGCCCTCCCTGTTCAAGGCGCCATCCGCCTGTCAGATGTTATTGTCGCCGATTGCCTGCTATGTCGATTCTATCGACATGCTTGAGTTGGCATGCGACATGAAAGCTTTGCGCCCAAAGAGCGACACGCCAGCACACGCCCATGCTACACTATTTAAACGAGATATTACTGGATCGAGAGGAGGACAAGATGGCGGTAGAGATACGGCTGCTGCCGGGTGAAGGTATGGTGAGCCAAGACCGCGATATCGTCAGCGGCGCACCGGTCTTCGTGGGGACGCGCACGCCAATCTCAACCCTTTTCGACTATCTCGTTGAAGGGCATTCGCTAATGGAGTATTACGACGATTTCCCTGGCGTGACGCCTGCCCATACGCGCGCGGTGCTCGACCTTGCACGCGAAATAGTCACGCGCGAATCGTTCCCGTCGCGTGACGCGTTGCCCCACCGTACGCGCTGATATGCGTATTCTGTTCGAGGGCATGATTCCGCGTCCACTGGCCCGCGATCTAGCGCCGCACGTCGTATCAACGATCGCACAGGAGGGTTGGGGCAATCTGAAAAATGGCGAACTCCTGAATGCGATCGGCGGCCATTTTGATATCCTGCTCACGATGGACCACAACATGGCCTACCAACAAAAGCTGACAGGTCGCCCTTTCGCCGTCATCGAACTGTTCGCAAAGCGTACCACTATGGAACACATCAGTTCCTTGCTCCCCGAATTGCAGCGCCTCATAGACAGCGCGGCGCCCGGCAAGTATTACGTCGTAAGGATCTCCTAGTATCTGTCGCCGTGTACGGGCACACCGAGCGTAGGGGATGAGGGAATGCGCCACGATGCCGCACGTTACCACACACGTCGTTACCTGGGCGTGGGGCTTGCGCTGGTCGTTTCGCTCGGCGGCATGGGCACGGCGCTCGTCCTGGGACAGGCGCCGCCTGTCGCGTCCCTGCGCACAATCCCATTGCCAACGCCCAAAATATAGAACAGCCTGCCCCTTGTCAGCGGTCTAGGTGGTCGTCGAACTCGACGAAGTTGCCGTCGGGGTCGCGGGTGATCATGCCACGCTCGCCCCACTGCGCGGGTTGTGGCCCCTCCCTCTCGATGCCCGCCGCTTGCAAGTGCTCGACCAACTCGTCGAGATGGTCGGTCCCGATCTCGATGTGGAAGCCGCGGCGACCGGCCCTGAGCAGGCCGATGCGGCCCGCCCCGATGCGGATGATGGCGAATTGGCCGGGTCGCTCATGCGCGAGCGTCGCGCCCGGAATGCGCAGGTAAAACTCTTTGGCACGCTCCACGTCGGCGACGTGCAGCGTTACCCCGCCGAAGGATGTCTCCGCCATCGTTCTCTCCCTCCCATCCATACATGCGCCCTGTCTGGCGCGATCATCATCCCGTGCGCGCGGCGTCATCACGTCGCCGAACGGGCGCCCACGTCACCATACAGCAAGCGGGGCGCCAGTATATCGTCGGTGGTCATAGCGCCCAAAGAAAGAGTGAAACATCGGCACACGCCATGCTACGGTATTTCGGCCGCCACAGAGGCCGGCGCCGCGTCGACCGTATCCACGAGCCTTATCACGCCATACAAGGCCAGCCACGGCGCGAAGGCGAAGTAGGTAGGGAGCGAGCGAGAGGCGAAGAGCAACGGCACGAGCGCGAGCAATGGCGTGTCCGCGCGCAGGTAGCCGCGCCACCGTGCCACCGCGCCGCCGCCCACACGCCCAGCGCCAGCGCCAGCGCCTCGAGCGCGCCGTAGAGCGGAGGCGGCCCGTAGCGGAGCAGGCGGCCCGTGGAGAGCGCGACAATCCCCATGCCGTACGGGAAGAGCGACGCGTCCATCGGGAGCCATAGGCTGGGGAGCCACGCGCCAGGGTTCGCCAGGATATCAGGATATAGGGCGCGTTCGGGGCGAGGAAGGCCGCGAGCGTGATCGCGCCGTAGCGCCGTGCGGAACGCGCTGTCAGCGGTGTACGGGTCGCGGCCGGCGAGCGCGAGCCGCGCGTTGACGTCCGTGAACGCCACGACGTCGGTCCGATAGGCCTGGGAGGGCGGCGCCCCGAGCAGGGCCGCAGACTCGCCGGCATACAGGATGATCGTGGCGGCCGCGAGCGCGAGCGTCGTCGCGAGCGCGAGCCGGCGCCGCGCGGGGTGGCGCCGCCAGCCAAGGGGAAACGCGACCCGCAAAGGGGCGGCGATCATGACGCCCATGCCGATGAGGGAACAGGCGACCCCACACAGGGAACGCCACCAGCCGTCCGCGGCGGGTCCGAGCGGCAGCGTCACGACCGCCGCCACGCCGAGGAGGAAGCTCCCGAGCGCGACGCAGGCGTAGCGTCCGGGAAACAACGGGCGTCCGGCCCTCGCCGCCGTGTCTGGGCGGCCGGCGCCGGCCGGACGCCTCGGGCTTGCATCGTCCGCGCAGGCCGTCGCGCCTACTTTTCGAATCCGTCTACCGATAGCCTCCACATCGTCATCACGCCAACGACTAGCGCGAGGCGTGAAAAGGAAAGGGGGCTAAGGGTGAGGGGATTTACAGCGTGGCGCCGATGATCCAGGGGTTGAACTCTTCCTCACCGATGCCGTGGCGTTCGCTCTTGCTCTTTTCGCCCGAGGCCACGGCCAGGATGCGCACGAAGATCTCCTCCCCGACCTCGTCCAGGGTCGCGCCGTCGAGCACGCGCCCGCCGTCGACGTCCATGTCGTTGCGCATCTTCTGGTAGAGCGCGCTGTTCGTCGCCACCTTGATGCTCGGCGCGGG
>JAABUL010006726.1_pt1 | contig 13032 bp, 18 predicted proteins | sample 5559151 | NCBI WGS metagenome assembly JAABUL01 (sample SAMN10711876, study PRJNA513368) | rock metagenome | isolation source: Antarctica rocks | place: Antarctica: Victoria Land, Pudding Butte sud | reverse complement strand
GCTTGCTCTTTGCTTGGCGGTGGTGAGGTTGGTGGCTCGAATCCTGGAGCCTCCCCTCAGCTTTCCGGCATGTCTTGGCTGCCCACTCGAAGCTCTTGCAACGAGGGTGCCGGATCCGGCCTCAGACTGATTTTTCACGCCCACATGCTGATGTGAGAGCCCTTTAACCCCTCTGCTGGAAGCTCTTCCCCCTCCACCACTTCTCACCATTTTTCACATAACCAACACTTGCTCAGCTCTGCAAACGCCCTCCAACCTCGATTTTTGAAGGTGTGAGGCTCCGCGTAGAGCGTGACAAGCTCGTGGTTAGGGTTTCGTCAGGGTCTCCCTTACCATGACATCAAGTGGTTCACTCTAGGCCCAACTGGTTCATCACTGCTCCACACCTTGGCCCTCATATCTCCCACGCATTTGACCTTTTGAGGCATCCGGTTGAAGATTCCGTCTCTCCTATTCGGGAGCTTGTGGCCCACCCAGAAATATGTGATGAAATCCGCTGCCACGTCAGCACTCTGTCTCACGGCACCTCTTGGAATCATGGGACCAAACCCTAAACCCTAAACCCTAAACCTCCCTCATCATGTATCGGGCAACACCTCCCACGAGAAATGTCTGCAGCAGAATCTTCGGCTTGTGACACACCTGGCTCGTCAAGCGAGGCGACGCACACGCTGTTCCCGCACGCCACTCAGGCAGGAGCCAGCGATATACACGTCTGGAGGATGTGCATCGCCTGGCAACGCTGTCACGCTTGACCCAACTAGAGATCTAGTCAGCTCTGTTGTGTGTGAAGCACGAGCGCTGCGGCAGCGATGAGCGGCACAGGAGATGCGCTGGAGCACGGGTGCTGAACACGTCGATGTCACATGTTGTGCGTTGTGCTGGAGACACCGTCGTCTTGCGGCTCACCCCGTCCCTGTGTTCCACTTTAAAAGCCAGCCAAACCCTGCCTGTTTGTTTGGAGTTTAAGGGCCAGGGTTTACTGCGACTCCAGGGGCAGATGAAGAACATATGCACCCAGTTTTGTAGTGGGCTTAAAAGCCACGAGCATCTCTTATGACCAGGGCAACTTATCACCAGGGCAAACGACGGCGGACAGCGTGATGGCGCTGGCGCTGCTCTGGACTCCGGCGGCGTCTGCTCAACTCTCCTGCGGCGGCGGCGTCAGCGGCAACAGAGTGGCGCACCTGGCGGTGCGGCCGGCACAGCTGGTCCAAGACGCCTTCGAAGACGTCACAATTGCGATGAGAAACAACAAACTCCCACCTCGGCTTGGTGAGCAGAGCACACTCCTGGAGGCAGATTCTCATGGCCCCTTGATTCTTGAGACAGTGGGATTGGAGGCCGCGGCGAGCGCGACTGGCATCAAACAGGCGGTCAGCGATACTGCCGTTGCGGCCCTGGCGGCACCATACACACAGAGCGGAACGAAACACGCACTCTAGATTGAACAAGATGGCGTGCGCAGGTCACTGGACAGGCCGTCGGCGGTGCTGCTGCTGATGCTGGTGGCGCACGCCCTATGGCCTGATTGACACGAGTCAAACCGCCACAGCGCCTCAAACTATGAATGAAGCCAGTACACGATTGTCACGATCTTTCGTGACGTTTCCCACTGCCTATCTAGTGATGCGCCGGCTGCCCGCTGCAGAGCCCGGGGCCCTCACTCCGCCTTCTCGTGCGCCTCTCTGCCGCCGCCGGAGGAGCCGGAGCCTCCGGTGCCGGGGGCGTCGCCGACGTTGCTGTTTGGCGACTGCGCCACCGGCGTGGCGGCCGCCCCTGCGGCCCCCGGGCTGCTGTGCAGCTGCGGCGTCGGCGTCGGCGGCTCGTTTGACAGCTCCGCAGCCGCCGGCGGGCTGCCGCCGCCACGCCGTTGCACCGCCGAGCCAGCAGCCAGTGCGCCCTGCAGCACCACGACCGGCGCGCGCTCGCTGCCACGGCCGCGCGCGGGGCTGCTGGCGACGTCGCCGGCGCATCCACAGTGCTCCATGCCACTGCTGCCGCTGCCGCCGCCGCCGCCGCCGCCGCCTGCAGCCAAAGCCTCATGAGCGGCGCTGCCGGCGCCAGCCGCCGCGACGTCTCGCACAGCGATGGCGATGTGGGGCGCGCGGGGCTGCGTGCTGTTCGGCGACTGCGCCACCGGCGTGGCGGCCGCCCCTGCGGCCCCCGGGCTGCTGTGCAGCTGCGGCGTCGGCGTCAGCGGCTCGTTTGACAGCTCCGGAGCCGCCGGCGGGCTGCCGCCGCCACGCCGCTGCACCGCCGAGCCAGCAGCCAGCGCGCCCTGCAGCACAGCCGCCGTCCTGAGGCTGCCTGAGGCGCGCGCGAAGGGACCGCCCGGCGTCGCCATGCTGTGCGGCAGCGGCGGCCTGGATGCCGACAGGCGCTGCAGCCGCTTGGCCGCCGGCGAGCCGCAAACGGCATCGACAGCGCTGGCCGTGCCGCCGTGGCTGTCGCCGCGCAGCCGCGTCACGACCGGCGCGCGCTCGCTGCCACGGCCGCGCGCGGGGCTGCTGGCGACGTCGCCGGCGCATCCATAGTGCTCGATGCCACTGCTGCCGCTGCTGCCGCCGCCGCCGCCGCCGCCCGCAGCCAAAGCCTCATGAGCGGCGCTGTCGGCGCCAGCCGCCGCAAAGTCTCGCACAGTGATGGCGATGTGGGGCGCGCGGGGCTGCGTGCTGCTGTCGCCGTCAGCTGCCGTGGCGCCGCCGCCGCCGCCGTCAGCCGCCGCGCTGAGACCATCAAAGCCGCTGCCGACGGCCGCCGCAACGATGCGGCCGCCGCTGAATCGCGTGCACAGCGCGACGCAGCACTGACAGCCGCACACGAACGCGTAGACACGGCTGGCGAGGTAAAGTAGCAGCTTGATGAGCTGCACGACGGCGACGATGGCAACGTAACCGACGTACAGCGTCAGCGTCAGGGCGTGGAGGAGCGACCCCTCAGAGTGGGCCTTCTCCAGCGCCTGCACGAGAGTGAAATCATTATGAGCACATCCAATTCTGGAGATGAGTGCTTGCGCCGGCCAGCTGGTATCACACTGTGGGCGGCCTCTGAAGCTACTTCAAGGTCATAACTCCGCTGTCGCTTGGGCTGCGCAAAGGCTGAGGCGATTTCATCTTGGGAGGCGCTGGGCCCACCAACTTCCGCTACAATCGCAAATGACCCAGAATCCAGTGCAACAGGCCAGTAGCAGCGCATGCCATGGCACGTTTGCTGACGCACTCTTACCTGCACGCCGGAGACGAGCGCGGAGGCAATCAAGCCGAGGCCCGGCGCCGATGCCCGGTCCTGCCAAGTGGCGTCCACCGGCTGCCTGTGCGTCCATGCTGCATAGAGCAGCACGGCGTGGCCTCCCCCGTACAGCGTCCACGCCAGCGCGTGCAGCACCCCCACCTGGACGGCGTCTGCGAACAGCAGACGGGGCATGGTCACAGCTGCTGCATTGGCATGTTTGTTGCGCAGATGCAAGAAAGGGCCGTGTATTGCCGCCGTGCACAGCTGCTGTTTCCAGGGCCAGAGCAGTGCAACAGCCGGCCGCCGGAGTAAGAACCCGAGACTTATGCTCGAATGTTGCAAAAATCGGATAAGGCATTGCAGCACTCACTTGAGAGCAGGAACTGCTTGAATCCGGCGCTCGGCAGCACCGGGTTCCAAAACAGCAAGCACAGCCGCAGCAGCCACGCCTTCTCGTCGCCACCTGCACAGGTCACCACACAGGTCTCGCGTATCATTGGAGCGGGTGGCAAACACGGTATTGCTACCTCCAAAAGGCGCAAAGCATCACAACGACTTCTGCAACCGCGTCTCCAACAGCACGCTGCACCAAGGAGTGGTGGGCTGCCGTCTCCCACGCCCCGCCTTGAATGCAATTCAACACACTTCAGCGCAAGTCCATGTGCAGCTGCCGCGGACACTCACCCTCCACTGTGGCGGTGACGGCGCCGCCAGGGGGTGGCAGGGGCGAGAGCCGTGCGTACGGCTGGTCGCCGCGCCACACGATGTCCGGAATGCTGCCGTCCAGCAGCAGGCTGTGGAGGGATGCACCCAGCTCGGTGGTGATGGGCCGCGTCGCGATGCAGCCTCGAATCGCCTCCATCAGCAGCTGGCCTCCGGCAACGTGCACAGCGACCTCCTGCCGCGGCTGCAAACGGCAACAACAGTGCTGACAATTGCATCCGTGGGCAGAAAATTGCGAGCTGTTGCTGCATTGCGAGCAGCTCGTGCTTTTGCGTTTTCGTGCATGTTTTTGTTGCAAGACGCAGCGGACGCTCGGAGCTTCCCTGCCGGCAAATGGTATGCGTACCTCGATGCTCGGGCTCGACCGAAATGAACATGCAACAGTAGCAGGCCCTGCAGCGCCATACAGCTGGCATCTCCCATCTCACCTCGTTCATAGCCCTGATGGCTGCCACCGCGCACGCTATTTCCTTCAGCTGGGGCCCCTGCAACAGTGGATGTGCGAGTCGAAATTGAAGATATGTACCACTGCTGTAGACCACTTCCTTAGCATTTGGCGCAGGTGCTTCGCCCAGACAGTAGGCCTGCGCCGTCGCAGCAAGTTCACCTCTGCCTGGAGGTAAACCTGTTCGACAGAAACAACAAAAATGTTTTCATGAAGGCATGGGCAGCACGTGCGACTGGGCGACGAGGAGCAACTCTGCTCCGTCCGGGCGGGCAGCGACCGCCAGCGTCTAGCAATGCATGGCACTGTGACCCCTGTCTTTGGCGTTCAACGGAGTCTGGGACGGGGCGAGGCACGCACCAAAGTGGGAGGCATGGTGTATGAGCATTGGCATGTGCCACACCAGGATAGCCCTTTGAAGAAGTGCTCTACACTTTCAGTATGCCCGTAGCACCAACCTGTGCACGCTGCAGCTCGGAGCAGGTGGCGGCATCGCCTCTGGCTGGGGGTAGTATGCCAAAGGGGAGTCAACGTCAAACAGATGTCAAATTGTGCTGGAGTCTTGAGCTCACAGTCACATGTCATCTGCGCGCACCTGTACGCGCTGCAGCATGCTGTGTGGACCGCCCCCGCTGGTGTGGCTGCAATTTTGGCCACGTGGCCTGGCACAGGACTGAAACCGTGCATTGATTGACACTATGTCATGATGGAGTGGCACTGCCCTGACATGTGGCATGCTTACCTGCTCCCTCAGCAGGCAGGCCTCCTCTGGCGAGAGGTACACGCCGGACTGCGTCGCATACGCCGGCTGGTCGGGGTCCAGCTCCCTCAGCGCATTCTGCGCCGCGCCCCCCAGCTCAGCCACCAGCTCCGGCGGCAGGCACGGCGCGCTGCTGGAGCCTGTAGATGCAGATGAAGTTGTGCTGGTACTCGATGCTTGCACACCAGTGCCAGCCTTTGCCGGTTAGGGTCTCAGAGTATCGGCAGCCATTCTCCTGTATTGCGACTTTAAAAAGCTGATTCACATTGAGAGCAGTAAGTGGTGTGGAATATCATACCTGCGCCTCCACCCCTGCCGCCTGCCATTGCGGCAGGAAACGCGGCAGGTGCCGACACTGACTGTGCAGCACCGCGGACGGCTGCCGCGCCTGCGGCTGCGCCTGGAGGGCGCGCTTCCAGGTGTGTCACCTGTCGCTTCACCACGCCAGGTTCCTGCGACACAACAAGAAAAGACTATGCAGGAAGGCTATATGGGCGGGATGCAGAAGACGGAGAGACTTTCACAGCGGGGCTCATTGTCACGCTCAGTCCTCTTGCTGTCCGCTTATTGTTCGTCCGCTGCTGCGGGAATCCAGCAGAAATGACATAGAATATTGGATTTCGGTGAAAGCGGCAGCCTGGGTTTGCTCGCCTTCCCTCACTTGCCCGTAGTCTGCCAGCTGTGGTGGCACAGCAATCTCACAGCAATCCTTTGAGCAAGCACAGCCGAAGACACCTTTCAGATATCACAATGCCAGGTTGGGCAGATACAGGCGCCACTGCAGGACCCTCTGCCTGGAACATGCAGCAGCCTCGTTCTGTACCAGCTCCCTCGGCTGCAAGTGTCAATGATCAGACAGAACCAGATATGCAGCGGCGAAGCATTATCGAATGATGCTGACGTGTTGGTACCTCATCTTGCTGACAGCGTTGAGGGCTGCTGCCGGAGGTAAAACCCTTTGGTAATCAGTGGCACACGCACAAACCGTCAAGACTGCAGCAGCCAGCGAGCGGTCCCAGGCTGCACTGCGTGGGGAGAGATGCGCACCCGGAACGGCTGTCGGGACTGCAGGGCGTGGCTGCCGCCGGCGTCTGTGTTGGCCAGCAGAGCAGCCTCCACAGCCGCTGCCCTGGCCGCCGCGATTGTCTTGCCACCTGGAAGCCGCAACAAAGGATAAACTTGCACAGCACCCAAGACCGACAACACGACGGGCAAGAATGTTGCTGCATGCACTGGTTTCCATACCGGTCCTGCGTACTGGCTGCGGAACTGAGGTTCAGGTCTGAGCTGGACATGCATGCTTGCTCCGATTGATATGTGCCTAAGCCCAACTCGGGTGGCACCCGGGCTGCAGCCAGCAAGCTCCTCAAGAGAGGGGGAGCAGCCAGTCAAATTGCATGGAGGCATGACACATCCGCAGTGACAAGGGCGACATGGGATTCACCTGCTGGCTCCGCCGCTGCGGCGGATGCCAGATGCTGCTGCAGCTGGGCCGCCAGGTCGTCTGTAGATTCCTCCTGCCGAGTGCAAACACAATGTCGTTGGATTAATTCACCTGTTCACCTGCAGAGGCGACATCGTGGATGACCGAAAGCAGCAGATGGCTTCGGGCGCCTGATTGAGCAGCGACTACATTCAAACAACTTGAACGTGCATTAGAAGTGTTAGCACAGGAATATAAGTGTCTCTTGGTAGTATCTGTGATCCAGCAGCTGTTGGTGGACCAATGCAATCAGAGATCTACTTGCGGACTCTGATGGCCATGCCGACATGTGTTCAGCCGCAGCGCAAGGCCATCCGGCATGGCCTGGTGCTGCTCGCATGCAGAGCTCGACTCCGCCAGCAATGACTTCTTCGCTTCGCAGGTCCTGGTGCAATGCATGGGCGCGTCTCTCGTGAGGATGGTGATAACAGCCCCACAGGTCCAGCAGCGCTGCATTGGGGGTCGTCCTGATGAGCCTCCTCCGCATGCAGCGCGCTTTTGATGGGGTGACAGATGGTTGATATTGCTGAACACGTTTCACTAGGGTCACGTCGACAGAGTTGCCGTGAGCACACCTGCACAGGTGGATCCAGCGGCAGGTCATTGCCGCCAGTTGCAAGCCAAGGCACATTGCCGGCTGCCAGTTGCGCGTCGGGGTCCGCAGTCTGGCTCTCAGAACCCTGTGTGGAACAGTAGATGGTAGCCTCATTTCAATCTCTTTCGATTGGGAGAGTAATATGCCAGCTGCTGATGCGGGTCTGTCTCCTGGCGGACTATTCTCCGCTGCACCGTAGTAGCTCTGCCTGTGATCAAACACCGTCACAACGTTGTTAACATTTTTCCTGTCTTCCTGTCTTGATACACATCTCTGTCAACCTGCTGCCGCCGGTCTCTCCTCAGCATATTGCTCGCTGCCGCCCGCAGCTTCTTCTGCGCCTCCGGGCCTGCAAAGTGGAGGTAGATCAATTGTTGTGAAATAAACAACACGTTTTGGTGCCCCAACTTGCCTCGCCCACGCACACGCCAAGCCACAGCCAATAGTTCACCTCTGCATCCAGGGCCGTGAGCAGAAGGCCTATGTTGCTGTTGATCACGGAGTCCATGTAAGCACGAGCAATGCATGCGATGATGCTGCATGCAAGATGAGGATGGACGACAATGACTGGTGTCACTGCTAAATCTTCGCTCTCTAGGTTGTTGCTGGGATGTCTGGCCAGGCGTTGCAGCGACAGGAGAATTCAGGTCTGTCTGTGCTTCAGCGACTCACCTGCATGCACTGCGGCTTGCGGCATTGGGCTTCAACCGTCTTTGCCGCAGCGGCACTGCGGGGATGCTAAGCACAGCGTGGAGAACTGAACCGGCACGTGCGCAAAGGTAGTGTGCATTCACCTGCTGCAGGAGCGGCCTCGCCTGGCTGCCGCCTGTGGCGCCGGTCTCGTGCTCAAATGCGATGGTGGCCGGCGACTGCGCGTCTGGGGCGAGGTTTTCGCCGCTGCTGCTCCGCCGAAGAGCCTCCACCTCCTGCGCGTTGAATGAGAACAATCGAGCTCATAGCAGACATCTATCAAGCCATTTGATGGTTGCCCTGATCCCTGAGGGCATTGTAATGTGCTGCCGCTCCCCGGGAATCGCGGCTTGCAACCCTGCACATCTGGCGATGCTGCTGATGCTCTTTGTCGAAGTTCGTTTTGCAGTCGACTTCGGCTATCTATATGCACGGTGTACGTGACGCATCGAGTGGACACTCACCGGCTTGGGTGGGCTGGGAGGCTGTCCGGTGCTGGAGGCAGGAAGTTCAGCGAAGGCCTGCCGACCTGTGCCGTTACGTTCCATGTCCCCTGCAGCAGGAGCGTTCAGCAACACTGAACAGCAGACTGTACCCACTGCACATCCATTCACGCCAGGGCCAATCAAAGCCAAGTCTGCAAGCAGCACAACGACCAACGGGCGTCCTGCTGCACAGCGAAGCTCGCCATGGCATCACTGAATGCTATTCAGTTACCTGACATCTGTGAACCCAGCCGCCAATATGTCAGTCGATCTCCTGACCCACGCAACAGCGCCAAGGACCTTCGCTTAAGAACTGGCCAAGCGCAATTCAAGTTCAAAAGCGCTTCTTAGACCTACAGGAACGTGAGTGCGCAGGCGAAGGATCGGCAAGATTCCTTCCCGATGCATGCCCACCTGCTCAGCGCTGACGCGGATGCACGTCAGTCTGTCTGACATATGATCCGCGTCTGCAGCATGAGCATTCCCACAGTGAGCACTGACTGTTAGAGGCAAGCTCGGGAGCACAGCAACATCAAGGACTCGGATAGCAGGCTACGGGGCCACATCAGCGCCCAGGGCAGCGGAGATCTGGCTGTCAGCAGAGCGCAATGCGGCTACAGCTCCTACAGTGAGGTGAGGCCTCAGGAGGTGTCATGGCCAGGTCAGACACCAAATAGCAACTTATTTATTATAGAGAGTGCCACTGCCATGCGCTATTGCTCGGCATTCACATCCATTGGCTTGGGCGACTGCGCTGTGTGCCTTAAAATTGCCAGCCACATGAGCATAGAGGTGCAGCAGGAGATCGCTGGAGCAGCGAGTCAGAATAGCTGGACGAAGCATCTTCTGGTGGCTTTAGAGTGCCGTCTGGACGCCAAGCTGCGATGCGCACCTCCACCTGCCTGCATTCGCGGCCTCGGCGCGTGCAGCGCTGCTGCAGATGCAGCACGAGCCCATGCGCACGGGCCAACGTACTGCGGAGCAAGCAGCAGCGGCTCCCGGAGCAAAAAGCCGGAATCAGGTCGGCAACACCCTGATGCAAGGTGCAGGACGAGCGCACGCTGCCAGCACGCCTGTGGGTGTGAAACTTTTGGGTGTCGCCAATGCGAGCCGTCAGAGGTGCGGTCTCGGCAGCCAGCCCTCGTCCGCCTCGAGCGACGGGGAGGACTGGATCGCGATGCCGCGCGATGGCATGGCGGGCAACGCCTTCCACCGCGTCGAGTCTCAGCATGTCTCCTTGCAGCACATGGGCTAAAACACGTTACAGCTGGGCTTCCTGTTGGCTTGATGAGGCCGCTGACGAAGCTTGTCGCTGTGCTGGAGCTGCAGCCCGGGGCTGCGGGTACCAGAACTTATGCGCAACATCGTCATCGCCGGCCAATTTCCCACCGCCACGGCTGCTGATCCCAAGCGTGGCGCCATTGTGGACGCCGCCCTCTGCTAGTGCTGACTGCTCCACAACCCCCTGGATCATGCATCCACTTCAACTCGAACTCCCTTGAGGCAGCTATACTTTCACACGGCGTCTTGCTGATCAGCGGCAGCAGCTGCCAACTCGCGAGGACACTCTGGCGTATATAAGGACAGTCTCAAAACCTTTGAACGCAGCAGTGGCTGCAGGCAGCTGCACATGAAGCGCAGCGCTACCGCCAATATTGACATTAATGCATGCAGCCTGCTAATAGTGCAGTACTGCACGTGCGCGGGGCGTGTGACGACGGCTGTGGCGAAGGATGATGCTCATGCCGAAGTTAGCAGAGATGCCCAGAAATCAAGCACGACAGCACCATCGCCATCATGATGCCATCACGATGCCATCATGATGCCATTCAAATTGCTCATGCGCACCAGTACGGTCAACCATTTCTTTACATATCGATTACCGTAGTCACGGGCATGAATCGCGGGTGATTGAAGACGGCTGCCCGGGAGCTGTTTTGGAAATGTTGCGGCGAGACACCGAGCAATCCGCGAGTAGGCCAGAAAATGCGAATTTTCTGAAAAAAAGGACTGAAAAATGCAAATCTCGGTATGCTCGGCCAATACCCGTAGCCAATGCTTTCGCCAACTGTTCCCGAAGCGTGCGAATTGTGTGCAATGCACTGATCCCTGCGTTTCCGAAGTCGTGTGCTGTTTAAAAGAGCCAGAATGGGCCGTTTTTGACTCGGCGGTATATCCTGCAGACAGCAGCCCCGCGACCGCTTCAGGAAATGGTTTTTTTCGATCCGCGAGCAACCCAATAAAATTGCATCTTATTGCCGTCCGTGATTCATACCCGTGACTACGGTATATACTTATGCGATGTCCAGAGGGTGCATGACTGTTTAAGTCGAACTTTCAGGTCGACCTTCAAACTGCAAATGTGAGACGACATCATGTTGAAGGGTGGAACGAGCCATGCGCGAGGTAATACTGTAATCCAGCCACAAGTCTCTAGGTCTAGGCACACGCTGTCTGATAGGTATCTATGTGCATCGTCATGTCGCGCGCACGCTTCATACAACAGAAATTTCTAAACAATGTTGTCTTCACAGCCGCAACTTGGTGAGCTGGTTCCATGCTAAGTTTTGCGCCGACACACGCACCACATGCGTGCTCATGTCATGAGGCGCACATGTCATCGTCCAGCAGCAAGTACGTCGTCAGCGGTCATCCCAATTGCAGGAGCCAACGAATGCGGCTGATGCGATCCCGCTGGCGCAGAGCCGAAGCATGTTATGGCAGATCTTGCCAGCCTGCAGCACATGGCACCGACTCGAGTGAGCACGCATTCTGTTGTTGGAGACAAATCGACGCAGCAAGACCTGCATTTGTGTTGAGCAGGGCTGACAAAAGATCGTACAACTCACCCAGGGCGCTGGTGTCAGTATCCAAAATGGCGGTGCATAAGTCATGAGGCTGGCATCAGCAGCCTGGCCAAGTGACCTGCATTTCGCACAGACCCATTGACACTTTTCTGCACCACATCAGCACCTGGTGTGTGGGTCAGCTGTACCCGCAACCAGAAGAGCATGTCTCCACTGATATCTTGCAACGTGCGTTACCTAGGTACTTGACGCCTTGCCGGCAGTAGAGGTCGATCGCGAGGAACGGGTCCGGCAGCCTGTGCTGCTGCCCTGCGATCGTCTTTCAGATTGTCACTTGGGCGTGAGCAGGCTGTGAGGTACAGTGGCCAAGACAGTGAAAGTGTGCAGACCAATGAAACTTTTATTCTGCGCAGGAAGCACATGTTGACAGGCTCTAAATGACTGTCAAGTTCCGCAAGATGCTCCTGATCGTGCTGTTGGACAGACGGCGGCGTCACCTGTTCGCTGACCATACATGATGAGGGGGTGGCTGGAGCGGCCGAGAAGCCCGCAGTCATCCTCTGGCAGGATCTGGAAACCAAACCGGCCGTCGCGCATGATTTCGCAACGCTTGCCGGCGAGCACGATGCTGGATGGATCAAGCGGAGGGCCTCGGTAGTTTGACACCGAATCGGCCACCCGCGCCGCGCTGGCGAGCGGGACTTCGCCTGCTGGAGTAGTGTCGACCTTGCGGATTTTGCCTTCGAAGCTGATGTGGACGGCGCGTGTGGGAGGCATGGGCTGCACCTGCGCGCATGGCACCAGACTCAGGGCGAGTGGAGTGCGCTCCGACACCAATCCCTGCGTCAAAAGCCGTGAATGGAACCAAGAAGCTGCCTTGCAACTGAAGAGCGCACATCTCACGTGTTTTGATTGTGCAGCGTGTCCGACTGCACATAAATGGTGTCAGCTGGATGCTGTTCAAGTCGGGAGTTTTGATGCACGCAGGCAGCTTGCAGCTACTGCTGCTGCTGCTGCTGCGGCGCACCTTTGAAGCTTGTTGAAGCTCGGATGTCAAGCAGTTGCAGACGTCGTTGCGAGGGACGTGACCTGTGCAGCGCCAGCAGAATGGTCAGTATGCACACAAGCCTCGCTCATCATGTATCGGGCAACACCTCCCACGAGAAATGTCTGCAGCAGAATGTTCGGCTTGTGACACACCTGGCTCGTCAAGCGAGGCGACGCACACGCTGTTCCCGCACGCCACTCAGGCAGGAGCCAGCGATATACACGTCTGGAGGATGTGCATCGCCTGGCAACGCTGTCACGCTTGACCCGACTAGAGATCTAGTCAGCTCTGTTGTGTGTGAAGCACGAGCGCTGCGGCAGCGATGAGCGGCACAGGAGATGCACTGGAGCACGGGTGCTGAGCACGTCGATGTCACGCGAAAGCGCTTGTGCGTTGTGCTGGAGACACCGTCGTCTTGCGGCTCACCCCGTCCGTGTGTTCCACTTTGAAAGCCAGCCAAACCCTGCCTGTTTGTTTGGACTTTAAGGGCCGGGGTTTACCATGACTCCAGGGGCAGAAGAAGAACAGACAGGGGGAATGAACTTCTACTCCCCCACTACATAACTGCCCTGCCGTTGTTATGTAGTGGGCTCAAAAGGCACTCCAGGATAGGCAGTTTTTCGGGTCTTATACGAGCCTTTCTGACCAATAGTTCAAGCTCTTGCCCAGAAAGTTCAACATCGTAAAAGCCTAACTGCGGCCTGCACAGGGCGCCGCAACATGCGCTGCCACGCTCAGATTGCAGGTTTAGACCGTTTATAG
>JAABUL010006722.1_pt1 | contig 13040 bp, 10 predicted proteins | sample 5559151 | NCBI WGS metagenome assembly JAABUL01 (sample SAMN10711876, study PRJNA513368) | rock metagenome | isolation source: Antarctica rocks | place: Antarctica: Victoria Land, Pudding Butte sud | reverse complement strand
CTTCATGCAAACATGAATCGTTGAAGAAAAGAAGTAATGTCATGATTCTAGTCTTGTCAGACTTAGTCTTCTAGCCTTGTCAGATTTATTCTCGCTTCGTCATCTTGACTAGTCTCTATTGAGTCTAGCGTTGACTGAGAAATACACATATGTAGTCAGCTTCTTTTCTGTAGCTATCTTTCTTTCTTAGCATTTATCTTCTAGTTAAATGACACTTATATTAACTTGCTTTATGCTGATTTCTAACAATTATGTTCTTGTTTTTAACTTCTTTCTGCAGACATGTTTGCATAATCTTCAATGTGATGTTTATTTTGTTGACATTTTCTAACATTTGAATCATGTTATTATGAATCTCAATTTCAATGTCATGCTGTTGATATATGTATTTGATAAAGACAATGATATCGTTTGCTTCATAAGTGCTTATTTAAGCATTTAATTCAGTGCTGATGCTGATCATGATCATTTCATGATTAAAAAGTAATGCATTCATATTCTTTTCTTTTATATCTGATGATGCATTCATGTTTTCTTCTTCTGATGCTGTTCAATTCTGTGATAAAATTAAAAAGTTATTCTTTTCTAGTATTTTGAAGTTTATAATGAGTAATGCTTTTTGATTCTAAGCTTTTAGTCATGATATGAGTAGAAAATTGCTAATTAAGAGATTCTGATGTTACTTTATTAAACTTTCTGAATTTAAGCAATGATTAATACTTTATCAAACTTTTTGAGTTCAAGTATTGCTGAAATTTCTGATTTCTAATGATGAGCTCAATAAAGAGTTAATCAAAAGCAACGCATTCATGTTTTTTAATTTTGATTTTATTGAAGTTTCTAATTTTGAATCAAGATTCTTCTTTAGAAATTTCTGATTTCTATTAAGCTTTTTGAGCTTAAGTTCTGATTCTGCTATTGAAATTTCTGAATTCAACTTTTGATTTGAGTTGTGTAACTTGTTTTTATATTATTTACACGTCAATAGTAAGATTAATAAATTTTGAACTAATGTTATAAGTTTGCATAAAGTGAATCATATGAGTGTATTTTAACTAAAAGTTCAAAGCTGAAGAAGAAAGAAGATGCAACACATCATAAGTTTTACTTATGAAGACACGCTAGATCGCTAGCGTATCAACATCAGTTCTATACTAGTTTATGATAGTTTAACATGATTTATGTTAAACTAACTTGAAGTGCACATTTGTAACAGTATTAAAGTATTGTATATACACAGCTTAAGTGAAGCATTGAGAAAAAAAGCACAATCACAAAGCATATATCATGAATAACAAGATAAGCGAAGATTTTTCTACATATGCTTAGCATATGCATAAAACATGCAAAATTATGAACTTAACTTATGACATGCTCATCAACAAGTTATCACTCACATTATTTTTATCAGATGTGTTTTATGCGTTTTTTTCTTCATTCTTATTGTTCAACTTATAATTTCATTCGCAATTTGTAAAGAGTGACAGTGACAGATTTTAACGCTTTTAATGATTAATATTTCAAATATTCATTTAATCTTATGTTTCAGATTTGCGTCACTTTTAGCTGAGACATATTCATAAAAGCGTCAATATTCTTAACATTTTTAGCATTTCTAGCATTCTCATGAGCGCAGTATGCGTCTTTATCATTTAATTTAATAAACACGACTATTTTAACATTTGTAGCATTGATACGTAGTTGCAACGTTGAATAATTAATGATTGATTTGACTATCTAAATAATAGCTATTTAATATATGCGTCGGAAAAGTCAATGAGAAAGTCAATGAGAAAGTTAATGAGAAAGTTAATGAGAAAGTTAATGAGAAAGTTAATGAGAAAGTTAATGAGAAAGTTAATGAGAAAGTTAATGAGTAAACTAAAGAGGTAGAAAGTTATGTAGAATGATTGATAGAGTCGTGTTTGAAGCTTGATAGAAAACAAATTTAATTCTTGATTGCGAAGCAATTCGAAGCTTGATGAAAAGTCATGTAGAAAGTCATGAAGAGAGTCATGTAGAAAGTCATGTAGAAAGTCATGTAGTAAAAAGATCAGTAAATAACTTGATCAAAAGATCAGTAGAAAGCTTACTAGTAGAAAGATCAATAGAAAGATCAATTGAAAGATCAGTAGAAAGCTCACTAGATGACTTGATCAAAAAATCAGTAGAAAGATCAGCGAGAATGCTTGATAGAAAAACATGAAGAGTGCTTGATAGAGAATCATGAAGAATGCTGAGTAGAAAGTTATGTAGAAAGTCATGTAGAAAGTCATGTAGAAAGCATTGTTTGATTCATGTTATGCATTTGATCGACGCGTATTTTGAAGCATGTAGAATGTTTGATAGAGTGTTTGATAGAAAGTTCAGTCAATAGCTCAATAGAAAGATCAATAGAAAGATTGATAGAAAGATTGATAGAAAAGTTGATAGAAAGATTGATAGAAAGATTGATAGAAAGATCAGTAGAAAGCTCACTAAATGACTCGATCGAAAGATCAGTAGAAAGCTCACTAAATGACTCAATCAAAAGATCAGTAGAAAGCTCACTAGATGACTTGATTGAAAGATCAATAGAAAGCTCACTAGATGACTCGATCAAAAGATCAGTAGAAAGCTTACTAGATGACTCAATCAAAAGATCAGTAGAAAGCTCACTAGTAGAAAGATCAATAGAAAGATTGATTGAAAGATCAGTAGAAAGATCAGTGAAAAGCTCAGTAGAAAGCATTGTTTGAAGCATTGTTTGACGTGTTTTGTGCACTTAATTAACGCATTTAATAGAGTGTTTGATAGAGCATTTGATAGAAAGTTTAATAGAAAGTAGAATGACGAGTAAATGAGCAAGTAGCTAGATGAGTAGAGTGAAAAGTAGATGAGCGAGTAGAGTGACGAGTAGAGTGAAGAGTAGATGAGTGAGTAGAGTGATGAGTAGCTAGATGAGTAAAGTGAAGAGTAGATGAAAAGTAAATGAGCGAGTAAAGTGACGAGTAGCTAGACGAGTAGAATGAAGAGTAGATGAGCGAGTAAAGTGATAAGTAAATAAGTGAGTAGAGTGAAGAGTAAATGAGCGAGTAGAGTGACGAGTAGATGAGTGAGTAGAATGAAGAGTAGATGAGCAAGTAGATAAATAAGTAAATGAGCGAGTAGATGAGTGAGTAAATGAGCAAGTAGATAGATGAGTAGTAGGCTGAATGTGATGAAAGAAACGAAAGTGATGAAAGCAATGAAAGTGCGATTCAGTTCAATGACATATGAACAAACGCAGATTCAGTTCAACAACATATGAAATGATTGCAGATTTTATTCATAAAATCTGATCACATTCAGATGAGTTCAGCTAAAATCTCGACTTTATCTCGCTTTAAGCGACAAATGTTTCTTTAGTTAAACTCAATAATTCAGTTCACTTTTCAAACTGCAGATGTTGCATCATCACTTTTCTTAACATTTGCAATCTTAAGCAAGCTGAGTTTCTTCTTAGTATATGCATGATATATGCAAAGTGCAACACTCATCTTCAAATCATTTAGTTAATTCATTCTTTCATTCACTCAATTTTCAAAGTCAATATCATTCATTAATGTTTCTTTATACTTAGTTGATGCTGCGTATATGCACAGACGAAACTTTGATAATCAAATGTAAATTTATTTATGATTTTGCTTTATGCTCTTGACATATGCTTTGCATAAAGTTTAAGACTTTTTCAATTTGACATCAGATTTTGAATATGCAAGACATGTGTCATTTTTAAAACTCAACTTAATGTCAAGAATCTTTTTCAATCTTTAACTTAACTTTTTCAACTTTTTATCAGCTGCATCTTGTATCAAACCTTAGTTATTATCTAGAAGAATTCATTTAGCAATTGATTAAATGTTGAAGCAATAGAAGCTGCAGTAGAAGCTGTGATAGAAGTAAGAGAAGTAGTCGTTCAATTAGAAACATAGTTTCTAATTAGAAACATAGTTGTTGCAATGCTCGCTAGCCTGATTGAGGCTAGCGTCAGTTGCGACACACAAAACATAGATAGTCTCTGCTGTAGAAACACACATCTTTAGTCAATGATCAGATCTACACTTCATCAGATTATGAGTATCGAAAGCGTTGACTGTGCAACCAAGCAGTAGATCTGACTATTGTCAGCTTGAATAAGCAATTCGACATCGCTGTCGTCGTTAGTCTTTCTCGAGAAACTGTGTTAGTATCGACTTTCAGCAAAACAATATCTTTCTTCTGAATCAAGTCATCAAAGATGGTCAAGAAAGATGAGGCACGCACGTTTTCTAAGCTGAAGAAGAGTGACAACTACAAAGAATGAGCACGTGAAATGACGTTTGCTCTTAGGCAGGTTGAATTGATGAAATTAGTCAATGATGATCGAATTCGACCACTTTCATATACGAAAGAACAAAAGAAGGCTATACTTGAGAAGAACAAAGAAGTAAGAATTGAGAAACGCGAAGAAGTCATAGAAAAATGAAATATCAACAACGAAAAGGTGATGGGTAAAATTGAAGCAATGTGCATCAGAGCTGTTCAGATGAAATTTAAATCTGAATGAGATGCAAAGACAACATGAGAGTCGCTTAGAAAGCGATATACGTCACACGAATGAGCCTTCAAGTGAGCCTTATTAAATCGATTGAAAGAGACGAGCTATGCGAACTCGATTGACGTTTCAGATTTTGGTAGAAAGATGCGCTTCATTTTGAAAGAAATAAAGAATCAAGAGATCACTATAGAAGAGTATGTGACGATCAAGATCATCAATTTCATGAGTAGTGAGTTTGACACATACGTGACTGTTCTCAACGAATTAGTCAGGAAGAAAAAGGCGCTTTCAGAGCTCGACGAACTACTTCAGAGCTTGAAGAAGAAGGAAAATCGAATGAAGGGCACAATCACTTTAGCTGCTATGCACAGTGAAAGAGAAGAATATAGAGGTCGAGATCGAGAAGGTCGAGAAGGTTTTGATCGATTCAGTTCCTGAAAGAACAATGACTCAAGTACTGAATCATATTGCAATGTCTGTTTTCACAATCACGAGAAGAAACAATGTCATCATGACAGGATGAAGTGCTATGAATGTCATAAGACAGAGCACGTTCGAAGAAACTGTTTGAAATCAAGATCATCGACGTCACAGAGTCAAGGCGAACGAAAACAGATCATTGATATGATCAGAAACACGATTGCTCAAGTCAGCTCTACTGAGAACACGAAATTTGTCGACTGAATTTTGAATTCCGAATGCACTACTCATATCTGCAATAATCGATTCAGATTTATTGATTCAACGTACAAGCAGCACACGAAGGCTGTACAGACGATCACTGATCAGATAGTGATGTTCTGTGATAAAGAAAGCGTTGAAATCAATCTCGCTGTCATCGAGGTGAAGTTGCTGCTCAAAGAAGTCATTCATGTTTTCGAGATGAAGCATAATTACATGAGCATGAACGCTCTGTCAAAACGAAAGCTAGATGTGTTTTTTCATCATGTTCAGTCTAGACTGATGATCGACAATAATGTTATCGAATATATTGACAAGCTGATTGACTGCTATGAGCTGTATGACATTCGAGAAGAAGGGCAGAAAGTCATGACTCTCATCAAGAAGTCACTCGATTCAGCTGTCTGACATGGTAGAACTGCACATCTGAATCATCGAAATATGCTAAAGATGAGAAACCTTGTTAAGAGAATGAAGGAATTAAAGACGTCGTCGCCGCCTGAGGAAATATGTGGATTTTGCATGATCGAACGTCAACAAGCTGAAATTTCTCGCTCTTCAATGACTCGTGCCACCAAAATTTTGAAGCTACTACATCTGAATCTGAAAAATTCACTGTCAATCGTCTGAATAGATGGTTATTCATATTTTCTACTGATCAAGAATGACTTCTCTCTATTGATCTTTGTCTATTCATTGAAACTGAAGAGCGAGGCGCATCACAAGCTCATAGAGTTTAAAACTCTAATGAAAAAGCAGATCAATATGAAAGTTAAGCGGCTTCGAGTAGATGAAGAAGATGAGTTCAGAGGTCACAAATGAAAGAATTGATGCAAAGAGACTGAGATTAAGCTGAAACCTTCTGCTCTCTATATCTCTCAGCAAAATGAAAAGGCTGAACATTCAATGTATACTCTCATGACTTCAGTACGGTCAATATTGAAAGAAAAGAAGCTATCAAAAGCTCTGTGACTCGAGCTAGTAAAAGCAGTCGCTTACATCAAAAATAAATGTTCGAAAGTCAACGAAGTCACTCTCTTTCAAACTGGCAATAAATTTCAACCAGACGTATCAAATTTACGAGCGCTCGAATGCAGAGCTTGAATTCATGTTTCAAAGATCACAGATCATCACAAGCTCGATAGTCGCTTCTGACAAGGCATAATGATTGACTACGAAGGAATGAATCAGTGACGAATCTACAATTCAATGAATAGAAAGATTCATGTTTCTTGAGACGTCAAATTTGACGAGCTGAACATCTACGATAGTTTCTTTGACGAAGAACTAGGCGAGATCTAAAACGAAGAAGATGACAGTCTGTTCGATGAAACAACTGTTATTGTGAATGACTTGACTATTGAGAATTCTCTCGGGGAATCGCGATATTCTACTTTCATTTTCAACGATGCGACGGCTTTAGTAGAAGCTGAGGCATCGAAGAATATAGAAGAAGAGAAGAATAATGAGAAATTCGATCTTCTTCTTCATACCTTCGAGTCTTCAGAACATGTCATACCGCAGAGAGTCATGCGACCTTCGACTGATAAGTCAGTCAGCAAAGTCACGAAGAATGAAACAGCTCAGAAACAACAACAACAACAGAAGAAACAGAAGAAGGTAAGAGCTCAATCAAAGTCAAAAGAAAAGAATGTTGTTTCAGCAAGCACATGAGTAATCAGAAGTTCAAAATTCGATGTTCGACCTGATTACAAGAAATTAAACGAAGACTCTAGTGCAAATAAGGTTAGCGTCATATTTATCGAGTCAGAAGCTCTAATTCTCACATTTAGATCTGGAAAAGTAGCAAAATCACACGTTCACATGATGAGAGTTCTACACGTCTTGATCTCTGATGAGACATTGAGTCTAGAACTAGCACATGACGAGTCGAAGACGTACAAGAAAGCTAGAGCGTCGTCAGACTGATCGCTTTGAATGAAAGTCATGAAGGCTGAAGTGAACTTCTTAATTGAAAATGAAATCTGAGAACTGATAACTTCATCAAATGACAGAAGCAAATCGCTGATCGATCGCTGAATATTCAAGATTAAGTACGAGCTTGATGAGAACATTCTGAAGTACAAAGCTCGCTGAGTAGTTCATGAATACAAACAGCAATATGAGATTGACTACAACGAAATCTGATCAGAAGTAGTGAAGTCAGCTATCTTCAGAATGATGTTTGATATAGCAGCAACTTGTGACTTGCATATTGAACAGATGAACGTCGTCATCGCCTTTCTATACGAATTTCTGAATGAGCTGATTTATGTGAAGCAGTCACATGATTTTGTCATTGATCTCGACTTGATCTGCAGACTCAGAAAAGCACTGTATGATCTAAAACAAGCTTCTAGAGTCTGATCAGTCATGATACGAAGCTTTCTAAACAAGCTAGACTTTCACGAAATCGAGTCAGACAAGAGTTTGTTTGTTTCAGAAGACAAGAAAATGTTCATTGCAATATACGTCGATGATCTGCTCATTATTGAAGCTGATATGAGTCGTATAGACAAGGTTAAGACTGAGCTCAAGAGTATATTCAAAATGACAGATCTAGGCTCGGCTTCGCACTATCTAGACATGAAGATTCGACGTGATAGAAGAAGAAGAACACTCACTCTACTACAAACAATCTATCTGGAAACAGTTCTAGGAAAATTTGGCATGCGAAACTGTGTCTCAGTAGCTACATCAATGAAAGCTTCGATTTCTAACTCGATATTGTCGTCAACGAAACAAGCAGATGAAGATATCATTTACTGATATGAGATCTCGATTGACTCACTGATGTATGTCATGATGACTACTAGATCAGATATTGCCTTTGCTCTGTCAGTGACTAGTCGATATTGCAGCAATTCAAATCAGACTCATGTCGCTCTGATCACATGAATATTTAAATATATCAAAAATACTCTGAAAGTGAGCATTAATTTTGAAGAATCAATCGAACTTGAAGTAGTGAGATATTCAGATGCAGACTACAATGATGCAGTCGATGACAGATGCTCAACTGAGGCCTGACTATTTCTACTAGCTGAAGAATCAATATTCTGAAGTGTCAAGCGACAGACGACTTCTGCTATGTCTACATGTGAAGCTGAATACATGACTCTAAGCGAGATCAAAAAGAAAGCTCTGTGACTTCGCTACATAATGATGAATCTGAGACTGCTCAGCTTCGAGATTCTCACCCTGGTCTGAGCTGACAACAAGGGTGCAATTGCTCTAGGCGAGAACTCGAAGTTTCATAGAAAGACGAAGCATATTGAGTCTAAATGACATTGAATTCGAAGTTTCATTGAACGAGAAATTCTACTGATTAAGTTCATTTCAACAATCTCGATGACAGTCGACGATCTGACGAAGATTCTGACCTCTAAGACATTCAGAGACTTTCGTTCAATAATGAGTATGTAGAAGTGTGTAGCTTCTATTGAGTAGAAGTGTTGAAGCAATAGAAGCTGCAGTAGAAGCTGTGATAGAAGCAAGAAGAGTAGTCGTTCAATTAGAAACATAGTTTCTAATTAGAAACATAGTTGTTGCAATGCTCGATAGTCTGGTTGAGGCTAGCGTCAGTTGCGACACACAAAACATAGATAGTCTCTGCTGTAGAAACACACATCTTTAGTCAATGATCAGATCTACACTTCATCATTAAATCTAGCAGTCAAACAGTTTTATAAAGCTAAAATTTCACATTTCATCTTTTATTGCTTTAAATGATGAACTATGTAGTTAATATGATCTTTTTAAGACTTTTTTGATACACATGTCTCACTTTGATTAATCAGTTGTAAATATTTTGTTATTTCTTTGCTTTTGCTTCTGTTAGAGATTTGTCTAGAGCGAGTCAGATAAAGATGTCATTTAACTAGAAGATAAATGCTAAGAAAGAAAGATAGCTACAGAAAAGAAGCTGACTACATATGTGTATTTCTCAGTCGACGCTAGACTCAATAGAGACTAGTCAAGATGACGAAGCGAGAATAAATCTGACAAGATTAGAAGACTGAGTCTGACAAGACTATAATCGTGACATTACTTTCTTTCTTCAATGATTCATGTTCACATAAATGTATTTTCTGCTCAACTTGATTGATTGCTCAATCTAAATTGTGATTGATTGAATTGTCAATTAGCGCAATTTGTTCAAGTATTGAATATGAAAATTGTCAATGATCTTCTGAGCATTCATAAATTCATCGTCATCAGCGTTGTATCAATTGAGATCATTGTCATAGTCATTTCATTTGACTCTATACTGAAGTTGTCTTTGATATCGATGAGAATTCAATATATCGTTGATTTTTCACTCGTCTTCGTCGTTTATCACTATTGAATCTGAGAATTCATTCTTTTAATCAGACAAAAGATCGTTGACGACAGAACGAAGCAGATCAGAATGAAATACATCATGAACATGCATAGACTCTGATAATTTCAGTTTATATGAAGAGTTGATGAGATCTAGATTGATGAAAGAATCAAGCATTTTATCATCTAGCTTCTTGAAAGATCTCGCTGTAATGATGTTTCTTTCATTCAGAAACATCTTTAATTTGATCTTGTAAATAACTTTTTTTCTATGCTTATTGACTTGTTTCATCATTTGTTTTCATGTTTTGACTAGCGACTTGCAAGCAAACTTCAGTGTTTTGTTCATATGTTCAGATATATTCTTGACTTTAATCGTCTGCAAGCGTTTTCGAAAACTTTCATATTCAATGACATTGAGTTCAAAGCTCATATGAGAATAAAAGTCTTTGTTTAGAAAGAAAGAAATCAAGAAGATGATTGAGAACAGAGCATTATTGTCAATGAACTCAATCATAAGTAGTAGCTTAGCTCAGTCATTCTGCATGTACAAACAGAAGAATTGAAGATATCTTTTGACATTCTGATTGATTCATTCACTTTGATCATTGATCTGAGAATGATAAATTGTGAAGAGTCAAAGATTAATGTCTAGTCTTTTGCAAAGCGACTTTCATAAAATGAAGGTAAATTGAGAGTCTCAATTTGAAACAATGAAATCGAGTAAATCATGTATTTGATATATTCACTGAAGCATTAGCTCAGCTGTTTTTTCTGCTGTGATTTTCTCATCATCAGTGAAGCAAGAAATATAATGTCGTTTCTTTGTCAGTTTACATATCACTGTTAGTATGATGTTTTTGTCTTCTGAAAGAGATAAGTCAATGATGAAATTCATAACTATGTTCTTTCATCACTGTTCAAGTATGAATAAAGAATGTAGTAGTTCATTGAATTTATTTTGAGAAGTCTTTGATCGTTGACAAATGTAGCAGTTTTGAATATATCAATCTATTGTCTTTTGAATTGAAGATCAATAGTAGTATCTTCTTATGATCTTCATTGTTCTGAGAATTTCGAAATGATCAATAAAAGATTGATCATGAACTTCTTGAATTAACTTCATTTGAAGATGCTCATTGAAGAGAACTCATAAAAGATCACTTCGATATAGTATTTCGTTCTGAACTTAACAATCTCTTAATTTAATATCTTCGTATTGAGCTTCATCTTTTGCTATTGCTTCGCGAAGTAGCGTACAATTCTCGTTGATTTCATTAGTCTCAAGAATCTGTTTATAAATTGATTCATTAATGTTCTTCTTTAAATCAACGATTTTCATTCAATTCAACGTAAGAATTGTAGTTTGCTGATAGCAACATCATTCATTCTTGAGACTTCTAGAAACTGAATTGACTCAGCAAGTTAATGCATTGACTTTGATGTTTTGTTTATTTGAGCAATACATGATTTTGAAGTTGAAGTCAACGAGCTTTTGTACTCAGCGCATTTAATGTCTACTTAGCTCTTTATCTTTCATTAATGATGTTAAAACTTGATGATCAGTGAACATCTTAATGAGTAACTCAGTCAATTTCAGCTCAGATCATCAATGCTTAAAGACATGAATGATTGCTAGTAATTTCTTGTCATAGATTTCATAATTGCACTCAGCGAGACTCAGATTCTTGCTGTAGTAAATCATTGAATGCAATGTTTCTTCATTATCATACTGAGAAAGTATGTTATCATTAACGTAGTTGAATGTGTTTATTTCAAGAATAGTCTTTCTATTCTGATCAAAATGACGAAGAATAAAGACTTCAGTCATTCATTTCTTCATATGATCAAAGATCATTTGACAAGCTTGATCTCATTCAAATATCATCTCTTTTTGAGTTAGTTAAATCAGAAAACGAACAATCTTCGAAAAGTTCTTTATAAAATGTTGATAGAAATTGCAAAAGTTGACGAAGAACTGCATCTGAGTGAGGTTTGTAGAAGTAGATCATTTAACTACTGCTTATACTTTTCTGAGATTCATCTTTAGTTCTTCGATGAATAGTAATAGTCTCAGAAAGAAGATTTTCTGAACATGAAACTTGCATTTATTTATATTCATCTGAAGATCAGTCTCTTGTAATCTATGTAGAACTAATCATACATGTCACTTATGCTTCTTCAGTGTTTTGCTGTAAATGATAATGTTATTTAGATAAATCTGACAAAACTGATGAAGATAATCAAATAGCACGTCGTTCATATAGTGTTGATAGAAAGTCGAGTCGTTGATTAATTCAAAAAACATCACGTGATATTTGTAGAAATTAAAAAAAATGATAAAGATAGTCAAATCTTCGCTGCTTAAATGCATACGCAGTTTGTTGAAGATGACAATGATGTTTAATCAAGTCAAATACTTGCTATCTTGAATACAAGCGAGAGTTTCGTCTATTAGCAATAAGAGATAGCGATTTCATTTAATCAAAGCATTGAGCTTTCTGTAGTTTATACAGAAATACAAGCTATTGTCTTTCTTTTTGATGAATAGTATGAGCGAAGTGTATGAAGCTGAGCTAGAAAATATGAAGTCTTTATTCAGATGCTTAATCAGATAATTCTTCATCTTTTGAAGCTTGTAATCAGACATATGATAGAGACGACTTCGAGAAGACGTTTTCTCGCCTGTCAACTCGATTTTGTGATCGTAGAAGCGATGAGAGGGTAGTTGATCAGCCATAGCTCGGTCAAACACGTCTAGATAGTCATGATATTTCGAAGAAAGCTTAGCTTTGACTTCTTTCAAGATCTCTTCGTGTGAAAGCTCTTGTAGATCTACATCTTCGAATTTATTTCTAGCTGTTTTTAGAAGTCGATCGATTTTCGTGATGATGATCGCGAAAGTAGTCACATTCGACCGTTTGACTAGTGATCTATATGCTGCAGCCTTTATCATTGCTATGTTCATTGAATCGAAAGGCGAAGCGAAGTTGACTGAATTAGATGGTTTCACGATTTTACTGAATGAAGATGACTTCTCGCTGAGTCGAGTGACAACAGAAGAAATAGATCTCTTTAGTATTTGAGTAGAGATCAAACTTTTCTGTTCTATCGCGATTTTCTTGATGACAGAAAGAAGGGTCGAGCTAGCATCAATATGAGTCTTTGAATCAGAAAATTGAAGGCGATCGTTTCTCATATCAATCGTTACCTCGATCTTATTCATTCATGTTTTTTCGAGAATCATCTGATGCTGACTCAATCGAGTAATCAGCATAAAGATGAAACGTTTCATATGATCTTGAACAGTTAGATTCAAATAAATTGCATGAGTAATGAGCTTTTTTGCATAATGATTATTGAATTTTCTTATTGATTTGAGCTTGATTAAAGATAAAGATTCAATTTGCAAATAATCACAAACATTCTGCGCGATTAATTCATCAATGAACGAATAGTCAGCTGCTTCAATATCAAT